>Ga0209698_10004608_pt1 | contig 15044 bp, 13 predicted proteins | sample LitLauG_LLR_2012_FD_187203 | JGI IMG/M metagenome (GOLD analysis project Ga0209698, IMG submission 187203) | Freshwater sediment microbial communities from Pennsylvania, USA - Little Laurel Run_MetaG_LLR_2012 (SPAdes) (version 2) | ecosystem: Environmental > Aquatic > Freshwater > Creek >...
AGGTTGGAGAGCGGTTCGTCGAACAGGAACAATTTGGGATGACGCACGATGGCGCGGCCGATGGCGACGCGCTGGCGCTGGCCGCCAGACAACTCACGTGGGCGCCGGTCGAGCAGCGCCTCCATTTGCAAGATGCGCGCGGCCTCGGCGACCTGCCGGTCGATTTCGGGCTTGGGAACCTTGTTCATCTTGAGGCCGAAGGCGATGTTGTCGCGCACGCTCATGTGCGGGAACAGCGCGTAGCTCTGAAACACCATCGAGACCTGACGCTTTGCCGGTTCAAGATAGGTGACGTCGACCCCGTCGATGAAGACCGAACCGGCGGAGACCGCCTCAAGACCCGCCACCATGCGCAGCAGCGTCGACTTCCCGCAGCCCGAGGGGCCGACGAACACGACGAATTCGCCCTTCTCGGCCTCGATATCGACGCCCTTGATGACCTCGACCGACCCAAAGCGCTTCTCGACGCCCTGAAGACGCAGGTAACTCACTTGGTCGCCCCCATCGTCAACCCGCGCACCATGTGCCGCGACACCAAAAGCGCAAACACGGTGACCGGCAACACGATCACCGTTCCCGTCGCCATGATCTTGCCCCAGGGGATCTCGTAGCCCGACATGAACGAAGTCGCCACCACCGGCGCCGTCTGCACATCGCGCCGCGTCAGCACCAGTGCGTACAAGAGTTCGTTCCACGAGAAGATGAAGCCGAAGATCGCCGACACCGCGATGCCCGGCATGCCCAGCGGCAGATAGATGCGCCAGAAGATGGCGAATTGGCTCGCCCCTTCCAGCCGCGCCGCTTCCTCAAGCTCGCGCGGGATCGAGCGGAAGAAGTCGGTGACGATCCACACTACAATGGGCAGGATGAAGGTGACATAGATCAGGATCAGCACCAGATGCGTGTCGAGCAACCCGAGGTTGCGCGCGATAATGTAGATGGGCAGCGCCAGCACAATAGGGCTGATGAAGCGGTTGGAGATGAACCAGAACCAAAGGTCCGCCTTGCCGCGAAACTCGAAGCGCGCCAACGCATAGGCGGCCGGAGTCGCGAGAATTAGCGACAGGCCCGTTGAGCAGACGGCGACGATCAGCGAACTCAACACGGCGCGCGTCACCTTTTCGTCGGCGAACACCTGTCTGTAATTGTCGAGCGTGGGCTGGAACAGCCAGACTGGCGGCGACGCCAGAATGTCGTTCTGCGTCTTGAAGGACGACGAAACCATCCAGTAGAATGGGAACACCGCGAACAGGAACACGGCGAGAAGGCCCAAGGCGTGCAGCAGGCGGCGCATCAGTCGATCTCGCGATAGAAGAAGCGGATGTAGAGCCGCGCCAGCACGATGGTCAGCACCAGCAACAGCAGCGCCTGCGCGGAGGCGACGCCCATGTCGAACACGCGAAAGCCGACGCGCTGGATGTAGATCGAGATCAGCTCGGTCGCCGCGCCCGGCCCGCCGCGCGTCATCGTGAACACCGAGTCGAACAATTTCAGCACGTCCGCCGAGCGCAGGATCAGCATGGCGGTGAGGCCCGGCCAAAGATACGGCGATTGCACATGGCTCAGCAGCGCCCATTTGGAGCCCGTCTCAAGCCGCGCGGCCTCTTCAATTTCGACCGGAACCATCGACAGGCCCGACAGGAAGATCAGCGCGCAGAACGGCGTCCATTGCCAGACATCCATCGCCGCAATGGCGGTGAAGGCGCCCGTGGGACTTCCGAGCCAGTCGATGGGTCCAAAGCCCAGCGCGGCGGCGCCCGCGTTGGCCACGCCGAAATCGCGGTTGAAGATCAACCGGCCGAGCAGGCCCACGACTGCATAGGTCGTCGCCAGAGGGATCACCAGCGACACCCGCGCCAAAGCGCGCAACATGCCCAGGCCCGTTTGGTGCAAAAGGAGCGCAGCGGCGAGACCGAGCGCGACTTCAACCGGCATGACACAGAGAAAGAACAGCCCGGTTCTCCCCAGCGTCTGCCAGAACGTCGGATCGGTCAGCACCGTGACGTAGTTGTCGAAGCCGACAAACGGGAACCCGTCGCGCGTGCGTGTCAGATTGTATTGCCGGAACGACGTCGCCAGCGCGAACAGCGTCGGATAGAGGCCGATCAGCGCCAGCGCGAGCACGGCGGGCGCCAGAAACCAGAAGGGCGTCCAGCGTCCGTAGGCGAGGCCAGTCGAGGGGCGTGTCATGAGCGCATCCGGAGCGGGCGGCCCGCGAACGGGCCGCCCGGGCGTTTACTGCAACAGCGGCTTCTTACCGTCGTAATAGCCTTCCTTCTTGAGGATCGTCTCCATGCGCGTCCCGATCTCCTTCGATCCCTGTTCGGCGCTGACTTCGCCAAGCATGATCTTGGAGCCGAATTCCGCGACGACCTCGGAGATCGCCGGCCAGGCGGGGAAGCGCGGGCGGAACTCCGGCACGCCTTTCTGCCAGGAGGCGACCATCGGCTCGACGAAGGAATATTTGGCCTTGATCGCCGGGTCCTCATAGATCGCCGTGCGGCCGGAGACGCCGCCCGCCTCGACATAATCCTTGGCGATGGCGTCCGAGGTCGCCCACTGGATGAAGATCCACGCCGCCTTCTGCACCTTCTCGGGAGCGCCGGAGGCGACCGAGAGCGAGAAGCCGCCGAGGGCGGGCAGGCGGCCGGCCGGGCCTGCAGGCTCGGGCGCGACGCCGAGGCAATCGCCGATCTTCGACGTCTTGGGATCGGTCAGCGTCGGATAGAACGCCGACCATTCCGTGATCATCGCCACCTGTCCCTGAGCGAAGCCGTTGACCGCCTCCGCATGATCCCATGACACGACGCCGGGCGGCATATATTTCATCATGTCCTGACGGAAAGTCAGACCGGCCTGGCTCTCTTTGCTCATCAGGTTGGAGTGGAACGTTTTGTCGAGCAACGAACCGCCCTGCGGCCAGAGAACCCGCATGAAGCTGTCGGCCGATTGCGTCTCGCCGCGCAAAGATTGCAGCGCGTAGCCATATTGGTTCTTCGCCTTGTCGGTGAGCTTGGGCGCGTAAACGTCCTTCAACTCGGCCCAGGTCGCCGGCGGCTTGTCGAAGCCCGCCGCCTTCAGCTCGCATTTGTTGTAGAACAGCAGGCCCGAATAATTGTCGAACGGCAGGCCATAGACCTTGCCGCCCCATGAGCCGAAGGCGTCGAGCAGCAGCGGGAAGAAGCCCTTGAGATTGAGGTTGGGATCGGTGATGGAAGCGTCGCTCTGGAACTTATCGATCGGCGCGATCCAGCCGTTTTCGGCGAATTCGCCGATCCAGACGAGATCGACGAGAGCGATCGAGAGATCGCCCTGGCCGTTGAAGTTGAGCACTTCCTTCTGGCGGGTATTTTCATACGGCACGATCTCGTAATTCACCTTGATGCCCGTCGCTTTCTCGAAATCGGGCAGCAGCTTTATGATGGCGCGATAGCCGGGGCGGTCGAGAAAGATCACGTTGAGCTGCGTGCCCTTATAGGGCGCGGCGGCTTTGGCGATGTCCCAGGTTTCGGCGACGGCGGGCGCGGCGGCGAAGGTCGCGGTCGCCATCAGGATCGCCGCGGCGCTGACGTGACGCAAGAGTGACAGCATGGTTTCCTCCCAAGAACTTCAGCCGGGTGTGTTTCCCGACTTGGTTGACGATGCATCGGAGCGTCGTCGCCCGCCATCCTATTCGGTCGCGCTTGCCTTGCTAGTCGCCACGATGCAGGAAAGTGATACTTTTATGCATTGTGCGCTGCAAACTCGGCGACGTTATAGCACAGAACCATCAGTCAGGTCGTCTGTAGCGAGGGGCCGCTGCGTCATCCGGCGCCGAGCCAGTTGCCTATAGAGGGTCGGCGACATGGCGCGGGCCTTGAGAAAGGCGCGGTTGAAGTTGGAGACGTTGAGGTAACCGACTTCAAAGCAGATCTCGGTCACGGGCTTGTCGGTGTCGGCGAGCAGCTTGCAGACCTGGGCGAGACGTAGCGTCGTGAGATAATCGGTGAAGCTCTTGCCGCAGCTTTTCTGGAACCGGCGCGAGAAGGTCCAGGCGTTCATGCCAAAGCGGCTGGCGATATCGGGCAGCCGGATATCTTCTGCGAAATGCTCGATCAGATAGGCGACGACAGGTTGACTCCAGCCATGATCGGCATCCTCGCCGCGCGAGGCGAAGGCGGCAGAGGACAGCACGCGATAGTCGCCCTTAGACAGACAGGCGAGCAGCTCGAGGAACAAGGCGAGCCGCTCCAGTCCGGTCTCGCCCGCCATCGCCTCCATGAGCGCAGCGCCCTGTCGCCGTGTCTCTCCGGTGAAGGCGAGGCCGCGCGAAGCGGCGTCGAGAAAGACGCCGAGGTCGGTGAGTTCGGGCAGGTGTTCGGCGGCGGCGCGCACCCGGGCGGGATCGAATTGCAAAACGATGTCGCGTCCGGGAATGATCTCGCCCGGCGCCGTCGTTGAGACCCAATCATGCGGCAGGTAGCTGCCCACGATAGCGAGATGGCCGGGTTCGAAGCGCTCGATGTGATCGCCAACCAGAGCGACGCCCTCGCATTTTCGCACGAGATGGATTTCATATTCGGGATGCACGTTCCAGACGTTGCGCTCCCACGGATAGTTGTCGAGCCGCCACAGGAACGTCTCTCGCGCGTCGGTCACGACATGCTCGAAGACAGGCGCCGCTCCGGGCCGCCCCGCTTGCTCCCTTCGGTTCACGCGCGTCCTCCTGTGCTGTCCAACCTCGGCGGCACTTGTTGACCAATCGCGTCGTCACGCGCAACTATGCGCGTTCGAGGATCGGCGGAACCATCAGCACCGCGCGCTCCCGTTGACGGTCGCCCTCCAGCGAGCCGAAGGCCATCTCCATCAGGCCCTCGGCGTCCTGGCGCAGCATCGCGACCGTGCAGGGCAGGTCGGCGGCGAAAGGGTCCCAGTCGAAACAGCCGACGGCGCAATCCAGCGCCGCGCCGGTGGAGGCGGAATAGCGCACGACGCCTTCGAAGGTCGTGATCGAACTGATGAACAGGCCCGTAGGAAGTCCGCCACGCCGGGCGACATATTCGGCCAGCGCCGCGCAGGCGTTTTCCGGGCGATAGCCGCAGCAGGCGACCCTATCCGCCCGCAGCGCCACGCCGGCCTGCGCCAGAGCCTCCACAAATCCCGCAACGCGATTCTCGGTGGCGTATTCCCCGGCCACGCCGCCCAGATAAAACATATCGTCGGCCGATCCGCCTGTCGCGCGCACCTTCTCGATCAGCTTCTGCGTCACCAGAAAGGCGCCCGCCCTGTTGTCGGTGACGACCGAGGGCGCACCGGGGCCGGGCAGATCGACGTTCACGCAAGGCACGCCGGCGTCGTCGCACATGCGGTTGAGGGTCGAGGGATCCGATACGCCCGCGATGAACAGGAACTCGACGCGCTGCGCCAGCAGCGTGCCCGCCACCTTGGTCTCCACCTCGCCATCGCGCTGCGTGCTAACGACGATGGGACAGAGATCGCGCTTGCGCGCCCCTGCCTCGAAGGTCTCGGCGAGATCGGCGAAGAAGCGGTTGCGGTAATGCGGCAGGATCATGCCGGCGAGGCCCGATCTGGACAGCCGCAGCCCGCGCGCCCTGAGGTTGACCTTGTAGCCGAGATCGCGCGCGGTCTTGAGGATGCGCTCCGACGTCTGCTCCTTGATGCGATAGCGCGACCAATCGCCGTTCAGCACGAGGCTGACGGTCGAGACGGACGCGTCGGCCGCCGCCGCAACGTCGTAGATCGTCGTCTTCTTGCCGATGCTGCGCTCAACCATGTCTCACCCAGCCCAGGCGCCGCGCGCGTTGACAAGCGTGCGGAACCGCTCTACCTCTATGCTTGCTAAATAGATTTAGCACAAGGGGAGAGGACGTCGCCCGCAGCGTCCCTTCCCATAAGGCCCTCGCGCGAAGAATGCGGGTCAACGGAGGAAACATTGTTCACTCTCGCTAGACGCGCCCTGCTCGCGGGCGCCGCATTCGCTGCTCTGACAGCCACCGGCGCGCTCGCCGCCGACAAACCCACCATGGGCGTCGTCGTCAAAATCGGCGGCATCCCGTGGTTCAACGCGATGGAGGCTGGGATCAAAGAGGAGGGCGCAAAGGCCGGCGTCGACGCCTACATGATTGGCCCGACCAGCGCCGATCCCTCACTGCAGGTGCGCGCCATCGAAGATCTGATCGCCAAAAAAGTCGATATTATCGGCGTCGTGCCCAACGACGAGAAGGCGCTGGAGCCTGTGCTCGATAAGGCGCGTAAGGCCGGCATCAAGGTGGTCGCACATGAAGGCCCCGGAATTCAGAACAAAGACTGGGATTTCGAACTGGCCTCCGCCAAAGGCTTTGGAGAGGCGCACGGGGAGTTGCTGGCGCAGGCGATGGGCGGCAAGGGCGAATATGCGGTTTATGTCGGGTCGCTGACGGTGCCGCTGCACAACGCTTGGGCGGACGCAGCCATCGCTTATTTGAAGGTCAAATATCCAGACATGAAGCCGGTCGGCGACCGCTACGGCGTGGCCGAGAATGTCGACGACAGCCGCAAGACGGCGCTCGACCTGATATCCGCGCATCCCGACCTGCATGGATTTCTGGCGTTCGGCAGCCAGGGGCCGATCGGCGCCGGCCGCGCGATTGAAGAGAAGAACCTCGTCGGCAAGGTCTTTGTAGCGGGTCCTTTCTCGCCGGGACAGGGGCGCAAGCTCATCAAGGAAGGCGCCATTCTGGGCGGCTTCATGTGGAACCCCGCCGAAGCGGGCCGCGTGTTTGTGCGCGTCGGCAAGATGCTGGCGGGCGGCCAGGCCATCAAGGACGGCTCGACCATCGAGGGCCTTGGCCAGGTGTCGCCGGACACGACGACCCACAATATCATTACCAACAACCTGTTGCAGATCAACAAGGGGTCGGTGGACAAACTGGCCGATCTCGGTCTCTGATCGGCGCGCGTTGCGGCGGCGCGCCGCCGCAACGCGTCATCACAAATAGAGACTGTTCATGTCAGGCGCGACATTGCGATCCGAGGAGGCGATCCGATTCGAGCATGTCTCGGTGCGCTTTGGCGGCGTGCTGGCGCTCGACAACATTTCGTTCTCTGTGGGTCGCGGCGAGGTGCATTGCTTGGCGGGCCAGAACGGTTGCGGCAAGAGCACGCTCATCAAGGTGGTCGCTGGCGTTTACAAGGCCGCGCCAGGCGCGCGCACCGATTATTTTGGCGAGAGCGTCGCGGCGCCGACACCGCAACTCGCGCGCCGCAAGGGCGTGGCGGTAATCTGGCAGGATCTGGCGCTGTTCCCCGAAATGACGGTCGCTGAGAACATCGCCTTCGACGGTTTGGTGGGAGGGCCGCGCCTCGTCAACTACCGCGCCATTGACAAGACCGCACGCGCGGCGCTGGCGCAGCTCGGCGTCACGCTTGACCTGGGCGCGCCGCTGCGGACGCTGCCGATCTCGGGTCGCCAGTTGGTCGCCATTGCGCGCGCGCTGGCGAGCGACGCCAAGCTCATCTTCATGGACGAGCCGACGGCCTCGCTGACGCAGGCCGAGACCGATCATTTGTTGGCTGTCGTGCGCACGCTTTCGGGTGCGGGCGTTGCGGTGGTGTTCGTCAGCCACCGGCTTGCCGAGGTGCTGGACGTGTCGCGCCGCGTAACGGTGCTACGCGACGGGCGCCTCGTTGGCGTCTTCGATGCCGCAGGCATGTCGCAATCGCGGCTGACGGAACTGATGACAGGGCGCCAGTTCGATCAGGCGGTCCGCGCGCGCGACGTCGGCGAGGCGCCGGTGGTGATGGAGGTCTCCGGCCTGACGCGGCGCGGTGAATATGCCGACGTCAACCTGACCCTGCGCGCGGGCGAAATCGTCGCGCTGATCGGTCTGATCGGCGCCGGGCGTACTGAACTCGCGCACGCTTTGTTTGGCATGACCCACGCCGAGGCCGGCGTAGTCAGGCTCTCCGGCGTCCCAGCCGCCTTCTCCAGCAATCGCGACGCTATCGCTGCGGGCGTCGGCTATGTCTCCGAGGACCGGCTCGCGCTGGGTCTGGTGCAACCCCAGTCCATCGCCGACAATTCCGTCATCACGATCCTCAAACAGATCAGCGGCGCCGGCGGCCTGATATCGGGCGCCAAAAAAGACGCCGCCGTGACGCGCGCGATCGACGAATTCGCCATCAAGATCGGCAGGCCGGAGGACGCGGTGTCGACGCTGTCGGGCGGCAATCAGCAGCGCGTGGTGCTGGCCAAATGGCTCGCGACCGCGCCCAACGTGTTGATCCTCGATTGCCCGACGGTGGGCGTCGACATCGGCGCCCGCGACGGCATCTACAAGATCATCCGAGCGCTGGCGGAGCGCGGCATCGCCATTCTGATGATCTCCGACGAGGTCGCGGAAGTCTATTTCAATTCCGACCGCATCCTGCATATGGCAAGCGGGCGCATCGTCGGCGCCTACGATCCCCGCCGCGTCTCCATCGCCGAACTGGAGCGCGCCGTCTATGCGTGACTATTTGCGCGCGCATGAGGGCGAACTCAGGCTGTTCGCGGTGCTGGCGGCGCTGTGCCTTTTTCTGAGCGTGGCTTCGCCGAGCTTCCTCAACGCCAGCAATCTCGCCTCTCTGCTCAACAACAACGCCGTCAACGTGATCTGGGCCGTCGGCCTGCTCGTGGTGTTGATCGCGGGCGGCATCGATATTTCCTTCGCGGTCGCCGCCTCAGTTGCGCAATATCTGACGGCGCTCGTCCTGCACGCGGTCGGCGCCGGCAACTGGCTGCTGGGCTTGTTGTTTGCAAGCGTCTTCGGCGTGACGCTGGGCTGCGTCAACGCCGCGTTGATCGCGGGCTTTCGCATTGTTTCGATAGTCGTCACCATCGCGACGTTCAACGCTTTCTTTGGCCTGCTGATGTTCGCCACATCCGGCAAATCGATATACGATTTGCCGGACTGGTGGACCGACCGCGTAGCGGTGCTGTCCCTGGGCGAGGGCGGCGCCCTGATGCTGCCTGTAGCGGCGATGGTCGGCGCGATGGCGGCGACGTGGTTCCTGATCTCACGCACGACGACCGGCCGGCAACTCTACGCGTTCGGCGACAATCCCGAAGGCGCGCGCCGCGCCGGCGTCGCCACGGTGCGGATGCAGTTCGTCGCTTATGGCTGGATGGGCCTGATGGCAGGCGTCGGCGGGTTGATGCAGGTCAATCTGGCGCAGGAAGTGGTGCCCAATGCGCTGATCGGTCGCGAACTCGACGTGCTGGCGGCGGTGGTGCTGGGTGGCGCGCGACTGGGCGGCGGGCGCGGTTCGGTGCTCGGTTGTTTCCTCGGCGTGCTGCTGGTAGCGGTGGTGCAGAACGGGCTCAACCTGCTGGGCGTCTCGCCCTACGCCTTCAAGATGGTGATTGGCCTCGTAATCCTGGCGGCGATCTCTCTTTCCAATTTCAACCTGAGCGCGATGCTGGGCAAAGCGAGGAGCCATGCCGCGAAATCTTGAGACGCCGGGCCTGATCGGCCTGTTCTTGTTGACCATCGCTGCCTTCGGCTGGCTGTCGCCGCCATTCCTCAGCGCTGCGAATTTCGGCTCCATCGCGTTCCAACTGCCCGACCTTGGCCTGCTGACGCTGGCGATGCTGGCGCCGATTATGTCGGGAGGAATCAATCTGGCCATCATCGCCATCGCCAATCTCAGCGGCCTGACGCTGGCCTATGTGCTGAACCTCAACGGCGGCCCGCACGCCGGCGTCGCCGCCTTTGTCGCAGGCGCGGCGGCGGCTCTGGCTGTCGGCGGCGCGTCGGGCGCGGCGATGGGCGCGGTCATCGCCTTTTTCGGCGCGCACCCGATCCTCGCTTCGTTGGCGATGATGATTTTCCTGAAAGGCCTCGGCGAGTTCCTCACGCGCGGCGGCGATATTTCCGGCTTCCCCGATTTCCTCGGCGAATTCGGTCATGGCGCCGTGCTGGGCGTGCCGGCGCCCATGCTCCTGTTCATCGCAGCCGCCGTGGTTTGGCACATTTTGATGGCGCGTACGCGCCACGGCTTCGCGGTGGCGATGATCGGCTCCAATCCGCGCGCCAGCGAATATTCGGGCATCGCCGTCAAGCGTGCGTTGACGACGATCTACGCGTTGTCGGGAATCATGTCGGCGCTGGCGGGCATGGTGATGCTGACGCGGTTCAACTCGGTGCGCGTCGGTCACGGCGAATCGTTGCTGCTGGTGACGGTGCTGGCCTGTTTCCTCGGCGGCGTCGATCCGTTCGGCGGCTTCGGGCGCGTGGCGCCGGTGTTTCTGGCGTTGCTGATCCTGCAAACGCTCTCGTCGGGCCTCAACCTGCTGGGCGCCAATCAACATCTCTCCACCGCCGTTTGGGGCCTGTTCCTGATCGCCGTGATGGTCGCACGGTCGGGGACGCCGACGCTGCGGGCGTATTGGACCAGTATAAGGACGTAACCCTCGCATAAGGAGTCACCCATGAAATTTGGCATCTTCTATCCCTATTGGGAACAGGAATGGAGCGCCGACGGCCTCAAATATGTCAGCAAGGTCGCCAAGCTCGGCTTCGACGTGCTCGAAATCGCCGCCCATCATCTCAACAGCTACGGCGCCGCGCGTATCGACGAAATGGCGCGCGCGGCGCGCGATCACGGCATCACGCTGACGGCGGGCGTCGGCCCGTCGCCGCAAAGGAACCTGTCGTCGCCCGATCCGGCCATCCGCAAGGCCGGACGCGCCTTCTTTGAGGAGACGCTCGTCAACCTCAACAAACTCGACATTCATATCATCGGCGGCGCGCTGCATTCCTATTGGCCGATCGACTATTCAAAGCCCGTCGACAAACTGGGCGACCGCGCACGTGGCGTCGAGGGCATTGCGAGTCTGGCCGATTTCGCCGCCAATCTCGGCGTCGATCTTTGTCTGGAAATCCTCAACCGCTTTGAGAACCATGTGCTGAACACGGCGGCCGAGGGCGTCGCCTTCGTGCGTGAGGTCGGCAAGCCCAACGTCAAGATTCATCTCGACACGTTTCATATGAACATCGAGGAGAACAGTTTTGCGGAGGCCATCCGCACCGCAGGGCCGCTTCTGGGACACGTCCACACCGGCGAGAACAACCGCCGCGTGCCGGGCAAGGGCAATCTGCCGTGGCACGAGATCGGGACAACCCTGCGCGAGGTCGGCTATCAGGGCGCGGTCGTGATGGAGCCTTTCGTCAAGATGGGGGGCGCTGTGGGCAGCGACATCAAGGTGTGGCGTGATCTCAGCGAGGGCGCCGACGAGGCCAAACTCGACGCGGACGCCCGGCAGTCGCTGGCGTTTTCGCGATTCGTGATCGGCGGCGCATCGTAGCGGCCAAAGCCGACCGCCCGGCCATGACAAACCCGCTCGCCTTTGATAAGCGGGGCAAGCGGGACGGCGAAGAGCGCTTCCGCCTGCCGAAATCGACCACCAATCCTTGCAGGCGCCCGCGACGCCTGCGCCCCGCGAGGCTCGCTCGCATCAGGTCGCCATTGTCGGCGCCGGACCGGTCGGCCTCGCCGCCGCAATCGATCTCGCGCAGAACGGCGTGGAGGTCGTGCTGCTCGACGACGACCGCCTGTCGACGGACTCGCGCGCCACTTGTTTCGCCAAGCGCACGCCGGAAATCTTCGACCGCCTCGGCTGCTGCGAATCGATGGTCGCCTGGGGGTTGGTTGGAGCAAGAGCCGCTTGTTTCATCGCGAGGGTGAGATCTACGCTTTCGATCTGCCGCCCGAAACCGGACACAGCCGCCCCGCCATTGTCAACCTTCAACAATATAGTGTCGAGGGCTTGCTATATGAGCGCGCCCGCGCGCTGCCCGATCTGGAGATGTGCTGGAACCGTCGCGTCGCGGGCGTGAAGGCGGGGGCGGACGGCGTCACGCTCGACATCGATGCGCCCGAGGGCGGCCGTAGCTTGCAATGCCGCTATCTGGTCGCCGCCGACGGCGCGCGCAGCTTCGTGCGCACGACGAGGGGGCTGGAGAGCAAGGGCCGGACGTTGCGCGACCGTTTCCTGATCGCCGACGTGCGCATGGAGGCGGAGTTCCTCGCCGAGCGTTGGTTCTGATTTGATCCGCCATTCCATACGGGACAGTTGGTGTTGTTGCATTGGCGGGCCGATAAGGTTTGGGGAGTCGATTTCCAGCTGGGAGGGGACGCCGATCCGCAGAGCGAACGCGAACCTCAACGGGTGCTTGTGGGAGTGCGTGCGTTGCTGGGCGCGCCGGCCCAATTCGAATGGGTGGGCGCGAGCGTCTACGCGTTCTCTAGCCTGACGATGGAGGCGTTCCGGCACGGCCGCGTATTCTTTGCCGGCGACAGCGCACATGGCGTGTCGCCGTTCGGCGCGCGCGGCGGCAATTCCGGTGTGCAGGACGCCGAAAACCTCGCCTGGAACCTGCGCTACGTAGTGCGGAGCCACGCGCCCGACGCGCTGCACGACAGCTACCGCGACGAGCGCGAATTCGCGGCCGATGAGAACATCAGGAACTCGACGCGCTCCACCGACGTCATCACGCCCAAGAGCGAATTGAGCTGGCAATTCCGCGACGCGACGCTGGAGCGCGACTGCGCCTTCTCTCAGCCTTTGGTCAATAGCGGGCGGTTGTCCCGACCCTCGACCTATGCGAGTTCGCCGCTCAACGCGCCTGACGAGGACGAATTGGCCGGCGTCGCCGTCCCCGGCGCGCCGCTGCCCGATGCGCCTTTGCGGGACGCCGGCTGGTTGTTGCGGCTGACCGGCGATGAGTTCATTCTGCTTTGCTTCTCCGGCGCGGGCATCCCTTCGTGCGACCCGGCGCCCATCAAAGTCGTCGTGGTCGAGGACGACGGGCTCGCCGCCGAGCGCCTCGGCGCGCCCGCGGGCGGCGTTTATCTGGTGCGGCCCGATCAGCATGGCGCGGCCCGCCGGCGGCGGTTCGACGCGGCCAAGGTCGCGGCTTGTCGCTGCACAACGCCATGTTGCCGCACGGCCCCGACCGCTACGCCTTCGAGAAGGCCGGTCACGTTGAATTAAAACCGCACAAGCTGGAGGGTGCGCACGCCTTCATGTTCGAGACGCGTTTCCCTCAACGCCTCACCAAATTCGCAGCCGAGACGTCGGCGCTTCATAACTCTTAGTTGAGCTATGGCCAAAGCCTGAAGCGCCATTTCGATCTCACGCGCCGGTGATGCGCCGGGTTTGCGCGAGGATCGTCTGCAGAACAGGGCTTCGCCCGGGTCCGCAACCGCGCGTGAAGTCGGCGTGAGGCGACGAGATTGACAGCCAACGCGCTTTTGTATCGAAAGCGCGCCAATTCATAGGGGGAAATATGGTCGCCGCAGCATCGTCCGTCGCCCCGCCAAGCGTCCGCGATGCGGTCATCGATCTGCTGCGCCGCTTCGGCATGACTTCGATCTTCGCCAATCCCGGATCGACGGAATTGCCGCTGTTCCGGCGCTTTCCTGAGGATTTTCGTTACATTCTCGGGCTTCAGGAAGCGGTCGTCGTTGGCATGGCGGATGGCTATGCGCAGGCGACGCGCAACGCCGCCTTCGTCAATCTGCATTCCGCCGCCGGCGTCGGCAACGCGATGGGCAACATTTTCACCGCCTTCAAGAACCGCACGCCGTTGATCGTCACCGCCGGTCAGCAGGCGCGTTCGATCCTGCCCTTCGACCCGTTTCTGGCTTCGCGCGAAGCTACGGAATTTCCGAAGCCCTATATCAAGTGGAGCGTCGAGCCCGCCCGCGCCGCCGACGTGCCGCTGGCGATCGCGCGCGCCTATTACATCGCGATGACGCCGCCGCGCGGCCCCGTGTTCGTCTCCGTTCCGGTCGATGATTGGGACCAGCCGTCGGAATTCGTCGCCGTGCGCGAAGTCAGCCGCACATTGCGGCCGGACCCCGCGCTGCTGGAGCGCGTCGGCGCCTTGCTGGACGCAAGCGAGCGTCCAGCTTTCGTCGTCGGCGCAGCCGTCGATCGCGACGGCGCGTGGGACGAAATCGTGCGTCTGGCGGAAGCCTATCAGGCGCGGGTGTTCGCGGCGCCGATGTCGGGGCGGTGCAGCTTTCCAGAGGATCATCGCTTGTTCGCCGGCTTCCTTCCCGCGATGCGCGAGAAGATCGTCGGCCTGCTGGCGCCGCACGACGTCGTCTTCGCGGTCGGCGCGCCGGCGTTCACTTATCACGTCGAGGGCGCGGGGCCGCATGTTCCTGCGGGGGCGCAACTGGTTCAATTGACGGACGACCCCGATACGGCCGCCTGGGCGCCGGTGGGCGTCAGCCTCGTCAGCAGCGTGCGGTTGGGTCTGGCTGACCTGCTGGCGCGGCCAACGCCCGCCGTGCGCACGCCGCCGCCGCCGCGCGCGGCGGCGCCTCGGGCTGAGTCCGGCTCGCCGATGAGCGTCGCCTATGTCCTGCAAACGCTCGCTGAGACGCGCAAGCCCAGCGACATCGTGGTGGAGGAGGCGCCGAGCGCGCGCCCGCTGATGCAGGCTTATCTGAAGATCACTCAGAGCCAGGGTTTCTTCACCATGGACAGCGGCGGGCTCGGCTACGCCATGCCGGCGGCGGTCGGCGTCGCGCTGGGCAAACCGGGCGCGAAGGTGATCGCGCTGATCGGCGACGGCTCGGCGATGTATTCGATCCAGGCTTTGTGGAGCGCGGCGCAGCTCGCGCTGCCGATCACCTTCGTCATCCTCAACAACCGCAGCTACGCCGCGCTCAAGGATTTCGCGCTGGTCTTCGGGTTCACGGCGAACGAGGCCGTACAGGGAACGGAGCTTCCGGGTCTGGATTTCGTTTCGATGGCGCGCGGCATGGGCTGCGAGGCCGAGCGGGTCACGAAAGCCACCGCACTCTCGCAGACGCTCGCGCGCGCCTTCGCCAGCCGGGGACCGAACCTCGTAGAGGTGGAGATCGCCTGAGCCGGCGCCCCGCAGCTTCGGCATCACAGCCGGGCGATGACGGCAAGGGAAGATCCCGGCTATTCATTTCCTGCAATTCGTCTGGCGCTCTCTTGTAACGAGTGCCAATAGGCGCGATATAGAAGCCACGGAGCGCTC
>Ga0209698_10004609_pt1 | contig 15044 bp, 14 predicted proteins | sample LitLauG_LLR_2012_FD_187203 | JGI IMG/M metagenome (GOLD analysis project Ga0209698, IMG submission 187203) | Freshwater sediment microbial communities from Pennsylvania, USA - Little Laurel Run_MetaG_LLR_2012 (SPAdes) (version 2) | ecosystem: Environmental > Aquatic > Freshwater > Creek >...
GGCGATCTGAGACCACCCGCATCGCGATCAGATCGCCGCGTCGCCAAGCGGCTCCTCGCGATGACAGATTGGACGGCCTCGGACCTATTTTCTTGTTAGTGCCACACCGGCCGGCGGCCGGTGTGGAACTCGCAATGACAAAGGCAGGCGATGACGGATTGAGCCCAGACACGCCGCGCCAGGACGTAGTCGGTGGGTCAACGTCAACGTCAACGCCGATTGGTATTACCGCCCGGTTTATAGCGGCATCACCCTGCCGCCATGCTCTCCACCAGCGCGCCCGACAGTTCGGGCTGCAAAGCCGCGCGCAGCTTCTCCAGCGGTTCGTCCCAGACGCCCGGCGTCCGTTGCCGGAACAATCTGGCCGAGGGGTACCAGGGACTGTCCTCCCGATCCAGCATCCAGCGCCAATCGGCGGCTTTCGGAATCAGGATCCACACCGGCTTGCCCAGCGCGCCCGCCAGATGGCCCATCGCGGTATCGACCGTAATGACCAGATCGAGGTTTTCCATCAACGCCGCCGTTTCCCCGAAATCCGCGAGGTCCGCCGATAGATCGGTCATACACGGAAACAGCGCCATGGTTTCCACGTCACGCGCGGGCATCGGCTTTTGCAGCGACACGAACGCTGCCGGCCCGGCGCCGGCCAAACCCGCAAGCTGTGCCAGCGGCAACGACCGCCGCCGGTCGTTCGGATGTGTCGGTCGCCCGGTCCAGGCCAGGCCGACACGCTTCACCCCAGCCGGCAATGTGGCGGCCAGCCTGGCGCGCCAGTGCTCGATGCGAGCCGGATCGGCTTTGAGATAGGGGATTTGCCCGGGGATGGTGTCGAGCCGGGTGTGGAACAGATACGGCAGGCTGGACAGGCGGCAATGCGCGGCGTGACCGGGCACGTCGGTCCAGCGGTGGCAGTACTGGGAAACACCGGGAATGTTCGCCAGCACCGGCCCCATCTCCACGCTGCATCCGACAATCAACTCCTGACAGCGTTCCGCCGCCATCCCGATATAGCGGGCGAACTGAATCGTGTCGCCGTAGCCCTGGTCGCCCACCAGCAGCAGCCGGCCGGTTGGGATTTTCATCCCGTTCCAGGGCGCCGAGGTCATCGACGGCATCGTCGCCTTGCCGGCCTCGGTCAGATTGCGCCATTCATATTCCAGCCAGCCCGGTTCGAAATCACCCATCGAAAGCAGGTTTTGCGCCATCGCGAGGTGCCCGTCGGCATGGTCGTGCTTGAGTCCCAGGGCACGCAGCAGACAGGCCATCGCGCGCTCGCGATCGTCCGCGTCGACGAAAACCAGCGATAGGTTGACCAGGTTGTCGGGGTTGTTCGCATCCAGCCGGATGGATTCCTGACCGGCCGCCAACGCCTCCTCCGTTAGGTATGTGGTGCGGCACAGCGAGCTCAGATGCGCATACCACGTCGCATTCCCCGGCCGCAGCGCGATCGCCCGGCGCAGCAGAACCACGCCCCGGTCGGGATCGCCCGCCATAGCGGCGACGATGCCCTGCAGCGCCAGCGCCGCCGGATGCTCTGGAGAAGCGGCCAGGACGTCGGCACAGATGCCGTTCGCCTCGTGCAGCCGTTTCGCTTGCGCGGCGACTTGCGCTCGGCCGAGCGCCTGTTCGACGGATTCCGCGCCGGCCGCCGCGGGTACGACAGCCGGAGCCGCCGGCTGGCCTGGCACCTGCGGCGGAGCCGGTTGTTGGGCAGTATTGTTTCCACTCATGGTCGAATAAATGCCCTCGGGACCCATGCGACCGCAAGCGGTTTCGCGGTGGGCGGCGGCGGCCAGCCCGGCGGTGCCGTAGAGCATAGTGCGGCGCGACATCTTCATTGGAGCGATCGCCGGGGCGTTTTTTTCCGCCTGTTGCGGCAACTCTACTAAATGGTTCCGATACAGGCCGTGAAATGACGATTCCTGCTCGCAGCCATCAGGTTTTCTGATGGGCCTTGTCCAGGACGGCAAACACGGCGGCGGTGTCCTGATCGCCCAATCCCGCTTCCATCGCCTTGGTGTAGATCGGGGCACTCGCCTCGAACAGCGGCAGCGTCAGCCCCAGGTCATGGGCGAAGGCGCCGATGATCTCCATGTCCTTCTGCCAGGTGGACACCCGCATCGTGGCCGGTGTGTAGGTGCGGACGGCCATCATCGGCGCCCGCATGTCGAACATCCGCGACGCCCCCGCCCCGGCGCCGGCCAGTTGCACGACCAGGTTGGGATCGAGGCCGGCGGCATCCGCGAGCAGCATCGCCTCGGCCGCCGCGATATTGTGGATGGCGACCAACAGGTTGGCGACGAACTTCATCCGCGTGCCGTTGCCGAACGCGCCTATGTCATGCGCGGCGCGGGCAAAGTCGCCGAACAATGGCATCTGGGCGGCGATGGAAGCGGAATCGCCGCTGGCATAGATGACCAGATCCCGGTTCGCCGCCTGCGCGCCAGTGCCGCTGAGTGTGCAGTCCAGCGCCGTGTGGCCGGCTTTCGTCAGCACCTCATGCGCGGCAAGTTTGTCGGCCAATGCCAACGTGCTGGTTTCGACGACCACCCGAGGCGCGGTCGTGGCGGCGATGGCGGCGGCGACAGCGGCCAACGCGTATGGCGACGGCAGGCTGGTCAGGATCACCGGCGCATTGGCGCAGACGGTCGCGACGTCGGGGCAGGCGATGCCTCCGCCAGCGGTGAGTTGGGCGCATTTGGCGGCGTCCAGGTCGGTGCCGAACACCCGCCAGCCGCGCTCGATCAGGTTTTTCGAAATTGCCCCGCCCATAATGCCGAGACCGATGATGCCAACTGTGCCGGCCATTGCGACGCCCCTCGTTTCCAGCCACCGTGGAAGAACGGTCGCGTTGGGTGGGTCACGTACTCAACACCGGCGCGATCGGCAAGCGGGGGAAGATGAAAGCGCCGGCGTTCGACTATGTCAGGGTGACCACCGTTACCGAGGCCTGCGCCATGTTGACCGAACATGGGCCGGATGCTCGGATTCTGGCGGGCGGGCAGAGTTTGCTACCGGCGATGAATTTGCGGTTGGCCTCGCCGTCGGTCTTGATCGATATCGGCCGTGTCGCGGGTCTTGACGGGATCGCGCTGCGCGACGGGGTGCTGCGGATCGGCGCCCTCGTTCGGCACGAGACCGCACTGCGAAACCCCTTGGTGGCTGGGCATATTCCATTGCTCACCGAAGCGCTGCGGCACGTCGCCCACCCGGCGATTCGCGCTCGGGGGACCATCGGCGGCAACCTGGCGCATGCCGACCCGGCATCGGAGCTGCCGGCGTGCATGGTGGCGCTGGAGGCGGTGATCGAGGCGACGTCCCCGCTTGGCGTGCGGCGCATCCCGGCAGTGGCGTTCTTCACCGGTCTGTTTCAGACGGCGCTGGAAGCCAACGAAATCCTGACGTCGATTGAAATCCCCGTGTCGGGCCGGCCGTGGTTTTTCCAGGAGATCGCGCGGCGCAGCGGCGATTATGCGATCGTCGGATTGGCGGCGGTGGGCGATCGGCTGGCGTTCTTCTCGGTCGGCGACCGGCCGGTGCTGCGTCTGGCCGGGGCGCCGCTGGATCTGGATCCACCCAATGATTTGCAGGCGACGGCGGCGATGCGGGTGCATCTGGCGGAGGTGCTGCGAGGACGCGCGCTCGCGGCGCTGGGGGTGGCGGCATGAAGATCGCGCTGACGGTGAATGGCGAGGCGGTGCGCGCCGACATCGAACCGCGTGTGCATTTGGGCGATTTCCTGCGGGAACAGCTGTCTCTGACCGGCACCCATCTGGGGTGCGAGCATGGCGTCTGCGGCGCCTGCACGGTGCGGATCGATGGGGCCTTGGCGCGGGCGTGCCTGATACTGGCGGTGCAAGCTGACGGGTGCCGGGTCGAAACGATCGAAGGCCTGTCGGACACCGGCGAAATCGCGGATTTGCAAAACGCGTTTCACGAGCGAAACGCGTTGCAATGTGGATTTTGCACCCCCGGCATGCTGATCGCGGCGCAGGACCTCTTGCTGCGCGATCCCGCGCCGACCCGGGAGTCGATCCGCGAACACCTGTCGGGGAATTACTGTCGCTGCACCGGATACCACGCGATCGTCGATGCGGTCGTGACGACGGCCGAGGGACGCCGGAGGGGTTAGTCGTCGCCCGCGGCAGTGGCGGCTGGCCGGACGTGGCGGCGCATGAACAGCAGCAGCAACATGGGCGGCACGATGGTCAGGATCATCAGCCGGAAGTCGTTATTGTAGGCGATGATCCTGGCCTGGTGGTTGATCATATCGTCCAACAGCGCCGCCCCGCGGCGGGTCACCGGACTCAGCGTGTGCGACACGTAGTCGCCCATCTGCAGGACCCGGTTGAACGGGGTGATACCGGCGGCGATCTCGGCGTGCGTGGTTTGGGTGCCTCGGGTCAACGTGAAGGCGGTGACCGAAATGCCGATCGCCGACCCGATGTTGCGGGCCAACGATTGCAGCGCGGTGCCCTCGCCGCGGAGTTGCGGCGACAGGGTCGTGTAGGCCATCACCGACATCGGGTTGAACACCAGCCCGATGGAGAAGCCCTGCAACACCAGCGTCAGCATCATCTGCTCTTGCGTGACGTCGGGGGTCCAGGTGCTCATTTCGTACAGCGCCCACCCCAGGACCAGCAAGCCACACGCCATGATCTTGCGCTGGTCGACCTTCATGCCCAGCCGGCTGGCCAGGAACATCGACATGATGGTGCCCAGGCCGCGCGGCGCCATCGCCCAGCCGGCGGTATAAACCGGGTAGCCGGCGAGATTCTGCAGGTAGGGCGCCAACAATGCCGCCGTCGCCAGCATCACCGACGACACGCAGAACACCATCACCATGCCGGCGCTGAAGTTGCGATCCTTGAACAGCGCCTTCGCCAGAAACGGTTTCTCCGATGTCAGCATGTGGACAACGAACAGGTAGAAACCGAGGCCGGCGATCACTGCCTCGATCATGATTTCGCGGGAGGCGAACCAGTCCAGTTCCTGGCCGCGGTCCAGCATCAGTTGCAACGAGGCGCAGCCCAGTGCCAGCACGCCAAAACCATACCAACTGAAGCGCAGGTTTTGCTGCGGCGGCGTGTCCTTCATGAAGATCATCAGGCCGAGGATCGCCAGGATGCCGAACGGCAGGTTCACATAGAACACAAACCGCCAACTGTAGGCGTCGGTCAGGTAGCCGCCCAATGTCGGGCCCATGATCGGGCCCAGGGTGACGCCCATGGAGAACAGCGCCATTGCCTGAGCACGCTTGGAGAACGGATAGATGTCCAGCATCGTGGCCTGGGACAACGGGGCGATGGCCGCACCGCACATGCCTTGCAGCAGGCGAAAGGCGACAAGCTGCTCCAGCGTTTGCGCCGCGCCGCACAGCATGGAGGCGACCGTAAAGCCAGCCAGGCAGCCGATGAACAGCTTCTTGCGGCCGAAGCGGCGAGCCATCCAGCCCACCGGCGCGGTCATGATCGCGGCGGCGATGACGTAGGAGGTGAGCACCCAGGTGACCTCATCCGTCGATGCCGCCATGCTGCCCTGCATATAGGGCAGCGCGACGTTGGCGATGGTCGAATCCAGGGTCTGCATCAGCATGGCCAGCATCGCGGACGCGGTTATGAGGCCTCGGTGCGGCACCCGGGTGGAGTCGGGCATGGGATTATTGCCGACTTTGGTGGGGGATGGGCGGCATGGCTCCTGGACACGGCTTTGTTGTTCCGCGGAGTGTGCACCTCGTCAGCGGGTTGCGCTACCTTTCCGGGTGCGGCGTCGTTATCTCCGTCAGCCTCAATCCCCGTCCACCCTGTCGCCGTCCCGCGGAGACTGCCGTTTCCCGGCGCGCGCGAGGATGTCCCGCGCCACCCCTGGTTTGACCCGAACGCCACGGGCGGCAAAGTAGCGTTCGGTTTCTGCTTGGGCACCGACATGGGTCGCCAGTAACGTGGCGATATACTGGTTCAAACTCAGGCCTGCCCTTGCCGCCTGCGCGGCCGCCAGGGCTTTTAGTTCCTCGGTTAGCCGCAGAGGGAACGTGGTCACGAGCGCAATCTCCTCAAAACAGTCGCTGGTCGCTCGACGGCGATGCCAAACCGTTCGGCGCCCACGCGCATATCGGCGATATTGAAGGTCGCGATCAAGTCCGCGCCACCATTGATCGCGGTTTCGATAACCATATCATCGTCCGGGTCCGAGGCTACCGGCCGCCAGCGATAGTCCAATGCGACCGGAGCACATAGTCCCGCAAGTTCGTCGAGCACGGAGAGTACTGCCGTGGCGTCGATACCGATCATCTCCAGGACCTTCGGGCGGGTTAGGACAGCTTCGTACTCTAGCATCAAGCTGGTAGACATGATCAGGCAGTCTTTCCCGTCGAGCACATCCAAGACCAATTGGCGTGCGGCACCGGTCGGGCTATCGAACGCTGCAACCAGCACGTCGGTGTCCAACACAATCCGAATCATTTGTGATGTCATATATGACATCATCATCGGTCGTCAACCTGATAGGAGATGAAAACCACGGGCATCGAATTTGAAACCGTCTGGACGGTAACCGCGCGGGGTTGGGTTGACAGAAGCCAGAGTTTCCAACCCCAAATCCGCGTTCCGAACAGCGCTTGGGTATGGCATGCGGGTCAATCATCGTCCATTTGCGTTATTTGCGGTTGAAACGACTTCACTTGAATTGCCCCACCACGCGAAGAGGCGGCATGACCTTTCGCCATGATCGGAAGTTCCTCCCACCCCGAACCGTGACATTGACGACCGCTGACGGGTCGGGCACGCATGCCGCATGACTGTGCTGTCCCCCCTCGACCGGCCCAATTCCTACATTGGCCGCAGTGTTCCGCGTCCCAATCTCGCCCGCCTGCTGCAAGGGCGCGGCCAGTACGTCAGCGACATGGTATTGCCGCGCATGTTGCATGTCGCCTTCGTGCGATCGCCCTACGCGCACGCCCGCATCCTGCGGATCGACCGCGACGCGGCGCGCGCGATGCCCGGAGTCGTTGCCGTTGTAACCGGCCCCGAACTGGCGGCGGTGTGCTCGTCGTGGGTCGGCGTGCTGTCGCATTTGAAAGGTCTGAAATCCGCCCCGCAACATGCCATCGCCGTCGATGTCGCATGCTGGCAAGGCGAGGCGGTGGCGGCCATCGTTGCCGATTCCCGAGCCGCGGCCGAGGATGCCGCCGAACAGGTCGTCGTGGACTACGAGGAACTGGAGCCGGTGACCGACATGGCCACCGCCCTGGACGTCGCAACACCAGTGATCCACGCATCGCTCGGTGGCAACCTGGCGTTCGAGCGGACATTGGACGCCGGCGCCGTCGATACGGCGTTCGCACAGGCCGATGCCGTTGCGGAAGCGGAATTCATCTTCGGCCGGCACACCGGCGTGACGTTGGAGCCGCGCGCGGTGGTGGCGGACTGGCGGCCGGGGGAACAGCGGCTCACGGTGTATCAAGGCACCCAGGCGCCGCACATGATCCAGAATATCCTGGCACTGCATCTGGGGCTGAAAGAACAGCAGGTCCGCGTCGTGTGTCTGGACGTCGGCGGATCGTTCGGTATCAAGGTCCACGTCTACCCCGACGAGATGGCGACCGCGGCATTGTCAAAAATGCTGCGCCGGCCGGTGAAATATGTCGCGGATCGGTTGGAAAGTTTCGTGACCGACATTCATGCGCGCGATCATCGTGTGAAGGGCCGGGTCGCGGTTCGTAAAGACGGCGTCATCACCGCGTTCGAGATCGATGACCTCACCGGGATTGGTCCGTACTCGATGTATCCGCGCACCAGCGCGATCGAGGCCAATCAGGTGGTGAACCTGGTGGGCGGACCGTATGCGGTGCCGAACTATCGCGCGCGGACCCGCGTGGTGTTCCAGAACAAAACACCGATGTGCCAATACCGCGGCGTCGGTCACCCGATCGCCTGTTCGGTGACCGAGGGCCTGGTCGATCTGGCGGCGCGCGCGATCGGGATGGACCCGGTGGACATCCGCCGGCGTAACCTGGTGCGGGACGACGCCTATCCCTGCACCTCGGCGTCCGGGATGCGATTTGAATCGCTATCGCATCATGTGTCGCTGGATAAACTGCTGGCGATGATGGACTACGACGCTTTGCGGGCGGAACAACATTCGTTGCGTCAGCGCGGGATTCATCGCGGCATTGGATTGGCCAGTTTCGTCGAGGTGACCAACCCCTCGGCGGCATTCTACGGGATCGGCGGGGCGCGGATTTCTTCCCAGGACGGGGTGACGCTGCGGTTGGACGCAGCCGGAACGATTGTGTGCCAAACCAGCGTCACCGAACAGGGCCAGGGGGCCGAGGCGGTGACTGCGCAGGTCGTGGCGACCGCGTTGGGGGTGGCGCTGTCCGACGTCCGGGTCATGTCGGGCGATACGGATGTGACGCCGTATGGCGGTGGCACCTGGGCCTCGCGCGCCGCCGGAATTGGCGGCGAGGCGGCGTGGCAGGCGGGCAAGCAGTTGCGGTTGAATATCCTGGCGGTGGCAGCGAGCATCTTGCAGACCGGGGTGGCGGCGCTGGATATCCGCAATGGTGTTGTCGTCGATGTTGACGGCGGCACCGAGCGGCTGACGTTGGCGGAGCTTGCTCGGATCACGTATTTTCGGCCGGACACACTGCCGCCGGGGTTCCAGGCGGAGCTGGTGGCGACAAAGCACTATGTGCCGCGGGACTATCCGTTCGCTTTTACCAACGGTATTCAGGCGAGCTATCTGGAGGTTGATACCGATACCGGAATGGTCCGCTTGCTGGGCCATTGGGTTGTCGAGGATTGCGGAACGATCCTGAACCCGCAACTGGTGGACGAGCAGGTACGCGGCGGCGTCGTGCAGGGCCTCGGCGCGGCGTTGTTCGAACAATGTCATTACGATGACCGCGGCCAGATGCTGAATGCCAGCATGGCGGATTATCTGGTGCCGATGGCGGCCGAGATGCCGGATATCGCGGTCGGGCATGTCGTCTCCCCCACGGCCGACGGCGAACTTGGCGCCAAGGGCGCGGGGGAGGCCGGAACGGCGGGCGCGGCTGCAGCGGTGGCGAATGCGGTGAACGATGCGCTGGCCCCGTTCGGTGTGACGATCACCGAAATTCCCCTGACCCCAGCAGTGATTCTCCGAGCGCTTGGTTTTGGCTGATGCTAAGTCAGGCGGGGTACCTGGCGATTTGAACATCAAGGAAGGGCCGTCTTGGCCAGACGGAAAATGGCGGGCATGCTGCGTTCCATTGTTCGAAACCAATTCGCCGTGCGCCAGGCGGCGCGGATCAGTCCACCGATATCCTGAAAGGGAACCCCCATGTCGTTCGAGACCAATCTGCGTGCCGCCGGACAGGCGATCTCGGTCGTCCGCTTCATCTGCTCGTTTGGCGCGGCGAACAAGCCGACGGATGTCGAACGCAACCGCGTTACCCTTCCCACCGGCGGCAACTTCAGCAAGACAAAGGTACTGGAGGCTTTGCTCGTGCGTGAATACTACAAGCGCGATGTCGATCTGAAGCCCCGGGCTGAGCGAATACCGATCGACGCGGCGCTTGGCGCAACCTTCCGGACCGGCACCTGCGAAACCCAGGCGTCGATCGCTTTTTCGTTCCTGCAGCGGCTCGGCACACCAAGACCAATCGATTTCATGGCCCTGACCAACGACGCACATGCTTTCGTTCTGATTGGCCGAACGGGCGACCCGGCGGACTGGACCAAATGGGGTGCGGACGCTGTCGTTTGCGATCCTTGGCTCAATGAATGTCCCAGCGTCAGCAGCGACGGGGCAGGTGCCGAGTGGGCGGCGTGGCCGTTCCGGCCTGCGGCCTGGGCCGGGACAGATTTCAAATCGGGCACGTTTGACCCACAAAAATTGTCCACTTTTACATTCAAGTCCGAGTGCCGCATCGAAGGCTGAGTTGTCACGGGCTCTTGATGCTTAGACACCGCTACCTCTCTGGCGTTGTAGGGGCCGCCAATCCACGCTCCTAAATCGAGCGCCTGGAACAGGGAAAGATTCGCGATGGCGGTAAGCTGTCTGACGGGCAGGCGGGCCTTATCCGCCCTTGCCGGCTTAGGTCTGATCTATGTCAACGACGCGCCGTCGCGCGCCGCGCCGCCGCCCGGGGCGGATTCCAGTCTGGCGCCATGGTTCCGAGATCTGCGGCAACCCGAAACAAACCTCTCCTGCTGCGACCGCTCGGACTGTCGGCCCGTTCAATATCGCGTCATTGACGGGCATTTTCAGGCGTTTATCGGTAACGAATTTGCCCGCTGGCAGAATCCGCCGCACGCCTGGGTGGATGTGCCGGAGAACAGTGTTCTGCACAGACACGACAATCCCACCGGCGAGGGTGTCGCCTGCTGGGCAGGGATGCGGATCATCTGTTTCGTTGAAGGAACGGGCGCCTGATATTATGTCTCGATCGGCAGCCCTAGAATCAGATAGCTGAACGACTTGCCGTGCGAATCCAGATTGAGCGACGTGTTCACCCCACCCTCCAGCGCATCCAGCAGCACGAAGTTCAACCCGTGCAGGTCATCCATCTCGTATCGAGTCACCGTTCCGGTAAACAGTTTTGGAAAGGCCCGCTTGATCCGGTCTGCGGTGAGTTGCCGCTTCAGCAACGGATAGTCTTTCGGATCATAGGCCCACACCGAAATATTGGACGTGTTGCCCTTGTCCCCGGCGCGCGCGTGGGCGATGTCGTGGATGCGTTTCTGGCTCATGCGACGAACATCTCAAGGGTTGGAGAAACCTGGTCGCGGGCGATCAGGGCGGAGTGCGTGACGACGCACGGGGTGACCTGGCCGCGATAGCCGCCACCGCCGGCGGGGCCACAGCACAGCAACGATTCCACCTCCCACAACATCATGTCGATATCGTCCCGGTCGGTGGAACGCAGCGCCACATGCAGCCTGATGTCGGCGCTGTCGCTGACTGGAACTTCCGCTGTCTGGTGCAGGGCGTTCAGCCCGATCAGGTCGATGCGCAGATCGCCGCCGAGGCGGTTGATCCGGGTCAGTCGCTCGCGGATCACATCGGCCGCCAGTTCGGCGCGCGCGCGGGCGTTCGGGCCGGCGTAGCTCACACCGCCCTCGCCCAGGAAGCCGCCGTCGAAGCCGATGGTCACTTTCAGCTTCTCGGGTCTGGCGCTGCCGCCGGCGCCGGTCAGTCGCACGCGGTCCGCACCGACCGGGGTGACCGAGACGCCGCGAAAATTGGCGGTCACGTCGGGCGTCAGGTAGGCAGCGGGATCATGCACTTCGTACAGCAACTGTTCCTTCACCGTCGCTGGTGTGACGCAGCCGCCGGTGTCGTCCAGTTTGGTGATCACGAAGCTGCCGTCGGCGGCGACTTCGGCAATCGGAAAGCCGCAATCCGCCAGCCTCGGCACATCCTTGAAGCCCGGATTGGCGAAATAGCCACCGGTGATCTGCATGCCGCATTCCATCAGGTGGCCCGCCAGGGTGCCTCGACCCAGCGCGGTCCAATCGTCCAGTGCCCAGCCGAAACGATGCACCAGCGGTGACAGGAACAGCGCCGGATCGGCGATGCGGCCCGCGATCACGACGTCGGCGCCGGCCTGTAGCGCGGGCAGCAGGGCCTCGACGCCGAGATAGACATTGGCGCCAACCATGCGCAGGCCGACGTCTTTCACCGCCCCGGGATGGTCCATGAATACGGTGTCCGGACCGATCAGGTGGGTGACGTCATCGCCTTCGACACAGGCGACCTTCAGACCGGACAGGCCGAGTTCGCGGGCGATGTCGATGACCAACAGGGCGGCCGCGCGGGGATTGGCGACACCCATGTTGGTAATGATTGTCGTCCCGTTGGCGTGACAATGCCCCAGCACGCCGCGCATGCGGGCGCGCAGCTGCGGGTTATAGCCGCGTGCCGGGTCCAGCATGCGGTCGCGATGGCCGAACGCCATGGTGCGCTCGCCGATGCACTCGAACACCAGGTAGTCCAACGCACCGCGTTGCGCGAGATCGATCGCCGGGCCCAACCGGTCGGAGGAGAACCCAGCGCCGCAACCCACCCGTATCGTTTCAGTGCTGCTCACGACGCGTTCTTTCCGCCATAGCGGCGCACCCGCAAATCCGCCTGTTCCTTGTGGCCGGCAAAGTTCTCGATGGCGCAAAGACGGGAGCAATATTCGCCGATCATCGCCGTCGCCTCTGGACTGACTTGCTGATAGGTCACGGTCTTGAGGAATTTACCGACCCACAGGCCGCCGGTGTAACGCGCGGCCTTCTTCGTGGGCAGCGTGTGGTTGGTGCCGATGACCTTGTCGCCATAAGCGACGTTGGTTTCCTTGCCGAGGAACAGGGCGCCATAGTTGGTCATGCGGTCGAGGAACCAGCGGGGGTCACGGGTCAGGACCTGGACGTGCTCCGACGCGATGCGATCGGCTTCGGACAGCAGTTCTTCATCGGTGTCGCACAAGATCACCTGGCCATGATCACGCCATGCCACGGACGCGATGTCGGCGGTGGGCAGGATCGCCAGTTGGCGGTCGATCTCGGCTTGGATGCCATCCGCGATTTTCTGTGACGTCGTCAGCAGAATTGCCGGTGACGTCGGGCCGTGTTCGGCTTGCCCGAGCAGATCCGTGGCGCACATTTCGGCGTCGGCGGTGTCGTCGGCGATGATCAGGGTTTCGGTTGGGCCGGCCAGCAAATCGATGCCGACGCGCCCGAACAGTTGTCGTTTCGCTTCGGCGACGAACGCGTTGCCTGGTCCCACCAGCATGTCCACCTGGGCAATCGTTTCGGTTCCCAGGCCCATCGCGGCGACCGCCTGGATGCCGCCCAGCAGATAGATCTCGTCAGCGCCGCCCAGTGCCATGGCGGCGACGGTGGCGGCCGGGGGAACGCCGTTCAGCGGCGGTGTGCAGGCGGCGACCCGTGGGACCCCGGCGACCTTGGCGGTCAGCACGGACATGTGGGCCGAGGCGACCATCGGGTAACGGCCACCGGGCACGTAGCAGCCGACGCTGTTGACCGGGATGTTCTTGTGACCCAGGCGGATGCCGGGAAGCGTTTCGACCTCGATATCGCGCAGGGCGTCCTTTTGCGCCTGAGCGAACCGGCGGATCTGGGTTTGCGCGAACTTGATGTCGGTGATGACCTGATCGGGCAGGCTGTTCATCAGCGACTGGATCTCGTCCGGCCGCAGCCGGAACGCCGCCGGTTCCCATTTGTCGAATTTGATCGACAGCTCGCGAACCGCCGCGTCACCGCGGGCGCCGATGTCTTCCAGAATGGCCTCCACCGTGTGGCGGACCTTGCGGTCGGCTTCGGTCTTCTCGGCTTCGGTCGCGCCGTGCTTCAGTATCCGGATCATTCGCCTGTCCCTCGGGTGGTTCAGGCGCGATAGGCGGCCTGAAGGATTTTCGCAAGTTTGTGCCGTTCTTGCCGCTCACGGATTGGCGGTCACGCGGGTTTGGGCGACGACGGCGGCCGCCGGACGCAGCGACGGGCGCAGGGCCAGGGCGGCGGCGCTCAGCATCAGGGTCATGCCGACGGCCTCGCCCCAGTCGAGCTTTTCGCCGAAGAACGTGCAGCCCACAACAACGGCGATAACGGGGGAGATGAAGGCATAGGTGCCAGGCCGGCTGGCGCCCCAGTCGCGAACCAGCAGAAAATACATCGTCGTGGACATCAGGGCGCCGGGGCCCAGCAGATAAAGCCACGCCAGGAAGGCCGGCCAGCCCCAATCCAGGTGCAATGACCGCCAAGCGCCGGGTTCGATCGTCAACGACCCGCCCAGCAGCACCAGGCCGCCGATCAGATCGGTCAGACCGGCGAGTTGCACCGGCTCCAACGTCCGCATGATCGGCCGGGTCATGACAGATCCGGCGGTGTAGCACAACAGCCCGACGGTGACTCCGGCGGCACCGATGATTTCCCACACGTCCAACGTGCCGGCTAGGGCCTTGGGGCCAAACAGCATCAGCACGCCGGTGATGCCGACGCCGATCGCGCCGAGTTGCCGAGGACTGAAGCGCTCCTGCCCGGCGAGGACGGAAAACGTCAACAGCGCGAGCGGCGTCAAAGCCGAACTGATGACCGCCGCGAGGCCGGCGGTGATGTATTTCAGGCCGTATAATTGAATAATCTGGTTCAGCGTGATCAGCACGACCGAGACAAAAACCAGCCTGGGAATCAGGCGCAGCGGCGGCATGACGCGTTGGCCGCGACAGCCGCGGTAGGCGAGCAGGATGGTGCCGGCGATGCTCCAGCGCAGGCCGGCGAAGATGCCGGGTGCGACGGTCGCGATGCCGATCTTCATCGCCAGCCAGGTGGTGCCCCAGACAAAGCAGATGAAAACGAACATCGCGCGCTGCGATGGGGTCACTGTGGGATTCATGGGGGGGTTTGCGACGCGCTCCTGTCTGACCGGAACGGTAGCCCATCCAGCCGAACCGATGCCGCGCCTAAGTGGAATGGCGCGTATGCGTGCGCGGGAAACGATTGAGGCGAAAGGGTGTCGGATCGACCACGGGGCGGTCCCCCGCGACCAGGTCGGCCATCAGGCGGCCGGCGCCGGGACCGATCCCAAAGCCATGGCCGGAGAAGCCGGTGGCAATGAAGAACCCCGGCATATGGGCGACCTGATCGATCACCGGGACAGCGTCCGGGGTGACGTCCATCAGGCCGGCCCAGCTTTCCACAACCTGCATGGTCCCGAATACCGGGAAGGCTTTCGACAGCACCGTACGGGCCTCCCGCAGGATGCCCTGCTTCGGTTTGGGATCCAGGACGCGGACAGCCTCGAACGGTGTGGGTTGATCCAGCGACCAGCTTCGGGCGGTGCGTAGTTCATCCCAGGAGCGGGTGCCGACCCGCAACCGGATTTCATGCCGGTTATTGATCAATCTCGGCAGGAAATCCTGGATCAGCCGAAAATGGTCCGGGGTGAGGTCGGCGGTGTTGGCATTGCGGCGGGCGATGGAATAACCGCCATCCATCCGTTTGCGGAAGGCGAACGCCGATCCGGCGGCGGTCAGTTCGGGACCCGCCAAAGGC
>Ga0209698_10004610_pt1 | contig 15043 bp, 16 predicted proteins | sample LitLauG_LLR_2012_FD_187203 | JGI IMG/M metagenome (GOLD analysis project Ga0209698, IMG submission 187203) | Freshwater sediment microbial communities from Pennsylvania, USA - Little Laurel Run_MetaG_LLR_2012 (SPAdes) (version 2) | ecosystem: Environmental > Aquatic > Freshwater > Creek >...
TCTTGTTTAGATTTTTTATCTCCCCATGCCATACTTGTCCTCTTGATATGACATCCCACAGATCTTTGTAAAATTCTGGAGGATGAAATCCAGATTTTAAAATGCGATGATTTTGTCCAATAATCTCTTTTTCTGTATATCCAGACACTTCACAAAACTTTTTGTTGGCATAGTCGATGGTGCCATTTTTGTCAGTTATTGATAAGAGTAATGAGTCATTTTTCAGGTTGCCTATATGAGATATCGATGCTTGCATTTCGTCAATCTGCTTCATCCTATTTTCTTTCAATTGTTGATCGGTAATATTACGTAATTCAGTCATATCAAGTTCATTCAGCTAATGGCATCCAGAAATAATAATCATCTGTTTTTCCATTACAAAGAAAATAATTGTTACATAGTGACATAATCACACAATATCTTAATTACATAGTGGTTGACAAGCAAACTGTGCCATGATAAATTCGTGTGAGTGAGAGTTTGGCTTTGAAAAAGAAAGGTTCTTTGAAGAACTTGATTTATTGAAATTTATCAGAATCATACATTAGACAGGCCGTTTGATCCTAAAATATACTAAGTTTGCTTCCCTAGTCCAAAAAAGCTATTATTAAGCTAAAAAAATTCACATAGCTAGAATTAATAAGGTATAGTACGGTACCATACCGTAACATGAAGACTAGAATGACGTACATTTCAGTGGAAGTGGCAGATCACTTCTCGGATTTCATCATAAAAAGAGACGAACAGGTGTTAGATGCGGTAAAAGCTCGAACCAGAGATTTTAGCGCCATTTCCATCTTAAAATTGTTGTATCAATTAAGATGCAATCCTATGACTTTCTCGGATCTGTATGTAAAGTCAAATATCAGAATGAAGAGATCGTTTCTAAATTACCTCCACCTGTGTGTATCATACAATTTCATAAGAAAGGAACCCGATGGGTCAAACATGGTATATTTCATAACTGACAAGGGAAGGACAATGTTAGATCTATTCATGAAAAAAAGTAACTAAGATGTAGTTACATAATTCTTTTATTCCAATCACATAAAGCAGATTCATTGGGAATTACTTACAAAGATGCAGGTATTGACATCCAAAAGATAAAGCAAAGTCAGACAAGCATAGGAAAACTCATTGCGTCAACTCACAAGTTACAAAAAAAGGCCAAGACAATGTCTGGATTTGGGCATTATGCAGGAATTGTACAGATACCGGGGGGCACATTATTGGCAACTCATACGGATGGTGTTGGAACCAAAGTTATGATTGCACAATCAATGAAAAAATACGATACTGTTGGAATAGATTGTGTTGCAATGAATGTAAATGACATAATATGTACCGGTGCAGTTCCCATATCTTTTGTTGATTACATCGCGGCTAATAGAAACGATCAAGAAATATTCAAGCAAATAGTTAGAGGACTTGTTAAAGGTGCAAAAGAGGCTCAAGTTCCCATAGTGGGTGGCGAAACTGCAATATTGCCAGATTTGATATCAGGAAATAATTTTTCCTTTGATCTAGCAGGAATGGTGGTAGGGATTCTCAACAAACATGACTTGATTCTTGGCGACAAAATAAAAACAGGTGACATTATTATTGGAATAAACAGTAGTGGATTACACTCAAACGGATATTCGCTTGCAAGAAAGGTTCTTTCAAAATATACCATGCGAGAAAAAATAAAAGGTCTTGGAGTCCTTGGTAATGTACTCCTTACACCTACTAGGATCTATGTTAAACCAGTTTTGCAAGCCATCAAAGAGTGCAATATCCATGGGCTGGCACACATAACAGGTGGTTCATTTACCAAGCTTTTGAGACTAAAAAAGATAGGATTTATGCTTGATAACCTTCCTGAACCCCCTCCAATATTTCAAATAATTGAGAATCAGGGGGTTACAAAAGAAGAGATGTACAAGACATTCAACATGGGAATTGGATTTTGCCTAATTGCGCCAAAAGAGGAAGAAGTAAGAATAGGTCAAATCTTCAAAAACCACGGATTCCACAATAGGGTAATTGGCAAGATAATTGAGAAAAATGGCGTTCATATAGATAAGCTAAAAATAGCATAGTTACATGTAAAATTCAGAAATTTTAACTAAAGATCCTAGATTAGGATTTAATACCCAAATTAATTCTAACAAGACGTGCAAAAAGCAGAAGTGACGTTTGAAGATGCATGTAAAGAGATATCCAATAATCTCCTTTCCATTTCCAATCCTACAGACAAAGATACAAAAAGAGAGGTCAAAAGAATTTGTATAAAATATGCCCTAGAAAGAATTCCAAGAAATTATGAGATACTTGCACATGTAACAGGGACAGACTATTTGAGACTTCAAAAAGCCCTCATAAGAAAGCCTGTAAAGACAGCATCAGGCGTTGCCGTAATTGCATTGATGCCAAAACCATATGCATGTCCGCATGGAAGATGTAGCTATTGTCCTGGAGGTATCGAGTTTAACACTCCAAATAGTTACACGGGGCAAGAACCTTCAACACAAAATGCCATAGCAAACAGTTATGATCCAAAAAAGCAAATTCTTGACAAACTTGAACACCTAATTGCATATGGTCATGATAGCACAAAACTAGAACTAGTAATAGTAGGAGGAACATTTCTTTTTATGCCGCATAGTTATCAGACTAATTTCATTAAATCATGTTTTGACGCTCTAAACGGATTTGATTCACCAGATTTAGAATCAGCCAAGAAAAACAATGAGAAAGCAAATTTTAGAAATGTAGGATTTACGATAGAGACCAAACCAGATTATTGTAAGAAAGAACATGTAGATTGGATGTTAGAATTCGGAATAACAAGAGTTGAGATAGGCGTGCAGAGTCTTCATGAAAAAGTATACAAAATTGTGAACAGAGGTCACACCTACAAGGATGTAACAGAATCATTTGAGATATCAAAAAATGCAGGTTACAAGATTGTAGCTCATATGATGCCTGGACTTCCTTCAATGACTCCGCAAGAGGACATTTCAGATTTTAAGCAATTATTTTCCAATCCCGAATTAAGGCCAGACATGCTAAAAATTTATCCTACTTTGATACTTGAGAACACTCCTCTCTATGACATGTATAAGGAAGGTCGTTTCACGCCATATTCAGATGATGAAATGGTAGAAGTCCTAACAGAGATTAAAAAAATCATCCCAAGATGGGCAAGAATAATGAGAGTTCAAAGAGAGATATCATCAGATCAGATAGTTGCGGGACCAAAACTTGGAAACTTGCGTCAAATTGTACAACAAAATCTAAAAAAACAAAACCTTTCTTGTAAATGCATCAGGTGTAGAGAAGCAGGATTATCTGAAAACACAATAAACATTGACGACATAAAATTACACAGAGAAAATTACGATTCTTCTCAGGGGCATGAGGTTTTCTTATCATATGATGACTCCAAGGACAGAATATTTGGATTTTTAAGATTAAGAAAACCAAGCGAGATGGCACATAGAAGCGAAGTTGCTGGAAATACATGCATAGTTAGGGAGATCCACGTATATGGCAAGTCGTTAAAATTGGGAGAAAGGGATCAGGATGGGATACAGCATCTAGGATTGGGAAAAAACTTGGTCAATGAAGCAGAAAAAATTTCAAAAGAAGAGTTTGATTCAAAGAGATTGCTAGTAATAAGCGCGGTGGGAACAAGAGAATATTATCGAAAACTTGGTTATTCTCCTCTGGGTCCATACATGTCAAAGGATTTGAAATGATGGGGGAGGAAGAACAAACAATTGGTCGAGGAACCTGGATAGACAAACTTGCGTATGATCTTTTACAAAGAGAAAAGTCACTTGGAAGAAAGACGGACCTAATCAGAGTAGAAAGCGGACTAGGGGCATCAGGAATTCCTCATATTGGAAGTCTGGGCGATGCAGTTAGAGCATATGGGGTAAAACTTGCTCTTGAAAATTTTGGATATAAATCTGAATTAATTGCATATTCGGATGATTTAGATGGCTTACGTAAAATTCCTGAAGGCTTACCAGAATCTCTAAAAGAGCACATTGGAAAACCGGTATCCTTCATTCCAGATCCATTTGGATGTCATGATTCTTACGGTCTACATATGAGCAGTCTCCTTCTGGATGGTCTTGACAAACTTGGAATAGAGTACAAGTTTCAGCGAGGAATTGACACATATAGAAATGGATTACTCAAAGATCAAATTCATACAATATTGATAAATAGTAAAAAAATTGGCAAAAAGATAGCTGAGATGGTAGGTCAAGAAAAATACCAGGAAACATTACCATACTTTCCAGTATGTGCAAATTGTGATAGGTTGTATACTGCAATGGCATACGAGTATTTGCCTGAGGAAAAGAAGATCAAATACAAATGTGCGGATACAACAATTGGTTCAAGATCATTACAAGGATGTGGCCATGATGGAATTGCAGATATTACAAAAGATTTGGGCAAGCTTCCGTGGAAAGTAGAATTTGCCGCAAGGTGGGAGGCCTTTGATAGCAGATTTGAGGCATATGGCAAAGACATCATGGATTCAGTCAAGGTAAACGACTGGGTGGCAGAGGAGATTTTGAATTTCCCACCTCCAACTCATGTAAAATACGAAATGTTTCTTGACAAGGGAGGAAAAAAGATATCAAAATCACTTGGGAATGTACTTACTTCGCAGGCTTGGCTTAGATATGGCACACCAAAAACAATTCTACTCCTACTTTACAAAAGAATCACAGGAGCACGCGAAGTAGGTATTGATGACATACCTGCCCTAATGGATGAATACAACGAACTTGAAAACATTTACTTTGGAAAGAAAAAATTGGATAATGCAGCCAAGGTAGTAAGATCGAAGGGGTTATACGAATATGTAAATTTACTAAATCCTCCAAAGACCCAAAAGCCATACGTTAACTATAGATTGTTAATTCAACTCTGCAGGATATTTAAAGAAAATCGAATCACTCTTGTTACAAAAAAACTAATGGAATATGGAACAATAAAAGAATCAAGTCAAGAAATAGATGAACTCATCACACTTGCAGGAAATTATGCTGACGATTATGACAATCCGACAAAAATTGAGATTCAGTTGGATGATATTTCAAAAAAAGCCTTAACCAATCTAGTAAGCATCTTATCGGCTGAAGGAGAGCCAGTAGACCTTCAAAATACAATATATCAAATCTCAAAGGATAAAGGCATGCAGCCAAAGGACTTGTTTCAAATATTATATCAAATAATACTGGCCTCAGATAGAGGCCCAAAAATTGGACCTTTGATCATAGACATTGGAAGAAAGAAAGTTGCTGCTTCAATTTCGGAATATCTGTAAAAACATGGCACATAGTGAGCACAACAGACCCAAGGGAACAGGAATGATACTAATTGCGATAGGAATTTTGATTTTCTTCTTTGCTCCAGGATACTACAAACAAGATCTTATGGGGGGATTGGCAATCATCGTTCTTGGTTTTGTGCTTGGCGGAATAGGTTTTTACATTTCTTTTTTGAAAAAAAGAACATAATTTCAAGCACGGGCCAAAAGCAATACTTTTCTTACCTCAAACCAGAGTTATTCCAATGGGACTTTTCGGACGTACAAAAAAGGATTCGGCGAAAACTGCTCAAGAAGATAAATTAGATATGAAAACTCCAGATTCAATTGAAAAAGAGAAAGCTCAAGAAGATATTTTTGAGCTAAGAAAAGAGATCCAGGATACATCATTAATGCTAGGATCCTATTCCCAAGAATTAGAAAAAGCAAAGACCGAACTTGATGCTGTTACCCTAGAGATGAAAACAGCACGAGAAGAAGCAGAATCTGCAAGAAGTGAAATTCAATCCATAAGATCAGAGCGAGATTCAGTATTGAAACAGATAAAAGTTTCAAAAGAAGAATTGGAATTAACACAGTCAAAGTATACGCAGAGTGAGGTAGAGCAGATAAAGCAGCAAATCAATGAAGTTAAAGAGGAATTATTAAAAGTAAAGTCTGAAAAAGAATCCCTTGCTGCAGAATTAGAAGAAATGAGATCCAATATATCTTCTACAAAAGAGGAATATGAGAAGATCATATCCTCTAAAGAAATGGAAGAAAGAGCAATTGTAGCGTTGAAAGATCAACACGAAATGACGAAAAAAGAATTTGCATTATCCAAGAAAGAGTTAGAGTTTATCGAAAGAGAGCTTGCCACAGTAGGAAGAAATGAGAACACAAAGAAAATTATCGAGGCTGCAGGTGCTGTTGCTGCAGCAATCAATGCCAAATACGAAGCTACCAAAAAGGAACTAGAGATAATAAAATTAGCTCTTTCAAGAACAAAAGAGGAATACGAAGCGGCAAAAAAGGAGATAGAGTCGCTAAAGAATAAAAAAGTGCAAAAAATGTTGAGTGAAACATAGTTTTACAAATTAAAGCAATTAGACAGCCTTTTAAGATATGAATTCCAAACTGACTTGTGAATGAGGCTTTTGTCTTATTAAATGTGGATTATAAACAGCAACAATACATAATCGAAACCGCAAAAAAAATCCCAATAGTAAAAGAGGTAAAGACTATTTATGGAATATATGATATTTTGATAATTCTACAATCAAACAACATGCAAGATATCAAAACTGCAATTGATGTAGATTTGCACAAAATTGATGGAATAAACAACATTACCTCACTTATTTCTGTAAACTAAATTGTCTCGAGAATACGAAATCATCATTGTTGGAGGCGGACCTGCGGGATTGTCTGCAGGAATATTCATAGCAAGACAAAAGGTATCTTGCTTATTAATTTCAAAGGATTTGGGAGGGCAGCTAAATCTTATTCCAAAACTTGAGAATTATCCTGGAACCATAATGTCAAGCGGGCCATTACTTGCAAAAACCCTTGAAAATCAATTCCTAATGTTTGGAGGAGAGATGATTTACGATACAGTTGAGAGAGTAGACGAGACAAAAGTAGGAATTACAGTCAAGACATCTCGTTCTGAATATACAGCAAAAGCAATAGTTGTCGCACCAGGAAAAGTACCAAATAATCTAGGCGTTGAAAATGAATCCACGTTTGTGAATAAAGGGATACATTATTGCACAAAATGCGATGCACCATTCTATCAAGGTAAAACAACTGCAGTAATTGGAGTAGGTGCATATCTATTAGAATCAGGCATTTTACTTTCAAGAATGGCATCAAAAATATACATGATTTACAAAGGAGGTTCTCTGGGAGGAGACAAAGAAATGATTGCGTCAATTGAAAAGAAAGAAAACATAGAGCTTGTTCCCCAGTCTTCTGTCAAAGCAATATCAGGTGGAAACAATCTTCAATCGATTACAATCGTAGACAACTCAGGAGTTGAGAAGATTGTTAACATAGATGGACTTTTCATAGAGATGGGTTCAAAGATAAATCTTGATTTCATAAAACATCTAGTAAAGATTAATACCAAAAGTGAAATTGAGGTTACAAGTGATGGAAAGTCATCCCATCCAGCCATATTTGCAGCAGGCGATGCCTCAAACATTCCCTACAAGCAAATTGTGGCAGCCTGTTCTGGTGGTGCCAATGCAGGATTATCAGCTTTTAATTATATTGAAAAACTTAAGGGAAGACCTGGAATACGAGCAGACTGGAAGAAGACGATAGGTGATACAGTATTCCATTACTAGTAATGATGTCCCATATCAACTAACTTTAAATTAATTTTCTTGAATAGGGAATTTAACGAGTTGTCTTCTAAGGACAAGTGAAAGATATATTGATACACATGAGATAAGCGTAGCAGTAAAAAATATGAGATTATAGGAATCAGGATTTGGAAAGGCACCAATTATTCCGGTCAACGTGGTCTTGTGGGTTTGCATGTACATTCCTGCCAGAGCAGGACCAACAGATGCACCAATAATTCGAATAAGCGTACTCATTCCAAGTGATACTCCTATATCTTTTCTTGGAGTGGTTAACAGAATCACATTCATTGCTCCAACATTTGTTAATGAAAGACCCGTTGACAAGATTGCAAGATTTGTTGAAACTAGAAATTCCGTAGAATGATACATGTAAAGGCTCACAAACCCAATTGTACTTATCACACTTCCCAATATGATAGGTTTTGTAGATCCAAGTTTTGATACAATAAAACCAGATGTCGGTCCAAAGATCAACAAAACGATCGCAAATGGAAGTTGTACATTACTAGTCATCAGAGGATCCTCACCAAATCCTAGCGGTGATGGACTTCTAACAAGTACTGGAATAGTTTGAAATACCATAAACATGGACATACCCACGATCATTATCATTATGTTAGCAGGCAGAATGGTTTTGTTTACCAGTATTTTCATACTAACCAGTGGCGAACTGGATCTTTTTTCAATGAGCGCAAACAATACCAAGTAGACAATTCCAATAGCAAGAAGACCCATCATAGTAAGGTAATTAGAATCGTCACCATTTTCTACCAAAGTAAGTGCCATCAAAAATGCGCTAACAGAAACCGTCAGGGTAATTGCTCCCTGAATATCTATTTTATTTCTTGAATCACTTCCATTCTCATCAATTTTTTCACTCTTTTCATGTAAATGAGGTTCTTTCACATGTATGAAACGTGCTATAATTACAAGCAATGCGATTGATATGGGGATCATAGAGAAAAAAGTTGCACTCCAACCAAAATTTTGTATTAGATGTCCACCAGCAACTAGCCCAATCACTGCCCCTGTTGCAAACATTGATGAGATTATCCCTTGACCAATCGCCAGTTTGTTTCGTGGAAATAATTCTCTTATAATTCCAAATGCAATTGGAAACATGGACATACCTATTCCCTGAATGATACGAACTAGAAGCATTTCATAGATATTTGTAACAAATCCTCCTAATGATACTCCAAGTACATAGATTGCCATTATTATCAATAGAATTTTTTTTCGTCCATAGATATCAGAAAGTTTGCCAGTGATAGGAGTCATAATTGCTCCAGATATTAGATAAGTGGTAAGAATCCATGAGGACATGCTGTAAGAGATATGAAAATCCCTGATTAAGTCAGGGATTGCTGGAATTAACATGGTTTCAGCATACATTACCATGGTAGCAATCAAACTTAGAATTGCAAGAGTCTTCCATGCAGAGGATGAAATTTTTTCTTCCGTATTTTCTTTATTTGATTTAGACATTACCATTTAGTTCAAGTGATCCTCTTGTTTCCTTTTACAGATGAAAATGTTTTCTCCGATTCAAAATACATTGATAAATTTTTTGATATCTTACGAAGAGTATCAAGAGTTACATGAATATCATTTTCTGAAATATTTTTAGTTGAAAACATTCTTATTTTTAAAGCACAATCGGTCATGGATTTCCATAGAGAATCAGCTTTTGATGTAAGATAGATTCTATTTGCTCGTCTATCAGTTAAATCTGGTTTTCTTTTTAGCAGCCCATCCTTTTCCATTTTATCAATCACCGGAACTAATGTAGCACCTTCAATTCCCATCTTGTCTGCTATCTCTTTTTGTGTTAGGCCAGGCTGTAAAACAAGAGCCCCAACTACACGCCACTGACTAAGAGTAACCCCAGCGTTTCTTCTAAGCTCAATGTCAAGAGACCTCTGAAAAGATTTTGCGGTGTTGTTTACAACAAACCCCACACTATTTTCAAAATCATATTTTATCATACTTAGAGTACTAATCATTAGTATACTAACAATTATAAATCTTCATCGAAGGACTAGCGATTTGCTTATATCCCTAGTAAACTTGTAGGCATTATGACTAAAGAACCTAATGTGATAGGAGTAAAAGTTCTCGAACAAAATGGTATCAATACAAAAGAGCTGTTAAAGGCCCTAGTTTACAATGCGTCAGTAGAGTTTACAGCTTATTATTACTTCACAAATCTAAGGGCACATTGCGTTGGAATGGAAGGAGAGGCACTCAAAGGAGTAATAGAGGATGCAAGGATGGAAGACCTAAGCCATTTTGAGTCTTGCCTATCCAGAATTTATGAGCTTGGAGGAAAATTACCATTAAACGCTCTAGATTTTATAAAGATGTCAGGCTGTGAATTTCTTCAACTTCCCACAAATCCAATAGATACAAAAGCAATTTTAGAAAAATGCCTCAAGGCAGAACAAGGAGCTATTGTCAATTGGAACAAGGTGTGTCTTATGACGCATGGAAAAGACCCAGCTACATATGATGTTGCAAAAGACATCCTAAGGGAAGAGATAGAACACGAGGCATGGTTTTTGGAATTACTTTATTCAAGACCATCGGGTCACATGCGAAGAAAGTTCCCTGGAGAGAGACCTCATACCCACAAGCATTCGAGAGCTTTGGGTTAAGCAATTTTTTAAAGTAATATCACATCACACTATTGTTAATATATTTATGAAAGGATCAGATAAATATCTATAGACAAATTAAAGATACGATGATTATAATTGATAGTAATAATCTGCGGTTTGCCAGGAGTTGGAAAAAGTACTCTTGCAAAAAATCTAGCTCCTATGATTAATGCTACAATTTTGTCTTCAGATAAAATTCGAAAGGAATTATTTCTCAATCCCACATACTCCCCATTTGAGCGAAAGCTAGTCTATGATGTGATGATCATCTTGGCAAAATATCTCAATGAAGTAAAATGCAATTGCATACTTGATGCTACTTTTAATAGAGAGGAATCACGAGTAGAGATAAGAGAAAAACTACAACTCGCTGATGGACAATTTCAAATTATTGAATGTTTTTGCCCAGATGAAGTTGTCATATCAAGACTAAAATCTCGTAAAGATGACTATTCTGATGCAACTATAGAAGTGTATCAAAAAATGAAAAAGATCTACGAACCTGTAAAAGTTGGCCACATCATTGTGGATACAACAAATTCTCCAGAAGAAAATTCTCAGAGAATCAAAGAAGAGATCAAGAGAAAACAATGAGTACCCATCCAATGATGAAAAAGACGTGTTAAGCATAATTGAAGAATTATTGAAACTATCTTATTTTGGGATATTTCTAATACTAGTTGGAATAAATGCAATTCCAGTACTTATGCCCCCAAGCTGGATTATTTTATCAACATTTCATGTAGCAGACCCTAAATTAGATATAGTTATTCTTACAATTACAGGTGCAACAGGATCACTATTAGGGAGGATTATCCTTATGCAAATAAGTGCGCCTCTTCGCAAATTTATTAGCAAGGAAAAAGTTTCAAATCTTGATCACCTCCATGATTTTTTCAAAAGAAAAAAATACGGTTATTTTCTAGCATCTTTTCTTTACTCACTATCACCATTTCCATCCAATGTAATGTTCATCACCTATGGAATAATGAAAGTACGGTCGTTTGGAATTTTTTTAGGATTTTGGATAGGACGAGTTGTAAGTTACTACATACTGATCCTAACTAGTAATGTTGTCATCAGACCCTTCATGGAATCATTCTCAAGCCATCTAATAGGAATCATAATAGTTGATACAGCTGGTATGTTATCAGTGATAGTTTTTACTTCAATCAACTGGCTCAAAATAATTACCGAAAGAAAATTAGAATTTATAAAACCAAAATTGTGGAAGATTTGATCCGTATTATACATAGAATTACATCATAACTTTTCTATTAGTTTGTAGTTTGCACAAGGCCAAAGGATGATTCATCAAAACCCAATTCATGGCAATTCTTCAGAATTAGGTGCACAGTATTTATGAACCCATTTACCTGCAGGATTTTTTGCAATCTCTTCACCAGATTTAATGGGGGCATTGCATTCAGAACAAGTAGTCTTAAATTTTGCTTTCATACGATTACCGCGTGAGACGGATAGATAAACTATCAAAGATGTAAAAAGCTAGTCAACTAGAACAAGTTACTAGAACAAATTCCTTTTATCAATCCAAAACTTGTTCCATAATTAAAATACTAAATCAAAGCCCTTTTAGCATATAACAGGCACAAAAGGCATGGCAAACTCTTCTTCTAACATGACAATCCCTGAGAGAGTAATGCATCATACAACAATCCAGATATCATATCAATACTAATGAAATTTGTTCATGTCTAACAATATTTTTAATTTGTTCCTTATATCAACACTAATTTCAAGTGTGTTCATACCCGCATATTCATTACAATCCAGTATTTTAGATCCAAATGTGCAAGTTACTTTTGACTACCCCGGTGTAATAAGACAAGGAGACAAGTTTGTCTTATCAGCAATCATAAAATCTACCGCAGACAACGTATCAAATATTACTTTAACTGTATCCTCATCAGAATTATATACATTCAACAATACTTTCAAATTGGTAAAACTTGCAAAAGATTCTACTTTTGGAAATGACTTTAAACTAAATGTGAGAAACGATACGCCAGATGGAGAATTTGTTGTAAATGCCCAAGTAACATACTTTATCAAAGGAATGTTTGATGCCAATCCTGTCAAGAATATGTTTACTCAGGCTTTTCATCTAAATGCACAATCAAAACCAATTGTAGGGTTTGACATCCAGTCTCCAGATAATGTATTTTCGGGCGAGCCCTTTCCCATAAAAGGTATGATAAAAAATCAAGGGGCTAAAGCACAAAATATTCGGTTAGAAATCTACTCTTCAGATATAAATCTTGAAGGTAAAAAATCATTTTCATTATCTATGTTAGATTCTGGAAAAAATGCAGATTTTGAGTTTGTGGTAAATACATTAAAAGATCTGGACATTCCAACTCATGCAATTATTCACATCAACGGCACATATTTTGACGATTTAAACAAATCATATTCAATTGAGGACTCGGTTAACATCTTTGTAAGACATAGAGGAATGTTGGAGGTAGGAGATTCAAACGGATTATGGATAGGCAATTTCTTCATAGCTCCAGTAGTAGGAGTGGGCACAATTGTCTCTAGTGTAATAGGTTTTTTCATATTTCTATGGCATTTTAAAAATAAGAAAAAATCAAAAAATAACAAAAAAACGAAATTATAACATCACCCTTAAATTACCTTAATTTTGTTTTTAATCAGACTAGAACATGGCAAAACAAATTGTATATGGTGCAATTGGAGGAGGAGTTGCAGTAGCTATAGCAGTAATTGTCCTGTTTGTATTTCACTCCTCTACTCAACAATACGCATTATCAGTGGAGCCAAGGACTGAGATGGTAATGGGCGTAGGAAACGTGGTACGCATATACGTGCAAAATACAGGTTCATCACCACTAACTAATGTCAAGGTAGACTATGGAACTACATCTGAACCAGTGTTACCGATTTTAAACCCAGGTGAAAAGCAGATGTTTTCGCCACCAGCAGGCACAAAGATGGTTACAGTAACTGATGATCAAAATATCACCGTAATGAAACCCATCTCAGAAACAATGTAATGCAATCAGAAATAAACCTAAAAAAATCAGAAATTTATTTCATTTCTTAAATCATGCACCTAAGAAAAAAAGATCGCATTTGAGGAAAGTGTGCTAAAGGGATGCCAAAAATAATCAGCCCATGATGATCCCGCAAGGATTAGGTTTACTCATGGCAACTTTTTGATATTCCTCAGGGTTTTCCTCTTTTAGCCTTTGGAAATAAACCTCTTCATATGGCATTTCAGCAAATTTTGCTAAATTTCTATTTAAATAAAATATTCACTAATTTTTCCAGACTGAGTCAAATATTTCACATCTGACAAGCGTTGAAATCATAAGATGTATCACATCAAGATAACTGATTATTAACTAGGCATTTCCTAGATATCACCTGAGAAAAATGAGTGATAACCTTACAATTAAAAAGATCAAGGACAAGATAGACAAGGACGAACATAAACTAAGGAAATCCATATCCGAGGTAGAAAGAATTTGGGAAGATACAGGTCTTGAGTCAAAGGATGCAACATATCTTGTTGAAAAAACAATGAGATTTGAAATGGCACAAGAAAACATTACTAAAGTTTTCTCATTATTCAATGAGACTATTAATGACTACAAGAAACTCTGTTACGAGTTGGAAAAATCAGATGAATCATGATATTTAGAGAATTAATTTATAAAAAAATAGAGATTAGTTCATAGTTGCAATGGCTTGTGCAACATCAGTTTTACTAATTATGCCAATAAGACGATGCCTTGCTGATAGGACTCCAGCACCATGGATTTTTTTATCTAGCAGAATCTTACATACTTTTGCCAGATCATCATCATAGTTTACCGAAATTATTTTACCAGTCATTATATCTCTGGCTGGAGTGATCTTTCCAAAACCTGATTCAGACGCAAATCCTTTCCTGAAAATAGTTACAGAAAGATTAGGTTTTTGTTCCTTTATGATTTTTTTATTTCCAGATTGGAGTGCAGTTTTAAAAAGATCTTTGAATGATAGTACGCCTATTGGTTCTTCATTTTCATTTCTAAGAACTATACGTGAAATTTTCTTTCGAATCATTTTTGACAATACCTTGTAAAGTGGATCATCAGCGTAAGCCCAGGAATACACAGATGTCATAAATTCCCCTACTGTTCTTTTACCAGCATAATTTTCTGCATAAAATTTGGCCAAATCTGTCTTTGTGATTATCCCGTGAACTTTGTTACCAGTACTTATTGCAAGAGAACTTGTCTTTTCATCAAGCATCATAGTAGCACATTGTTTGATTGTAGCATTTGGGTTTATCATAACAAGACCCTTCATGATTTCTTTTACTAGGATTTCATCCATGGTTCGGTTGGTCTTGTCTTCTAACAGAAAAAAAGCCAAGTCTTTTTCAGAGACTATTCCAAGCGGGTTTCCCTTATTGGTGATAATTATTCTACTAATTTTGTTATCTAGTAGTTTTTTTATAACTTCTGAGATTTTGGCATCTTTTTCAATTGTTATGGGAATATTCATCAGATCTTTTGCTAGTTTCATGATTCATTATGACATGCCATGCGAATAAAAGCATCATGGAAGTTATCAGATTTGAAAACGAGGTAGAACGTATGCCATATCAACACATTCTTCTAGTTTTTCCACACATATTCAAACAATAATTCACAGTTTGAATG
>Ga0209698_10004611_pt1 | contig 15040 bp, 12 predicted proteins | sample LitLauG_LLR_2012_FD_187203 | JGI IMG/M metagenome (GOLD analysis project Ga0209698, IMG submission 187203) | Freshwater sediment microbial communities from Pennsylvania, USA - Little Laurel Run_MetaG_LLR_2012 (SPAdes) (version 2) | ecosystem: Environmental > Aquatic > Freshwater > Creek >...
TCGTCCGAGCCCCAGCGGTCATAACGAAGTCCAGTCGAATCGGAAAAGCCGTTAATGATATTCCCGGCATTCCCACGAAACAAGAATCCGGAAACAGATGTAGCCACATATTGCCGCGAGGGTTTGTTCGCCCCATCCAGCAGGCGGGCCACCACATTCAGTCCCTGCATAGGTTGGACCGCATTCCCTGACGCATCGGTGAAATACACGCTGCCATGAATCCTGGCGGTCGGCTGCGCGGCAACCAGAGGCCCGGGTGACTTCTGGGGCTGGTGGGTCGTCACCGGATAGAGCCGCACCAGCGACGCGGTGTCGTCCATCTTCAGCGTCGCCGCATCCGGATAGCACGTGCTGATCGGCACACACGTGACCGGATCGCTGAAGTGCATCAGCGGAAACCCCGCATAGTCGGGGCTGGTCGGGGGCGGATTGCCCGTGATTACGTTCAAGTTGGCCTGTGACCATCCCAAACCAATCACGCGCCCCAATGTCCGAACCAGCCGATATTGCACCTCGGGCAGCTGCGACGTGGTGGCAGCGCACACTCCATTGATGACGATCAGCGCGTGTACGATGTGGCCGGCGGTACTGAAGTTGTCCGGCCCGCCGTACACCGCGTTGGTGAAACAGTAGTCCACTCCTCCCGCGCCTGCTCCCAGCAGCGCGTCGGTGACCGCCCCGTCATAGTCGTAAACAATTCCGAGCGGAGTTGCCGTCGCCGTTGGCTGAATGTCGGCCGGAATCGAATAGCTCCCGTTGGGATATCCGATTACGTTCGCCGAGTTCACATCCTCGGCAAGATGCCCTCCCTGCGAACTTGTAAAGGCGGAGTCCAGCACGCTGGTCCACGGACCGAAAGCGCTGGCTACGAAGGCATCCGCCTGCGCGTTGGTGAGGATCGGGCTCAAGTCTCCCTGGTCCGTGAAATACTCGACGTAGTTCCCTGCCCAGACAATCGGCTGGCCCTTCACGCCCGCGTCGTAACCCGAGCCGGCAATGTAGGCCGGCCCTCCGGCACGAGCCGCAATCGGAATGCAAACGAGCAGAACAAGAATGGTCAGAACTCGTCGGCGCATGCTTACTCCTTGCGGGCACTCCGGATGGCCCGCTCCAGTTGTCGCACGCTGATCTTTTCCGGGCGCTCGGCCACGTTGGTCCCACTTCCTTCGAGCGCAATCTGGCCAAGCGCGCCCCCCACCGGACTGGTGAAACCCAGGCGGCTCCGCGGATACAAAAGCAGCAGCACATGATCGCCCGGGCGCATCGGGCGATGCATCGACCATGCCCCCGCCCACTCGCGAATGGTCAGAACCTGTCCCGCCGTCACACCAGCGATCACACCATCCACCCGCAACTGCAGCTCAATCGTGGGCACGTCTTGGTATTTTGTCGGCGAGGCTTCCACGCCCAGCACGGTTCCGCTGAACACCATCCCGGCGGTGCGAGCCATCTTCTTCCACTCCGGCCCCAGCAGACGCTCCGCCAGTACTTGATCAGATTGCTGCGCCGCGGCTGCAACACTCCCCAAACACACCAGCGTCCCGGCGGCCAACTTCCAAGGCAAAGACACACGCACCTCTTTCTGAAGGGAACGGACCGGGAGAGATCCTGGGAGGATTCAGCCTACCGCGCCCCCGCGCAAAAGTATGTGCACTTCGTCACGCGAAGTTTGTGATGAATCCCGAAACGCGCAGGGTGCTCAGAAGATCAGCTTTAGCGAGAATTGGATCTGGCGCGACGATCCGGCGGTCTTGCTGATGACGCCAAATCCGCTGCCGCTGACGATGTTTGAGGGCAATCCGAAGTTCACGATGTTGAAAACGTTGAAGAACTCAGCGCGGAATTCGACCGTTCCCAGTTCACCGCTCCCCCGGTGGCCGAAGGGCGTGTCTTTGACCAGTGCGATGTCAAAATTATGGAAGCCGGGTCCGCGGAAAGTATCGCGTCCCAGGGTTCCGAAGCGGCCATGATTCGGCCCGGTACCACCCGGAACGTTGAGCGGGACGTTGAAAAAGGAAGCGTTACAAGAACCAAGAGCACAATTGTCGCCGAGTCCAAAGTAGTCAGCTCGATCCTTGTGGCTGGTCGAAAAGTGCGGCATCCGGACCAGGTCGGGGCGATCAGTGCCTCCTGCACCCGCCCCAGTCTGCTGCACGCCCGAAAACACAGTGAAGGGAGAACCGGTTGTCAGCGTCGTGATGTTAAGGAACTGCCAGCCTGCCGTGAGCGGCCTTCCCAGCGGGCGAAGAAAACCTACTCGCTCCAGGCGCAGCAGTTGAATCCAACTTAGTGTGAACACGTGGGTGACGTCGAAAGTGGATGGCCCTTTTTCGGCCCGAGGATTCCACGGGTTCTGCGGCAGCGTTTGCAGGATCACGCCCGCGGTTCCGAGCAGGCCTCCCAGCACGGAGCTGGTATCGTCGATGGACTTGGAATACGTGTAGCTGGCTTGCAGCCCCACGCCACCACGAGCTGAGTTCTTGGTCAAGCTCATTTGCAGGGCATGATAGGAGGAGTGGGAGGCACTCGTGATGATGCTCTCTTGTCCATAGCCGCCCGTTCGCTGTGTGCCGGACGAATCGAAGGTTGTGAATGGTGCAAACGCAGGGTCGGCGCCGGTGTAACTGTTGGGAGAATACACGCTCGGGAGATGAATGCCAGCGGTCGCCACGTAGGCGGCGCTGGCCTTCACGTCGCCGAAATCATGATCGATGCCGAGGGTGTAGCTGCCGATGTAGCCATTGTGAAAATTCCGCGCGATGCCGATGATCACCGGTAACTGCGTTTGATGGCCGGGGGTAAGGGCGGCCACGTCATTCTGGTAGCGCGTCAGATCAATTTCAGTGTTTGGACGCGCATCGGTACTTCTGCCGTTCGGAAAAATGGGCTGGCCGTTAATGTCATAAGGCGTAGGAAGAACTTCAGGAACAAAAGTGTTCTGAAACGGTACGGGATGGCTGGGCTCTGCAGTAAAGAACGGGGCGAAGATGAATGGGATCGACGCCGTAAGAAAATTCTCCTGCCACAAGTTCGGGAGGCGGGTGGCGATCGCTCCGCCGACATGCAAAACAGTGTGGTTCGAGAACGCATAATCGATCGCCAGTCGCGGGCCCCAGCCGTTCCAGTCTTTGCGGTATGGCGGCTGCGGATTGATCAGGTAGTGCTGGGTCGCGTTGTGGTCCCAATACGAAGCCGGTTTTCCGTCAGGGCCCACAAAGACCGGCAGGGATGTTCGATTGGTGGCTTCATGGATGCGACCGTTCACTTCGTAGCGCAATCCATAGGTCAGAGTAAGGTGCGAGGACGCTTTCCACGTGTCCTGGAAGTAAAAGTTGTAAGCCTCGCGCCGCACTCCCGCCTCGTCAAACTTTCCTCCGATCGGCGTGAAATTGGCCGGGGCACTGATGTTGTAGGAGTACGGCGTCGCCGTCAGCAGGCCCGTCAAGGAATCGGGCAGCGGATCACCCGGGGCGACGTTGTGCTGACCGCTCGCGGAAGTAATCGCAACCGGAGAGTACGCTGTCCCGCCGCCAAACGAATACGCTCCATTGGGTGCCGTGCCGAAGATCGTAGAGTCGCGATTTACGCGAATCTCGACTCCTCCCTTAAACGTGTGTCCGCCCCGTATGGCGGTCATGTCGTGCTTGACCTGATAGAGATTGGAATAAGACCCGAAGATCGATCCCCCCGTAGCGCCGAAACTTTCCAAAAGGCCGTCGCCGAAGCTGATCGCGGGCTGGGTGTGGTTGGCAGTCGGGAAGAACGGCGTGCTCCGAATGTAGCCCAGGGACGTGTCCCAGCTCAGGTGTGGGCCAACGGTTCGCGCGTACTTCACCGCCGCGTTGCGCTGATGATCGAAAAACTGCACGCCGAAACTGGGATCAATCGCGGTCTGGTCTGGATTGTTGACCGGCCCGGTTACCTGGTTGAGGCTGAAGCGAGTCAAAAGCTGCGCTTTGTCGGAAATACGATGGTCGACACGAATCGAGAACTGGTCGGTGCGCGTCGTGACCTTGGAATACGCGGCATAGGTCCGCTCCCCAAATTGACCGTTCGGATTGTTGGGCAGCGGGTAATGGTCCAGCACGGGCTGGATCCTGGGGTCAACCGGAACGGTAAGCGTATCGGGAGTGCAGCCCGTACCGGTCGCATTGGGAAAGCAGATCGTGTGGACTCCCTTGCGCTCGTCCGCGGTCGGCACTGGAAAAACCTGCGTCGTCCCGAGCACTTGCCGGAATCCCTGATACTCGCCGAAGTAAAACGTGCGATCGCGGCCATCGTAGATACTGCCCAGTTTCACGGGTCCGCCAATGGTGCCGCCGAACTCATTTCGGATGAACGGAGGAATGCGCCGATGATTAAAACCAACTTTGTCGAAGTAGTTGCGTGCATCCAGCGACGCATTGCGGAGAAATTCGAATACGCTGCCGTGCACGTCGTTCGTTCCCGAGCGTGTGACGACATTCGTGTAACTCGCCGCTCCATGCCCGATCTCGGCAGGCATTACGCCCGAACTGGCCTCCACCTCTTGAATGGCATCGACATTGAAATTGGAAAATGTCGCGCCTCCCATTTCCGGGTCGGTGGTATCAGCGCCGTCGAGCGCAAACACGGTGGCCGAGCCGCGCTGCCCGTTCACGGCAAACTGCTGCGTGAAATTTGCAGCGCCGTTCGCGTCTGTCATGGTGCCGGCCGCCAGCAAGAGAAGTTTGCTGAAGTCCCGCGAATTCAGCGGCAGGCTGGAGACCTCTCCTCCGGAAAGACGCTCGCCGCCGCTAGCCTGCGGAGAAGAACCGGTATCCTCGCCGATCACAACCAGGCCTTTTTCTGGAGACGACAACGTCAACCGGACCGTAAGCGTGATTCCGTCCAGGACATCGATCGTGGTGCTTGACTTGAAACGGGCCGTACCTGTCCCGACAGACACGTCGTACCTTCCGGCAGCAATTTCCGAAAAAGTGAACGTGCCCGCGGTAGAAGTTCGAGCCCCGTATCCAGCCCCTCCCGATACGGAGTGAAGTTCGACCGAAGCACCGGGAACAATATTTCCGCCAGAGTCGTGAAGTACCCCACCCCAGGAGGCGTGTCCAGCGGTCCCAAAACCGGGAACCGTTGACAGAACCACCAGCAAAATCACACCGCCCAGTCCGCGATCAGTAGAAAGCACAATGGAAGAGATTATATCGGCGCGACGGGAGCCCAGGCGCACGGCCGCTCTAGCGCAGCCGTTTCTGGCCCCGAACCGCGCGCAGCAACTCTGCGTTGGGGAGCAGATCTCAAGCGGCAAGATGCCGGAGCTGCCTCAGGCTACCGGCTTGACAAGCGGGCTTTTTCGAACTCGTCACCAGTCTTCCAGGCCACGGGGCGTTGCTGGTTCGCAGCTTCCCAACCCAAGGCGACGCCGAAGCGCGCCATGGCAGCGTCCGACGTCCAGTCCATGCCGGGGCGGTATTCATCACTCGGCTGGTGGTAACGATGCTTGGTATAGTCTTCCTCTTGCGCCTTGCCCCAGGCCTCGTCGTGGCCTTTGAACTTGATCCCTTCGTTCACGGAGAACGCAGGGATGCCAACCCGCGCCAGACTGAAGTGATCCGAGCGATAGTAGTATCCGGCCTCGGGAAAGGTATCGGGACGAATCGCGAAGCGGAAGTCGGTAGCAGTGGCCTGCACCGTTGGGTAAAACGTGGTGCGCTCGGCGCCTGAAACCTCCACCTGCTCGGGCGAACCGAGCGGCATCACGTCATCGAAGTTTAGGTCGAGCGAAATTCTTCCGGCGGGGATCGGAGGATGCTTCCCCAGGTATTCCGATCCCAGGAGCCCCTGCTCTTCCGCCGTCACCGACGAAAAGAAAATGGAACGCCGCGGCCTTTGCGAAGCCTGGGCATAGACGCGCGCAATCTCTAACAGGATGGCGCAGCCCGTGGCATTGTCCATGGCACCGTTGAAAATGTTGTCGCCCGACATATCGGGACGGATGCCGAAGTGATCGTAGTGGGCGGTGTAGAGCACGCCCTCGTCTTTCAATGCCTTGTCGGAGCCGGGCAGCACCGCGATCACGTTGTTCGATTCGAACCGGCGAATTTTGCTGGTCATGTGCGCCGACAAGCGGGCGTTCATCGAAACAGGCTTGAAGCTGCGCGACCGGGCGTTGGCCATCATCTTATCGAGATCCATCCCGGCGGAGGAGGCAAGCTTGCGCGCGATGTCGAGATGAATCCAGGCAGCCGCTTTGAGCTTGGGACTCCCATCCAGCTTCAGATACGACTTCTCACCCGAGTTGGAGTTGCGCACCACTTCCCACCCGTAGCTGGCCATGTCAGTCTTGTGGAGCAGCAGGACGCCCACTGCTCCTTTGCGCGCGGCTTGTTCGTATTTGTACGTCCAGCGGCCGTAGTAGGTCAGCGCTTTGCCGTGGAACAGGTTCGGATCGTCCGACGGCTGGTTCACCAGCATGAGCAGAACTTTGCCTTTGACGTCCACTCCTTTGTAGTCGTCCCAGTTGTATTCGGGAGCTTCGATGCCGTAGCCGACATAAATGATATCGGCGTCGATATTCGATTCGGGCTGCTGCGTCTGATCGTAGGCTACGTATTCGTCGAGCGGCTTAAGCTCAAGCGGCTGTCCGCTGGTGGGCACCAGCGCGAAGCGTGTGTCGCCTCCGGGCGTGATGCCCACCATCGGAACTTTTTGCATGTAGGTGTTGTAGTCGCCCGCAGGCTTCAGGCCGTAGAGCGCAAACTGCGTGGCGATGTACTCGGCGGCCAGGTCACCGCCGCGCTGGCCTGTGCCTCGGCCTTCCAGAAGATCATGCGAGAGGAAGCGGGTATGCTGCTCGATGTTCTCGGGCCGAATGTTGTGCATCGCGGCAAAAGCGGCGGGCGGCAGGTGCGTTCCGCCGCGCGATTTGGAAGGCTTGTCCTGCGCGGACAAGCTTGCGATGAGCACCAATGGGACCGCGAACACAATTCTGCGAATCAACATGCAGGGTACCTCGACGAACCCAGAATATGAAAAGTTGTGAACCGATTGTAATGGAAAAGGGCGCGTCGCGCGGCGTTACGGGCGTCCAATGATTGGGATCGCCCCAAAACCTGCTGGCGCGCAGCCGGCAGCTCTCCCAGGCCTGATTTGGGTATTTAGCGACTTCTTCCCCAACCCGGTAGAGGTGGTTTTATAAATAGGTTTTGGGCAGGGCACGGCTTCAGCCGTGCCGCTAGCGGCCAATAAAAATGCGGGATTTAGCCCCTGAGGGAGATGCCCTGCGAGAATGTATTCATGAAGCCAGCTCTAGACTAAAAGTTTTTTCCCGCGACCGCGGGATCAATTTTTGGAGCTTCAACCAGCGCGGAAGTCGGTGACCTCTTCTCCGGATTGAAAGATCAGGGGCGGCGGTGTTTGCTGCGCGGCCGCCAAGCTGCGGTTGATGCCTTCCACTTCCTCCTTGACCCATCCGACGCTGGTGATTTCGATCTGGCCATTCTGCCCGACCAGAAACAAACTAGGCACGTTGGTCAAGCCGTAGGCATTCGAGACTACGTAGCCGTGCGGATCGTCCAGCAAGTTGGGGAACGTGATTCCGTACTCCTTCACGAAGGCGGAGGTGTCGCGCGGATTGTCCTGGGAGATGCCCACGATCGTGATCTTCTTGCTGCCGTATGCTTTGTGCAGACGTTCGAGATAAGGAAACGTGTATTGGCAGACCGGGCAGGACACTTTGTAAAAGGCGGCCAGTACCGGCCCTCCTTTGAGCGCGGCTTGCAGTGAGAATCTGCCGCCCTCGAGGGAGGGCAGGTTGATTTCGGGTGCCTGGGTTCCGGCTGGCAACGTAGCCATATCGATCGGTCCTCCGAACAGACGATTGAGCCACTTCATACTTGTCTCTGGATTTTAGATGATGGCAGCGGCCTTGAGGATCTTTCGCGTCAGGCCGGTCACGGGGAGATGCGAGATGCTGGCCGCCGGAATCCATTGGCCTTTGGCGGCCGGAGCCCGGTTTCGGTGAACGTGGACGATGTAGTCGGTGATGGTGATGGAGTGGCGGAACGTTTGCCAGGGCGCCCGGCGCGGCTTTTGGGCCACTCGCGGCAATTCCCACATGCCGGGCATCAGAGACGAATTTCTGGAGCGTTGGACCAGGCGGATGCGGCCGTCGCGCTGATTCAGCACGCACCAGATTTCTTGCTTGACCTGAGGCCCCTTCCGCTTGGATGCCTTGCCCGGCGAGGACCCCCCGCGCTCCATGTTGATCGGTGTCAGTGTCCGGTTTGTACCCTGAGGCGACTGCTGCGTTACGCACCACTTCCGTACTGGGCAGGTCGGGCACTTGGGATCGCGCGGCAGGCACACAGTCGCGCCGAGTTCCATCATCGACTGATTGAAATCACCGGGGCGGGAGGTATTTAAAAGCGACTGGGCGCACTTCCAAATTTCCTGCTGCGCAAGATCGCGGCCCATTAGTCTTCGAACGACCCTTTCAACGTTGCCATCGACGACGGCAACAGGTTCATCGAAGGAAATGCTGGCGATGGCGGCTGCGGTATAGCGTCCAATGCCAGGCAGAGTTCGCAAGGCCTCGGCCGTGGCCGGAAACCGGCCATCGTGGCTCTCTACGAGTTCCTGCGCGCACTGGCGCAGCATGCGCGCTCTCCGGTAGTAGCCGAGCCCACTCCAGGCAGCCAGGACCGCGTCTTCCGATGCCCCCGCCAGCGCTTCTATGCTGGGGAAACGTTCGAGAAATATGCGGTAGTGATCCAGCACGGCGGCCACACGCGTCTGCTGCAGCATGATTTCCGAAAGCCAGATGAGGTAGGGGTCGCGAGTCTTGCGCCAGGGAAGGTCCCGGCGATGGTGGTCGTACCAACGCAGGAGGGCACGGCGAAAAGCGGCAACCCTCTTGCTGTTGGTTGGAGATGCGGCGAGCCGCGTCTCTACAGGGATGGCTCGAGCGCGCATTTATGGGCTGACGCTGTGGGCGATCACAACCCAACCTGCTTTTTGCTGCTGCCACACGGTCATCATGTGCTGCGGCGCGGAGGGCAGCGCCTCGGAACCGGCGGTCCCGTTCAGCGTGATCGTGTAGGTGACCACGATGGTCGATCCGTTCAGTTCGGTCTTCAGATCGCCCAGCGAGTAATCCTTCAGCTGCCATTGCCGATACTGCGCAATCGCGGTGGCGCGGTCGAGAGATCCGCCGGGCGCGGTACCCACGTAGTTGGAAGCGAGAGCGCGCTCGACTTCGGTCCAGTTCGCCTCCTTCACTTCTTTCCAGAAAACGCGCTCCAAACCCTCGCCGCCGGTTGCCTCGGAAAAAGCACGGGCGGGCCGATCTTTGTAAAACGTACAGGCCGAGAACAACGCGATAGAAACCAGGAGCGATGCCAGGGCCAGCCTCATACGCATGGCGAGATTGTACCGTGAGTTGGGGCATTGGCACCTAGGGCCGCAACCAAACCTGTCCTCCCGAACGCCGGGCGCAGGAGTGAAGCGACTAAGCACAAGTCGAGAGCCTGCCCTGAGCTTGCCGAAGGGGACCTTGTGTCTCGCAGAGTCGCGATTATTGTGCTAATGACGGATCAGCTACTTCCCGATTGACCTCGCGATAAGCAGGACCGGATAATGAACGTGCCTGGAGACCGCGACAGATGCATGACAAGCCGCTCCGGCAGGATCGATATGACAGAATTCGACCACAAGGTGGAAGATGCTTCTGCACGCTTCAATCGTTCGGTGGCCAATATCGCCGAGACTCTCGAAAAGGAGACAGCCGAAATGGTCGGCTATCTGAACGACGAGGTGGTACCGGCGGCGCGGGCCCACTCCTCAAAAGCGTTGCGCATGGCGGCGCAGAAACTCGCCCAATTCGCCGACTATCTCGAAACCCAGCGGAAGAATCCCTGAACTCCTTGCCTCATCACCCCGAACGCGTGTCACCACGGTGGGTCGTGGCTTGTGCACTCGCATTTCTCACCGGCGCTCTGCTCAGCAGTTGTGCCGGGCACAAGCGAACGCAGGTGCAGGTCCCGCCACGCCCGCCGATGCCGCAGAAGAAACCCGCTCCGCCTCCGGCGGAGACGGCCACCGAGGATGAGAAGATCGCTGTCCCCGCCGATGCAAAACCAATCTTTGAAGAAACCGGGATGGCGAGTTGGTATGGTGCTCCTTACCACAATCGCCGCGGATCGAATGGCGAGGTCTACAACATGCACGCCATGACGGCCGCGCATCGCACGCTGCCGCTTGGTTCGATCGTCCGTATCACCAATATTAAGACCGGAAACTCTGCGCTGGTGCGAATCACAGACCGCGGCCCGTTCGTCGAAGGGCGCGTGGTGGACCTGTCCCTGGCCGCGGCCAAAGCGGTCGATGTGTATCAGCCCGGCATCGCGAGAGTGCGCCTCGAAGTGCTGGAGACGCCCGCTCCCCTCTCTACTGGAGGACGCTGGGCCGTCCAGATCGGTTCGTTCACGGATGAAAAGAGTGCGGGGGAGTTAGCCGACCATTTGCAACGGCGCTATCAGACGGCGAAAGTGCTGAAGTTTCCCAGCCCGACGGGTAATTGGTGGGTACGGGTTCGTGTGCTGGATGACGACCGGCAGCGCGCGGAAACCCTGGCCCATGAAGCGGAAACCGCGCAAGGATCGATTTTCCTGGTCCGCCTGGATTGAGCGCTTGACGGAAGAGTGGATGTTGTCTGACTTATGCGAGTAAATTCGAACTTGGCCCTTTTCTAACTCGGATGATATTGTTGCTTCGTTAGGCCTCCCCGCTGTTTTCCCAGGTTCCTTGCCGGGGGAACGCAACTCCGGCGAGCGGAATTAGGTTTATGTCCGATTGTTTGTTCTGCCGCATTATGCGCGGCGAAGTGCCGTCCAAGAAAATCTATGAAGACGAGCACACCTTTGCCTTCGAAGATCTCAACCCGCAAGGCCCGACCCATGTGCTGGTCATCCCCAAAAGACACATCGCCGGCCTGAAAGAAGCAACCGCGGACGACACGGAATTGATCGGGCGCTGCCACCTCACGGCGGCGCGCATCGCGAAAGAGCGCGCGATTGAAGATGGCTATCGCACCGTGCTGAATGTTGGTCCGCGCGCAGGTCAATCGGTTTTCCATCTGCATGTGCATTTGATCGGCGGACGCACCCTGCATTGGCCGCCTGGGTAAATCCTCGGAACCATCGGTCCTGCCCATGCCCAGATCGGTGCTGGGTGTTGCGCCCTGCTGTGTCCCGCTGGCTTACAATCTTGAGATGGCAAATCTGACCCTGGTGTACGGTCTCCGCCTGCTGCCTGCGGACGAAGTCGCAGAAGTTGGCGAGGCGACCATCAAACTGAAAAGCGGACGTGACGCTCACGTCCGGATGCACATTCTTGAGGGTGGCAAGGATGAGATCGAGAAGCAGTTAAAGATCAGTCTGGAAGCGTTCTTCGATTTCTATCCGGAAATCTGATCGTGCTTTGGGGCATCCTATAAATCAGGCGACCAGATGAGACTCGTACCCCTAGAGATCGAGAGCAAGCTGAGAGACAGAGGTCTCTGGCCGCAGACCTGGACCGCGCGCGCCGCAATCTACGTGCTCGCCGTCGATCTGCTGGTCTTCGCCCTGCAGTTGCTGCTGGGTCGTTTGAGTGCGGCAGCATCCGCCAGCCTGGCTGGGTGGGTGAGCTTTCTTAGTTTCTTGGCTGCGATTCTCTACACCGTGGTCGCCTTCCGATGGCTGCGCTCGCAATTGTTATGGCGGCTGCGCAACCGCCTGGTCGTCACCTATGTTTTTATCGGCGTGATCCCAGTCCTTTTGCTGGCGATGATCTCGGTCATCACCTTGTATCTCTTGGCCGGACAGTTTGCCAGCTTTATGGTGACGTCGGAGATCGCGACCCGGCTGCGCAACATGCAGTCTTCCAACCGGGCAATCGCAAAACAAATCGCAAACCGTTATGGCCAGGGAGAAAAGCTGAATGGAGATGTGATCGGCGGATTGCGGCCGCGTCATCGGGAATGGTCGCGGCGGCAGGTGTGTGCCTGGTACCAGAGCCAGCCGCAACCTGATTGCGCCGGACCGGCAGGAACCGCTCAGTTCGACGCTCCAGCCTTTGTGAATGATGACTTCCGCGAGATCGTGCGGGACCACGGGGCACTCTACCTGCGCACGGCCACCGTGATCGGACCGGGGCCTGAATTCCTGCGCGTGATTGCCAGCGAACCGCTCGACCAGTCCCTGGTGGGGGAGATCGCCGCGCAACTGGGAGAGATCACTCTTTACTCGACCGTGAACATCGCGGCTCCTTCTGCCCCACCGAAACCATCTGACACGGCCCCGAACGCGGAAGACAAAGGCAAGCAAGAGCTCACCATCAATTCTTCTGGGACGGTTTCCGGAAACGGCCGCCAGTTTGAGCCAACCTTCACGGTAGGGACGATGCCAGCTGCCGCCAACAGGTTGGATCACGAGATCATTTTCCCAACGCCTCTCGCGGTTGTGGATTGGGCCTCGGCAAAAGGCGAGCCGCAGCAGACCGCAGCCCTGGTGCGCGTGCACACCCGGCCGTCTGTGCTTTACGAGCGATTGTTTGCGTCACTCGGAGATTTCGCGGAGGGTGTCGAGTACATCCTGCTGTTTATCGCGATCGTGTTCGGCATCATCGAACTGCTGGCGCTCTGGATCGGCACCCGGCTCACGCGCAGCATCACATCGGCGGTCGCGCAGTTGTATGAAGCCACCAAGCACGTCAACCGGGGCGACTTCAGCCATCGCATTACGGTGAAGTCAAACGATCAGCTGGCAGCATTGGCGAACTCCTTCAACTCGATGACGGCATCGATCGAGACCCTGATTCAGGAGCAAAAGGAAAAGCAGCGCCTGGAAGGGGAACTGGCGATTGCGCAGGAAGTGCAGGCACAGTTATTCCCGAAAGAGATTGTGCAACTGGAAACGCTCGAGGTGCACGGGTTCTGCCGTCCCGCGCGAACCGTGAGCGGGGACTATTACGATTTTCTCTCGCTGAATTCCGACAAGATGATTCTGGCGGTAGGCGACATCAGCGGGAAAGGAATTTCGGCAGCGCTGCTGATGGCGACCATCCACTCCGCCGTGCGCGCCTACAGCCTTGACAGTATGCCGCAGTTCCGCGTGCCAGCCACGGTGGGAGCGGCCGCAGGCTCAGGGCTGATGCTGGCATCCGAGATCAAGGGTGCAGAAGTTTCGCCGGCGTCGTTACTGGGACTGCTCAATCATCAGCTGATTGAAAGCACTCCCGAAGCAAAATACGCGACCCTTTTCCTGGGCATCTACGACGGAACGACACGGCGGCTAACCTATGGCAACGGCGGGCACCTGCCGCCGATCCTGATCTCCGAAGATGGATCGTCGCAGAAACTGACCTGCAGTGGAACGGTAGTCGGCCTTCTCGAGGACGTGGACTATCCCGAAGCCACCGTCCAACTCCGGCGCGGAGATCTGTTCATCGCGTACAGCGACGGTGTGACCGAACCGGAAAACGACTACGGTGAGTTCGGCGAGGAGCGGCTGATCCAGATCGTACGGGAGAACCGGCACCTGCCACTCGTCCGAATTACCGAACTTGTTACCGCCGCCGTCGACGACTGGATTGGCGACAAAGAGCAACCCGACGACGTGACCCTGGTGCTGGCGCGAGCGCGGTAGGGAGAGTCGGTAGCCAGTAGTCGGTGATCAATTGCTGTGGAACCGAATTGTCGATGCTCAGCCGCGAAGCGGCGTAAGAATACAGCCCACGGCGTAAGCCGTGGGTGCAGAATGGGAAATGAGGGAGCCGCGGAGCGGCGAAAGAAGAGTTCTCGGGCGCACCTGCTTCAGCCGTGCCTTCCTGGGCCGCCAAAAATGAGCGCTTTAGCCTCTGAGGGTAGCCTTCGACAACACACACACTTGTGAGGCAACTCACCCCCGGGCGTGGCCCTGGTCACTGTGCCCCTTCATTCCCGGGCGTCTAATCAGACTGGATCAGATCGTCATCGAACTTTCGAAAGCCCGAGGGATTCTTCATCATGGCAGAACAGATTGACAAGCTGAAGTGCCCACTCTGCGAAGGGCGGGGAGAAGTATTGCAGTCGGAGATGGTAGAACGGCTTACCAATCCGGAGCTTCGGAAGCGGCTCGATGCGCGCATCGCGGAAATTCTCGAAGCCAGCCAGATGGCGGGAGTCGGACCGAAAGTCCGGAATTTTGAGAAAGAAGTCCACACTTGGAACCCGACGCTACCCATGTGGCAGCGCAGTCCAAAGGAGTAGGTCCGCAACAAGAGGAATTCTGGCGAGGTTGTCCTTCTGAATAATTTCGCCAGCCAGGCGGAGGGATCAAACCAGGTCCTTCCGCTTCTTGTTTTTTGTGCAGAAGAAATCTGGGTGCCCCATCCTTGCCGCGTTCTTTGCGGCAAGGGTGGGGATTTTGATCTTGACTGTGGGTAACCCGCCGTTAACGGCTTGAAGTATTGGGATATGTTGTCATGCCGGAGCATCTTCACTGATTGCTGAGCGACGCACCCAGCGCCTTTACCCGCGACGTCGTGCGTACGAACGGCGTGCTCGAAGCGTCGACGGGCTGGCGAGATGTTTCGCTTTGTCGGGCGTGACTGGATCGGCGCAGTCGGCTGCATCGTCGGCGGGAACGGTTCCATGTCGAAGTCGTCGACGTGATCAGATTCAGGCCGACCGTGAATCAAGGGTCGTGCATGTCCATCGTTTTGTGCGTATGACAAAACTACGGGGTGGAATTTTCTTCCACCCCGCATGATTCTGCAAACTACTAGTCCACCGACAAGACGCGGACAGGAGTCTCCGCGCCACACGGGCTTACACCAGTCCCTGATCCAGCATCGAATTCGCAACCTTCAGGAAGCCGGCGATGTTGGCTCCGTTCACGTAGTTGCCGGGCGTACCGTATTTTTCGGCCGTTTCGTAGCAAGCCTGGTGAATGGAGATCATGATTTTGTGCAGACGCTCGTCGACTTCTTCCCGCGTCCACGAGAGCCGCATGCTGTTCTGCGACATTTCCAGTCCGGACGT
>Ga0209698_10004612_pt1 | contig 15036 bp, 13 predicted proteins | sample LitLauG_LLR_2012_FD_187203 | JGI IMG/M metagenome (GOLD analysis project Ga0209698, IMG submission 187203) | Freshwater sediment microbial communities from Pennsylvania, USA - Little Laurel Run_MetaG_LLR_2012 (SPAdes) (version 2) | ecosystem: Environmental > Aquatic > Freshwater > Creek >...
ACCAAGTCCCAGATCCTGGTGCAGGCCGGCGTCTCGATGCTGGCCCAGGCCAACTCCACGCCGCAGAGCATCCTCAAGCTCCTCGGCTAGGCGTTCGGCGACCACAGCATCGTTCCGCAACCGGCCGGGTCACCCTCCCCAAGGGGCGACCCGGCCGGCTCGGGCGCGGCGCGGCTCATGTGCGGCCCGGTTCGCTCCGCTCGGCGACGCCAGTACCCTGGGGAGGTGCGCAGGGCGGCGCTGGTCCTCGACGTGGGCATGGTCCTGTTGTTCGTCGCGATCGGACGAGCGTCGCACCACCACGCGCAGACGGTCGGCGGCTTCGTGTCGACGGCGTGGCCGTTCTCCGTCGGCCTCGCCGCCGGGTGGCTCGTCGCGGGTCGCCGATCACCCGCGTCGCCGCGAGGGGGCGCTCTCGTGTGCGTCTGCACCGTGGCCGTCGGCATGGTCTTGCGGGTGATCGCAGGTCAGGGCACCGCGGTGGCGTTCATCATCGTGGCGCTCGTGTTCCTCGGCGCGACGATGGTGGGCGGGCGCGTGCTGCTGCACGCCGGCGGGCGGCTGCGGCCCTCGACCTCGCACCGCTAGCGACCGGGCGCAGGACCGGCACCCGTCCTGACCCCGATTGGTGGTCGGAGTCGGCATCGATCCGACGACCTCGCGCTTTTCAGGCGCGCGCTCTACCGACTGAGCTATCCGACCGCGGTCCTGACGGGATTTGAACCCGCGGCCTCCGGCTTGACAGGCCGGCGTGCACTCCAAACTGCACCACAGGACCTCGACGTGCACCCCTCCGAAGAGCAGCGACCGCAACCTTACCTCGCCCGCACCGACCAGTCGCCCCGGCGATGCGGCTGCGGCCCGGTGCCCGACGTTCACCCGCCGTTCGCCGGGCGGACAACCGGCGCCGGTACTGTGCGCAGCCGTGCACCCGAGCGTGGTCGACGTGTCTGTCGAGCGGGACGCCGATGGCGCCCTGCTCGTGCGGTGGGAGCTCGCGGGGCCTCCGGCCGCGGTGGAGGTGGCGGTGGGCCCGACCCCCGAGGCGATCGACCACGTGCCCGCCCGCGTGGCGCCGGCCGGCCTGCACGAGCTCCGGCTCCCGACCGCCGGTCCGGGGCCCCACTACGTCTCGGTCGCCCCGCGGGCGGCCGCCTCGGTCGCCCCGCCTGCGGCCAGCGCCTCGGTCGCTGCGGGTGGCGGCGGCGCGGTCGCTGCGGGTGGCGGCGGCGCGGTCGTCGGCGGCGAGCGGCGGGTGCCCTTCGAAGGCGCCTCGAACTTCCGGGACCTCGGGGGCTACGTGGGTGCCGGTGGTCGGCGGGTCCGTTGGGGCCGAGTGTTCCGGGCCGACTCCCTGACCCACATGACGGCGGCGGATCTGGCCGCCTACGACCGCCTCGGGGTGCGGGCGGTGTGGGACCTGCGCACCGATGAGGAGCGCGAACGCGAGCCGGACCCGTTTCCATCCATCCCCTTGTCGGTGATGGGCCGCACCGAGGGCGGTGACGGCAGCGCTCCCCCCGACGTCGGCGACCTGCTCGAGGAGTCGCATGGGGAACAGTTCCTCCGCGTCATCTACGGCCGCATCCTCGCCAACGCGGCGCCGGTGCTCGGCGAGCTGCTCGGCGGGTTGGCCGGACCCGACGCGACGCCGGCCGTCTTCCACTGCGCGGGCGGCAAGGACCGCACCGGGATGGCTGCGGCGCTGCTCCTCGAACTCCTCGGCGTAGCGCGCCCGGTCGTGCTCGACGACTATGAGCTCACCTCCCGGTACCGTCGGCGCGGCCGGCGGTCCCCATCGCTGGACCGCCTGCTCGAGTGGATGTCCCCCGAGGCGGTGGCCGGCGTGCTCGGCACCCCGCGCTGGGTCATGGAGGAGGTCCTCGAGGTCCTCGACCGCGACCACGGTGGGATCGATGCCTACCTGACCGGTCCGGCCGGGCTGACGGCCGCGACCCTCGATCAGCTCCGGGGCGACCTGCTCGCCTGAGGGGGATCGCCGAGGGCGGCGACCAGGCGGGGCGGGGCGACCGCCCCTTTGCGGTCACCGGACACAGCTTGGCGCGCCGAGCCTCGGCCACGGGTGGCAGGGTGATGGACATGGGCGGCCCGGATGCGAGGGTGGAGGGCGTGGGTGGCCCGGACGCGACGGTGCTGGAGGCGCTCCGCAGGGCCGCGATCAGCGCCGGCGACCTCGTGGCGCTGATCGTCGCGCCCGGCACCGGCCTCGGCGTCGCCACGGCGTCGGGATCGGTCTCCCTCGGTCTCGCGACGGCCGATCCGGCCGGCGCGGTCCGCCTCGCGGAGGAGGCGGTGCGACCCCGCTGGGTGCTGTGGTCCAACCAAGCCGCAGCGGCGCTCACCCGCGACGGCCTCCGCCTCGCGACGTGCTGGGACGTCGCGGCCGTCCACCGCCTCGTCTTCGGTGGATGGCGGGCCGATCCGGCACGGGTGTGGGCCCGTCTCCACGACCTCGGGCTCGACTCGATCCCGACGACCGCGCCGGTGGACCTGTTCACCCATGCCGAGCGCGACGTGGACGCGGACCAACCGATCCGTGCGGATGGCCACCTCAACCCGGACTGGGTGGAGGGCGGCTGGTCCTCCGGCCCCGATCGCCTCCGGCGATGGGCCGAGGTGGCTGCTGCGGCCGCAGACCGCCAGCAGGGGCTCGTCGCGGGCCTGCGGGAGCGGCCGCGCGCGCCGGCGACGGCGCGAGCGGAATCCGCGGCCGAGCTGCTGTGCGTCGAGCTGTCGATCGACGGGCTGCCGATGGACCGCGCGGTCGCCGAAGGCATCATCGCCTCCGTCGTCGGTCCGCGCCCGCGCACCGAAGCCGAAGCGGCCGCGGCGCGCGCCCGGCGCGACGCCGAGGTCCTGCGTCGCGCACCTCCGGGCGGCGACGTCGACCTGCGCAGCCCCGGGCAGGTCAAGCTCCTGTTGCGCCGCATCGGTCTCGATCTGGCCGACACCCGAGCGTGGCGCCTCCGCGAGCTCCGCGACGTCCATCCGGTCGTGGATGCCCTCCTGGCGTGGCGCAAGGCCGAGCGGATGGCCACCACGTACGGGTACTCCTGGCTCGACGAGCACCTCGGTCCCGATGGCCGCCTGCGCGGCGCGTGGAGCGGCTCCGACGGGGCGGCCGGGCGCATGACGGCCTCGGCGGGCCTGCACAACATGCCGGCCGACATGCGCCCTGCGGTGGTGGCCGAGCCCGGGCACGTCTTCGTACGGGCCGATCTCGGCCAGATCGAGCCCCGTGTGCTCGCGGCCGTCTCGCGGGACCCGGCCCTGGCCCGTGCGACCGCGGCCGACGATCTGTACGCGCCGGTGGCGGCGGATCTGGCCGTCGACCGGGCCACGGCCAAGGTCGCCGTCCTCGGCGCGATGTACGGGCAGACGACCGGCCACGGCGCCAACGCCCTGCGCGGGCTGCAGGCGGCCTACCCGGTGGCGATGGCGTTCCTGGAGGATGCGGCGCGCGCCGGGCGGGCGGGCCAGGATGTGCGCACCTACGGGGGACGGCTGATCCCGATGGGTTGGTCCGCGGCCGGCGAGGACCGGGCGCAGGCCGCGGCCCGGGGCCGCTACGGCCGAAACGCCCTCATCCAGGGTGCTGCGGCGGAGCTGTTCAAGACCTGGGCCGTGACGGTGCGCGCCCGCGCCGGCGCCCTTGGTGCACGGATCGTGCTGTGCCTGCACGACGAGCTGTTGGTCCACGTGCCGATCGAGGAGGGAAAGGAGACCGCGCTGGTCCTCGAGCGGTGCCTGCAGGAGGCGGCCCACCGCTGGGCCCCGGATGACTCCGTGCGCTTCGTCGCCGACATCGCGGTGATCGCCCGCTGGTCCGACGCCAAGGACTGATCGCCGCACGTGTCCGTTCGGCCCCACGCACCGGTGGGCGATCGACCGCCCGTGGTTGGCGGCACACCCTCGGCGCCGGTGCAGGCCGGTCGCGATCCCGGCTGACCGCGGCCGTGGCACCATGGCCCGGGAGGTCGACATGATCGATGACGCGACGGTGGAGATGGCAGGCCAGGCCGGAGGCACGGCAGGCACCTTCGCCGGGATGCTGTCGGGCGCCCGCCTCGGGAGCCTCGCCATCCCGGTCCCGGTCCTCGGGACCTTCGTCGGGGGCGTGGTCGGCGGGGTGGTCGGCTCGCAGGTGGGCCAGCGCCTCGGTCGGGCCGTGATCACCGGTGGTGCCGCGTTCTGGGACGTCCTGCGCGAGCCTTCGGCGGCGCCCGCGGCCGACTGACCGAGTCGGAGGGTCAGCCCTCGGCCAGGAGGTACGGGCAGTGGCGGCAGCCGCGCTCACAGCACGAGCCGCGGGCCTCGAGCGACCGCACCGTCAGCACGTACAGCCCGGAGCTCGGATCGGCGTAGCCGGCGGCCCCGGCGGCCACGGCCTCCTCGTGGGCCGCCAGGATCGCCACCCGGTCCGGGCGGCGAAGGTCCAGCCGGCTCGGATGGGGTTCGGGGACGGGCGTGCGCCGATCGAGCGCCGGCTGTTCGTCGAGGGCGCGCAGGATGAGCCACCATGACGCCAGCCCGTGGCGGCACCAACCATCGGGAGCGACCAGGCACTCGTCGGGGCAGCGGCACACGCCGTCGGCCACCCATTCGTAGAGCGTGTCGGGATCGGGCGGCGCCCATCCGCTGTTGGACTCGAACCACTTGTGAGCGGAGCGGATCGCCTCGGCCGCGTTGGACACCACCGCGCCATCATGCCCGGGCAAGCGGCGCCGCGGCCTCCGTGGCACCGGGGTCATCGCCCGCGGGCGGCGAGCTGCCGCCCTGCGGTGCTCAGCGCCGACGGCGCTCGATCAGCGCGTTGAGCTCGTCGGCCTGGCGCGAGAGATCGGCGGCAGAGCCCTGGATGCTGACGGCACCCGACGAGGTGCTGTGCGCCGCCTCCGCCACGCCGGCGATGTTGGCGGACATGTCGTTGGCCGTGGCGTTCTGCTCCTCGACCGCACTGGCGATCGTGGTCTGCTGATCGTTGATCGCACCGATGATCTCGTGGATCCGGTTGATGGCCTCCGACGCCGATCCGGCGTCGGCCTGGGTGCGCGCGATCTGCAGCGCGATCTCCCCCGTCGCGAGCGCCGTGGCGCGGGCCAGCTCCTTGACCTCGGCGGCCACCACGGCGAAGCCCTTGCCGGACTCACCGGCGCGGGCCGCCTCGATCGTGGCGTTGAGGGCCAGGAGGTTGGTCTGCTCGGCGATGTTGTTGATGAGCTGCACGATCTGCTCGATGCTGGCGCTGCTCTCGGCCAGGCGGGCGACCGCCTCGGTCCCGGTGGTGGCGACCTCCACCGCCTCGCGGGCCACGGTGGCGGCGGACGCCGCGCTCTGCGCGATCTCGCCGATGGACGCAGTGAGCTGCTCGGCACCGGCCGCGACCGCCTCGGCCTGGCCCGAGGTCTCCTCGGCGGTCACCCCGAGCTGCTCGCTCACCGAGTCCAGCTCGTGCGACGCCGCCGCGAGCGACGACGCCAGCTCGCGCACCTGGTGGTCCAGCGCGGCCTCCTCGGTGATGTCGTCCCACGACACGATGTAGCCGAGGCAGCTGCGGTCGCAGTCGAAGATCCCGTCGATCAACGCCTCGAGGGTCGTCGATCCGAAGCTGAACACCGCATGGTGGGGGAAGCTGGCCGGGTTGCGGAGAATCGCTTCGATGCGTCTGGGGTCCTTGTGGAAGCGGTGGATGGAGCCGCCGACCACGTCCGCCCACGCGACACCGAAGCTGCGGCGGATCTCGCCCTCGATCGCCCGCACCGTCGTCTCGGCCCGCCGGTTCATGTAGACGAGCCGGAAGTCGAGGTCGGCGATGAACACGTTGGCCATGACGCTGTCGAGGGCTGCGCGGAGCGCCGCCGAGCTCTGGAGCAGCCGCTCCGCCGGTGCGCTCCTCGTCCCGCGCAAGCTCCCCAATGCCATGCCTCTACCTCCTGCTCGACGGCGTCGCTCTGGAGATCGGCCGGCGGAGGGCTGCCTTGAAGCCAAGCGTGACGGGAGGGAAGAAAGGTGCCAATGCGTGGTTCCCGGCCGTCGAGGACCTGCCCGCCGTCGCCGGCTGAGCGGGCACAATGGGCCGGCACGCACCGGCGTGCGGGGAGCGGTGCGTCGTGGTGGAGACGAAGGTGTTCGATGCCGATGCCCACGTGATCGAACCTCCGAGCCTGTACTTCGAGCTCCTGGAGGCCAGGTTCGCCGAGCGGGTGCGGCCCGATCCCACCCTGGGTGGCCACCACGGGCGGCTCCTGCCGTTGCTCGACGGCTCGCCGAGCTTCGGGGGATCGGAGTGGATGCGCGAGGTGCTGCGCAGCGACCGGGGGCGCGACATCCTGGTGGAGCGCTTCGGGGACGTCGCCGAGCGGGGTTTCGACCCGCCGGCGCTGCTCGACGCCTTGGACCGGCAGGGGGTGACCTGCGCCGCGCTGTTCCCGAGCTTCTCCTTGCACGTGCCCTTCGGGGCCACTGTCGCGCCCGACCTGGCCGCAGCCCTGGCCCGTGCTTACAACCGCTGGATCGCCGAGGTCGCCGCCGCTGGGCGCGGCCGGCTGTTGGGCGTCGCGCTCGCACCTCTGCACGATCCGGCGGCGGCCGCCACCGAGGTGCGCCGGGCCGTCGAGGAGGACGGGGTGCGCGCCGTGATGGTGCGGCCCAACCCGGTGCACGGCCGCAGCCTCACCCACCCCGATCACGATGCCTTCTTCGGCCTGCTCGAGGACCTCGACGCGCCGATGCTGCTCCACGAGGGCCTGGGCGGTCGTCACGAGTTCGCCGGCGACCGCTTCGACACCTGGTACGCCCGCCACGCGGTGTGCCACCCCTTCGAGATGATGCTGGCCCTCACCGGCCTGTGCGTCGACGGCGTCTTCGACCGCCACCCGCGGCTGCGGGTGGCGGTGCTCGAGTCGGGGACGGGGTGGCTGCCGTGGTGGCTCGACCGCCTCGACGAGCACCACGAGCTGTTCGGGCCCTCCGAGCGGGGCGAGCTGGCCCGAACCCCCTCGGACTACTTCGCCCGCCACTGCGTGATCGGCACCGAGACAGAGGACCGCTTCGCCCGCGCGACCGTGGACGCGGTCGGCGCCGACCACGTCGTGTGGGCATCGGACTTCCCCCACCTCGAAGCGCGCTACCCCGACGGGGTGGCGGAGTTCGTGGCACGAAGTGGGCTCCCCGAGGCCGACCTGCAAGAGGTGCTGTGGGAGGCGCCCTGCCGCCTGTATGGGGTCGACCCCGTGGCGATGCGATCGTGACCGCCTTCGACGGCGAGCAGTACCAGGCGCGCTTCGACGCGCTCGCCGAGCAGGGCGTCGACGTCCACGGGGAGGCGACCTTCGTGGTTTCCTTTGGTCCGGCCGCGGTGCTCGACGCCGGCTGCGGCACCGGCCGGGTCGCGATCGAGCTGGCCCGCCACGGCATCGACGTCGTCGGCGTCGACGTCGATGCGTCGATGATCGCCGAGGCGCGCCGGCGCGCGGGCGCTTTGACGTGGGTGCACGCCGACCTGGCCGGTCTCGACCTCGGGCGACGCTTCGACGTGGTGGTGCTGGCCGGCAACGTGCCGCTGTTCTGCCCGCTCCCCTCCCGTGCCGCCCTCGTCGCCTCCTGTGCCGCTCACGTCGGGCCCGGCGGGGTGATGGTTGCCGGCTTCCAGCTCGAGCGGGGCTACACGCTCGAGGACCACGATGAGGCGTGCCGGTCGGCGGGCCTCACCCTGGCCGAGCGGTGGGCCACCTGGGATCGGGAGCCCTTCGGCGCGGCCGGGGGCTATGCCGTGTCGGTCCACCGTCGTGGCCCGGGCGCGGCGGCTTGGCGCCCCCCGAGCGCGGATCGATGATGACGGAGGGGTCCCCTGGGAGGGAGGCGGCGGTGGACTTCGAGGTGGAGCCGATCGTGGCCCGGCTCGGGTCGCACGGCTACGCCGTCGTGCCCGGCGTGCTCGACGAATCTGCCCTCGCGGCGATGCGGTCCGATCTCGGGCGCGCCCTGGTGTCCATCCCGACCGGGCGCAACGGCTTCGAGGGCTTCGCGACCAAGCGGATCTACGGCCTGTTCGCCAAGACGAGGGCGTTCGACCCTTGGGCCATCCACCCCGTCGTGCTCGGCGTGGTCTCCCAGGTCATCGGCCAAGCCCAGCTCAGCGCGCCGACCGGGATCCAGATCGGCCCGGGGGAGCAGGCCCAGGTCCTCCACCACGACGACTCGATCTACCCGTTGCCCCGCCCGCACGCTGAGGTCGTGGTCAACACGATCTGGGCGATCGACGACTTCACGGCCGCCAACGGCGCGACGCGGGTGGTGCTGGGCAGCCACCGCTGGGAGGCCGGCCGGCGGCCCGGCCCCGACGACGAGGTGGTCCAGATCGAGATGGCCGCGGGCGGCGTGGCGTTCTACACCGGTGGCATCTGGCACGGCGGCGGCGCCAACCGCAGCGCCGCCCCCCGGCTCGGGGTGATCCTCGAGTACGCCGCGGCCTGGCTGCGCCCCCAGGAGAACCACGTCCTCGCGGTGCCCGCGGACGTGGTCGCCACCCTGCCCGAGGCGCTCCAGGAGCTGCTCGGCTACAACATCTACCCGCCCTTCGTCGGCTACGTCGACGGGCGCCACCCCCGCCGCGTCCTGCCGGGTGGCATCGCGTCGGCGGATCCGCCGCGGCCCTAGGCGCCACCCGGGCACCCTTTCCCCCGCACGGTGGCGTCGCGGGCCGGTAGGGTCCGGCGCCATGGACGCTCCGGAGCTGCGCGCCACGGTCGGCCGCTACGTCAGCGAGTCGACGCCCTACTGGCCGCCGGCCGCGAGCGCCCCGCCCGGAGCACCGAGCATCGTCTACGTCGTGCTCGATGACGTCGGCTTCTCCGATCTCGGGTGCTACGGCAGCGAGATCGCCACGCCGGCCATGGACGCCCTCGCCGGCCGGGGGGTGCGGTTCACCAACTTCCACACCACGGCGCTGTGCTCTCCCACCCGTGCCTGCCTGCTGACGGGGCGCAACCACCACTCCGTCGGCATGGGCGTGGTGGCCAACTGGGACACCGGGTTCCCCGGCTTTCGCGGGAGGGTCTCCCCGCGAGCCGGGACGCTGGCCGAGATGCTCCACGAGCACGGCTTCAACTCGTACGCGGTGGGCAAGTGGCACCTCGTGCCCACCGACGAGATGACCGCGGTCGGCCCCTACGACCACTGGCCGCTCCAACGCGGCTTCGACCGCTTCTACGGCTTCCTCGACGGTGGCACCGACCAGTGGGTGCCCGACCTGGTCGAGGACAACCACATGATCGACCCGCCCCGCCGGCCGGCATACCACCTGTCGGAGGACCTGGCCGATCACGCCATCGCCATGGTGCGCGACCACGTGTCCGTGCACCCGGAGAAGCCGTTCTTCCTCTATTTCTGCTTCGGGACCGGGCACTACCCGCTGCAGGCGCCGTCGGAGGTCATCGAGCGCTACCGCGGCCGCTACGACGCCGGGTGGGACGCCATCCGCGAGTCGCGCTTCGCCCGCCAGCGCGCGCTCGGCATCGTGCCCGAAGGCTGCGAGCTGGCGCCGCGCAACCCGGGCATCCGCCCCTGGGACGAGCTCACCGCCGACGAGCGGCGGTTGGCGGCGCGCCTGATGGAGGTCTACGCCGCGTTCCTCGCCCATGCCGACGCCCAGCTCGGGCGCCTGATGGCCGAGCTGGAGCACATCGGCCGCCTCGACGACACGCTGGTCGTGCTGCTCTCCGACAACGGCGCGACCGCCGAGGGCGGTCCCCTGGGCTCGCTCAACTACATGCAGTACGCCAACGGGGTTCCCCCCGCCCCGCTGGCCGAGCGGCTCGACCGGCTGGACGAGATCGGCGGCCCGTCGACGAGCCCGATGTACCCGGCCGGCTGGGCCATGGCGTCCAACACCCCGCTCAAGCGGTACAAGCAGCACACCCATGCGGGCGGTGTCCGCGACCCGCTCGTGCTCTCCTGGCCGGCTCGCATCGCGGAGCGGGGTGGCCTGCGCCACCAGTACCACCACGTCACCGACGTCACGCCGACGGTCCTCGAGCTGCTCGGCGTCGAGCCGCCCGCCACCCTCAAGGGGGTGGCACAGCAGCCCATCGAGGGGGTGAGCATGGCGGCCGTGCTCGCCGACGCGGCTGCACCGGCCGTGAAGGCTGTGCAGTACTACGAGATGCTCGGCAACCGGGCCATCTGGCACGACGGGTGGAAGGCCGTCACCCTGCACGCGCCGGGCACCGGTTTCGACGACGACCGCTGGGAGCTGTACCACGCCGACGCGGACTTCTCCGAGTGCCACGACCTGGCCGACGCCGAGCCCGAGCGCCTCGCCGAGCTGGTGGCGCTGTGGTGGGACGAGGCGGCCCGCCACCAGGCCCTGCCGCTCGACGACCGGGTGATGGAGCGCTTCCTCGTCCCCAAGCCGCGACCGATCACCTCGCGGCGGACCTTCACCTACCACCCCGGCATCCGGGTCCCCTCCTACGGGTCGCCGGACATCAAGGACGTCTCCTACACGATCACCGCCACCGTCGACTGCTCCGGCGTCGACGTGGTGGCCGGCGACGCCGACGGCGTCCTCGTGTGCTGCGGTGATCGCTTCTGCGGCTACAGCCTCTTCGTGCGCGACGGGTTCCTGGTGCACGACTACAACCGGGCGGGCACGCACTTCGTGGCCCGTTCGGTGGCGCGGCTGCCGGCGGGCGTCGCGGTGTGCCGCTACGCCTTCACCAAGACCGGCCGGCTGCAGGGTCAGGGCACCGTCACCATCGACGGGGCTGCCGCCGGCAGCGTGGCGCTGGTCGGGACCCTCGGCATGCACGTCTCCCCCGGCGGCTTGAGCGTCGGCCGCGGACCCTTGTCGGCGGTCAGCGCCCAGTACGAGGCACCCTTCGACTTCGGGGGGCGCATCGAGCGGGTCGTGTTCGAGCTCGGCGACGACCGCCAGCTCGACGAGCCACCGGTGCTGCTGGACTGATCCCGGGGCTGCCGCATCCCGATCCCGATCCCGATCCCGGCGTCGGCGTCGGCGTCGGCGTCGATCGTCCCGCTACGGTGTGCGCAGAGCGTTGCGTGGAAGCGAGGGGGAGCGGTGGGAGATCGTCTGCCTGCGACGGCGTCGGCCGAGGCCATCGTCGCCGAGCTGGCGGAGCGGGGGTACGCCGTCGTCGAACGTCGCGCCGACCCCGCCGTCATGGAGCGCCTGCTCGTCGAGGTGCAGCCCTACGCGGAGCGGGCGAAGCGCCTCGAGCTCAAGTTCTTCGGTGGGGGGCTGCGCAAGGTCGAGGCGCTGATCACCAAGTCCGATGCCTACGTGTCGCTCCTGGCCGACCCCCTCGTGCACCAGGTCAACGAGGCCGTCCTCGGCCCCGAGTCGCTGCTCAACGGGTCGGCCGTGTTCATCCTCGAAGACGGCGGCCGCGACCAGACGCTGCACACCGACGGCACCATCTACGAGCCGATGCTCCCACGCGTGCCGGGCGGCCCCAACTACCTCCTGGTGTACATGTGGGCCGTCACCGACTTCACCGCGGAAAACGGCGCGACCCGGGCCATCCCCGGCAGCCACCTGTGGCCCGCCGATCGCCGGCCGAGCCCCGACGACGCGGTCGAGTACCTGGAGATGCCGCAGGGATCGTTCGCGGTGTGGCTCGGCCACACCTTTCACGCGGCCAGCACCAACCACACGAGCACGGCCCGGGTCGGCACCCAGATGGGCTTCAACTGCGGGTGGCTTCGTCCGCACGAGACCCAGCTGCTCCTCGTGCCGCCGCTCGTCGCCCGGGACCTGCCGCTCAACGTGCAGGAGGTGCTCGGCTATCGGGCGCACCGCGGCATGCTCGGCTGCATCGAGCAGCAGAGCCCGATCGAGCGCCTCGGGATGGTCCCCCCGCCATGGGTGCCGCCGGTCGGGGGCAGCCTGGGGCCCGACCCCCACGACGTGGAGACGCTGACGAGGCGCTACTTCCAGCTGGCGGAGGCCGACATGCCGAGTGGCGTGGCCAGCGAGATCGCCCAGCTGGCCGCGACCAACGAGGCGCGCGCCACGGCGCCGTCGGAGGACGACCGCGAGGTGCTCGAGGTCGTGGCGCGGGCGCAGGCGCGCCACGTCGTCAACCACCTCGTCGCCGCCAACTTCGACGAGCTCGTCGAGACGCTCCGGGCGGCGGCGACCGCGCCTGCGGCCAACCACTAGCGGAGGCACCCAGATGGCAGACACCCAGGATCGGCCCTATCGCGCCGTCACGTGCACCGTGACGCCCTTCGACGAGGAGGGGCGGCTCGACGAGGCCGGCATCGAGCACCTGATGGGCCGCATCGCCGGCGCCGGTGTCGGCGTCGCGGTCGGCACCGCGTCCCCCGGGGAGGGCTTCGCGCTGTCGCTTGACGAGACGGCCCGGCTGTTCGAGATCACCGCGCGCGTCGTGGCCGGCCGGGTGCCCGTGTGCGCCATGGGGGTGGAGCCCCGCAACGCCGGCCAGCTCCGGCCCATCGTCCGCCTCGCCGAGCAGGCCGGCCTCGACGTGATGCAGCTCTACACCGTCGACCCCGGCCACGCCATGAAGCTCACCGACGGCGAGCTGGAGCGCTACTTCTGCACGTTGCTCGACGAGATGACCATCAAGGCCGCCATCTCCACCCATGCCTACAACGGCCTGGTGCCCCTCGGCGTGCTGGCGAAGCTGGTCGACCGCTACCCCAACATCTCGGCCATCCACTGCACCAGCGAGGTCAACTACCTGGCGCAGGTGCTCGACCTCGTCGACGGCCGCTGCGAGGTGCTCGTCGGTGGGCCGATGCAGGCGCTGTCCACCGTGGCGCTCGGCGGCCAGGGGTTCCTGTGCTCGGAGGGCAACCTGGTGCCCATCCTGTGCGGCCAGGTGCAGGACGCGGTGCGGTCGGGGCGCCTGGACACCGCCGGCGGCTTGTACCGCCAGCTCATCGGGGTGTTCAGCCTCAACATCTGGCCGGGCGGGACGGTGCGCTTCCTCAAGACGGCGATGCGCATCCTCGGGATCCCCGGCGGGACGCCCCGTGCCCCCTTCGAGCTGCTCGGGGCCGACGCGGCCGACGCGTTGGTGCGGGCCATGAAGGCGCTGGCCATCCCCGAGTGGGACCAGCTCTGAACCGATCGGTCAGCGGTCAAGCTCGGGGCGAGAAAAGGGCCGCAGCGCCAGCACGGTCTTGCTGCGGACCTTGAACGAGACGATGATCTGCTCGCGGGTCACGCGCACGGCGGGTGACGCGCCGGGCGCCGGCCACGGCTCCCCGGAGGTGCGACAGACGAGCTCCTGCACCGCACGGGCGTGGTTGAAGAACTGGGTCTCCAGCCGGTAGCGGGTGGGGATCGGGAGGCTGACGCAGCCGGGCCCCACACCGAGCACGAGACCGGGTCCGGCGGTCGGTCCCCGCCGATCGAGGTGCAGCGCCGCGCCCTCGACCTCGACCAGGAACGCCTCGGCGGGCAGCACCTCCCGCCAGCGCCGCGCCCACGCGTCGAGGAGCCGGGCATCGTGGTCGTCGACGGGTCGGTTCGGGCCGAGCGCGGCAGCGTGCATGTCGATCCCGGCCACGTCAGCCAGGTGGACCATGGCGACGCTGTGCGCCGTCGAACTGGCGAACACCGGGTCGGTGCTCCCCGAGTCGGGGCCGACGATCGCGCTCAGAAGGGCGTGGAGGCGGCGGAGCCGCCGCCGGTCGGCGGTGCGCGCCCCGCCGGCTGCCCCGCCGGGGTGGGCGGCGCGGTCGGCTCGTTGCTGGTCCGAGGGGCGTGGCGTGGCCGGGACCGCGTCGTCCAGCTGGAGGGTGCCCTCGGCGAGGCCCGCGTGCAGGTCGCGCAGCGCTGGTGCGCTTGCGGCGAGCCGGGCGAAGGCGTCGTCGGGGGCGAGCCGCTGGAGCAGGCGGAGCTCGGCGTGGACCCGCCGCTCCGTCTCGGTCAGGGGCGGCGGCGCGGACCCGGTGGTCGCGGCGCTGAGCAACGCCCGCATGCGCCCGAGCGGGTAGTCGTCGCTCGACCCGATGACACGCAGGCACCGCCGCAGCGTCGCCGTCCCGCCGGGCACCTGCCGCAGCATGCGCAGCGCATCGTCATCGTCGACCGCCTCGGTGACGAGGTCGTGCGCGAGGGTCATGGTGCGAACCACCCGGGAGCCGAACGGCCACGTGCCCGCCATCTCCCCGAGGATACGGCTCGTGGCTGGCGGCCCCGTGGCGGGTGGCCCTGGGCGTCCGACGGTGGCCCTGGGCGTCCGACGGTGGCTGGGCGTCCGACGGTGGCTGGGCGTCCGACGGTGGCTCTGGGCGTTCCTGTTGGCCTTTGGCGTTCCTGTGGGCGAAAGAGGTGCTGTGGGCGGGTTCTCGGACACAGGTTGCGACAACGCCAACAGGATCGCCGGCTGGTTGGGTCCGCCGGCAGGCGCCGCGTGGTCCCGTTAGCCTCGGCCCCGACCCAGGAGGGACGCCATGATGATCGACGCCGACGGCCTCACCCTCACCCTCGGTCCCCTCGATCCGACCCCCGCGGTGCGCGATCCCGAGTTCGTGCTCGCCTGCCACCGCACGCACAACGACTGGATCGCCGAGGCGCAGCGCGCGGTTGGCGAGCTCGGCCTCGACGCCGTGTTCATCCGCTCGGCTCCCTACCACGAGGACGTGCCGTTCAGCCGTCGGCTCTACGACCCGTTTTGGGTTGCGTGCGCGGAGCTCGGGGTGCCGGTCGGGCTCCACCCCGCGACCCACACCGACGTGCACAACGCGGCGCGCAAGTTCGGCCTGATCCGCCAGAGCGCGGACATGGCCGTCACCAACAAGGTGGCCGACGAGGTCACCGGCGGCACTGCGATGAGCATCGCCATCGGGGCGCCGGTCGATGCCATCGTGTCGCTCGGCCGGCTGATCCTCGGCGGCGTGTGCGAGCGATTCCCGGGCCTCAAGCTGGTCGTGCTCGAATCGGGCGGGGGCTGGGCCGCGTCGATCCTCGATCGCATGGACGACGAGATCGAGGCCAACCCCCGGAAGGCTGCGTGG
>Ga0209698_10004613_pt1 | contig 15035 bp, 12 predicted proteins | sample LitLauG_LLR_2012_FD_187203 | JGI IMG/M metagenome (GOLD analysis project Ga0209698, IMG submission 187203) | Freshwater sediment microbial communities from Pennsylvania, USA - Little Laurel Run_MetaG_LLR_2012 (SPAdes) (version 2) | ecosystem: Environmental > Aquatic > Freshwater > Creek >...
AGCGGACGGCGAGCCCTACGAGGTCACTGCAAGTGCGTGCCGGGGCCGGGGTCACGCGGGTCGAGCGGCTTGCGGCCGGAATAGCCTTCATCCTGGCGATGATAGTAGCGGATGCGATCCTCTCCGAGCTTCCAGCAAAGGTAGACTTCCTGGTTGTCCACGATGGCGGGAAAATCGAGCAGGCCGATGTCGAGATCCTTGATCAGGCAGCCGGTGGAAAGAATTTTTTCCAGGTTGGCTTTCATGAGTTCGGCGAGGCTTTGCTGCTCCATGCGTTTTTCAGCGAGCTTGGCGTAGGGCACAAGGACGCCGCCCATCATCAGGATGCGCGTGGAGACGGCGGTGAGGTCCTGGTCGAGCACGGAGAGTTTTTTGCGCGCGCCAATGGCTTCAATCAGGAAGGGTTCGAGTTCCTGGCGAGTGCGTTCCGCTTCGGTGAGCGTGAACAGTCGTTGTGGCGGGTCTGGTAGCTCTTCCCGGTCTTCTTCGTCGTCCGGCATACAGTCTCCGGCCACGCCGGCTACAGAAGCGCAGCTTAAAGCAAGGATAGCACGCGGAGGGGACACGATTCGCGTGCGGGGCAAGCACGGGCACTGCATTTTTAGCCGCCGATAAACACCATGGTGCGCGAAGGCGGAACGAAGCCGGGTTCGTTGATGCGGTGGCCTTCTTCTTTTTCGTCGACAAGCGCACGGATGCGTTCTTCGATGTCGGCATCGGTTGCGCCGTTGCGTAGCAGGCCGCGGAGGTCGTGATCGTCCTTGCTGAAGAGGCAGGTGCGCACCTTGCCGTCGGCAGTGAGGCGGATGCGCGAACAGTGGCCGCAGAAGGGTTGCGTGACCGGGGCGATGAGGCCGATTTCACCGGCGGCGCCGTCGGCGAATTTATATTTGCGCGCTGTTTCACTTTTGGCATGGGGAATCTGCACCAACGGCCATTGCGCGTGGATGCGGCGATAGACCTCTTCGGCGGGCACCATGATTTCGCGTGACCAGTGACGGTCGGCATCGAGCGGCATGAATTCGATGAAGCGCATGATCACGCCGCGCTCGCGGGCAAAGGCGGCGAAGGCTTCCACTTCGTCTTCATTAAAGCCGCGCACGAGGACGGCATTGATTTTTGCGGGCGCCAGCGGCGAATTCTGCACCGCATCAATGCCGCGCATCACGGAATCGTAGGTGCGTGTGCGGGTGATTTTTTCGAATTTGATGGGGTCTAGGGAGTCGAGGCTGATGTTGATGCGATGGAGGCCGGCGGCGATGAGCGAGGGCAGGCGTTCGGCGAGCAGGTGGCCGTTGGTGGTCATGGAGACATCGGGAACACGGAGTTCGCTGAGTTTGCGGAGGAATGCTTCGGCGCCGTCGCGCACCAGCGGTTCGCCGCCGGTGATGCGCATTTTCTGAATGCCCAGATGAACGAAGATGCGCGCCAGCCGCTCGAGTTCGGGCCAGGAGAGAATCTGATCGTGCTCGCGGTAGTTTTCCGGGTCGGCGGAGCGGCAATAAACACAGCGGAAGTTGCAGCGATCCGTGACGGAGATGCGCAGGTCGGTGATCTGGCGTCCGAACTTGTCGTGAAGCGTCATGTGCGTGGCCCCAAAAAGTAAAAACCCGATCCGCACAGGGAATCGGGCCATAGACGAAAATCCGAAGATTTCCGTCGTACCAGCTCCTTTCCAAGCGCGGGAGGCGCGGGCGTTTCCACCCGAACCCTCGGCAAGCCGAATTTGGCCGCCTCGCCCCGCCGCCATGGGATGTCTCTCCCGCAGGCCAGCGGAGTCGGAGTTACATCCACAATGCTACGCCGGTCCGAAAGACCTTGCAATCGAGGGAGCCCTGGCAAAGACCAGGTTCAGTTTTACCGACGCCGCGGTCGGGAAGCGCAGGTCTGGAGTGTATAATCCCTGCAACTTTTGGGTGGTGGAGGACTGCCGCCTTGACTCTTGCCAGGCCGATGTCTTCGGCAAATTCTGAACTTGGAGCTCGGACGCGCCGGAGGATCGCCTGGCGACTCCTGCCGTTCGTCTTCCTGCTCTACCTGGTTGCCTACCTCGACCGGGCCAACGTGTCATTCGCGGCATTGAAAATGAATCTCGATCTCGGGTTCAGCGATCGGGTTTACGGGCTGGGAGTGGCGATGTTCTTCGCCGGCTACGTCCTGTTCGAGGTGCCGGGCGCGATCATCGTGGAGCGATGGAGCGCAAGAAAATGGACCGCGCGAATCATGATTTCCTGGGGAGTGGTCACGATATTTTCCGGGCTGGTGCACACCCCGGGGCAATTCTATGCAGCCCGTTTTTTTCTGGGTGTAGCGGAAGCAAGCTTCTTCCCGGGGATGATCGTATATCTCACCCATTGGATCCGGTTATCGGAGCGAGGAAGGGCCGTGGCAATCCTGTACGCCGCCATACCATCCTCCGCGGTGATCGGAGCGCCGCTGGCCGGCTGGTTGCTGGGAATCGGGTGGCGCGGGATGGCCGGATGGCGCTGGCTGTTTATACTGGAGGGAATTCCGGCAATTGTGGTGGGTTTTGTGACGCTCTTTTATCTGACCGACTGGCCGAGAGAAGCAAAATGGCTAGCTGCGGAGGAACGAAGCTGGATAACGCGCGAGCTGGAGTTGGAAAAACAAGCGAAGAAGGAAACCGCGCACTACACCATCTGGCAAGCTTTTCGCGACCCTCGCGTTATATTGCTCTTGCTTCCGTATCTGCTGGCGAACACAAGTAACGCGTCCATCGTCTTTTGGCTGCCGACGTTCATCAAACGTCTTTCGGGGTTGCCCAGCGGAAAAGTCGCCTATCTTGTCCTGTTGCCCTCGCTGGTTGGCTTGCTCGGACTTCTCATCAACGGATGGCACTCCGACAAAACTGGAGAACGGCGCTGGCACACGGCGATCCCCCTGGCCTGCGTAGGTATTTTCTATCTGCTGCTGATTCCGGCGAGTTCGAATTTCCCGGTGGCCATGACCTTGATCGCCCTCGGCGCAGGATTTGTCTTCGCGTACTACCCCGTCTTCTGGTCCATCCCAACAATGTTGCTGAGCGAATCCGCGGCCGCGGCTACATTTGGGTTAATCAATTCCGTAGGCCATGCCGGAGGCTTTTTCGGGCCCTATATTGTCGGCGATTTGAATATGCGGACGGGCAGCCTGAAACCGGGATTCGCTTTCATCGCGTGCTGTTATATTCTAGCGGCCTTTTTTGTGGCGCGACTGAAGTTGCGCGCTTCGGCGGGCGCAGTTTCCGCACCAGCAAGGCCACCCTTCGATTCCGCAACGATGTGACGAGGAGCAACTGGCCATGCCTGCAGAACCCGCGGCTGAGGGATATGACAATCCCTACGAGGAATTTGATTCTCCCCTGAAGCGTCAGCTCCGGTGGGAAGCCTACGGAGAAGACATCGGCCAGCATTCGTGGGTTACGTCCGACGAGCTCCGGGAAAACATTTCCCGCCTTGAGCTCTCGCGCGAAAGCCGTCTACTCGACCTCGGTTGTGGCCCTGGCGGTCCTCTGACCTTCCTTGTAGGCCAGCTCGGATGCCAAGGTTGCGGCATCGACGTGAGCGCGAAGGCGATCGCCGCGGCCCGCGCGCGTGCGGCTTCTCTTAAGCAAGAAAATCTGGTGACCCTCTGCGAGGGAGACCTGAATCAGCCGCTGCCCTACGCGAGCCATTCCTTCGACGCGGTCATGTCGCTCGACGTTATTCTTCACCTTCGGGACCGCCTGACGGTTTTCCGCGAAGTTGCCCGAGTTCTCTTATTCCCGGGAAAGTTCCTGTTTACCGACGCAGGAGTCCTGACAGGCGCAATTTCCGATGAGGAGGTTCGTTTGAGGGCCGCCCATGGACAGACCCAATTTGTGCCGCCGGGTTTCAACGAGAACATGCTCGAGCTTGCAGGGTTTCACTTGATCGATCGCAAGAACCGGACGGCCAGTTTGTTGAAGAGCGCCACCGGGCGGCTGAATGCTCGACTAGGTCATCGAGAGGAGCTGGAACGAATGGAGGGCGCCAGTTACTTCGCGCAGGAACAAAGCTACCTCGAAACCGTAATCGAGCTTTCCCAACGGGGTGCAGTGTCCAGATGGATGTATATGGCGCAATGCCGGACCGAATAGCAACCGCGATCGATCTTCGGCCGCTCGCCCATCGGATGGCGGCGATTGTCCTTCTGGAAGCTCCGACACCCGAGCATTGAGACCCACAGCCTGTGGCTCGCGCCGAGTGTGATAAAGTCTGCTGACAGTATGCGAATTTTTATTCTGGGCGCGGGGGCGACGGGGTCGCTGCTAGCGCATCTCCTGGAGCACCAGGGCCACGTGGTGTGGTGCGGGGATCGCGATCCCGCGCGGGCGCGGCGGTTTCTGGGGAAGAAATCGGCGATACCGGTCACTACGGTAAACGCGCGCAACCTGCGTGCGATTGTGCGCGCGGCCAAGGGCTGCCAGTTGATCGTCAACACGTCTGCTTCCGTTTTCAACGAAATCGTATTGCGGGCCGCATTGCGGCTGCGCGCGCACTATATGGACCTGAGCTCGCACCTCACGCGGAATCCCTTCAAGCCGGAGCAGATGCGCTATGAGAAGAAATTCGTGGAGAAGCGCCGCGTCGCGCTGATCAATACCGGCGCGGCTCCCGGACTGACCAACCTGCTGGTAAAGCGCGCGGCGGAACTGCTGGACGAAGTGCATTGCGTGCACATCCGGCTGTATGAGAGCAGCGAGAGCGACGATCCGATTTCGCAATGGTCGCCGGAAGTTTCCTTTGACGAAGCGATTTCGCACCCGCGGATTTACCGGCACAAGAAGTATCAACTGGCGAAACGGTTTTCCGAGCTGGAAAAATTCCGCTTTCCGGAGCCGATCGGGACGGCAAACGTGGTGCTGGCCGCGCAGGATGAGGTGGCCACACTGCCAGAGTACATCCCCATGCGCGAACTGGACGTGAAGATCGGCGGCAACGAATTCGACCGGCTGCGTCGCTGGCACAAACAAGGAAAACTTTCGAAATCACGGGGGATACCGCGGCAGAAATTTCCGGACACTTCTTCGCCTCGGAAGATTGCGGCGCTGATCCGGCAGGGGATATTGCAGAACGCGCGGTTTGCCGCAGCGGTGATTGTCACGGGCCTAAAGCGCGGGGCAAAAGAGGATCAGCGGCTGTCGATTCGGAGTGACGCGATGTTTCCGACGCTCTATCAGATCCGGCGGCAAGGGAAATTTACGACGCCGGTGGCTTATGCGACTGCGCATGTGGCAGCGACCTTCATCAAATATTTCCCGCGCGAACTGGAGGGTGTGTTCGCGCCGGAAGCGCTGCCAGAAGAGGTGCGGCGGGCGATTCTGGTGGGTGTGAGGAAGCACGGGGTGAAGATTACGCACAAGGTGACCCCGCTTAAGCCGAAAGAGGATGAAGAGGAGTTGTTGTAGGCCTGAACTCGAAGGCGCGCACCCGCCAGCGGCAAGCAGACGCAACATTAGCAGCAGCGATTGGGGCGGGAGTATTTGCGGTTGAGTTGTTCGACGTAGAATTCGGCTGGCGGCAATGGCTTCAGCTCTGACTGGCGTTTAGCGCTGGCCAGGTAGGTCTCGTAGGCGGAATCGCCGCACCATTGGCGGAGGCCGCGCCAGAATTCGCGGAAGACTTTTGAAAGCGTAGTCAGAAGAGCCCTCATCAGTCGCCCTCTACCCATTGTGTTGCAACGTATGGGGATTCCCGTAGAACAGGTTCCTTGCTACGGGAGAGAATTGCGTACCACTGCACAAGCGCTTCCGAGAGAAGCAGGAGGATCATCACGGCGAGGATGGCGGTGACCGCGGCGTCCAGACGCAGATTGAAAATGTTTCTTTGTGTTTCAACCACTTTCGCCGCGGCAACGTTTCCGGAAGCGATCTTCGCGGCCAGAGCGTTGGCCTGAGCCAGGAATCCGATGCGGGCGTTCGCGCTGAAGATTTTCTGGTAGCTCGCGGTCATGGTGATGATGATGAGCCACGCCATTGGCAGCAGCGTGACCCAGATCCATTTCAGCTTGCCCATTTTCAGCAGAATCGTGGTGGCCACTACCAGCGCAACAGCGGCGAGGAGTTGATTCGAAATCCCAAAGAGCGGCCAGAGCGAATTGATGCCGCCGAGCGGATCAATGACGCCCTGATAGAGGAAGTAACCCCAAGCTCCGACGATGATCGCGCTGGATAACAAAATGCCGGGCATCCAGTTCATGCGGCCCAGCGGTTTCCAGATGCGGCCGCCGAGTTCCTGAATCATGAAGCGCCCGACGCGCGTTCCGGCATCGAGCACGGTAAGGATGAACAGCGCCTCGAACATGATGGCGAAGTGATACCAGATGCTGAGCAGACGGTCGCCGCCAATGGTGCTGGAAAAAATTTGTGCCATGCCGACCGCGAGCGATGGAGCGCCACCGGCGCGGTTGAGCAGCGTCTGTTCGCCGACGGCGTGCGCGAGGCCGGTCATCGTTTCGGCGGTGAGCGGATAGCCCCAACTGGAAATGGTGGCCGCGGCCGCCGCGGGCGTGGAGCCAACGATGGATGCGGGGCTGTTAATCGCGAAGTAGACGCCCGGGGTCATGGCGCACGCGGCAACCATGGCCATCACGCCGACAAAGGATTCCAGGAGCATGGCTCCATAGCCGATGAACCGCGCGTGGCCTTCGCGGAGAATCATTTTTGGCGTGGTGCCACTGGAGATCAGCGAATGAAACCCGCTGATGGCGCCGCAGGCAATGGTGATGAAACAAAAGGGAAAGATTTTCCCGGCGAAGACCGGGCCGCTGCCGTCGACAAATCGCGTGAGGGGCGGCATCAGCACCTGCGGGCGCACAAATAAAATTCCCACGGCCAGGGAAAAGATGGCGCCTGCCTTGATAAACGCGCTGAGATAGTCACGCGGCGCAAGCAGCAGCCAGACGGGCAGGGCGGAAGCGGCGAAACCGTAAGCGATGAGCGCGAATGCCAGCGGTACGCCGCCCAGCGTAAAAACTTTCGCCCAGGCCGGCGAATCAGCCACCCATTGACCAGCGACGACCACAAAAAGGACCAATGCGACGCCGATGAGCGAAGCTTCGAGGACGCGGCCGGGCCGCAGAAAACGGAGATAGACGCCGAGGAGAAGGGCAATGGGAATGGTCATGGCCAAGGTAAACGTGGCCCACGGAGAACTTTTGAGCGCGTTGACGATCACGAGTGCGACCACGCCGAGCAGGATGATCATGATGGCCAGCACGGCAAGGTGCGCGATGAAGCCGCCGCGCTTGCTGACCTCTTCGCGGGCCATTTCGCCGAGCGTTTTGCCATCACGGCGGATGGAGCAAAAGAGGATCACAAAATCCTGCACGCAGCCGGCAAATGCCGCGCCGGCGATGAGCCAGAGTGTGCCGGGCAAGTAGCCGAACTGTGCGGCGAGCGTGGGGCCGACGAGCGGACCGGGGCCCGCGATGGCGGCGAAGTGATGACCGAAGAGCACCCATTTATTGGTGGGGACGAAGTCGCGGCCGTCATCGCGGCGCTCAGCGGGCGTGGCGCGCGTGTTGTCCAAGGCCAGCACCTTTGCAGCAATGAACGCTGAATAGACGCGGTACGCGACCAGATAACAGCAGACGGCGGCAAGAACGAACCAGGTGGCGTTGATGGGCTCGCCGCGATGCAATGCAATGGTGGCCAGCGCGACAGCGCCGAGGCCCGCGACGCCGGTCCACAGCACAATTTGCAGAAAACGTTTCACGGTGATTCCCTTCGCCGAGCGCGTACTTACGGAATGCTCGTGAATTTCAGGAGCGGGTAAAGCTCACGAAAAGATTTGGCCAGTTCTTTGGGAAAGCCTGGCTTCGTGGCAACGCCGGGTATCATCCTCTTGCGCACGATCCAGCCCTGGATTTTCCTCCAATCTTCGGGATGCGCGGGCCAGCCTTCGTGTTTGGTCCATTCACCTTTTACGGTGGTGTACCAATAGCTTTCGTATTTCTCGCCGAGGCGGCGCTTTTGTTCTGCAACCCACCTGGGTTTGGCGACGACGCGCGGCTCGGCTACGAGGGCAAGCGTGGATTCCTTGCGTTTCGGGCCAGAGTACACGCGGAAACCGGCGGTGACCGTGTCGGTCGAAAGCCCTACGTAAAGCTGGCCGCTTTCGCGATCGCCGGGAAGCGGCTGCTGGAATTTCAGGTACATTTGCGTTTTGTAGGGTGTTTTGTCCTTGGCGAAACGAATGTCGCGATTGATGCGGGAGAAATTCGCGCCGGTGCGTCCGGTGGTGTCGAAGCGATCGTCGAGCGCGAGCACATCGGAAGCCATCGCGTCATGCAGCCTGCGGAATGGTTCGACGACCAGGGAGCGATAGCGTTCTCGGTTTTCGTCCATCCAGGCTTTTTTATTGTTTTTGCCCAGCTCGCGGAAAAACCGAAAGGTTTCCGCGGTAAAAATCGACGTGGTGCCAGCCATGCGATCCCCTCGATTGCAACGAGGCATCAGACTACACCATTCCCAATCAGGGTCAATTGCACTATTCTCGTTGCGCGCCTGAACGAAGAAAAACGGCATCAATGCGATGCGTTCACAGGGGAACCTCATGCGATTCCGCCCGTTTGGCCTTGCCGCTTTGCTCTCCATCTGTTGTGTTTCGGCAACTCCGTTCCTGATCGCGCAGGAGAGCAAAAATCCGGAGAAGACTTCTCCGTGGAAACCAGAGGACATCATTTATGAGGAATTTCCCGGCGCATTCCGGATTTCGCCCGCTGGGCCATGGGTGGCATGGATCAAGGCGCAAGGCGATAAGGAAAAGGACGCGGTGGTCTCGAATTTGTTCCTCTCAAACCTCGCAATGGACCAGGAAATACAGCTTACCCGGGGCACCGATACGGTTTCTTCCTTCAATTGGGCGCCGGACGGCAACTGGATCGCGTTCATCAGTTCCAAAGCGCGACCGCAGGCGAAACCCGACACCGCGGCGACGCAGATATGGCTGATCAATCCGCACGGTGGGGAGCCGTATCCCCTGACCGAACTTGCGCGCGGGCCGCAGCGCGTGGACTGGCTGGACAAAGACACGGTGATTTTCAGCGCGGAAGAAGATCCGAGCGCCTACGAGCAAGCGGAAAAGAAACGGAAAGACGATTCGGAAGTGGCCGACGATGCCGATCACAAGCCGCCGGTGCGGTTGTTCAAAATCAGCGTGAAAGACAAAAAGATCACCAGGCTGACAACGAACACCGATTGGATTGAAAACTGGAGCGCCTCCGTGGATGGCAAGTATGTGGTTGCGGTTCATGAGAAGAGCCTCCACTACACGTTTGACCAGAAAGTTCCTCCGGTGACGATTCTTCACAATCTGGCGGATGGGACAGAGAGGCAGATTTTTACCGAGGGTCGCATTTATCCCCGTGCTTTTTCATGGTCGCCGGTCAACGACACCTTTTACGCTGTGGCACCGTTCTCGACGGATCCCAAATTCATCACTGCTTCCATCGAGCTGCTCTATTTTTGCAACGCGGCCACCGGAAAAAGTGAAGTTGTTCCGCTTGATTGGGAAAATGGCATCGGCTCCAACGTGACGGCAACGAGCGATGGCTTTGTAGCAGGCCTCGCCGCGGGCCACCGATTCGAAGCTTCACGTTACACCGCGACGAGCATCAGCGGGGCCTTCACGTGGAAAAGGACCCCGCTCGAAGGCGACGCAGTGAAAAATATGATGCGGTTTGATGTCCTGACGAACAGGAAAGTGATCGTTTTTGAATACTCGACCTCCAGCCTGATGCCGCAGCTTTATCGGGCACAGCTCGAGGGAAATAAGCTCGTTTCTCAAGTTCAGTTGACACATTTGAATGAGGGGCTGGTCAAATCGCGTGCAATAGCAAAAGCGGAAGTAATCCGCTGGAAAGGTTCGAACAACGACGAGGTGGAAGGCATCCTGCACTATCCGACAGCTTACGAGGCTGGAAAAAAATATCCCGTCATCACCGCGATTCACGGCGGACCTTCCAGCTCGGACAAGGATTTCTGGGCCAACAGTTGGGCCTATCCGCTGCAATTGCTGACGCAGCGCGGAGCGTTCGTGCTGCAGGTGAACTATCACGGCAGCAACAATTACGGATTGAAATGGGTGGAATCGATCTGCTGCGGGAAGTATTACGACCTGGAGACGCCGGATATCAACGCGGGAGTGGATTACCTGATCCAGAAGGGCCTGGTGGATGCGGAAAAAGTGGCCACGCTGGGGTGGTCGAACGGTTCGATCCTCTCCACCAGCCTGCTGGTGACGTACCCGGAGCGCTACAAAGTGGCCAGCGTGGGCGCGGGCGACGTGGAATGGATCAGCGATTGGGGCAATGTGGTGTTTGGCGATTCGTTCGATTCCTACTATTTCGGCAAATCGCCGATGGAAGATCCGGACCTGTACATCAAGAAATCGCCGTTTTTCAAGATGGAAAAGGTGAAGGCGCCGGTGCTGATTTTCCACGGCACGGCGGATAACAACGTGCCTCCGGCGCAGAGTTGGTCGTATTTCCGCGCGCTGCAGTACTACGAAAAAGTGCCGGTGAAGTTCGTGATTTTCCCTGGGGAGCCGCATGGGCCGCGTAAGTTGACGCACCAGATGCGCAAGGTTGAGGAGGAGATGGCGTGGTTCGACAAGTATTTTTTCATGACGAAGGGCGCGGAGAATGAGGCGCTGAAGACAGGCTCACCGCTTGAAGCGGCGGTTCGTGCAAAGAACGTGGCGCGCATCGGTGGCGATTACGGAATTGTGTTTACCGCCAAAGGCAAATCCGTGCTGATACCAGAAGCGGTGAACCGTGGCGACCTGGAGGTGGGACGATTTGAAGTGACGCGCGCGCAGTTTGTTGCGTTCGACAAGAAGTACTTGGTCGAGCCAGGCACGGAGAACTATCCCGCGAATGGAGTGACTTTTGAACAAGCCAACGCCTATGTGGAATGGCTCTCGAAACTCACTGGGCAAAGCTGGCGGCTGCCAACGGAAAAGGAGGCGGCGGGCTGGTACGACAAGAAGGATGGAGAGAACACGCTCGATTATTGGGCGGGGTATGCGCCGAATCCCGATGATGCCGGTCGATTGCGGGAAAAAGTGAAAGAGCTTGGCGGCAGCGCGCCGCTGCTGAAACCAGTGGGCAGTTTTGCAGGACAGGGTCGGGAAAATCAGGAGCCTATCTTTGACCTAGGCGGCAATGTGGCCGAGTGGGCGGTGGGCGCCGATGGGAAGGGTAAGGTGCAAGTCGGGAGCGCGGATTGCCCGGCGGACGCACGGTCAAATTGTGCAGCGGCGGTTGAGTATGTTGGGTTCCGGGTGGTGCGTGGTGTGGCAAAGCCATGATGTTTCCGCGTTTTGAATTGAATTTTTCGTCCCAGCGAAAAGCGCCCGCTCCTTTCGAAAATCAGGGCAAGGAGAAGGCGGCCGCTACATGAGTGAGGAAAAGGGATGAAGGGGCTGATTCTGGCAATATTAATAAGCATGCTGGCGCCGATAGTGCACTGCCAGCAAGTTACGAATGACGATATAGAGTTTCGCAAGAAAGTTTACGTGAACAAAATCGGCGAGCGGCTGCCGTACCGTTTGTACGTGCCGCTGGGCTACGACGCCAACCGGAAATATCCGCTGCTGTTGTGGCTGCATGGCGGCGACGGCCGCGGCTCCGACAATGTGCGGCAGATCGGCGGCGAGAACCAGATCGCCACGCATTATTTTGCCGGCAAAGAAGTGCAGCTGAATTTCCCGATGTTCGTGCTGCTGCCGCAGTGCCCCACCGGCGACAACTGGTCTGACCCGGATTTGAATCAACCCACAAAATGGTTGGAACTGACGATGAGCGTGCTTGCCGACGTGCGCAAGGAGTTCTCAATCGATCCGGATCGCCTGTATCTGTCGGGGCAAGCGATGGGCGGCCTGGGCGTGTGGTCCACGCTGCAGGCGTACCCCGGCATGTGGGCGGGCGCAGTGATCATGTCCGCCTACGACAATTTCACGAATGTCAAAGTGCTGGCGCAAACTCCGATCTGGTTGTTTCAGGGACAGTCGGACGATACGGTGCCCGTGATACTGGTACAAGAAATGGTGAAGCAGTTGAAGAAAGCGAACGCCAAGCTGCGCTATACGGAATATCCGAAAACGGGGCACCAGGTCTGGAAGAAGGTGTTTACAGAGCCGGACTTACTCCCCTGGCTATCGTCGCTAAAACTGGGCCAGCCGGCGGGAGGCCAAGTTGGCTCTGGCGCAGGCGCGCCCAGCCACTAGAATAGCGGGCATGAGCGACTTCAAACCCACCGAACGCACCCAGGTCAAGCGCCTTCCAAAACGCGGGAAGTATGACCGCGAAACCGTGAACGCGATTCTCGATGCGGGCTTTGTGTGCCATGTGGGCTTCAACGTGGACGGGCAGCCGTATGTGATCCCCACAAACTACGGGCGCTCCGGCGACATTTTGTACTTGCATGGCAGCGCGGCGAGCCGCATGTTGCGCACGTTGAGCGAAGGCGTGCCGGTCAGCGTCACCGTGACGCACGTGGACGGACTGGTGCTGGCGCGATCCGCGTTTCACCACTCCGTGAACTACCGCTCGGTGGTAATCCTCGGCAAGGCGCGGCTGGTGGAAGATCCTGCAGAAAAAATGGAAGCGCTGCGCGTGTTTACCGAGCATGTGATGAAAGGCCGCTGGGACGACGTGCGTCAGCCAACCGAGCAGGAATTGAAAGCCACTTTGGTGCTGGCGCTGCCGCTGGAAGAAGTGAGCGCAAAAGTACGCACGGGCGGGCCGGTGGATGACGAAGCAGACTACGCGCTGCCGGTGTGGGCGGGAGTGCTGCCACTGGAAACCACAGCGAAGGAGCCTGTTCCAGACCCACAGCGCAAGAGCGAGCACCCCCTGCCGGAATATCTAAAGAAGTATCCGCGGTAGAAAATCTCGTTATCGAAACGTTTCGCTGATCCCCGCAACAGTATCTGGAACTCAGAGGGTTGGGACGCTCTTGGAGTTTTTTAGGGTCACAGGCTTGGCAGGATACTCAAAGGTGTCTCCCGCCGTGACTTTGCCGTCGCGATCAATTTCAGTAGACTTTCCGCTGATGGTTTTCTTGTCGATGGTCAGGGTGAGATAACCCCAACAGACTTTGCTGTAGATGAGTTTCGCATTCGTGTCTGGCGCAACCGTGCCATTTAGCGAGTGAACCTGGTGCAGATTGTGGTAGCCGCCGTTGCCGCTGACGATGAATGGAGTCGGACCATCGGGCGCGATCTTCTGTTCAATCCGCTGGTAATCGTGGACGTGGCCGGAGAGGACGAGATTCGGTACGCGTCCGGTATCGCGAATCGCATTTTCCATCGCATCCGCCATCTTGGAACTGCCGCTGTGAAACACATCGAAGGAATAGATGGGGTGGTGCAGCGAGAGAATCAGCGGCAGGTCAGGATCCGCGGTGGCAAATTCGTTCGTAAGCCATTGCTGCTGGATGGAATCGATGCTGCCGTGCTCAGGAACGTTGGTATACATGCCGACAAACGTGGCAAACGGAGTGACCAGTGTCCAATAGGGGTTCGGAAGATTCAGGCCCACACGGGGCGCATCTTTGGAAATCGGATCCACGTCGGGATTGGGTTGCATGAAGTAGGCGACCCAACCATCGAGCGAAGTCTGCTGGGTGGGATCGTCCACCTCTCCATCGTGATTGCCGGGGATGGCAAAGATGGGCGGCGTGTATTGCTCGTAGGCTGCGTAAAATTGCGAGTAGTAATCGTCGTGCGCGCCGGTGAAGTAAACGACGTCGCCGACGTGATAGCAGAATTGCGAGCCCGATTTGGGCAGCGCGGCGACCATCTGGTCGGCGACATGGCCTTGAAACTCCGCATCCTTCACGCCGCCGGAATCGCCGAGTACATCGAAGACCATCTCGCCGGCATTTTTGATGTGTTTGGCGATGTTGTCGAAATGATCATTAAGGGCGTAGTGGTACGGCGGAAAACCGAGTGGCTTGGGTAATGGCTGAAAGCCGGTGTTGCGATGAGTGAGCGGATTGAGCGAGCTGACGCCGGGATGGGACTGCGAGTTGCCTTTCTTGAGGTGAGGGCGAACGCTGCCGGGTTTGAGCATGGGGAGTCTCCTGCGATGTGAATTTGGCGGCGCTGAGGAAATGCGTTGGCCGCAGGCGGGCAAGCCTATTGCGGAGTGGCGCGTGCGTCAATAACGAATTATATGGATTTTTCGTTAACAGAAGGTTTCGGACAAATCACGAGGAATCATAAACTTGCACCCGCAAAACATTCCTGGGCGGAGCGGACAACCCGTATTGGGCCTGCGGCGAGAGCCAACTCACCCTGATGAACACAAACTTTGGGAAAATGGCCGCTTTCCTGCCGGGTGATGCCGGGTTCCCGGCGATGAAAAAAGAACCTAGTCGCGTGAGAATCTGTTCTTGTAAGCCTGGCTACCCCATGCTAGTGTTTATTAAATCGAATTAATAAGCAGTTGCAGTGCAGAGGTACCAGGTCAAGATGTGCAGTTTGCGGTTCTGGCAAGGACTCCTTGTCGCCATCAAGGTGCGCGCCGTAGCGCGCTTCACCACAGTGCATGACCCCATGCACTGATCGCAGTCCGTTGACTACCCCGTAACCACCATTTCCATATCTAAGTAATTCCGAAGAAAGACCCCGCCCGTCCGGATTTCGGCACAAGCGGGTTGCGTTTTGGGCCCTCGCCGTAAGCAGCACGTCCGGGCAAATCTGCGTCCCCAGAGTGTTCCCGGATGATCTGCGTACGGCCTACGTAAAAAAGCATCTCAAAAAATCAAATCATAGAGGAGGCGTACTACCTTGGGCTCTGGAAAATTGTGGAATCGAATCATTGGAATTCTGAGTTTGTTGATTGTTCTTGTTTGTGGCAGCACTGCTGCGGCACAGACGCGCATTACGGAAGCCGTCAGAGACGATCAGCGGGTGACCGTCAGCCGGACGACCTCACCGCTGCTGGCGAAGAGCATCGAAACTGGGCGCCTTCCCGGCGGGCAGAATTTGGGCAGGATGCTCCTT
>Ga0209698_10004614_pt1 | contig 15034 bp, 11 predicted proteins | sample LitLauG_LLR_2012_FD_187203 | JGI IMG/M metagenome (GOLD analysis project Ga0209698, IMG submission 187203) | Freshwater sediment microbial communities from Pennsylvania, USA - Little Laurel Run_MetaG_LLR_2012 (SPAdes) (version 2) | ecosystem: Environmental > Aquatic > Freshwater > Creek >...
CTGCGCGCGCGAGCCGGTGGGCAGCCAGCCGGACCCGACGCGCATCCCGCCGGGCGAACTTTCCGGGGCGCTCTCGACCTTCCGCAAATCGCTCAGCTCGCTGCTGGACTTCAGCTTTTTCATCACGAAGGAACTCCGCAAGGACGTGGAGCAGCGGCACATTCCCGGCATCCTGCCCGTGCTGGAAATCATCCTCGTCCGCGAAGGCGCACACATCAGCGAGGTGCAGGCGGTGCGCTGCGATGGGGACGGCGCGCTCTCGGCGGACGCGAAGGCGAAGGGCGGCTCGCCCGGCGTGCGGATCAAATTCCAAACCGACAAACAGCCGGAGCAGACGCTGTATTATTTCTACGGCGACCTCTCGAACGGCGGGCTGAAGACGCACGGCGGCGTGCTGCGGTTCTGCGAGACGCTCGGTCCAGGGCGCAGCCTGCTGAAGGCCGCGAGCTATCTGCCGCACGAGAGCGAGTTCACGCGTATCAACGAGTGGACGCTGGAGCACAGCCGCGCGATCGTGCAGGATCCGAGCGGGATTCCGTTCCGCGCATTCGCAAAGGAAAAATGGACGATGCGCTTCTGGGGCCGCAACACGCAGCCCATCGGGATTTTTGCAAAATACACCGAGTCCGATCTGAAGGCCGCCGTGGACGCCGCGCCTGCGCTGCGCCTGCCGTTCGGCTTCGGCTATCAGCACGAGCCATCGAGGGCGCTGCTGATCCTCGCGGAGCGCGCGGAAGCCGCGGCTGCGCCCGCCGGGGCAAAACCGGAAGCACGCTGATTCATGGCTGAGACCAAAAGCATTCGCTGGTGGCCGGGCGTCGCTGTTGCGCTTCTTGGCGCGACCGCATTTGCAATCATCCGCGTGCTCGACGTGTGGCCTTACGAACAAGCTCGCTCGCTCGCGCTTCTCTCGACCGTCGCGGGCACCGGCCTGCTGCTGCTGCTGTGGTGGCTGTTCTTCTCCCGCGCCCCGCTGGCCGTGCGGCTCGTGCCGCTGATCGTCGGCGCGCTGTGCCCCGTGTTCTTCCGCCATCGCGGGATGACGGGCGATTTCATCCCGCTCTTCGAGTTTCGCTTTGCGAAAAATGCGGCTGTCCCGATTACGGCGGGCAACTCCGCGCCGGCGATTGCACGCGCGGACTTCCCCCAGGCATTCGGACCGAACCGTGACGCCCGACTCGACGGTCCGGCGCTCGATCCCGATTGGAAAAATCATCCGCCGCAGGTGCTCTGGCGTCAGCCTGTCGGCGCGGCGTGGTCGGGATTCGCCATCGCGGGCAACCGCGCGCTGACACTCGAACAGCATGGCGAGGAGGAACGCGTGACGTGCCGCGACATCCTCACCGGCAAGGTGGTGTGGAGCACCGCAAACGCCGGACATTTCAACACCGCCATCGCTGGCGAAGGCCCGCGCACCACGCCGACCATCGAGGACAAGCGTGTCTTCACGCTCGGCGCGACGGGCACTCTCCGCTGCCTCGATCTCGAAACCGGACGCCCGGTGTGGACGCGCGACCTGACGAAGGATGCGGACATCCAGGTCTCATCCGCCGCATCGAAGGAGAAAAATGACGGAGCCGATCCGTCTTGGGCGGAAGCACGCGGTGTTTTCCCCACATGGGGCTTCGCGTCCTCGCCACTGCTCCACGAGGGAAAAGTGATCGTGAGCGCAGGCGGGAGGGACGGCAAATCGCTGCTCGCCTATGACGCCTCGACCGGCACTCCCGTATGGCACGCCGGCAATCGCCCGATCAATTACAGCTCGCCATTCCTGCTCACACTTGCGGGAAAGCCGCAAATCGTGATGTTCAACACCGAGGCGATCACCGCGCACGATCCGGCAAACGGCGCGGTGCTGTGGGAGTACCCGTGGGGCAAAGGCATGCCGCACGTCGCGCGGCCGATTTCAGCCGGCGCAAACCGCGTGCTTTTCTCCAGTGGCTACGGCGTCGGCAGCGCGCTTCTCGAAATCGCGCCGGGCAAGGACGGAAAACTCGCCGCGACTGAAGTGTGGAAGACGATCCGCTTCCAGGCGAAATTCTCGAACCCCATTGAGCGCGACGGCTTCGTGTACGGCGTGAGCGACGGCATCTTCGCGTGCCTCGATCTGAAGGACGGCACCGTGCATTGGAAGGATGGCCGCTACGGCCACGGGCAGGGCTTGCTCATCGGCGAGCACTATTTGCAGATGACGGAAATTCCGGGCGAGCTTGTCCTGCTGCGCCCGACGCCCGATGGCGCGAACGAACTCGCGCGCTTGCGCGTCTTCGACGAGAAGACGTGGAATCCCCTTGCGCTCAGCGGCGACTTGCTCGTCGTGCGCAACGACCGCGAGGCCGCGTGCATCCGCCTCCCGCTCGCGAAGCCCGCGCCGTAGCAGACTTGCCGGAAGCATCCCGCTCCGCCAAACTGTGTCCCCTTTTCCATGAAAACACGACTGTCTCCCGCCCTCGCCGCATTCCTCGGTATTACTGTTTCCGCCCTAGCCGACGTGAAACTCCCCGCTCTCATCAGCGACAACATGGTCCTGCTCCAAGACTCGAAGGCGAACGTCTGGGGCACCGCCGATCCTGGCGAGAAAGTCACCGTGACGCTCGGCGACAAGACCGCAGCCACGAGGGCGGACGACGCCGGAAAATGGCGCGTGAAACTCGAAGGTCTCGCGCCTAGTTCCGGCAAGGACATGACCGTCGTCGGGAAAAACACGATTACCGTGGAGAATGTCGCCGTCGGCGAAGTGTGGGTTGCGAGCGGGCAGTCGAACATGGAGTTCGGCGTGAAAAGCGCGAAAAACTCGGAGCAGGAAATGGCCAGTGCAAAATTTCCCGACATCCGCGTTTTCACCGTTGCGAAGAAAGGCAGCAAAACGCCGCTCGATGACTGCACGGGCAAGTGGGAAATCGCTACGCCGGAGAATGCGGGGCACTTCAGCGCGGTCGGATATTTCTTCGTCCGCGAGCTGCATCAGAAATTGAAACAACCGGTCGGGCTCATCCACACCTCATGGGGTGGCACGCCGGTCGAGACGTGGATTCCCGAGAGTGGAATGCAGTCGAATGCCGCGTTCGGCAACCACTGGAAGAAGAAAATGGCCGCCTATCCCGCGGCGAAAACCGAATACGACAAGCAGATCGCCGCACTCAAGGAAGTGGCGGAAAAGGCCAAGGCCGAAGGCAAGCCTGCACCGCGTCTGCCGCGTGCGCCGGACGGCCCGGACTCGCTCAACGCCGCGCCAAGCGGACTCTACAACGGCATGATCGCGCCGGTCGCCCCCTACACGATCCGCGGAGCGATTTGGTATCAGGGCGAGAGCAACGCCGGGCCGAACAATCGCGGCAATATGGATCTCTACGGTCAGCTTTTCCCGACGATGATCCTTTCATGGCGCTATGAATTCGCGAAGGCGCAAGACGTGCCGCGCGAGGAGTCGGAGTTCCCGTTCCTCTTCGTGCAACTCGCGAATTTTCACCCGCGCCATGACGAACCGACGGACAGCTACTGGGCGCAAATCCGCGAGGCGCAACTCGGCACGCTCGAAGTCCCGCGCACCGGCATGGCAGTCGCGATTGATGTCGGTGAGGCGAACGACATTCACCCGAAGAACAAGCAGGAGGTCGGACGCCGCCTCTCGCTGTGCGCGCTCGCGCAGGTGTATTTCAATGAGATGGAATTTTCCGGCCCGCTCTATGGCGGGATGCAGATCGAGGAGGGAAAAGTGCGACTGAACATGAGCAACGCGCAGGAACTCAAGACAATCGACGGCGGCCCGATCAAGGGCTTCGCGCTCGCGGGAGAGGATAAAAAATTCCACTGGGCGAAGGCTGAGATCGAGCATGACCACATTCTCGTCTCCTGCCCCGAAGTGCCGAATCCCGTCGCCATCCGTTATGGCTGGGCGGACAACCCGGAGATGAACCTCGTCAATGGCGCCGGCCTGCCTGCGAGCCCGTTCCGCAGCGACAAGTGGAAGCAGGAGCCGCCCGCCGGTTCCGCCGGCAATTAGTGCATGGAATTTCCGCCGCTCGATTTTTCCAAGATCCGCACCTACCCGGTCGCCCACCGCGCGAACAAGGTCGCCGTCGAAGCGTTCGCGATGCCGCACACTGCGGGCGCGAGCTTCGCGTCGTTCCTCGATGCGCTGCCGGATTTTCTCGCGGTAATGGATCTCAGGCATGTCGTCGGTGCAATTGTGTCGGCGGTGAAAAATGGGCGACCCGTGCTGCTCATGATGGGCGCGCATGCGATCAAAGTCGGGCTGAATCCGATCATCGTGGACGCGATGCGACGCGGCTTGGTGAATGCCGTCGCATTCAACGGCGCGGGCGCGATTCACGATTTCGAGCTGTGCTACCACGGCGAGACGAGCGAGGACGTGCAGCACGGACTGAATGACGGAAGCTTCGGCATGGTGGACGAAACAGGCCGCATGATGAACGCCGCGCTTGCAGACGGCGTCGCACGCGGACTCGGCGCTGGCCGCGCGCTCGGAGAACGGGCATGCGCATTTCCAAACAGGCATCTCTCTATCATGGCCGCCGGCGTGGAAATCGGCGCACCCGTCACCGTCCATATCGCCATCGGCACGGACATCATTCACCAGCATCCGACGACGAGTGGTGCGGTGCTTGGCGAGGCGAGCTACCGCGATTTCCAGACGTTCGCCTCCGTGTGCGCACAGCTCGAAGGCGGCGTCGTGCTGAATGTCGGCAGCGCGGTGATCATGCCGGAGGTTTTCCTGAAGGCACTCACCATCGCGCGCAACCTCGGCCACAAGGTCGAGAAATTCACCACTGCGACTTTCGACATGACACGCCACTACCGCCCCGCGGAAAACGTCCAGCGCCGTCCCACCGTGCTCGGCGGACACGGCGTGTATATCACCGGCCACCACGAAATTAACCTGCCGCTGCTCTTCGCCGCCGTCGCCGAAACACTCGCAAAATGAATCGCTCGCACGTCGCCATGCTGCTGAATCCCGCGAGCCGCATCCTCGTTGTCGGTGAGATGATGCTCGATGAGTTCATCTGGGGAAAAGTCGGCCGCATCTCGCCCGAGGCCCCGGTGCCGGTCGTGGATGTCGTGAAGGAAACTTTCAACGCCGGGGGCGCGGCGAATGTCGCGCGCAACCTGCGTGAATTCGCCGAACACGTGCACCTCGTGAGCCTCGCGGGCACGGGGCACGATGCCGATGTGCTGCGGGGACTGCTGGAGACGCGCGGCGTAACACTCGACGGCGTGATTTTCGACGAAAGCTACACGACGATTCGCAAGACGCGCATCTTCGCGCGTAACCAGCAAGTTGTCCGCGTGGATCGCGAGCGACGGCGCGGCTTTACCCACGCACAGCGTACGCAGGTGCTCGCGCATTTCTCGCGGCTGCTACCCTCGCTCGATGCGATCATTTTGGAAGACTACGACAAGGGCCTGCTCGACCAGCCGCTTGTGGATGCGCTCGTCACTGCCGCGCGCGCCGCGAAGAAAATCGTGACCGTGGATCCGAAGCCGACGAACCCGATCCTTTGGCACGATGTGACCTGCGTAACGCCGAACCGCGGCGAGGCATTCCGTTTTGCAGGACGCAAGGAGACCGAGCCCGCCGAAGTCGCCCTCGAAGATTGCCCGCTGCTCGAAGTCGGTGCAATCCTGCTCGAAAAATGGCGGTCCGAGCACCTGCTCATCACGCTCAGCGAGCAGGGCATGATGCTTTTCACCCCCAGCCAGCCACCGCATCACATCCCGACGCGCGCACAGGAGGTCATTGATGTCAGCGGCGCAGGCGACACCGCCATCGCCGTTTTCACTGCCGCACTCGCAGGCGGGGCAACCCCGCGCGAAGCCGCGGAAATCGCGAACCACGCCAGCGGCATCGTCGTGGCCAAGACTGGCACCGCCGTCACTTCGCGCGAGGAGCTGCTGGGAAGTTTTCCCGAGTAGCGTGCAAGCGCACTTTAGCTCGCGAACTGCATCTCAGCCAGCCGTCGGTAGGTTCCGGCGGGCTTCAGGATAAGCTCATCGTGCGTGCCGCATTCAATCACGCCCCCGGCATCAATCACGTAGATACGGTCGCACTTGCGGACTGTGGCAAGGCGGTGCGCGATGATGAGGGCGGTGCGGCCGGCGAGCAACGTTTCCAACGCGTCCTGAATGAGCTTTTCGCTCTCGCTGTCGAGGGAACTGGTGGCTTCATCGAGAAGGAGGATGTCGGGGTTGCGAATGAATGCGCGCGCAATGGCGACTCGCTGGCGCTGGCCGCCGGAGAGCTTCACACCGCGGTCGCCGACGAGCGTTTCGTAGCCTTCGGGGAAGCGCTCGATAAATTCGGCGCAGTTTGCACGGCGCGCGGCGTCGTGGACTTCAGCGTCGGTTGCACCGGGGCGTCCATAGGCGATGTTTTCGCGGATCGTGCCGCCGAAGAGCAGCACTTCCTGGGGGACGATGGCCATGCGGGCGCGGAGTGAGGCGATATCGAGTCCCAGCGCATCCTTTCCGCCGATGAGGATGCGACCGGAGTCCGGCTCGTAAAAGCGGAGCAGCAGCGACACGATGGTGCTTTTCCCAGCGCCGCTGGCACCGACAAGGGCGATACGTTCGCCAGGTTTTGCTTCGAGCGTGATGCCACGCAGCACGGGCATGTCTTTGCGCGAGGGGTAGTGGAAGTGGACGTCGTTGAACATCACCGTAGCCGACGACGGGAGGAGGCGGGCTGATCCTGCGTCGGGAGAAATGTCCGCGCTTTTGCAAGCGTGGCTGCTTTCGACGGGCTCTGCGAGCAGCTCGCGCACACGCTGCGACGCACCGACACTTTTCTGCACGGCGCTCACCACCTCGGCGATGGAAGATACTCCTCCGCCGATGAACAGTGTGTAGAGCGTGAACTTCGTCAGTTCCCCGTGCGTCAATGCCCCAGCCTGCATGAGCCGCGCGCCGTACCAGAGCATCAGCACGATAGCCCCAAAAATTCCGAGGATGATGAATGCGATGAGCGCCGCGCGATACCGCGCGCCACGCAGCACCGTGGCGAGGAATGCATCCATTGCCAAGGCGTGGCGCCGGCGCTCAAATTCCTCGTTGCCGAAAGCTTTCACACTCGCGACGCCCTGGAGGGTTTCTTCCACGATGGTTGCCGCCTCGGCGAGTTTGTCCTGCGCTCGCCGCGACAATCTCCTTACGCTGCGCCCGAAAAGCACGGCGAGTGCAATGAACACCGGAAAGGAAAGCAGCATCAACCCTGCGAGCCGCGGCGACGTGAGAAAAATCGCGACCAGTCCGCCGATCAGGAGCATTCCCTGCCGGATCGCCTGCGGCACCGCACCGCAGTAAAAATCCTCGAGCAACGTCATGTCGCTGCCAAGCCGGCTTGCAAGTTCGCCAACGCGATGCTCGCCAAAGAATTTCATCGGGAGTTCGACAAGCCGGCCATAAAGCCGCTTTCGCAGGGCAACGACAGTGCGTTGCCCGGCAGTCTGGAACGCGGCGGAATAGAAAAATGTGAGCACCGCCTGTGCCGCGAGCGTGCCGAGCAGCAGGAGCGCGACGGTGTTGATGCCCGGTTTCCACGCATCGTCTGAAAGCAGCTTGATGCTCGGCACCGCTGAATCCACGAGTTGTCCCATCAGCCACGGAAAAAGCAGGCCGAGGCTCATCGAGACCACCTGTGCGAGAACGGCGAGCCGGAAGGAGCATCGCCACTCGCTTCCCCACGACAGAAGTTCGCGGATTTCCGCGCGGGGTTCGGCTTTTGCTTTTTCGTTCATGAAACGACTGCGGGAGAAGGCGTGCAGAGTCGTCGTCGTCGCAGTGCATTTGCAAGCCGCAACGCGCGCCCGCGGGAGCAAGCCGCACTGGAACACCACACATGGGAATATGCCCGCGACGCAAGCAAGCGCTTGCACTTTGCCGGACGCTCTGAAAATTTCCCGCCCCCATGTCGCTACCCGCCTCGGATTCCAACGAACCAAAACCCACGCCCGCCGCACCGGCACCGCCGCAGGAGTTCGATCTGCTGGCCTTTTGGATCCAATATCGGCGGCTTATCATCCGGCTCATCGTTGTGGCATTGCTGGCCGTGGCCGTTTGGGGCGCCTTCCTTTTCATGGACTACCGGCGACGGGCCAATTCCGAAGAGGCGCTCGCGGATGCCAAGACCTCCGCCGATTACCGCAAGGTGGCCGCCGACTGGTCAGGGACGCCTGCCGCGGGCACGGCTTCGATCCGGCTCGCCGAGGAATTGCGCAAGGAGGGCAAGCCCGCGGAAGCCGCGCAGGCGCTGCGGGAGTTCCTCGGCAAATACCCCGTCCATCCGCTGCGCGTCGCGGCATCGCAAGCGCTGGCAATCTCGCTGGAAACCGCGGGAAAATCCGAAGAGGCGCTCGCAGCGTATCAGCAGTTTGCCGCCAACCACGGACGCAGTGCGTTTGCACCGCTCGCCTTTATCGGACAAGCCCGAATCCTCACTGCGCTCGGCAAACCGGAGGAAGCCCGCAAGGTGCTCGAATCCATCGAACAGAAATTTCCCGGTAATCCGCTCATGGAGAACGCTTCCGTGATGCTGGATGAAATCAAGAATCCCGCCGCCCGAAAGACGGGCGGCTCTCCGCGTCCGACACCGGTGCCAACTCCTTCACCCGCCCCGTCACCTTCGCTGAATTTGCAGGGCACGGCTCCCTCACCGCTGCCACCCGGTGTACCGGCACGTGCGCCTTCCATCAGCATCACGCCCGCACCGGCGCCTGCCGCTCCTTTGACTCCGCCGATGCCCACCACTCCCCCCACTCCACCAAAGTAGCCTGCTGCGGCGCTATACCGGACCGAACGCCATGTTGTCGTCATCGAACCGCGCGATGTGCCGATCCGGCTCCATCGGCTCCTCGGGAACATCGAATTCCTCCTGACCGATTTTCAGATCTCCGCTGAACACACCGCCTTTTTCCACGGTAATGGCTCGCGCGTACACGGTGCCCTCGAGCCAGCCGGTCTTGCCAATCACCACCTTGTCCGCGACCACCCGTGCGCGTGCCCTGCCATTCACCTCGAAATTTTTTGTCCGCACCAGTCTCGCGAATTCCATGTCCGCGCCCTTTTCCACGAGCATGTGTTGTGCATCGAGCAATCCCGTGAGCCGGCCCTTGATTTTCACCCGTGCGGTGCCCGTGCAGACGATGCATCCACGCAGGCTTCCCTCGATGAACGCGGAGCCGCACATTAGTCGCGTGCTCGTCACATCACCGCGGGACGAAACATGCACTTCGCCCGCCGTCTGCACACTGCGACCAAACGGACTCGTGATTTTGAAATCGCGGAGATCCATGTAAGCACCGCATCCTGGACACATCGTGCTTTGTGCTGCTGTACTCAGCGTTTGCCTGTGCCCGCAGCCGAAGCAGCACACTTCGCGCTCCTTGTCGCCGACCACCAGGCGCGTCAGCTTGGAAAAAAGCGACGGAGCCTTTACGATGCTTTTTTCACCGGCTAACGCACGCTCCAGCGAATAGTGCTCCTGGCACTTTCTGCAGAAAGTGCTCTTCGCAACGACAGACTCCTCCTGCGTGAACCCGCAATGCGGGCACACGGCCGACATCTTGTCGCTGTTTTTGCGAGCGTTTTTCGCCACGTCGGAATACCCGCCAAGGTCGCGCAAGCCGCGGAGGCAGGTAAGCCGCCCGCGCGGCAGGCGCGAAGAAACCCCGGAGGGAAACAGAGCTTCTCTAGCTCGCCGCGCGTGCACCGCCGCCGCGCACGATTTCCGGCTGCTTCATCGTCACTTTGTTCGGTGTGACCTCGGACTTGCCGACAAATGTCGCGCCTTCCTCGATGACGAGCCGCGTGGCCTTCAGGTCGCCGTACAACACCGCGCGCCCCTTTAGTTCACAGCGCTCCTCGACGGTGATGTTGCCATGCACCTTGCCATAAACCGTGACGGACTTTGTCTTGATCTCGCCCTTTATTTCTGAGTTTTCACCCACGGTGAGGACGCCCGGCGAATTGATCTCGCCCTCGATTTTTCCGTCCACAGTGAGTTCGGTCTGAAACTTGATTGAGCCTTTGATTTCAACGTCGCTGCTCAGGAGGTTTTTCTGGTTGGTCGTGATGTCTGCCATGATCTTTTTGGAGTTTTATAGTTATGTTTTTCCCGTCGTCCGGCGTCCCGGCACAGGCCGGTTTACAGGCGGAAAGTTCAATTTTTCGTCCGAAACCGGAGCATGAGTATGGGTCTGGGCAAAGGCGTGTCAATCACCCGGCGGAATTTCGCGCATGGGGTGAATTGCGTTCCATTCACCCGGCAAGTTCTTCTGCGGGATACCCCCAGATTTCGCTCAGCGTCGGATGGTAATGCGGCGTCCCGGCGAGTTGCGCGGCTGTGGCGTGAAAGCGCATCGCGACGACGATCTCGTGAATGAGTTCCGCAGCGTGCGGGCCGACGCACGCGCCGCCGAGAATCTCACCATTATCCGTCGCCGCGATCAGCTTCACAAAGCCGTCGGTCTCGCCCATGCATAGCGATTTGCCATGATCATTGAACGGGTGGCTCGCTGCGCGGAATGCGACGCCTGCTGCGCGAAGTTCTTTTTCACTGCTTCCCACCAAGGCGACTTCTGGTTCTGAAAAAACCGCAAAGAGTTTCAGTCGGTAATCCGATTCTTCAAGAGGCTCAGTTCCATTTTCGATTTGCCGTGCCGCATTTCTCGCCGCAATCTCACCTTGCTGGATCGCGATGTGAACGATCTCGAATGGCCCTGACACATCGCCCGCCGCAAAAATGTGCGGCTGCATCGTCTGCTGCGTTGCACTCGTTGCAGGTCTTCCGGCTGCAAGACTGATCCCCGCCACATCCAGCCCCAGTCCGCGGACATTCGGAGAGCGCCCCAGCGCCTGCAACACCTGCTCGGCTTCCACAGCAATCCGTTTTCCATCCTGCTCAAATGTGATCCGCTTCCGTTCCTCCGTCCGCTCTGCCCCCACAATCTTTGTCTCCGTATAAAGATGGACGCCGCGATTGCGCAGCCCGTGAGCAAGGGCCAATGCGATGTCGGAATCGGTTCCCTTCAGGAGTTGGCGGCTGCGCTGGATGAGTGTTACCTCGCGACCCAAACCCGCGTAATAAGTAGCAAATTCGACCGCAGTCGCGCCCCCACCGAGCACAATCACCGAATCGGGAACCTCCGCGCTATCGAGTGCATCGTCCGTCGTCCAGCAGCCGATTTCATTCAGCGCAGGCAGTGGCGGATCGCTTACGAGCGATCCCGTCGCGAGCAGAAAACTTTTTGCCGTGATTCGATGCGTGCCGCTCCCGCGCAGTTTCACCTCCACGGTGTTCGCATTGAGAAACCGTGCATGGCCCCGGATCAATTCGAACTTTCCCTCCATCAGCTGTTGCCGTCGGTAATCCGCAAAGCCGCCGATGAGCTTCCGCTTGCGTGCGAGAATTTCCGGGCCGCGCACTTCGAGCGCCTGCGCGCGCAGGCCAAACTCCTTCGCACGCCGCAGCGTCGAGTAGCGGCTTGCGGATTCGAGCAGCGTCTTGCTCGGCATGCAGCCGCGCAAAATGCAAAGCCCGCCAAGCTCCTCCGCACCATCCACGACGCATGTCTTCAATCCGAGCGCCGCAGCCGTGCGCGCCGCCGCATAGCCCGCACTGCCGCCGCCGATGATGAGAAAATCGAAGTTTGAGTTCATGGGTTAATCCATAAATTTACGAGATATAGCCGGTGCATCTGCGTTGCGTAAATCTTCAAGCCTTGGTTCTCGATCGTGCGTCCGGTCTTTGGGGTAAGGTCAAGCACAAGGCCAAGTTCGCCGGGAGCGACTTCGCGCAGAAATTTCGGTGCCTGCCGCGAATGCTCGGCAAGAATGTACGCGAGCGGTTCCTCCGCTGCGCGCACACCAAGGACTGTCTCGGAATTCGTGATGGCAAGCAAACGGTCGCGATGCTCGACATCAAACGAGGCATTGTCTGCGATAACCCATCCGACTTGGCGGCGACGCAAAATCTCGGCGGCCTTTGCATCATCCGTGGAAAGATAAAATCGCGCCGTGTCGAGGATGCCTGGCAGGCTCTGGTGGCTCGTTCCAGCAACTCCCGGCTGGCCCGACCAATAGGCGATCTGCGGCGACATCCACCACGGGGCGAGAAACCCCGCACGCGGCCCGATTTTCATCGCCTCGGCAATAGTCCGCAGCCGCGCCTGTGACAACTGCCGCCACGACTGATCCTCTGCGATTTGTTCCGTCGGATGCAGCGTGTGCCACCAAGACATGCCGACCGGGCAGAGCCCCACGGTAAATGCGAGCCACGCCATCCGGGTGTTACGAAATGCGCGGAGCATCCACGGCAGCGACATCGCAAATGCCAGCAGCAAAAAATAACCCCAGCGCAGTTGCCAGACTGTAAGACCAAACAGCAACAGGACTCCCGCAAGCACCGCAAACGCGCGATGATCCCCGCGGCCCGCGAGGCACAGCAGCACCGGCGCGGGCACGACAAGCAAGCCGAGCCATTCCCACAGCAACGGCTCGGTGGGATTCAGATGCCGCAGTTCGCCGATGCTCGCGGACCAGTGGGCGAAGCCTTCGCGCAACTCACGTCCGGGCAGTTCGGCACGCCAACCTTCCACCAAAAAGATGAGCACAAGAAAACCGAGCAAGGCAAACCACTGTTTCCGCCGCCTGGATGTGAGAAGCTGCTTTCGCTCGAGCAGGAGATGGGTCAAACTCACCGGTATGAGCAGCATGAGCGGCTCGTAAAGTGAAACCCACAGCGCCCCGCCCCATGCGAGAACGGTGGCGACGCTCCACGCGCGGCGGACTTTTTTAATATCGTCTTCCGGGTGCATCAGCCGCAGTTCGCAACCGAGCGCAACCGCAAGCAGAAACATCAGCAGCGACTGGTGATCCGGTCGGCCGAGTACCGTGCCGTGGACCGAAATGGGACTCAGCGCAAACATGAGCACCGTCGCGGCGCGAAACTGCAGATGCAACTTCCCTGCCCACCACCACAGCCACGCGGCGGTGAGCACACCCAGCAGCGGCGAGATGAACGCACCGGCGAGATCGAGCGATTGCACGCGGTAGGCGGCGACACCCGCACCGCTTATTTTCAAAACAGCGTCCACGACCGATTTCAGCCCAACTATCATCCAGTCCAGCGGCGCGGTCGTGTGTGGCGTAATGCCCTGTGGCCAGTTCTCGAAATCGTGATGCCGGATAATCCACTGGCTTTTGGTTATCATCTTCGCACGTGTCATGCGTGAGTAGCAGTCACCGTCCACAAAATAGACGCCACCGTGATGAAACACACTTGCGTGATTGTGGCAGCGCGCGATAAAAGTGAGTGCGAGCAGCAGGAGCAGCACGATGTGCCCAGTGCACTTTTTCCACCGGAGCTTTGCTGGTTCGCCCGTGCTCATTGAGCATCCTTCACGCATCGGAAGCCAAGCCACTCCGCAGAAAATCCCGGGGCCTCGCGTCCGCGCGCGGAGACGCGGCACGCACTCTCATCGCTCAGCCACGATCCGCCGCGCACGACACGCTTCCACACACCGGGTTCGCTCGGATCGGTACTGATGTCCGGTCCCTTCGGATTGCGGTGCGCCGCGCGGTTCGGTTCGGGGCGAATCTGTGCGTAATAATCGTGCTGATACCAGTCCGCACACCATTCGGCGACGTTGCCCGCGAGATCGTGCAGACCGGATCCATTCGGAGGAAAATGTGCGACTGGTGCGAGGCCCGCGAAGCCGTCGAGCGCATCGTCATTCGCTGGAAAATCTCCCTGCCATGTGTTTGCGTGCCACGCTCCACCCTCAGCGATTTCGCTGCCCCACGGATAGCGTGTGAGAATCATTCCACCGCGCGCGGCACATTCCCACTCCGCTTCTGTTGGCAGCCGCTTGTGTGCCCATTTGCAATACGCGATTGCATCGTCGTGACTCACATGGATGACCGGATATTTCTCACGTCCCGCGACGTCCGATCCCGCACCGTGCGGTCTGCGCCAGTTCGCACCAGGGACGAATGCGATCCACGTCCTGCGCTCCGCCGCCTTTCCTCTGGGGCCGGGCTGGAAGCGCCACGATCCCGGCTGCCGCTGTTCCATCGCGAGATTGCCGCCGTCCACTCCCTGAGGTGCGAGTTCCGCAGTCGTGATGTAGCCGGTCGCCTTCGTAAACCGCGCGAACTCCTCGTTCGTCACCTCCGTACGATCCATCCAGAATGCGTTCACGCGCACGTCGTGCAGCGGCTGTTCGTCCTGCGCGCCGTCATTCGCTCCCATAGTAAATGCACCCCCCGCCACGCGCACCATGTCGCTGCCCGCGCGCGCTTCGCGCAATTTTATCTCGCGGTCGCGCGCAATGCGAAGCCCCTCGGGCACGAGCCACACGAGTACCATCGCCACCGCGGCTACGATGATGCTGACAAAAATCAAACCCGTCCTGCGCGTCGCGCTTGCTGTGTCCGCCGCCCCATTCACGGCACGTCCTTCACGCAACGGAAACCCGTGTCTTGCAAGCCCGTGTCCGGCGCGGTCTTCATGCGTGCGGCAGGACGATAACCGCGGCAGTAATTCTCCGCGCACAACCACGAGCCGCCGCGTGTCACACGTTTCATGATGCCCGGCTCATTCGGATCGTAGCTTGTGTCCGGTCCCTGCGGATTTTCCTTCGGCGAGCGCACGTAAAAATCCGGCAGATACCAGTCCGAGCACCACTCCCACACGTTGCCCGACATGTCGAAAAGCCCGTAGCCATTCGGCTGATAGCTGCCCACGGGCGACGTGCTTTTGTAGCCGTCCTCGCCGGTGTTTGCCTCGGGAAATTTTCCCTGCCACGTATTCGCCATCCATTTTCCGCCGGGATTGAATTCATTCCCCCACACGAAGCGGGCGCCCTGCAGTCCGCCTCTCGCTGCGTATTCGCGCTCGGCCTCGGTCGGCAGGCGTTTGCCGGCCCACTTGCAGTACGCCGCCGCGTCGTCCCATGCGACATGCACCACGGGATGCCGCTCGCGACCGATGAGGTTTGAGTCCGCGCCGTCGGGATGC
>Ga0209698_10004615_pt1 | contig 15034 bp, 10 predicted proteins | sample LitLauG_LLR_2012_FD_187203 | JGI IMG/M metagenome (GOLD analysis project Ga0209698, IMG submission 187203) | Freshwater sediment microbial communities from Pennsylvania, USA - Little Laurel Run_MetaG_LLR_2012 (SPAdes) (version 2) | ecosystem: Environmental > Aquatic > Freshwater > Creek >...
GATGGTCGTGCTCAAGGCCGACGCCTACGGGCACGGGGCCGTCCAGGTGGCCCACACCGCGCTGCGCAGCGGCGCCACCCGACTGGGGGTGGCCTGTGTGCCCGAGGGCCGTGCCCTCCGCGCCGCCGGCATCCGGGCCCCGGTGCTGGTCCTCGGCTACACCCCGGGCTGGCAGGCCCGGGAGGCGACGGGTCTCGACCTGACGCTCGCCGTGTTCGACCTCGCCACGGCCCGCGAGTTCGCCCAGGCGGCACGCGCCCTCGACATGCGGGTGCCCGTCCATGTGAAGGTCGACACGGGGATGCACCGTCTGGGGGTGCCGGCCGACCGGGCGGCGGACTTCGTCCGCGAGCTGGTCGGCATCGAAGGACTGGAGGTGGCGGGCCTGTTCACCCACTTCGCCTCCGCCGAGGACCCGTCGGCCGCCGCGGTGGCCGTCACCGACGCGCAGCTGCGGTCCTTCCGCCGCGTGGTCGCCGATCTGGAGTCCACCGGGCACCGGCCGGACATCGTCCACGCCGCCAACAGCGCCGGGGTGCTGTGCCGGGACGACGCGGCGTTCGACCTGGTGCGTCCGGGGATCGCCGTCTACGGCCTCCCGCCGGGACCCGAGGTGGCGGTGGACGACCTCCGTCCCGCCCTGGCCTGGAAGTCCCAGGTGGCCCAAGTGCTCGACCTGGGGAGTGGGGAGTCGGTGGGCTACGGCCACACCTGGACGACGATGCGGCCCAGCCGGGTGGCCACCGTCCCGGTCGGCTATGCCGACGGGCTGCGCCGGGCGCCGGCCACCTGGCGCCACGTCCTCGTGCGGGGCCGCCGGGCCCCCGTGGTGGGACGGGTGTCGATGGACCAGATCTCCATCGACGTGACCGACGTGGACGGCGTGCGCCGGGGCGACGAGGTGGTGCTGATCGGCCGTCAGGGGGGCGACGCGGTGCCGGCCACCGAGGTGGCCGACTGGCTCGGCACCTCGCCGTACGAGGTGGTCGCCGAGATCCTGGCCCGGGTGCCCCGGGTGAACTGAATCGGCGCGCGGCCGCCCGCGGGATTACTGTCGGGACAGAGCATCTGGACCACCCACGGGTGGCGGAGCAGGCGGAGGTACCCCATGGGTTGCACTCAGCGGGCGTTCCGAACGAGCGGCACGGTCCGGTGACCGTCGACCAGGGCCCGGTGCCGGCGGTCAGCACCCTCAAGGAGTTGGCGGCGGACGGCCTCGAGGAACTCATCGGGATGACGTCGATCCTGCGTTCGGAGCTGAAGGTGCACGAGGCGACCTGTCGTACGCTGCTCGACGAGGTCCGGGTCGACCACCAGATCACCGGGGTGCTCCCCGAGATCCACGCCGACACGTGGCGGTCGGCCATCACCGATGCCATCCGCGGGTTCGAGGCGGCCCGGCACCGGGTGCGGCTGCTGCTGGTGGCCATCGAGGTCGAGGAGGGACGGTCGATCGGCGAAGTGGCCAAGAGCTGGGGCGTGTCCCGTCAGCTGGCCTCGCGCTGGGTCCAGGAGAGCGTCGGCCTACGCGGCTGAGGGAGGCGCCCGCCCCCCGTATCCTGTGCGCCATGGTTCATCCCGCGCCGCGTCCTCCATCGGGTCCCCGTGACTGAGCCGGCTGTCGACGAGCCGATCGTCGAGCATCCGGGCACCGTCCACTGGCTGGCCGACTACATCTACGGGACGATCGCCACGCTGGTCGCCATCGCCGGCCTCACGTTCGAGACCAACCCGGGCGAGCTGTCCACGGCCGGCGTGGTCATCGTGGGCGCCGTGGCCATCTGGTTCGCCCACACCCTGTCGCGGCTGGTGTCCATCCGCTCCCGTGGCCACCTGCAGCTGGGGATACACGACGTCCTGGCCGAGTTGCGCAGCTCGTGGTCGATCGTGACCGCCGCCGTTCCGGCCACCGTCATCTTCGTGCTCGCCGCCCTCCACCTGTGGACCATGCACACCGCATTCATCATCGCCGAGGTGGTGGGCGTGGCGGCCCTCGCCGTGGTCGGCATCGGCACGGCCGGGGGGAGCGACCGCCCGCTGGCCCGCAGGATCGGCTACGTGTTGGGCCTGGTGCTGGTGGGCGTGGCCATCGTGGTGTTGGAAGCGGGTGTCCACCTGCTGTGAGGAGCGGTGACTGTCCGGGTAGGGTCACGGGGACGATCCGGTCCCTCGGTGGACCGGCGGGACGGGAGAGCGCCATGAACCCCGGGACGGAACACACGACCGGCGAGACGGCCGGCCCGGCGGCGTGGTCCGAGGACGAGCTGTGCGCGTTGGCCCTCTCGGCCGAGCCCGGACGTCCCCCGGCCGACGACGCCGTACCCCTGTCGGAATTCCTGGAGGCCCGTCAACCCGGCCTCGGCGGGAGGGGCCTCCTGCCGACGTGGTACATGCCGTCCCCCATGGCCAGGATCCGGCCCCGGTGGCGGACCCCGGTGGTCCTCGCCCTCGTCGCCGCCTTCGTCGCCATCGAGGCGTTCGGCCTCTGCAGCACCTTCGGCCAGGTGGTTCCGGCCTGATCCGCCGACGGTGGGTGGCGCAATCATCACGGAGCACGGTTGTGTCACCACCGGGCGCGTTTGTTCGGTTGCAGTCATCGGCGGGGACGTGCGAAAGCGCGGGGCACCGTGCAAGATGGACGGCACGGGGCGACGGGTTGTCCGTCCGAACACGGGATGCTGAGCACCCGGAGGAGAGGGCATGATGAAGACCTTGACGTGGACAAAGCGCATCGGTATCGGCACGGGCATCGCCCTGGCCTCGATGTTCGCCGTCCCCACGGTCGCAGGCGCGGCGAACACGACCTGTTACACGGGATGCACGCCGCCCACCGTCTCGCCCAGCACCGTGCTGCCGCCGCCGCCGCCGAGCCCGCAGACGGCCGCCTCGACCACCATCGCCAACGGCTCGTCGTCGCTGCCGTTCACGGGAGCCGACATCGGTGAGCTCGCGGCGGTGGGCGTCGGTGCCGTGGTCATCGGCGGGGTGCTGACCCGCCGGCGCCGCCGGACCTCCTGAGCCTGCGGCAACCCGCCGCGTGTCGGCCTGACCCCGGAACCCCGGTCGCTCCGCGCCGCCGCCCGGCGTCAGTAACTGGCGGGCAGGAGCGGGGCCAACGCACCGAAGAACAGGTAGACCGCGCCCAGCCACACCACCACGCCGCCGACCACCACGGCCAGTCGCCGCCCCCGGTGGAGGCGCAGAGCCAGCGCCCACAGGCCGACGACCAGGGCGACCACGACCAGGCCCCACCCGATGGCCGCCCACCAGTTCTTCTGGATCGGCGGGGGCGGAGCCGGCACCCTCGGCTTCCGCTCGTGGGTCGTGACGGGCGGGACCGGCGCCTTCGTCCCCGACAGCACGTCGGCCACCAGTGTGGCTTGGACGACCAGGCGCTGGCTGGCGCTGTAGCGGGGGGTGCACGTGGTGAGGGTCAGCGTCGGGGTCGGCGTCGGCGCCACCACACCCACGTCGCTGGGATCGACGGACTGGCTGGAGACCACGTGGTACTCGAAGAGGCCCTGGACGGTCACGATGTCGATCGGGTCACCTGGCACCAGCTGGTCCAAGTTGTAGAAGGGGTGGAGGTAGGTGGTCCGGTGGCCGGCGATGGCCGCGTTGCCCGCCTCGCCCGGCAGCGGCGTGCCCGGGTAGTGGCCCGGACCGGACCGGAGCTGGTCGGCGTCGGTCCCCTCCACCACGACCATGGACAACGAGATCTTGGGGATCGAGATGACCCCGATCGGACTGCCGGGCGACGGCGGGAACGTGTTGGGTGCGACGACCGGCGGACCCGGCGCCGGCGTCGCCGGATGGAGGTCCGTCCGTTCGTGGTGGAGGCGCTGGGCGGCGGCGAACTGCTGGCGCAGCTCGGCTTGGGCGCGCGCCGTTATCAGGCCGGTGCCCCACAGCAAGTAGGGGATGAACAGCAGGACGAGCACGCCGGCCACGAGGAAGACGCGCCCGACGGTCACTCGGATGGTCGAGAGCGACACGGGGCGATGCTACCGGCCGCACCTCGCGGTTCCGGGGCGCGCGCCATCAGAACGGAGTGCTCCGGTACGATCCTACCGGCCCGTCCGTTGCGCCCGGGGGCCTCCGGGGTCCCCCGTTCCCGCCCGCGCCAGGAGCATCGAGTGACACGGTGAGCGAATCCAGCGGTCGACGACGGCGCCGGTGGATCGTCGTCGGTGTCCTGGTCGTGGTGGGTGCGTGGGGAGTGGTGGTGGGCCTCGGTGTCTGGTCGGCCTATCGCCACGACCAACGCGGCCTGGCCGAGCTCGAGGCCGTGCGCACGACGACCGACCCGACGAAGCTGACGGCCGCGGCCACCCGATCCTCCCTCCAGCGGGCGTCGACCGAGTTCGCCGCCGCCCACGACGACCTGTCCGGACCGGTGATGGCGCCGGCCACCTGGCTGCCGGTGCTCGGACGCCAGCTCCGGTCGGCCCGGTCGTTGAGCTCCGCCGCCCAACAGGTCTCGACCATCGGCTGGGGCTTCCTCGGAGAGGTCCACGGCGTCCTGGACCAGCCTCACGGGGCCGGACCCGAGCGGGTCCAGTCGCTACGGCGCCTCTCGGCCCTGTCGCTGGCCGCGGCTCGGAAGCTGAATGCCATCGACACCGGTCCCGGCCAGGCCCTGGTGGGCCCCCTGGCCCGCAAACACGACCAGTTCGTCGCCCAACTCGACGACGCCCGCGGTCGCCTGGTGCGGGCGGCCGGGGTGGCGGCCGTGACGGCCACCATCCTGCAGGGGCCCCAGACCTACCTGGTGCTGGCCGGCAACAACGCCGAGATGCGCGCCGGGTCCGGGGCCTTCCTGGAGGTGGGCACCGCGTCCACCTCCGACGGGACGGTACATCTCGGCGACCTCTCACCTTCGGGCCGGCTGGCGCTCCCGCCGGGCCAGGTGGTCGCCACCGGGGACCTGGCCCGGAACTGGGGGTGGCTGGAGCCGGGCGTCGACTGGCGCACCCTCGGGCTCACCCCCCAGTTCGACGTCACCGCCGGGCTGGCATCGCAGATGTGGGCCGCCTCGACCGGCCAGCAGGTGGACGGGGTGCTGGCCCTCGACATCGCCGGGCTGCGCCAGATCATGACGGCCACCGGTCCGGTGCAGGTCGGCGCGCTCAGCCTCGACGCCGGCAACGTCGAGCAGTACCTCCTGCACGATCAGTACGTCGGGCTGTCCGACGACGCCACCGGTGACGCGGCGCGGGTGGACGCACTGGGCGGCATCGCCTCGGCCGTGCTGCGCCAGCTGCAGGGCCAGTCGACCGATCTGCGCAACCTGGCCTCGGCCGTGTCCGGGGCGGTGGCCGGACGTCACCTCATGGTGTGGTCGCGGAACCCGGTGGACCAGGCCGCGTGGGTGGCTTCCGGGGCGAGCGGGACCTTGGCCCCGACGTCACTGGCGGTCAACATCGTCAGCCAGGGCGGCAACAAGTTGGACCAGTACCTGCCGGTGGCGGTCCACGTCACCACCCGACCCGACCGGTCCGGCACCGCCGTGACCTTGACCACCACGTTGGCGAACCGGACCCCCGCCGGTCAGTCGCAGTTCATCGCCGGGCCCTTCCCCGGTCTCGCCCTCGCCTACGGCGACTACAGCGGGGTGGTGGCAGACAATCTGCCGGCCGCAGCCACCGGCATAACGATGACCGGGGCCGGGCCGCTGTCGGCCCTGGGTGCGGAAGGTCCTACCTGGCTGGTGGCCGCTCCCGTCGTGATCCACCAGGGAGCCACGGCCACGGTGGTGGTCCGGTTCCACCTGCCCACCGGGCACGGCTCCATGACCGTCGTGCCGTCGGCCCGGGTCCCGGCCGAGCAGTGGACGGTGGGCGCCCGGTCGTTCACCGACGAGCGGTCCCAGCGGATTTCCTGGTAGCAGGAGACCCCGGCCGAGGCCAGTGCGGTCCCCGAATCCCGATGGAGGGTCCCGGTAGGGTACGGCCATGGCCACGGACCCGAGCGCGGTGGACCCCGGTCCGTCCGGCCGGACCCCGCCCGACTTCGGTGCGGTGTTCCGTCTCCGAGGGTCCCTCCGTCGCCGGCTCGGGCTGGCCGTGACGCGCCTGCGTCACCCGCGGATCACCTTCGGGTCACGCTGCGACGTCCGTTCCGGCGCCCGGCTGGCCGTGGCCCGGGGCGCCACCGTCACGTTCGGCAGGGGATGCGTCCTCGACCACGGGTTCACCCTCGAGGCCGTCGGGGCCGTCGAGGTGGGGGACCGCACCGTCTTCGGCCACCACTGCACGGTGGCCTCGGACGACCGCGTCGTCATCGGTGCCGGCTGCCTGATCGGCGAGCTGGTCTCGATCCGCGATCACGACCACGCGTTCGAGCGGACCGGCACCCCGATCCTGGACCAGGGACGGCGCACCGCACCCGTCGTGATCGGCGACGACGTGTGGGTGGGGGCCAAGGCCACGGTCACCGCCGGGGTCACCATCGGCTCGGGTGCCGTGGTGGGCGCCCATGCCGTGGTGACCCACGACCTGCCGGCCGGGTGCGTGGCCGTCGGCGTACCGGCACGGGTGGTGCGGATGCGCGCACCCGATGACGTGGCCGACCGCTCCTGACCCGAGGCCGGCCGGCCCGGGCGGGGCTAGGCGATCGCCACCGTCGGCGACTGGAGGTGGAGATCGCCGGCGGAACCGAGGTACGGCGCGTCGCCGAAGGCGAAGATGCCGCCGTCCCGTGAGACCAGCCAGTAGCCCGCCCCCGTGGCGCTGGACTCGATCCCGGTGACCGGAGCGTTCATGGGCTCGCCGCCGGTCGAGCCGTAGTAGCCGGCGTCGCCGAAGGCGAAGATGCCGCCGTCGGCCGCGGCGAGCCAGTAGCCCTGTCCGTCGGGGGTGGCATCCATGCCCACGATGGGTTGGTTGAGGGTGATCGCACCGGTCGAGCCGTGGAAGGCGGCGTCCCCGAAGGCGAAGATGCCGCCGTCGGAGGCGGCCAACCAGTAGCCGCCGCCGTCCGGTGTGGCCGCCATGTGGACGATCGGCTTGTTGAGGGTGATCCCGCCGGTCGAGCCGTGGAAGGCGGCGTCCCCGAAGGCGAAGATGCCGCCGTCGGAGGCCACCAGCCAGTACCCCTGGCCGTCGGGGGTGGGAGCCATGCCCACGATCGGCTGATTGAGGTCCATGCCTCCCGTCGAGCCGAAGAACCCGGCATCACCGAAGGTGAAGATGCCGCCGTCGGAGGCCACCATCCAGTAGCCCTGCTTGTCCGGGGTGGCCGCCGCGTCCACGATGGGCTTGTTGAGGCTGAACCCCGGTGTCGGGCCCAGGGCGGGCGCCGAGCCGAAGCTGTAGATGCCGCCGGCGGCGGTGGTCAACCAGTAACCCTTGTAGTCGTTGCGCCACGGCTGGCCGTTGCCCCCGCTGCCATTGTTGCCTTCGTTGGTCGGCTGGGTCGTGGTGGTGGTGGTCGTGGTCGTGGTCGTGGTCGTGGTCGTGGTCGTGGTCGTGGTGGTCGTCGTCCCCCCGCCGGGCCCGCCGCCGGAGTTCCCGCCGAGCAACGGGGGGAGGGAGCCGCCGCCCACCACATCCGGTCCGCCCGAGCCGGCGTAGGCCTGGATGGCGTGGACGAAGGCGGGTGCGGCTTGGCTGGTCGTCCACCACGGCGGGACGCCGCCCCCGTAATACCCGCCGAAGTTCACCTCGGAGACGGTGACCCTCAGCGCGGAGGCGACCAACGGGGCGAAGGCGAAGAGTGCCTCGTGGTCGCGGAACTGGCCGTTCTCGCTGGCCACGGTGACCCAGCCGGATCCCGGCTCGTCGGCCCACAGCGTGTAGTCCCGGATGCCGGTGGCCGTGGAGCCGACCGACTGGGTGTCGACCACCACACGGTCGAGGGTCGACGGCGCCGCCAGGGTGACCGTCAGTGACGGGGTGGTGTCGCCGTTGCCGGACGTCCATCCCTGCCCGTAGCCCACGGTGAGGCCGGCGATGGCCGCGGCGGCGTTGCCGCTCGAGGCGGTGGCCACGGCGTGGGCCGCCGAGGAGGCGAGGTCGGTGCCGAACGCCTCGGTGGGACCGACGGTCAGGGTGTCGCCGGCGGGGTAGGTGATGAAGTCGACCTGGTCCGACACCGGCAGGCTGTAGGCGGTGCCCGACGCGGCCTGATTGGTCGTCGCCGACCCGTACTCGGTCGTCACGGTGACCGGATCGGTGCTGCCGGTGGGCGAGGCCAGGGTGACCGATGCCGTCTCGGCGACGCCGTCGGTCCATACCGCCGCCACCTTGGTGGTGCCGCCGCCCGTCGTGCCGAAGTCGGCCCGGTAGCCCTGGGGGATCCCGGTGGGCGGCGAGGCCACGACGGGCCGGCCGGCCAGCACGCCGGACGTGGTCATGGCGGCCAGGGCCGAGGGCTTCACGAAGTCGACGGAGCTGGTGGCCTGGATCAGCGAGAAGCTGATCCCGTCGTTGCCCCAGGAGCCCTCGTCGAAGAAGTAGTTCTGGGCGGCCACCCCCAACACCTTCTGCCAGATCATGGAGCGGGCGACGTTGTTGGCCTGGGCCAGGAAGTTGTAGTCGCCGTCGCTCCACCAGCCGACCTCGGTGAACCACACCGGCATCCCGCCCAGCAGCCCCTGGAGCTGGCGGACCTGGGCCGGCATACCGTCCTCCTCGTAGGAGTCGTTGGAGCCGGTGTAGGGATGGACGCCGGCCACGTCCATCCACGCCAGACCGCCGCTGGCGATCAGCTGCTGCCACCACCAGGTCACCGGCTCCAGGGTGGAGCCGCCGATGACCGTCGACATGGCGCCCGGCTCGACGGACTTGACGGCGGCGAAGAAGGGCTCGAGGACCGACGTGGCATAGGTGCCACCGTTGCCCCATCCGGTGTTGTTGGGCTCGTTCCACGGCTCCCACGTGGTCACCGGGGCGCAGGCGGCACAGCCTGGCGGCACGGTGTCGTAGTGGGTGACGAGGGCCGCGACGTCGCCCTGCCAGAAGCCGGACCGCACCAGGGCCATCGACACGGCGTCGCCCCCGCTGACCTGGAGCCAGTAGTGGACGTGGTCCTGGACGGCCAGGAACGCCGCCCGGTACGGATCGGTGGATGCCGAGGCGAAGGTCATCGCCGCCGGACCGCAGGCGGCGGCCGTCGGGGCGGAGGCGTTGCACGAGGGGAGGAGCGATCCCCAGTCGACGACCTGGCCCGACCGGGTGCTGTCGAGGCCGAGCTCGGCGTTGAGGGCCACGCCCCTCGGGTCGGCCGGTCCGCCCGAGCCCGTGCCCGCGGGGAGCGTGGCCAGGTCCAGACCGTCACCGGGGGCCCCGACCGTGTAGGGCATGCAGGTGGTGCCGAGGGTGGATGCCGGCGAGGTGGACGTGTCGAGGAGGGTCGCCCGCACCTCGTACGGCCCGGGGCCGGTGTCGGCCGGCGGGAGGGTCAACGGGATGTTCGCCAGCGCGCCGGGTGTGGTGGGCAGCGGCACGACGGTGGGTGCCGGCACGGTCTCGGCGGCCAGCGTGGCGGAGTCCCACACCGAGTACGAGAGCTCCAGTCCGGGGGCCACCGCCGTCCACCACGGGTCGAAGGTGGCATCGACGGAAGGGGAGGTGCCCGGGGCGAAGTAGTTGCCCTGGGCCGGTGTCGTCAGTCCCGCGCCCCAGCCGAGGCTGTTCGTCGGCGGTTGGATGGCGGCCAGGTAGGCCCCGACGGTGGCCAAGGAGACCGACGAGATGGCGTCGCCGGCGGCATTGAACGGTGCGCCGCTCTGGAAGTAGAGGGTCGAGCCGACGAGGGCGAGTCCCCACCCGCCGAAGGCGAGGCTGCCGCCGAGGGTGGTCGTGCCCTTCAGGAAGCCGGCCGGTGAGGTGGCCTCGATGGAGTGGAGCGGATCGGCCGTGTAGATGGTCCCGTCGGGACCCTGGACGGCCTGGCCCGGGTAGTAGAACTGGGTGCCGGAGCCGGTGTGGACCCCGTTCCCCTCGATGTGGGCCGCGCCGAAGGTGGACAGCACCTGGCCCGCCGGGTCGACCGTCTCGACGTAGCCGTTGCCGCTGTGGAGGAGGTCGCCGCCGGACTCCTGGGTCACGTAGTCACCGACGTGGACGACTAGCGGGAAGGTGCCGACCACCGCCCCGGTCGTGGGGTCGAGGGCCAGGCTCGATGCGCTGTCCTGCACCAGGCTGACCAGGAGCCGGAAGTTGCCACCGGTGCCGGTCGAGAAGATGGCGGTGGGATTCCCCTGCTGGGGGTCGACCGACCACAGCAAGGTGCCGGTGGGGGAGAACTTGTCGACGGCGGTGCCGTAGTAGGAGGAGAGGTAGATGTTGCCCGAAGGGTCGACCACGGGCGGGTAGACCTCGTCGGCGTTCCCGGCGAAGTGGGCCGGCAGTGCGAACGCGCCGAGCTGGGTGCCGGACAGCCCGTAGGTGATCAGCTGGCTTCCCGTGTCGACGTAGAGTCCGCCGGCGGTGGCCGTGAAGTTGGCGACGCCGCCGCTCGGGGTGACCACCTTCGAGACCGGGCTGGACGGGAGGTCGGTCGCCGGCCCGAGCACGGCGGCCGGCGTCGTTGTGGTGCACACCGGGCTGATCTCCGACGCCGTCGGACCGGCCGGGCTCCCGGGAATCTGGGGTGGCGGGCCCACCGCGTGCGCCGGGCCGCCGACGGTCACTGCCGCACAGAGGGCGATGACGAGTGCCGAGATCCCGGAAAGGCCTCTCCTGGCCGTGCCGTTCGGCCTCGACGTGGCCCCTGCCCGGTCCATACCCTCTGATCGGCCGGTCCAAGGGGAACTTAAGGCTGAATATCACCCTATGAGGCATAATTACCACGCTCCGTGATAACAAACCGGAGATGGTGACGGAAGTCCCCCCTCCGGGACCGTGCTGGTACGGTGCCCCGCGTGGCGACTCCAGCGACGGGACCGGGCCCGGCGGCGCCCGCACCCCGCCTGCGGGTCCTGCGGATCTCCCACAGCGCGGTGGTCACCGCCTGGCGCCAGCGTGAGCGCCTCCTACGGGTGGCCGGGGTCGACCTCACCCTGGTCACGGCCGCACGGTGGGAGGAGGGCGGCGCGCTCGTCCCCTTCACCCCGGCGGGGGACGAGTTCGCCGTGGCGGCGGCCACCCTCGGGCGCCATCCCAACCTCTTCGTCTTCGACCCGCGACCCCTGTGGCGCCTCCTCGGCGACGGGCGGTGGGACGTGATCGACCTGCACGAGGAGCCCTTCGGCCTGGCGGTGGCCGAGGTGCTGGCCCTGCGGTGGCTGCGCGCCCGCGGCACCCCCTACCTGGTGTCCTCGGCCCAGAACATCGACAAGCGGTACCCGGTCCCCTTCCGCTGGTTGGAGCGTTGGTCGCTGCGCTCTGCTGCCGGGGCCTACACCTGCAACGCCGAAGCCGGCGGGATCCTCCGGCGCAAGGGCCTGACCGGCGCTCTCGAACTGCTCCCGCTGGGGGTCGACGTCGGGCGGTTCCACCCGGCCGACCGCCCTCCCCCCGCGGCCCGGCTGCGGGTCGGCTTCGTCGGTCGTCTCATTCCCCACAAAGGGGTCGACGTCCTCCTGCGCGCCGTCGCCCTCGACGCCCGGCTCGATGCCGACGTCTACGGGGCCGGGCCGGAGGCCGCCGGGCTGCAGACCCTGGCCGACGACCTCGGCATCTCCGGTCGGGTGACGTTCCACGGACATGTCGACGAGGCGGTCCTGCCCGACGTCTTCCCGACGTTCGACGTCCTCGCCGTGCCCTCGGTGCCCGTCCCGGGTTGGCTCGAGCAGTTCGGTCGGGTGGTGGTCGAGGGTCAGGCGTCGGGCGTCCCGGTGGTGGCCAGCAACACCGGCGCGCTGCCCGAGGTGGTCGGGGCGGCCGGACTGCTGGTGCCCCCGTCCGATCCCGGCGCCCTGGCCGCGTCGCTGACCCGGATGCTCGACGAGCCGGGACTGTGGGAGCGGCTGCGCCGGGCGGGCACCGCTGCCGTCGGCCGCTACTCGTGGTCGAGCGTGGCCGACCGCCAGTACGATCTCTACCTGCGGGTCGCCGGGCCCGGTCGAGGCCCGGCCGCGGCTCCGTCGGTCAGCGGCTCCGGCTGACGACCGACCGGTAGAGGGCCTCCAGGCGGTCGAGGTGGAGGGCCGCCGAAAAGCGCTCCTGTTGGCGGTAGCGGAGGGCGTGGCCGATCGAGGCCACGAACTCGGGGTCGCTTCCGAGGCGCTCGAGGAGTCGCGCCGCGGCTCCCACGTCGCCCGGCGGGAACAGGAGACCGTCTTCGCCGATCGTCTCGACGTGGGCGCCGCCTCCGGACGCGACCACGGCCAGGCCGTGGGCCATGGCCTCCACCACCGAGAGGCCGAACGGCTCGGCCGGAGCCGGTGCCAGGAGGATCGATGCCCCGGCCAGCAGGGCATCGGTGTCGTCCACCTGGCCGGCGAATTCGACGCTCGCAGCAACGCCGAGCCGGTCGACCAGGTACTCGAGGTCGGTGCGGAGGACCCCGGTGCCGGCCACGACGAGGCGCCAACCCTGTTCGGCCAGGCCGCTGGCCGCCCAGGCCCGGATCCCGATGTCGGTCGCCTTCTCCTCGTCCAACCGCTGGAGCATGACGACCACCCTCGCCGCCAGGGGTGCCTGGGGCCGACCCGCCACGCCGTTGTGGATCAAGGTGGTCGGCCCAGTGACGCCGCGGGCGACGAACTCGCTGATGGCGACGTCGACGGCGATGGGCCGGGCCGCCACCCGGGCCCACGCCCGCCGGAGCCCGGTGGAGCCCCGATCGGCGGCGAAGTGGCGGGTGGCCACGATGGGGGCGTCGTCGATCCCGTGGGCGAGGAACGCACAGGCCTCGGCGGCCGTCATGTGGACGTGGACCAGGTCGGCGTCACGGGTGGCGACCAGGGCCCGCACCCCGGCGGGCACCGACGCCGCCGCGTGGTGGACGACGGAGTGGTCGAGCTCGGCCCGCATCCGGTCGGGTGCGCCACCGATCACGTCGACCTGGTGGCCGCGGCCCGAGAGGCCGTTGGCCACCTGGCAGATGTAGCGCTCCACCCCGGCGAAGGCGTCGGTGACCACCACGTGCACCACCCGCAACCCTGTGCGGCCGAGCGCCGCCTCGGCCCGCAGGGGGCCGGTGCGGAAGAGCCGGAGCCGGTAGGCCGCGGTGCGTCGACGGTCGCCCCGTAGGACGATCGTCCGTGCCGCGGCACCGACCAGGGACGCGGCGCGGTACGACCCCCAGCCGACGGTGCCGTGGTGCTTGCGGAGGTAGCGCTCGTGGGAAGCGTGGAAGTGGGTCTCTCGGACCCGGGGGTCGCCGCCCGTCCCGGCGCCGACGTGGGTGGCCGTCACCGAAGGGCACAGCGCCACCCTCCAACCCCGGTCGGCGGCCCGGCGTTGCCAGTCCGTCTCCTCGGCGTAGAGGAAGAACTGCTCGTCGAACCCGCCGACGTCATCGAGGGCCGCACCGGACAGGAGCAGCACCGACCCGATGAGGAAGTCGGTGCGGCGTCGGAGTCGCCCGAGGCCGGCGGCTTCCAGCCACGCCCCGCCCGGGGTGGGGAAGGGCCAGGCCACACGGTCGTCCGCCCGGTGCCCGGGGTCGTGCTGGCGCGGTGCGACGGCGGCCAGCCCGTGGTCGGCCCGCAGCACGGCGTGCAGGGCCCGCACGCCGTCGGGGGCGATGACGGCGTCGGGGTTGAGCAGCAGGACGTCACGGCCCTCCCGCCGGGCGCACCCGATGTTGGCGCCGGCCCCGAACCCGAGGTTGCGACCCGGATCGAGATAGGTGGCTCCGTGGCGGGCGGCGACCGCCGCCACCCGGGCGTCCGAGGAGTTGTCGACCACCACCACCGGGAGCGCGTCCCCGAGTCCGGCCAGGCAGTGGTCGACGAGGTCGGGCGCGTGGAACGCCACCACGACGACGAGGGGTTCCCATCCGTCCGACGGCCCCGATCCCGGCGCCGTCGTCGCCGGGCTCATCGCTGGTAGCTGTAGGCCTGGTAGCTGTCCGACGAGCTGCGCCGCACGTGGTTCAGGACGAGCCCGACCACGTGGCACCCGGTGGCCTCGAGTCGGTGCGCGGTCCGCTCGAGGTCCACCCGGTCGGTCTTCCCCTCCGAGGCCACGACGATGGCGCCGTGGGTCAGGCTGCCGAGGATGGCCGTGTCCGGAGTGGCCAGGACCGGCGGGGTGTCGAGGAGGATGATGTCGGCCAACAGGTGGAGCTGGTCGAGGACGGGCTGCATGCCGGGACTGTCGAAGAGTTCGCTCGGGTTGTCCCGGTGGACTCCGACGGGTAGCAGCTGGAGGCCCTCGATCCCGGTGGCGAGGAGGTGGGGACTGACCGCCGTCCCGTCGTGGGTGGTGGACGGTCGCGGGCGGGAACGCCCTTCGTCGAACGACGTGCGCCAGGTGCCCGGCGCCTCGAGGTGGCCGGGCTCGATCGGTCCGTCGGACGGCTCGCTCTGCTTCCAGTTGGCCTTGATCAGGTCGGAGAGTCCCGGACGGTCGGCGGCGTGGAGCCCGAAGGCCTCCTCCAGGCGCGGCCGCCGGAAATCGGCGGACACCACGATCACCCGGCTGCCGGTCAGGGCCCACGACGCCGCCAGGTTGGCCGTCACGAACGTCTTGCCGTCCCCGGCCTCGGGGCTGGTGACGACGAGGATCGGGCTCTGCTGCTCGACGAGGAGCACCCGCAGGCTCGTCCGCAGGTCGCGCACGGCCTCGGCCATCGAGGACTGTGGCGCCTGGACGAGGGCGATCGACACCTCCCCCCGCTTCACGTCGTTGTCCTGGGGGAGCTCGCCGAGCAGCGGGGCGTCGATGACCGAGCCGATGTCGGGGCTGATCCGCAGCCGGTCGTCGAACTGGTCACGCACGAGGGCGATGCCGCAGCCGGCGAGCAGTCCCACCAGCAGCCCGATGGCCCCGAGCTTCGACTTGCTCAGGCCGGTCGACTCGCCGGGGGTCGCCGCCACCTGGATCTGGGCATAGGGCATCCCGATCTGGATGGTCGACTGGGCGGCCTGGAGGGTGCTGTAGGTCTGGGTCAGCGCGCTGATCTGGGCGAGCTCGCT
>Ga0209698_10004616_pt1 | contig 15033 bp, 16 predicted proteins | sample LitLauG_LLR_2012_FD_187203 | JGI IMG/M metagenome (GOLD analysis project Ga0209698, IMG submission 187203) | Freshwater sediment microbial communities from Pennsylvania, USA - Little Laurel Run_MetaG_LLR_2012 (SPAdes) (version 2) | ecosystem: Environmental > Aquatic > Freshwater > Creek >...
AGCCAGGTCCTGCCCGGCGCAAAAGGCTTTCCCCGCCCCGGAAAGTACGACGACCCTGACCTGGTCATTGTCACGGCATTCGTCCAGCCTGGTTTGCAGGCTTACGGCCATTTCAAGGTTAAAAGCATTATACTTTTCCGGCCGATTGAAAACGATAAAGGCAATATTGTTTTTTATTTCGAACTGAATGGCGCTCATAATGCCTATGGGTTGATGAAATTGCTTCTTTTTTTAAAGATAAGTCTTCAATGACATTTAAAATAATCGAAAGGTTCCCCGCAGTCATTACACTGGTATAGGGCCTTGCAGGCCGTGGATCCAAACTGGCTGATGAGCCTGCTATTTACAGAATGGCACAGCGGGCACGCGATGCCGAGGGGAACGTCCTGGCCCATGAGGAGGCTTCCTGCTTGCGGCGGCGCTATTCCATAGGCCTCCAGTTTGGATTTTCCTTCGGGGCTCATCCAGTCGGTAGTCCAGGCCGGGGACAGCTGATGGCAGAGGGTGACGGGCCGATAGCCGTTTTCCAAGAGTATCATGCGGATCTGCATGGCAATCACGTCCATGGCCGGGCAACCGCTATAGGTGGGCGTGATGGTCACCGCTACGGCGTCCCCCTGCAGGGTAACATTGCGGATGATACCCAGGTCCACGACCGACAACACGGGAATCTCCGGGTCGCAAACCTGCTCCAAAAGGGACAATATTTTTTGTTCACCAGTATCCAAGATATATATAAGTTAAGCCTATGGCATCAAAAAAAGCGTGAAAGAAAATCGCGTACCACAAATTTCTGCCAAATTGTAACATGAGGCCCTGGTAGGCACAACCGGCAATAAAGGCCGTGATGATTCCTGAAGGACCCTGCTGGAAATGATACAGTCCAAATAAAAGATTGGTCACCCCAAAAGCAACCGCCGCCGCATTTTTACCGGTAATGATTTTCCGAAAGCGGGTATAAATAAATCCGTGAAAAACTACTTCCTCATAAAAGCCGCCCACTACCAGGCCGGCGATCAGGTAGGCACAATAGGTCAGGAAATGACCCCTGACTTTTCGGAAATCAGCCAGGTTGGCCGCCCTGAGGTGCACCAGCTGGCTGAGCAGCGGAAACAAGACGTGGGACAACAGAAACAATAAAATGCACGCTGCAGCCGCACCAACTGCCACCGTGGTCAGTTGAAAGTTTGCCAGCGAAAAATAAATGCTGGCAAAAGTCTCACTGCTCTTTTTGAGGTAAATCCATATAAAAGCCAGCACCGGGACGATATAAAAAAAAGGAAAGGGGATCAGCCCAAAATGCGGTAGCAGAAAAACAAACGCGATAGCGATGATATCTAAGATAATTTCCGGAAGGGCGCTGGCTTTTTTCATAATCGTTACCATTCACAACCTGGGTAGGCTCTTTGTAAAAACTGCAGCTCTGCCAGGATGTGGCCCAGGTGTTCGGTGTGCACACCATTTTTGCCGCCCGTCTGCATCCAGCCACTTTCCATGGCGGAGGCCGGGAGAGTGGCTTCTTCGAACACCCGAAGGACGGTATCCAGCCACGGCCGCCGGATCGACGGTAGGGAAACACTCGTGTTGTTGTGGGTCAGTAACGATTCATCTGCAGAGGGTTCAAACATTTCCCCGGTATAGGGCCATACTTCTTCCAGGGCGGACTGCAGGCGGCGATGGCTTTCCTCGGTGCCGTCTCCCAGCCGGATGACCCATTCACCGCTCCATCGCAGGTGATAGGTCACTTCCTTGAGTGATTTCTCGGCAATGGCCGCCAGCTGCCGGTCCGCCGAATGGCTTAAACGTTCATAAAAATGAAAGTGAAACGCACTGAAAAAAAACAATTTAAGGATCGTAACGGCCCAGTCGCCATTGGGTATTTCGGCTATTAAGAGATTCTTGAAAGCGCGCGAATCTCTCAGGTAGGCCAGTTGGTCCTCGGTCATGCCCTCCTGAAAGCGGGTGGCATACTGGTAAAAGTTCCTGGACTGACCGATTAGGTCGAGGGCCATATTGGTCAAAGCGATGTCCTGTTCCAGCATCGGACCATGGCCTGTCCATTCGCTCATCCGGTGGCCCATGATGAGACTGGTGTCAGCCAGTTGCAGCGTATAATGGTATAAGGGTTGATCCATCGGTTACATATATTTCAATTCATCGGGCAAATTATAAAAAGTGGGATGACGGTAGATTTTGTCACTGGCGGGATCATAAAAGCTTTCGGCATCATCAGGATTGGAGGCATGGATATATTTTGATTCGACGGCCCAGATGCTGACCCCTTCCATCCTGCGGGTGTAGACATCTCTTGCATTTTCGATAGCCGTTTGGGCATCTGCCGCATGGAGGCTTCCCACGTGTTTATGATCAAGACCTTGTTTACTCCGGATAAAAATTTCCCAAAGGGGCTCGGCTGTTGGCATAGTTTCTTTTTTAAGCGACCGGTTGTTTGCTTTTCTTTTCGGCGTGCGCCAGGGTAGCATCCCGCACCCATTTCCCATTTTCATGAGCCTCGACCCTGGCCGCCAGGCGCTCTTTGTTGCAGGGCCCGTTACCTTTCACGACGTTATTGAATTCCGCCCAGTTAATTTCCCCAAAATCATAGTGCTTTCTCTCAGCGTTCCACCGCAGGCTGTCATCGGGTATCACGAGGCCCAGCAAGTCAGCCTGTTCTTTACAGATGTCAACAAACTTCTGGCGCAGCTCGTCATTACTGAATCTCTTAATTTTCCATTGCATGCTCTGTGCGCTGTGAGGGGAAGCCTCGTCATTGGGACCGAACATCATCAGACTGGGCCACCACCAACGGTTCAGCGCGTCCTGGGCCATCGCCTTCTGATCGCCGGTGCCCCGGCAAAGTGTCAGCAGGATTTCAAATCCCTGGCGCTGGTGGAAGCTTTCCTCCTTGCAAATCCGGATCATCGCTCTTGCATAAGGCCCGTAGGAAGCGCGGCACAGCGGCACCTGGTTCATGATGGCCGCACCGTCCACCAGCCATCCAATGGCGCCGATATCCGCCCATGTGAGCGTCGGGTAGTTAAAAATGGAAGAATATTTCGCCTTGCCCGCCAGGAGCTGGTTTACCATTTGATCGCGGCTTACTCCGAGGGTTTCAGCGGCCGCATAGAGGTATAGGCCGTGGCCCGCTTCGTCCTGCACCTTGGCCAGTAGGGTCGCTTTGCGCCTGAGGGTGGGTGCCCGGGTGATCCAGTTGGCTTCGGGCAGCATGCCGACAATTTCACTATGGGCATGCTGGCTGATTTGGCGCACCAAAGTGTTGCGGTACGCGTCCGGCATCCAGTTTTTAGGCTCTATTTTTATTTCCTGTTCTATTTTCTCATCGAAAATATGTTGCAATTCGTGCGCAGGCATAATGATCGGTTATCGGGTGATACTACAAAGGTACGATTGTAAAAACTAACGATTGTTAGCCTGGATTTCCGGTCCTTCGTCGTCAGCGCGTCATAAGTAAGATCCCGCAATATATAAAGACAAATGCGAGTAATAGAAAAAATCCACGGCTGTAATTGCGGGCGGAAGTGATACCCTTTCTTTTCAATTTTTCCATATAGCTCGTCTTTTGCACGGCGGTCATTAACGACCACGGTGGCCATCAGGCCGGCACTGGCCAGGATTGTGACTATTTTTTCTGCCATATCGTTCGTGTTAAAGAACCTTCTCAAAATGCCGCTGGTCACCCGGTCATTTATTGTCAAAACTCACGACCACTTTTGACGATACCGGGTGTGACTGGCAGGTCAGGATAAAGCCTGCCTGGACTTCTTCGGGTTCCAGGCCATAATTCACGTCCATGGCCACCCTTCCTTCGAGGATCTTGGCCCTGCAGGTGGTGCATACACCGCCTTTGCAGGCAAAGGGCAGGTCGGCGCCCGCTTCCAGGGCGGCGTCTAAGATGGTTTTGCCGCCGGAATGCAGGCGGAAATCAAAACTGCGTCCGTCACAAATCACCGTGATGTCTGCGCCCTCCCCGGAAGAGGGGGCCGACATCAGGGGGATACCTGCATTATTGCCGGGGGTCGTAAAGAGCTCGAAATGGATGTGCTGCGGGGCAACGCCCTGGCCGGTAAGGAAGTTCTTTACCGCAAATATCATGGCTTCAGGGCCGCAGATAAAACATTCATCGATTGCGTGAAAATCAATGATCCGGCCAAATGCGTCGCATTTCGCGGCGTCGATTCTCCCGTAATTGATGTCCATCTCTGTTTTTTCCCGGCTTAAGATATAAAAAATGCTGAGCCGCGTGATGTAGGTATCTTTCAGCCCTTCGAGGGCTTCTTTAAATATAATAGAGGCCACATGGCGGTTCCCGTACAAGAGGATGACCGTGCTTTGCGGCTCGCAGGCCAGAATAGTTTTGATAATAGAGATCACCGGGGTAATTCCGCTACCTGCGGCAAAAAAAATATATTTCTTCCGGTGGGTCGCAGCGACTTCTGTATAAAAAGTGCCGGTGGGCGGCAATACCTCCAGTTGATCACCTGCCCGCAGCTCCCGGTGGGCAAAGGACGAAAAGATGCCGTTGTAAACCCGTTTCACGGCCACTCTTAATTCACCTTCCAGGGGGCTGCTGCAAATCGAATAGGACCTGCGGATTTCTTCTCCGTTAATGATGGATCGGACTGTAATATTTTGTCCCTGCTTAAAAAGAAAATCAGTCTGTAACGATTCGGGGATCGTAAAGCTGATGGAAACGCAATCGCTGGTTTCCCGTCGGACGTCTTTGATGGTAAGTAAATGAAAATGAAGGGCCACTTTGGGTAATATTATTTGTTCTTTAATCCCATGATCAATAGTTGAATCATATCTTTTTTCAGCATCTTGCCTTCGATCTTCTTGCCGGATTTTTGCCATCGTTCAATGCCGCCTATTGCCGACAAAATCGTCAGGACGCATACATTGGGATTCATCGGGCGGATTTCCCTTTTATCGATGCCTTTTTGAATAATGGCGGCTAAGCGTGACCGGTAGTTCCTGCGCTGGTTTTTGAAGTCGGCCAGAAAGGGCTCCGGAAGATGTTGCCACTCATGTTCTGCGATATAGACACTCTCAAAATCGTCGATCATCAATTCAATGTGGAACCGGATGATCGCTTCAATTTTTGACAGGTGCGAGTCAGGGGTGCGTTCCAGCTCTTTGAGGTGCTCTGTGAACAATTTGGCTACTGTGAAGCAGATATCTCTCAAAATCTCGTTCTTGGAGGAAATATGATTGTACAGGCTGGGGGCTTCCACGCCGATAGCTTCCGCAATATCTCTCATCGATGTGCCGGGAAACCCCTTTTGCCTGATGATCGACGAGGCTTTGCGCGTAATAGTGTCTTTTTTGGACCCATTCTTGCCAGCCACAATTTTACCCATGCCCTAGTATTGTTTATCAAAACTAACACTTCTTAGTTTGTTTATGCCTCCAGTGGCCGATTTCGGGCAATAAATCCGCCTGCGGTAAAAAATATTATGGTACTATTAGCACATTCGTGAAGAATACGGGGGAAGAATAATTATTTTTGCGAATCAAAACTTGGTAGATGCATTTACAACCTGTAGACAGAGTAGAATCTATTTCCCCGGCAGACTTCAAAAAAAATTATTACCTGCCCAAGAAACCCCTGGTGATTACCGGGCTGGCAAAAAAATGGCCGGCATATACAAAGTGGTCGTGGGATTACTTTAAAGAAATAGTAGGTAATAAGAGGGTGGGGCTGTATAATAATATAAAAAGCGATGCCTATACTCCCATCAATACCGCCGATGATTATAAGACCTTCGGGGAGTATGTGGACATGATTAAAAAAGGGCCGGCGGCCTGGCGGATCTTCCTGTTTAATATTTTTGATCATGCACCGCAGCTGATACAGGATTTTTCCTGGCCGGAGGACCTCATGAAGGGATACGTGAAAAAATACCCGATGCTTTTCACCGGCGGCCAGACATCGATCACCCACATGCATTTTGATATTGACCTTTCCCATATCCTGCACACCCAGTTTTCCGGGAGAAAAAAAGTATTGTTGTTCCGCTTCGAGGAGCAGCATAAGCTATACCGCAAGCCTTTTGAGGTGCTCAGCCTGGCAGACTTTTCCAATTACAATCAGGGTACGGGCACTCCTGATTACGATAAATTTCCGGCATTAAGGGCGGCTAACGGTTATGAGGTGATTTTAGGACACGGGGACACTTTATTTATGCCGGCGGGATACTGGCATCACATGGAATACCTGGATAGCGGATTTGCCATGAGCTTGCGGGCGATGCAGAGTTCCCTGGGCGGAAAGGCAAAAGGGGTATGGAATCTGTTCGGCATGAGAAGTATCGACACGGTGATGAAAAAGACGGTGCCGCAGTGGTGGTATCGTTATAAAACCAAAAAAATTGACCAGCTTGCGGCGGCAGAATTAAAAAAAGTTTCTAATTAGGTGGCTGAAAATTCTTTTTCTAATGAATAATTCCTAATTTAGCAGTCCACTCCTGATTTCCTTTTCCTGTAATTTAAAAACCGCCTACACAAACCCAATAGCTCTAAGTTAGTTAGTTAGATAATATATTAATATCCTCTTCAAGACATTGTAAGAAAGCAGAACTTTTTCTTGTGGTTTCAGAGGTAAGCAAGGCCGGTGATTTTTATCACTGGCCGTTTTTATGGGGCTATTCCAGTGCGCGGTTGATAAACTTAATCAGCGGCATCAGTCCCCGGAAGGCCTGTTCGACTTCGAGGATCAGTCCCGGGCGGGTGAGCAACGCATCGGGCAGGGGCCTCATGGCCACGAAGTTTTTTAATTTTAAGATGCCGGCTGCGGGATTGTCTTTGTCATAGCCTTTGGGGACATTGACCAGGAGCTGGTCTTTGCTCATTTCCAACCCTGCATATTGTTTTTTGAACGGTTTGCTGGTAATTATTTTGGTGAATTCCCCAAAACAGTAGTCGATTTCCTGCCTGAGTTTTTTGAGGCCGTCGGGTTCCGGCATCCACAGGCCTCCGCCCACGAAACTCTTGCCGCCTGGCTCGAGGTGAAAATAGTAGCCCGCAAAAATGGATTTTTTCCCGCCCCGGATGAACGAAGCGCCCATATTGGACTTGTAGGGGGTTTTGTCCTTGGAAAAGCGAATGTCGCGGTTGATTCTGAAGGTACATTGTTTGGGCAGCAGGTCATTGATATCGCTGTCAAATCCCGAGAGCGTGGAAATAATTTCCCGCACGAAGTTCTCAAAATCGTTTTTTGCCGCAATATAATGGGCCTTTTGGCTGTCAAACCAGGGTTTATTATTGTTCTTTGCCAGCTTTTTTAGGAAGCTAACGGTATCGGGATGGAGCATGATATTGGACGGTGCCGGTCAAGGATGAATGAAAAAAGTAGCTTATTTAACGTTGCCCCAGTTCTCACCACTTTTTATGCGGTAAATAGTCATTTCACTGACCTTATATTTTTCAGCCATTTGCTTGTAAGTAAGCTTGCGGCGGGGATTATCGATGGTAGCTTTGATAGCCTTTACCTGTGTCAAGCTCAGTTTTAAGCCTTGTGTACGGGAATGCTGCACCTTTTTATAAGCGATTTTTTCAGGACTCTTCTGCTGGTGAATACTCACGTCTTTCTGAGAAGCCCACTTCAGATTCTTAAAATGATTGTCTGTTTTGTTATGGTTCAGGTGAATCACGAATTTATCCTTTGGAGAGTCTTTCTTATTGAAGAGCTTAGCTACTTCACGGTGAAAATAAATGGTCCCGTTACTACCGTCAATATGAAGGTTGAGTGTCTTGTAACCGGAGGTGAGGGATCCTACGAGGATTTTACCGTCCAGGTGCACATCATCGTAATAGCTTGCTGCGCGGCCATGAGAAGAAATAGCGTATTTTTTTCTCAGCAGTTTCCAGCCTTTAAACTGAAGCTGCTTCCATTGTTCACCATTAATTTTTTTAATCATAGCATGTAGGTTTGAATTAAAGTTACTAAACTAAGTTTGGATCATATTTAAAAATTCTTGCTCGTTGATGATTTTAACGGTTCTAATTTTCCGCGCTTTTTCCAATTTACTCCCTGCTGCTTCGCCGGCAACCAGAAAATTCAGGTTGTTACTAACGGAGGACAAAAGCACGCCCCCGTTATCTTCGGCAAGTTTTTCGGCTTCGTGACGTTTTAACGTGGGGAGCGTACCGGTAAATAAGAATGTCTGTCCTAAAAGAGTGCCAATGACATTTTGTGTTTTATCGCCCTTCGTATTAACGCCGAGGCCGGCAAGAGTGGTAAGCATTTCGATGTTGTCCCTAAGATGAAAAAATGCGTAAATGCTTTCACCGACTTTGCTGCCGATGTCTTTAAGTTCCTGTAACTGTTCCGTCGATAAATGCTGCAGGTCAAAAATATTCTCCACGCTTTTGGCGAGTGTTTTTGCCGTCGCTTCCCCTACATACCGAATGCCCAGGCCAAAGATCAGCCGGTGAAGGCCTTGCTTTTTTGACTGCTCAATGGCGGCGCGCAAATTGTCCATCGATTTTTTACCGAACCCTTCTAATTTAGACACCTCTTCAAAATTCAAGCCGTAAATTCCCGGGATGCTCCCGAGGAGCCCGAGGGCATAAAATTTCCTGACGTTAGCTTCGCCCAGGCTTTTAATATCCATCGCGTCTTTGCTGACAAAATGAATGATGCGTTCTACTACCTGGGCCTCACAACTGATGTTGACGCACCGCCAAACAGCTTCTCCCGCCGGTTTCACGAGTTGATCATTGCACACCGGGCAATGGGTAGGGAATTGTATCCTTTCTTCCCTGCCCGTCCTTAGTTCCGCGAGTGATTTGACAATATAAGGGATCACATCACCGGCTCTTTCCACCAGCACCTTATCGCCTATTCGCAGATCTTTTTCTTCAATGACATCTGCATTAAAAAGGGAGATGGAGGAAACCGTTACACCACCGATCGGTACCGGTTCAATCTTGGCTACCGGGGTCACCGCTCCGGTGCGCCCCACCTGGAATTCCACCTTCAGCAACTGCGAGGTAGCCTGCCGGGCCTTGAATTTGTAGGCCATTGCCCATCGGGGATGATGGGTGGTGCTGCCCGTTTGCTGCTGCAACTCGACCTGGTTGACTTTGATGACCATGCCGTCAATCTCATAGGGGAGCGCGTCTCTTTGCGTCTCAAATGACTTGCAAAACTCAACCACCTGGTCGATACTGTCTAATACCTTTTTTTCGAGTACCGGTGTTTTGAAACCCAGTTCAGCCAGCATTTCCAGCGACCCCGCATGTGTCTTCAGCAGTCGGGTTGCTTTTTGGGGTACGTGCGCTCCCAACCTGATATAGCTCAGGTGATACAAGATGGCTTCGAGTTTTCTTTTACGCACGTTGGCGGGATCTTTCATTCGCAACGACCCTGCAGCGGCATTTCTGGGATTGGCCAGCGGGGCCAAGCCTTCTTCTGCCAAAGACAGGTTGAATTGGCGGAAATTTTCTTTTGTCAACAGCACCTCTCCCCGGATTTCAATGGCTGTAACGCCATATGCTGAAAATTTCGCCGACAATGGAATCGACCCGATTTGCTTGATGTTGGTGGTAATATCATCCCCGGCTACGCCATCACCGCGGGTCGCCCCCCTGGTCAACAAGTCGTTTTCATAAATCAGTGAAATGCTGGCCCCGTCAAATTTTGGTTCGACACTGTAAGTGAGGGGCGCGTTATTCACCAGGCCGCTGACTCTCTTATCCCAGTCAAAAAGATCCTGCGGATTGTAGCTGTTTTCAAGACTCAGCATCGGTGCCAGGTGGGCCACTGTTACAAAATCCTTGTTGAGACTGTTGCCTACCCTTTGGGTAGGAGAGTCGGGCGTTATAAGCGAGGGGTGCTCCTTTTCCAGCCGTTCCAGGCTTTTATACAAACGATCATACTCTTCATCGGCAATGAGCGGATCATTTAATATATAATACCGGTATTCATGAAATCGCAGTGCCTGCCGGATCTCTTCGATGTTATCGGGATGCTGCAGCAGCGTTTGGGTGACCGCCTGCCAGTGTTTGGTTTGTTCCTGTGTATACATATTATAATTCGCTTTGAAAAATAGTCAGACCCTGCCTCAACACTTGGCGGTACACCGGCGCCAGTCCACTCCGCCCGAGCAGGGAGGCCGCCTCCAGGTGCATCACCGCCCGGGATTTGCATTTTTTTGGAATTGGCCTATTCGGGAACAAAAGTGAGAAAAAAATATGTGTTTCTGTTTCCAGTTATAATAGTGGCGAACGAAAGGGGCGAAAAAATTGAGATCAGCAAGAATTTTTTGAAATTTTTAGAATATTGTGTGTATTTTACACAGTAAAGTGCTGATATGAAGAGAATCACGATTGCTTCTCCCGTTGCTTTTTTGTCTTGCTGCACCGATGGCGTCCTTACCTGTTCGAAGGAGGGATTGTTTCGGACGGGGAGCTCGGCGCTTCAAAAATGCCCTGGCCATCTCCTGACCCGAGTTGCCCATTAATCATCACATAAAGTGTAGCCATTGAATTCTATGCATCAAGAAGCTTCTTTAAATTTGTCCCACGACGCGGTGAAGACCCTGGAAAAGATACAATCGGAAGTAGAGAGTATCAACCGTTTAGCGCTGTCGGTCGATTGCGTTATTTTTGGTTTTGGCGACAATAAACTCAAGGTTTTGCTGATCCGTTCTGACTTAAAAGAATTTCATCACAAATGGACCCTGCTAGGGGACCTGGTCAAACCCGACGAAGATCTCAATAAGGCGGCCTATAACATCCTGACCAAGAGAACGGGCATCGATGACGTTTACCTGGAGCAGGTGCATACCTTCGGAGAAGTAGGTCGGCACCCCGCCGGAAGGGTCGTCACCGTGGCCTATTGTTCCCTGATCAATATCCAGCACCACCAGCTTAAGATCCATGCAAACGAATTACACTGGCATGAAGTAGATACAGTTACCAATCTTGCATTTGACCATCAGAAGATATTTGAGGCCTGTTACTCCTGGTTGCAAAAGAGAGTACAGGTACATCCCCTCGGTCTGAGTCTTTTACCGAGTAAGTTCTCGCTGCGGGAATTGCAAAACCTGTATGAAGCCATTTTAAATATTAAACTCGATCGCCGAAATTTCAGAAAGAAGTTCTTTGCCATGGATTTTTTAGTCGACCTGGAAGAAGAAGAAACGGATGTGCCCCACCGGCCCGGTAAATTGTATAAGTTTGATTATGAAAAATATGAGCAAAAGAAAAAAACCTGGTCAGGAATTGATTTTTGACGGGTCCTGTTCGGCCCGCTGATACACGCCGCTTTTCGGTCGCCCGATGGAGCAGCAGGCGCCGCCGCCGAATGCCTGGTCAGCACTTACGACAGACATTCTTAGGAGCCATGGACCGGAAATCATGGAAAGCAGCAAAAAAGCGCAAAGTGCCCGTATTGCAACGTTTAAAAAAAAAATTGGGAGAAATTACCATGCCATGCCAAATGTCTAAAAAGCCAGGTTTCCCTTTATTACTCATCAGCTGCCTGCTTTTTGCCTGTGGCAAGTCGCCTGCAAAGGGAGGCAACTCCAATAATGGCGGGGGACCTCCGCCGGCAGATACCATCCCTTTGGTCAAGGGGGCAGACATCAGCTGGGTTACCCAAATGGAGGCCGCCAGTATTCCGTTTTATGACAGCCTAGGTGCCCAGGAGGATTGCTATCAGATTCTGAAAAATGTAGGCATGAACGCGATCCGGCTACGGGCTTGGGTGGATCCTGCCGGGGGATGGTGTAATACCGCGGACGTGGTAGCAAAAGCCCTCCGCGCAAAAGCGCTGGGCATGAAGATATTACTCGATTTTCATTATAGCGACGTGTGGGCTGATCCGGGACACCAGACCATGCCGGCAGCGTGGGCCGGTGAAACGATTGCCGGCCTGACCCAATCATTATCTGCTTACACCACGGCGGTCCTGGATACCCTCCAATCCGTCGGGGTTACCCCGGCGTGGGTACAGATAGGCAATGAGACCAACGACGGGATACTGTGGCCCGTGGGCCAGGCGTCCGTTAATATGGGCAATTTCGCCCAGCTCATCAACGCCGGGTATTCGGCCGTGAAGGCAGTAGACACCTCCATTAAAGTAATCGTGCATATTTCCAATGGATACGATAATACCCTGTTTCGATGGGTGTTTGACGGATTATCAGGTAATGGTGCCCATTGGGATATTATAGGGATGTCGTTATATCCGTCGGTAGGCAACTGGGCATCCCTGAATGCCCAGTGCCTGGCCAATATGAACGATATGGTGGCACGGTATGGCAAACCGGTGATGGTTGTGGAAGCCGGCATGAGCTGGGACCAGGCCGCTGCCACGGATGCTTTTCTTTCAGACCTCATCGCCAAAGTACGGTCGGTGTCCGGCGGGCAGGGCCTGGGTGTGTTCTATTGGGAACCGGAAAGTTATAATAACTGGCAGGGATACACGCTCGGAGCCTTTGATAACAGCGGGAAACCAACTGTGGCATTAGATGCCTTCCATTGAACAACAGCTGGCCCTCTAGAGGAGGATTTCCCCCTCAACTACAAAAATAATAACACCATGCGACTACTTTCTTTCAGCCTGATTCCTTTATGGGGATTGTCATTCACTTTTTGCAGCGGCCAAACAGCACCCCGTATCCATCAGAGCATGGACGCCAACTGGAAGTTTCATTTTGGCCATGCGGCAGACCCGGATAAAGATTTTAATTATAGCACCAGGACCATTTTTGCCAAATCGGGCGCGGCCACCGGGACAGCGATTGATCCCCGCTTTAACGACAGTTCGTGGCGAACGCTCGACGTTCCCCACGACTGGGTGGTAGAATTGCCTTTTGCCTACCTGAATAATTTTGACGTGATGGCCCACGGTTACAAGCCGGTCGGCGGACTTTTTCCAGCAACAAGTGTCGGCTGGTACCGCAAACATTTTAGCGTGCCGGCTGCCGACTCGGGAGGGCGTTTTCAATTGCAGTTTGACGGCATCTACCGCAATGCCACCGTTTGGGTAAACGGGTTATATGTTGGCAACAATATGAGTGGCTATTGCGGGGCATCTTATGACATTACCGATGACATCAATTATGACCGGGACAATGTAATCGTAGTCAGGGTGGATGCCACCCAGTATGAAGGTTGGTTTTATGAAGGGGCGGGTATTTACCGTCATGTCTGGCTGAACCGGTACGATAACCTCCATATAGCGGAAGGAGGGCTTTTTGCTTACGCTGCCGTGCAAAACAAGACAGCCCGGGTGAGTGTTGAAACCAGGGTGGACAATCAAAGTCAGTCGGTCGCCACCTGTACTGTTTCATCGTATATTGCCGATAGAGAGGGCAGGCTCCTTGCTGTCACGAAGGAAAAGCCGGCGGTCCTGGGAGTGAATGGCTCCATATGGGTGAAACAGGAACTAACCATCAGGGACCCTGTCTTATGGACGCTGGACCAACCCTATTTATACCGGGTGTCCTCAGTAGTAAAGTCAGGCGATAAGATTGTGGATGTCGTTGAAACCAGGTTTGGCATCCGTACGCTGCGCTTTGACGCCAGGGACGGCTTTTTCCTCAATGGGAAACATGTGAAAATTTACGGCACCAATAATCACCAGGATCATGCCGGGCTTGGCAGTGCCCTGCCGGACTATGTACAGTATTACCGGATACGGCTGTTGAAGAATATGGGGGTCAACGCCTACCGGACCAGCCACTATCCGCCGACACCCGAATTGCTGGACGCCTGCGACAGCCTTGGCCTACTGGTCCTGGACGAAAATCGACTGATGACCAGCGCCGCTGAAAACCTCGGCCAGTTTGAAAGAATGATCCTGCGTGACAGGAACCATCCGTCTGTATTTCTGTGGTCCATCGGAAATGAAGAGGGATGGATACAGACCAGTAGCGTTGGCAGACGCATTGCACAAACATTCATTGCCAAACAAAAGCAAATCGATCCGAGCAGAACCTGCACCTACGCTGCGGACGTCCCAAACATATTTAACGGCGTTAACGAGGTAATTCCGGTCCGGGGATTTAATTACCGACAGTTTGCCGTCGACAGCTACCACCATGACCATCCTGGCCAGCCCATCATCGGAACGGAGATGGGAAGCACCGTGACCACCAGGGGTGTCTATGAAAAAGATTCGATCAGGGGGTATGTTCCTGACCACGACTTGACGGCCCCCTGGTGGGCCAGCACTGCGGAAACCTGGTGGAAATTGGCAGCCGTAAATGATTACTGGTCTGGTGGATTTGTCTGGACAGGATTCGATTACCGCGGTGAACCTACCCCGTATGCATGGCCGAACATCAGTTCCCATTTTGGAATTATGGACGCTTGTGGATTTCCGAAAAATAATTATTACTACTATCAAAGCTGGTGGACGGACAAAGACGTCTTAAATATCTCCCCGCACTGGAACTGGCCAGCCAAAAGAGGCCAGCCGGTAGATGTATGGGTCAACAGCAATGCCGACAGCGTTGAGTTATCCTTAAATGGCACGAGTTTAGGCCAGAAGGCCATGCCCCGTAACAGCCATTTACAGTGGTCCGTCCTCTACCAACCAGGAGTACTCCAGGCTGTGGGGTACAAACAGGGGCGGCGACTTTCTGCCAGTGTGGCAACTACGGGCCAGGGCGTCAACGTCGTCCTGACGCCATATAAGACAACGATGCTGGCAGACGGCAGGGATGCGACTGTCATGAATATTAGCGTAGTGGACCGGGATGGTCGCGAGGTGCCGGACGCCGACAATTTGATCCGGTTTGAACTGCGGGGTCCTGGCAAAATCATTGGCGTAGGTAACGGCGACCCCAGCAGCCATGAACCTGATAAATGCATGGACGGGGCATGGCAGAGAAGTTTGTTTAATGGCAAATGCCAGGTGATCATTCAATCCAATGGCGCAGCAGGCGACATCCAGTTTTTAGCCAGCGCCGAAAATATTAAGTCCGAAAATATAATTATTCATGCCAAAGGAAAATCGCTGAAGAAATATGTGAGTGAAATGGTTGCGGGGAAATAAAA
>Ga0209698_10004617_pt1 | contig 15033 bp, 18 predicted proteins | sample LitLauG_LLR_2012_FD_187203 | JGI IMG/M metagenome (GOLD analysis project Ga0209698, IMG submission 187203) | Freshwater sediment microbial communities from Pennsylvania, USA - Little Laurel Run_MetaG_LLR_2012 (SPAdes) (version 2) | ecosystem: Environmental > Aquatic > Freshwater > Creek >...
GGCAAAGTCCTTCACCCCGAGGCGATCCAAGACCTCGGTTCGCATCAGTTTGCCTTCGCCCAAACACAGCGGGCACTCAATGGCGTCGGTCGGCAATGTTGATCGTGTACTCAAATGACCTCCATGAGAATTGGGGGACGGGGCGGGGGACAACACACTGCCTAAGTTCGCGGGCCATCCATTCAAACTACCTCCCCTGCGACGGTGATGTGCTTGCGGTAGGTTCTGAGGATTTTGGTATCGCCCGTCTTTATGTTCTGGAACTGGGGCCTGATCTTCACTGCTGGCACGACATCCACTGCCATGCAAGTGCCATCGGTGAACTCGACCTCGACCGCGTTGTAATCGGGGTCGAACGCGACGGTCATCTGCTTGACGATCTTGCCACGAGCTTCCTTAAGCTCAATCCACGGCTTGCTCATTCACCCTCCAGAGGTTCGATAGGCTTGCGAACGAGCGGCACTGGAACAAGTTTCCGCTCGTTCGAGAGGTTGCCCCCAACGAAGTCCGATAGTTCGGCTTCCTCGTCGATGGTTAAGTTGAATCTGAAAGACGCCAGTGTATTGTCCTCGAAGACAATGCTCAGGCTGTACCAGTTCTCATCGCGGTAGTTTGACCATTGAACCCGCTTTATCGTCTTCCCAACGAGATGCTGCGTGTAGTCGGCGTGACGAAGTTTACTCATAGTCACCGCCAATTAGCAGCCCTGAGTCATCCTTGTGTGCCATGTGTGCCTCCCCTACTTTTCTACCAATCGCTGAGAGCAAATCGCTAGAAATTCCAAGAAAAAGTTGTCGGGATAGCACCATCGTCACTCTTTCGTGTGGTTACTTCAATTTTTTCCCTGAAAAACTAGCGATTCCAGAAGGCAGATTGGTAGAAAAGGAGTGGGGATATGATGCACGACTACCGCTCCGCAGAAAGCATGAGTATCGAAGGGCTCATCGGGCTACAGCGACGGCTCTCTTCTTCCAAGAACCCGTTTGATAGGGTGATCGGCACATTGTGCGTCGCTGGGCTCCTCAAGGAGAGATTTGCCGTATTGACTGACGCGGCAGTTGGGAAACTGATGCTTGACCACGTTTGGAACGAACTCAATCTTTTGGAGCCCGAGAGTGTCATCGTTGAAATTGCCAGCGAGCGGCTCCTCCATTCCTCCCCCGTGCTAGTCAAAAACGTAAAGGAGAATCTCAACCGATGAAAAGAGCAGCCGTGTATGTACGAGTCAGCACCGTAGATCAACATCCCGAGACGCAACTGCATGACCTTCGGCAGTTCGCCGCTCAGCGTGGGTTCCACATCGTGCAGGAGTACACGGATCACGGCTTCAGCGGTACGAAAGCCCGACGGCCCGCACTGGACGAGCTTATGGAGGATGCCCGCCGACACAAATTCGATGTGCTCATGGTCTGGTCTATCGACCGTCTTGCACGGAGCACAAAGCACCTGCTTCAAACGCTGGACGAACTGACGGGTCTAGGAATTCAGTTCCTCTCGCAGCGGGAAGCAATCGACACCGAGGGTCCGCTCGGGCGAGCGATTGTTGTGATCGTCTCGGCGATGGCCGAGTTGGAGCGGTGCGTCATCATCGAACGAGTCCGTGCAGGGATGCGTCGGGCGAAGTTGGAAGGTCGCCGAATTGGGCGTGCACCACTGGACATCGACAGGGGACAGGTTGTCTGTGATCGTCGCTCGGGAATGTCATTGACGCAGGTTGCGAAGAAGCATTGCATCTCGCGGGCAAGCGTCTGTCGCCTTATGAAACACGTTGGGAACGTTGAGCCCGATCCCTGCTTGCAGGAGACTGTCCTTCGCGATGCTTCCGTTTCTGGCGTGCAACCGATGCAGTGACTTTGTGATTCAGGAGGGACATGAGCACCAACAATCTCGGGCTCTCAACTACGGCGACCCGCCAGATGGAGCGGATGATCGACGACGCCGCATGGCTCACGTATCCATTGCACCTAGCCGTGGGCATCATCAAGACGTTCGTGTACACCCTCTTGGCGATTGCCTGCTTTATTTTCGCCGTGTGCCTGTGGATGTTCACCACGAAGGACAATCGTGCAGCGGAGATCAAGGATTTCGCCGCGAACCAGTCGATCTACCGCGTGGACACCGCGACCAACGCCGTGACCTTGCACAAGGCTGGCGATCAGCAGATGGACGAGAACGTGGTTCGCACCGCGTTCTCGGGTGCGTCCGACAATGGCGAGTTCATCAAGAACCCGAAGTGGTTCGATCACAACTGGCTCGGTGAGAAGAGCGATGTGATCGGTTGGGCCTACATCCGCAGTTCGCACAACGTTGCGGCTTTGAAGGCAGAACTGGAAGAGTCGGGCGTCAAGGCTCCCGTCATCAACGCTCCCGTCGTGTACATTTCGTTCTTGGAAATGAACGTCGAAGCGGCTCGTGCGGTACAGGGCAACTGGTACACAGGCATGTGCTTGGAGTCCGCGAACTGCACCAAGCGGGACTTCCTGCCGCGTAACGATTCGATCTACGCGGATGCGGTCGGCACGCAGGTGACGGCGAACCAAAAGGCTGCCATCAATGCTCTAAACGCCACGGGCACCCCGGAATTCTGGATTGCGACAGCCCATGCGAACGGCGTTACTGACATGGACGCAGTGTATGCTAAGGCTGCCGCGACCAACAAGGCGGAACTGGACCGCGACTTTAGCTACAGAGAGACGCCCTCGGAAGAGTTTGCCCATGAAGTCGAGATCGGCGTTGTCTGCTACTTCGCCTTCATCGGCTTCTTTGGCATCTGGATCGCCCGCCGCATGTACAGATTCAACCATTCACACTAAGTACGGATGAGAACACTGCGTTTCCGACTGGTGGTCCTAAAGGGGTACTTTCTTCCGCTCGGCAAGTGGCTGATTCTTCACGACTAAGAATCCCGCCTTCGGCTAGTCAGGAGACTATACCTTCTGGGACACTCAAGGACGCCTGCGGTCTCGGGACAACACTGGGTGCCTCATGCTCTTGATTCGGGCTTTCGTGCAGCGAACTCTCGGCGCATCTCGACGTAAAACTGAAGTTCCGCATTTGCGGGCGGCTTGCCATGCTCGACCCACGAATACCACGCACGGCTTAACTTGAAACCCTGCAAAGCGCGGTCAGCCTCGATCAGGTAATCGCTCGTATTCTCTGGATCGACAATCGGAAGCCCCAATATAAAAAGTGTCAGCGGCATGACGTTGGGGATGAGGTCATACGCAATGTGTCCTGCCCGAAACGCGATAAGTATTTGGTCGCTCGTCAACGGGCGTCCGAAATCTCCGATGGTCGCCTCGATCAGTCGGAGGGCCTCTTCATCAGGCAACCTTTCGACACTGGACAACAAATGAGTTGCCCCTGCGCCATGAAGTTTCTCAAATTGTGGAGACTCGAATACTTCAAGTGAGTGCTTAATGGCACCTTCAAGCAAGCCTTGGCTCTCCACCGCTCGGTGCCAGTATTCGCGCCAGAATGCCAGCGCCTCCCTAGCCAGAGCGCGGTGCTGAACAAGAGAAGCATATTTCTCCTCGCCCGCTCGGATCGCAGCGAAGTAAAAGAGTCGCTTCGCTTCAGAGCCAGCCAGCCCTTCAAGGTCGGCCCTTGATCGTCTGCCCGTCCAGTCGTATCGCTCACTCGTGGCCGTCTTTTCGATGTCGGCATGTATTTGGGCATTTATGCGGTCAAGATTGATCCAAATGATTCGGTTGATGTCTTGCCAACGAAGAATGCCCGTCTCCTCAGGCAGTTGCGTAGCGGTCTCCTCCAATTTGTGCAGCCTCGTTGGTTTAGTTGCAATAGTCTTGGCGAAGCTAGTGAGAGCGATATAGAACATCATCCTTTCGTTGACATGCCAAAGCCTATTCAGATGTTGTCCTGTTAGCGTTCGAGTGTCAGTAGGAAAACCTCGACTCCCAAGCCATTCCTTCTCGTGATCCTTCCAGTGTCCGTGAACGATAGTATTGCGAAGGTACTTGATTGCCAAATAGTCATCGAAGACTTCACGTTCCACCTGAATGCCAGCGCTCACGAAGGCATCGTACAGGCTGCGAACGCGGTCTCCGTTCTTCGTGTCCTTGGCGAAGTACACGTCCAAAACGTTGGCGCGGTCTTTGTCACGCCATTGTTTGAGCATCTCTTCGATATTGCCAATCATGAACACTGCGAGCATCCGACAGAAGGAAGCATCCGAGTTCTCTTTCCAGACGGCCTTGAAAGGATGAGTGACGAGTGCAGTTCGCGCTTCGCGTAGGTAAATCAGATCGTCTGAATATGTGTCAATGAACTCTGGAACGTCCATAACTCCACGTCCTTGAGCGGGGAATGGAAGCAAGTGATCTGGGTGTCGAGTAAAATTCTAGCCAGCCGCAAGGCAGCAAGCAACTTTAGCTTTACCCTCGAACGGAACGAGCGATGAACCTCTTAGATGGCCTGAACTATTACAAGGAGTGCTCGGCCTCCGACTGGCAATTCACCCTCAGAGTCGAGAGTTCCGCCGTGGAAGTGTTGAAGACGATCTCGCGACATGGCGATCAGCCGAGTGTGTCGGCGCTCAACGCCGCGCACGCACTATTGATTGATATCGAAAAATGGAAAGCCATGTGCCTCAAGGAACGGATGGGGAATGCTGAGCGAAATTCGACTCAGGCCGTGTGGGATGCGTTTCGTGATGCAGTTAATGCTCGCAACGACCTCGAAGCCATACTCTCGATCATGCAACTCAGGGGCTTTGGCTCGTCTAAGGACGAGGAGTCGGGACAGCGGCGAGCCAAGGTTGCAACCGCTGCGCTTCGGTTCCTGAAGCCCGACACTTGGGGTGTTGTCGATTGGAGAACAGTGGCTATGCTGGGGTTCCTGAGCAAAAGCAATGATGACGTGGATCAAGCCTTGCGGCTCGCAAAGAAAGAGAATGCTGCCAATCTTCGACGGGTGTTCGACATCATTGATGAAAACGGAGCGTGCGCTGTGAATCAGGTGTACAGGAATAAACGCGCTAATCCCTCTTTTCCACGGACGGTGGATGTCGAGATGGCTGTGTTCGGTCTGTCGGTGATGGCGTGGCCCTTTCCGAAATGAGCAGCCAGATAGCCCGAGCTTTTGACCTATTCAACGGAGCGACGGCCAGATTTGAGACGAAGCACACGCGCCAGTTCTGACGACTATCGCTCACCGATTGATTTAGAAGGCACCGAGGATGTCTCGCCAGTTCACGCGGAGGTTACAAGGCCCGCACATTGATAAGATTAAAGTATGAAGCTCAAATTGAAGAGTGCCGAGGAGTTTCGTCGTTTATTAACCACGCTGCTCGACGACCTAGTTGACGCTCGATTTCATTTCACCCTCCACCAAAATCTTGCCAAAGCGGGTGAGGAATACGCGATAGAAATCGCGCAGTCACCAACTTTCTGGGGACTTACGCTCAGCGCCCACATGGATGCTGTCTTGCTTCGCCTTTGCAGAGCCTACGATACCTATGAGCACACGGCTCTAAATCTGGGAAATCTTTTGGATACGGTACGAGCGAATTTGAGCATCTTCGATGAGCCGAACTTTAGACAGCGAGTGAAGGGAAATTTGTTCGTAGATTCGCTCGCGGCTGAGTTGAAGCCGCCCGATCACGCGCAACTTCAGAAGGACATCGAGGCGGTGAGCGATTCCGATCCTCTCGTCCGTAAACTCGTAATGTGGCGTCACAACTACGTCGCACATCGGAACAGCCATTTCACCTTGAACCCGACGAAGTTCGACACTCAGTATCCTTTGCTCTTTGCCGAGATTGACGTTCTCTTAGACAGAGCACTGGAAATCGGAAATCGCTACAGTTTGCTCTTCGATGCAAGCTCCCATGCGACGTTGATGGTGGGGCGGGATGATTACTTGAGTGTCTTAAAGGCCGTTCGAGAACATGTGGAAGCATACAAGCGTCGTCTTGAAGAAGAATGGAAGCGGCTCGGTGTTGCCGCCAATTCCGACGTTCTTTGAGTTCAATCATTGTCCATTCTGCTCAGCCGCAGCCGAGTGGTTTCCGCGACCCGCCGTATTCACTGGATTCTTTCCTCTTCGCCGAGAGAGCTTCGGTTAATTCCAATCACGCGCACTTCCTTCCCACAGAGTCCAGCATATTTGATCGCCATGCCGAGCAGCGTGTACTCGCCATCTTGGTAATTGGCGGCAAACGCGTCTTGATGGAGCAAGACCAGTTCCGCATCATCCGCGCACGCTTTTGCGAACTCGGGGAGTTTCTTCCTGATCGTTGCGATCAGGTTAGACTCTCGCTGCATCCGTTCGTCATCGGTCATAAGTGCTATGAGAATAGCCGATCCTGACTTTGCGCGGGTTCGACAGGCCGAGAACATTCCTCATCATCGTTCACAACATGGTTGATCCGATTGCTCACTGGATAGCATCGCATCACCCGAGCATTGAAGGGCTTCAGCAGTTCGGACGCCGCAGCCACATCCTTCATCCACGGGTCGAGCCACAGGTCGTAGCTGATTGGATCAAGAATGACGGGCATTCGGTCGTGGACAGGCGAGGTCACAGCATTTGGGGTCGTGGTCAAAATCGAGCAGGTTTTTACCCAGTTGCCACTCGGGTCTTTCCAGCGATCCCACAATCCTGCGAAAGCGAACAACTCCCCCTCGTTGACTTCAAAACAGTAAGGCTGCTTGGGTTTCCCCGTCCGCACCCACTCGTAAAACCCGTCTGCGGGGATCAGGCACCTGCGAGACTTCAACGCATCGCGGAACGCCGGCTTAGTGGCTGCCGTTTCCGATCTTGCGTTAATCATCTGGGCTGCGACTGACGGGTCTTTTGCCCATGACGGAATTAGCCCCCAGCGGAATAACGATAGCTCCCGAGTGGGCTCCTTCGGATTCTGGCGGATGACGGGGATCGGCTGAGTTGGGGCGACGTTGTATCGAGGACTCCAGTCTTCATCTCCCGAGACGCCGTCGAAGTGCTCTTCGATAATCTGCTTTCGCCGCGACAGTCGGTAGCGTCCGCACATACAGGCTCTCAGGCTTGCTTCGGCCACACCTTTATCAATTCAAACAAAACGGGCCGAAGCACTACATACGATGGCGTGTCAGCAAGGAATGCGGCCTCGGAGATTGCCCGCATGAAGCTGCTTCCGTGGTCCCTTTCGAAGCGAAGCCAGTCACGCAATTGAGTGTCGGTGTAGGCAGAATCAGGCAAATCCAGCCTCCTCAAGGTCTCACTCAAAATATCCCCGCCTCAGAATCGTGAATAGCAACATGGTGTCGATAATCGAACCGATCACAGCCTGCAAACTCTGACTTCGTCGAAAGTCAGCGAAATTTGTGCCGCTCCATTGTATTCAGAAGCTCCTCCTTCGTCTTGAACCGTTCGGCGTTTCCCACCATCGCATGTAGACCATTCCACGCGGCCATCAGCAACTCCTGCAAGTCGAATTCTTCGGTCCGCCTGCCGTGATGCACAAAGGAGGATCGCACCGCGTAAGCCTCGGATACCACCTTCTTAACTCGGAGGCGTGACTCGGCATCACGACCGACCAAAAAGGCCAATCGCTCGCCAATATTTTGGGTTATTGCCTCAGTCGCGTTCAGAAGCAGAACCGATTCCAATGCCGCGAAAATGTAGAGAAGCTTCTCGGCTGTGTCTGGAACCAGTGGGGCCTTGGAATACAGGAATAAGGCATCGAGTACCGCAGCCTCCAAGTCGGTCTTTTCCTCTTTTGCAAACAGGCTACTGATTGCGGTCAAGCCTGACGATTGGAACTCGCGGAGGAGCCCGTCGTCGATGACCCACGGGTCTGTGCCACGCGGTGTTACACCCCGACTCTCGCCGACGATTTTCCCGTCCTTTACCGTCAGATAGTGATGTCCTTGTCTTTGGTGACTCCCTAATGGAACGCAGTAGGAAAGCTGGCGAGGGTCGAAGTTCGCAGGAGCAAAAAAACGCAAAAGGGCCGTCGCCGAGTCAACTCCCTCGGCTGCAACCTCGGCTGCTCTTATCGGCTCAGCCAGTACCGACACAACTCCCGCTGCGAACCCCTGCAATTCCTTTCGCCTTCGCTCAAGTGCTTCGAGCACCTTGGGAGAATCTCCCGCCTCGGCACGAATGCCCTGCTGCCACACGTCCAGCATTTCTCTTGTGATTGTCTTGAACACGACCGTGCCTATATTGAACGGGGACTGGACATGGAGAGCGTAGATCGGAATCCAAGTCTCAATCTCGCGGACACTCAACGAAGCCTCCCCGATTATGAAGTCGCAAGCAGGTTGAGTCGAGTTTTGCTGACATGCTTTCAAGCACCAACGAAAGAGGGCATCCTCCACGAACTGCACGCCGACAGTGTCACGGAATGCAGGAGTCTTCTGGATAGATCGAGCGAGTTTTGCCAGTTGAGGATAATCCGAATCGCCCAATCCGATCAGCTTGCCGCCCTCCGTTGTGAATCGGTTGACTCGGTTGCCGTTCGCATCCTGAGAAGACACTTCGACGGGGCCCCGCAAGTCGTTGGCGGTCAATGCATGTCCGACGAACACGTCAACCTTGAATTCACTCGTCGCCGACTGGGGAGCTTTCTCTTTTACACAAACCCTGTCTGCGATTGCCTGCGATTGGGCTGTGAAGACCGCAATGGCATCAGGATGGAGGTCGAATTTCATTCGCTCATCACCTGCTTACAGAACAGTTTACGTCCCTCCCTGTTGAACTTGGGAAGAGCTATTCAGTCGGCTCCGAGTGCCGAAGAATTCCCAAGCTGACAAACCTGACCTTCCGCCTATCCTTTGTCAGGATCGTCTCGCCCGTGAACGGGATTTTTCTTAGAATCCCAGCCTTGTGTCGGACTGAGAACTTGCCGAAGCTGTCGAGCTTCAGCTTAAACCCGTCCGTGCCCAAATTGTTGAGGAGCGTGTCCTCAATGCACCGAACCACCACGCTGACCACGTGGGCGGCTTGTTTTTTCGTCGGTAGCAGCAATGCCTGCTGAACCCTGACTGCCAATTCGTCTCGACCTCTTAGGCTTGCTCGCATGTAGTTCAAATTCCTTTCAAGGAGTGTCTCCATGCAGAGCAATACCGCAAGTTTCGACAATCAACCTTTCAATTTTCCCAATTTTTCTGTAGGAACTAGCGCCTACAAATCCGACCCCTTCACGATCAGAGATGGCCGATACGTCGGGCACGATGGATTCGTCGTTCCGAAGGACTTCGACGAGTTTCACCAACGGTTTCCCCACCACATCCCAAACTGGGTCAGAAAGCACTCCGACAGGTTTGCCCCGAAGGAGGATTTGGAGGACTGGACGCAAGACCTCGTGATTCACATGAAATACCTGCCTTCTACATCCAAGCATCGGGATGCTGGCAACGAGGACATCGTACAAACGTTCGACCCTGCCAAGCACCACGGTGCCAACCAGCCTCGGTTTTTGAACTACGTTAACCTGTGTCTCGCGAACAAGTTCAGAACCATCCACTCAAAACGGAGGAAAGATGCGATGTGCCACACGGAAAACTTGTCTCTGACCGGGCAAAGGGACTCCGAAGAATGTGGCAAAGTGGATGATGTTTACCGCCTCGCCCACTCTGAATACTTACGTCGGGCTGCCGACATTTCCGAGAAGCGGGCACAGGATGAAGAATTCGTCAGGGAGTTCGTAGACTTCGTCAGGCGGAAAGACCCGAGCGTTTTGCCGTCGATAAAGTCGATTCTAGCGACTGGCACGTTGGGGGACGCTGCTGAGTTCCTTGGAATCACTGAGGCCCGATTTTCCCGCCTGCGGACTCGTATACGTCAGTTAGGCAAGTCCTTCATGACAGGGGACGACCACATCCCGAAGCAGAGGAGGCCATACAAGAAGCGAGTGAACTCCAAACTCGCTGTCGCCGCCGTTGCAAGCATGTGAGCTTCTCAGAACACTCTTGAGCACCGAATCATTAACAGTTCGGTGCTCCTTCCCCCTTTTGCAACGAAAACGCCCATCATGACCCTCGTAATCTTGGCCCCGGCCCCCAAATCCGGCAAAATCCAAATTGTATGGCTACCATCGCAATCGTCCGCCGTGCTGCTGCACAAAGGTCCATCGCCGCTGAGCATCGCGTAATCCCTCGCAAATCGAAAGACCTCCGCGTTCACGGGAGGCACGCTACATCAGTTCAGCCAGCCCAAAGAGAAATAATTTCCGTTTCAGTCGCGGATTTGAAGGCCCATGCCCATGATCTGTCGAACGAGGCCCTCGCGAAACATCTTGTAAATGGCGTCGGGCCGATGCTCCGCAAGCTCACCGAATTGCGACCCTATCTCGAAGAACTCACAAAGCGTTTCGCCCATCTCCGCAAGGGTCAGACGATCATGGGCTATTCAACCTTGGACGCCTTCTGTCGTGCTGAACTGCACCGAACATCTCGTGCGATTCATTACGCTCTGAGCGGGGGTAATCCGAACAACACGAAGAAGAGCGAGGAGGGCCTTCCGAAAAGCTTCTGGTCGGACTTGGCACACAGCTTAAACGAACTCGTACCCTCGTCGTCGGATGGTGTCGAACACAAGGTCGTGAATCGCATCGAGACGGCGATCTTGAAGATTCGGGCGGGCGAGAAGATAGAGCCCAAGTGGACACTCGATCAGATCGTCTTCAACTGTCAGGAAATCTCTGCGATCTTCAGCATCTACGCAAAGATGCTCGATCCAAAGAGGGCCGAGGAGTTCTTGGCGAATCCCAACATCGCTAAGGCGGAAGAACGTCTTAGAGAAAAGCTTTCTCGCCGACCAATTTGATTCGGCTGCGGCCACACTAACAGCATGGATGAACATCTAAGAGAGATGCACTGTATCGCGAAGGAGCGGTTCGAAAGCGACCGCTCAAAATGCTACCAACGGCACATTCGCGAATTGTGGGCAGAAGTCGAGCCTCGCGAGCAATGGACTTCCTTGGCTGGTGCTATGGTGGAGAGGATCACGCGAGAAGAAGCCGAGTCCGTCATCCTGAAATACGAATGGTTAGCGGCAGACCCAAGGAACAACGCCCCAATGGGTCGAGGAATTCAGGCTTTCTACGGTCTGAGGCTGAACGGAGAATTGATCGGAGCGAACTGCCTCGGGAAGATGGGCGGCGATATCAGCAACATCTGCGGAAGGGCGAACGCGAAGAAGGCAGTATGTCTTCACAGGGGAGCCTGCGTCTTTTACGCTCCTCCGCACGCCGCTTCTTACTTCACCAGCCGGACCTGTAAGCAGGCTCATAAAGATTTCGGATGGAGCATTTTCTTTGCCTATTCCGACACGCAGGACGCATCCGAGATCGGCACGATCTACTCAGCCTGCAATTGGTATTTCATCGGGGAGGATGTCGGCAAAACGCAGGGAAGTTTTCACGTCGATTTCATCTCGCCTGACGGTACGGAGAGGGTGTCATCGTACAAGCTCAATCACGACACAGATCGCAAATTCCTTCGCGGTCTGGGATGGAGCGAGGAAAAAGGTCCGATGCGTCCGTACCTTAAACGACTGGGGTGGATGCCGAAGATTGTTCACGGCAAGAAGAAGTGGGTGTGGTTCGAGGGCACTCGTGCTGAAAAAGCATACTTCAAGAGCGTTTGCCGCTACGAGTTTCTGCCGTATCCCAAACGTCGCGCAGCGTCAGAAGCGACTCCTGTGGAATGTCCGCCTGTTGTGAACTTCGACGATGCCTCGGTGACGCTCGCGACCGTTTAGTTCACGCCCGCAGGAGGACATCCATCCGAATGCGAGATGTCGTTGATGCCCTCCCTCTCCTCCCCGTGATCCGCAGGAAATCGAGCCTTCGCTCCTAGTGCTATGCTGCTGTCTCAAACCGCTTTCTCCTTGCGGTGATGAGCAGGTGCACGATCATGCAGATTGAAACCGCTGAAGAACTTAGTCGGAAGCTGCGTTCACTCGCGGATAAAGTCCAACACAGACTGTGGGTCGCCGTCCCTTACGTTGGAGGTTGGAACGCCGTCAAGAGTCTGCTCGGATTGCGATGGCGGGATTCTGATGAAGTCAGATTTAGATTACTAACGGATACCACGAACACCGGTTGGCTCGACAGGCAAACCATTGAGGTAATGAACTCACATGGAAAGATCAAGCATCTTCTGGGCCTCCACGCGAAGTTGTATATCATCGACAACCATGCCCTAGTTACGTCAGCCAATCTCACAGAAAAAGCGTTCTCACGACGACACGAGATGGGTGTTTTTCTTTCTCCGAATGAGTCGAGGCAGGTTATTAAGAACTTCGAAGACTGGTGGGATAACGACGCTGGGCCAACTCCTGAAGGATGGCTGAAGGGCCTGAGGAAGGCTTCGCACAAGCTGGGCAATGAAGAACCCAGCAAGAGCACGCTGAGCAAGCTCTATTCGCTGCCCCCGCTCCCGCCTGACAGGGAGGCGATCAGCCTGCCGTTCCGTGACTACAAGGCATTCCTGACCGCCTACCGAGAGTTTGCAGATACCTATGTCAAAGTTGGCAAGAGACTCTTTCCAAAGGCCCCTTTGTACATCGAGACGGATATGTTCCTGAACTACCTCTTCCATGACGATGGAGAACCATCTAGGGAATATGAAAAAAAGACATCTCCACGAAACCTAACGAAAGAGCGGCAGCGTGCGGAGGTCAGCAAGCAGGCGAAGAGATTCAGGAAGTGGACCGACATCAAGGATAATGAAGCAATCAGGAAGATCGGAGAACGTGCGAATAGGTCCTCCGATATTGCACGGCTCCTTTCGAGAAATCGGGTTAGGAAAATCGGCTGGCCCGAAGTTGGGAAAGTTTCCAAGATTCTCCACTGCATGAAGCGTAACCGCACGAAGTTCTTGAATCCGAAGAACAACCAACTGTCGGCGATAAAGAAGGAGTGGGGGTTCCTGCTGCATGGGATTGATGTTCCGATTGAAGTCAGGATGACGCACTGTTATGAACGACTCGTCGGGTTTGGGCAATCCGCCACTCAGGAGCTACCCGGCTGGTTCGATCCAAAGAAATATCCGATCAGAAACGCCAACTCTAACGCTGGGCTACGATTCTTGGGGTACTGAGGCTTCTGGGCTCAATCTTTAATTGAAACCTACCAGTTCCCATAGCCCAACGCCCGCTCCACAATCATTGTCGATTTTCGATTCTTGGAAACAACCTTCGATTTTCCCATCAACACTGCATTTTTCGACACCTTCCCTGAAAAGTCTGCACACGAAATTTTAGAAACTCAAATTTCACTCCCTTGATATAGATGGTCGGCGGACCGAAACGCGGGGGGTGAATATGGCAGCACGCTATCCGAGCGAAGTGTTGAGCGGTAAGCTTCGTGATCTTTTAGAACAAACTGAGTCCGAACTTTCGGACGCAACCGATCTCGTAATCGAGAAGCTCTCTGGGAGGATCGAACGATTGATTGAGATGTTCGGTCCTGAAGAGATTGAAACCAACCTCAAGTATTACGTTATCAGCGGCCTGCCACGAACCCTGCACGAAGCATTCGGCCCTGTCGCAGCCTACCCGTGGCAGGACAAGGAGTAGGGATCGTGGCAACCAAGGGCTTCAAGGAAACGCTAAAAGCGGCACGCAAGGACGCCAGCCGACAGGTTCTCTCTAGGGTCGCGGTTGTGATCGAGGCAAGCCCGAACCTGAGCTACCGACAAATTGCCGAAGACTTCGGGATCGGCACGTCCTTGGTTGTTCAAGCGGCCAAGGAAGCGGGGCTGAGCCGTCCGCGTGGCGGTGCATCCCCAGCATTCAGGAAAGGGACAAAGTAGCAGCTTGGTCTGATTCAACGAACTTTGAATATCTCTAGGTAGAGACGCATTTCCCCGAAGGAGTCATGCCCCAAGGGTTCGTTTCAGGGGAGGGTCATTTTTCGTCCCCCTCCCCGCCTTTTCCAAAGGCAAGCAGGACGAGAAAAGGCAAACACAATAGGACGAAAGAATGACACATAAACCCAAGTACATGTGCTGGTACGAGGAAGACTTCTGGGCCGACCGCTTTGTCAGCCAGATGCCTCGTCAAGCCCGCCATTTCTATCGGTCGCTGTTACAAGCGGCTCTCTTCTGCCCAACACGCCCCTACCTACCAACCGATGACACCGAGCTTGCCCTTTACGCGGACGCCGATCCTCAAGACTGGCAGACGCACAAGGCCGCTGTCCTGCACAAATTCACCAAGGTGACGATTGAAGGCGTCGAGCTATGGAGCCACAAACGCCTGCTGGAACAGTGGGAGAAAATCCAGAAGGAGTACAGCCAGTGGTCGGAGATGGGCAAGAAATCCGGCGAGTCCCGCAAACCTAAAGCCGATCCTACGTCGAACCACGGTTCGACCGCCGTTCAACCAGAGTTGAACAACATTGGAAGTGGAATTGGAAGTGGAATTGGAAAAAGAACAACGAATGCATCATTGATGGCACGCAATGACAACGATTCGCTTGTTTCTTCCATTTCAAAAACCACTGCTAAACCCAAAACCCCAACGAACAGCGAAGCAAAGATAGGTGGAGGGGAAAACTCAGGTGAAGCGGAGCAACTGGTTCGAACTCTGGATACCCTCCTGTCTCAACGTCCTGAGGTAGATATCCCTGCCAACTACGAGAAACTCTGGCTCTCTGACTTTAAGGCTGCCCTCAAGGAGTACGCCTTCAGTCAGATTCAGCAGGCTGTCATCTACAGCCAATTGCCTCGGAACCAGAAGTATTACGTTCGCTCGAAGTCCATCTGTGACACTTTGGAATCCCTGATTGAACAGGCTGAGACGCCTTCGAACAAGAAAGCTATTGATCTGCTCTGGCGTCAAGCCTTGAGCGGCAAACTGCCTAAGGGTAAGCCTGAGGAGAAGCCGCTTGGGACTTATAAGCGTGGGCGTCCCAAAGTAGCTGGTGATGGCTGTGAGATTCACACCTTCAAGGGCAGGGACAATCCCTCCCCCAGTTCCGCTGCCCCCCTCCCACAGTGTGACCACGAGGGATTTTGGGATACTCTGAAAAAGCTCAAACTATTCCGTCGCTGTCGTCGTCCTAACCAACCCGACGTT
>Ga0209698_10004618_pt1 | contig 15031 bp, 12 predicted proteins | sample LitLauG_LLR_2012_FD_187203 | JGI IMG/M metagenome (GOLD analysis project Ga0209698, IMG submission 187203) | Freshwater sediment microbial communities from Pennsylvania, USA - Little Laurel Run_MetaG_LLR_2012 (SPAdes) (version 2) | ecosystem: Environmental > Aquatic > Freshwater > Creek >...
CATGATGACTCTTCCTATGTAACGGTCTCGCTCCGGCGGCGAGACCATTGCCGTCCCGAGCCGGTCGGGGCGGGGGGAGGGGGACTAGCAGTCAAGGCGGGTCCGGCGGGAGAGGAATTTGCGCCGGCCCGTTGTGCGGCCAGAGGCGAAATGGCGCAAGCGGAGAAAATGCGGCGGGCCTCGACCGGCCGCGCCTGGCGGGCGCCGAGGGAATGTGCCATTTTCCGGCAGTATCTAGTTGACGTAGCAAGTTAGGCGCGCTATGCCCGGAACCGTCGATATTTCCCGCGAAACGTCGGCTGGCGCGCCCATAGTTCAATCAAGCGAGAAACGGTCGGAACCTCATAACGAGGTCGCTGACGGCATCGTGAAGATGCTGGACCGTTTCAAGCAGCGCCTTACCGTCGCAAATCCCAGGCTCATTGAGCGCTATATTGAATCGGAAAGTCATCTTCTGGTTCACTTCCGCATCGGGGCCATCAATGAACAATTCGTCGCCTACCTTCAACGGAGTGAGGGTGTCTCCAACTTTCAAGAAGGCATCGAGCGGCGGGAGCGAATGGCCGATAAGCTTTTCGAGCATAGCCATCCCGAGCGCTCCCACATTGACGCTTTGATGGCTAGAAGCGACCGCAATCAGCAAGCGGTGTTTATCGGTCACGTTAAGCTCATTCAAGACCCAGAGATTATCACCGTTCCCTCCCTTATATGGCTGGCTAAGGGCCAGCGCATCTATAGCGCTTTGCCGCATTCCCTTTATTTTTCGAGGGCTTTCGGCCATGTATTCCTTGGAGTCGGCGAAGATGGGAAAATACACATGCCTCCCGCTCACCTTCCCGTTCGTGCCAACGAGAAACAGTTGATAGGCGAGATGGTCCAAAGCGCTCCTGAGATTCTGAATAATATCGCCAGTGATGGTCGCGAGCCTGTCAGGAGTTCGTTCTACTTTGGAAGCGTAATAGATCAATTTTCGCGTTTGATCGTCGCGCTTGGTGCTGACTTCATATGGACGGGATTCCCAGAAGGCGCGCACAGCGACATCGAGGTCACCGATGTGCTCTTTGGCCCGTTCAATTTTGAGCCGGACCAGCGCAAGCCTTTCATCGGAGGTCATATCTGACCCTTTGCTTCATCGACGCACTGATATAAAACGTTTGCATGTCAAAGTCGGTTTCCGAACAATACAGCGATGAAGAAGCTGCCACGCGGCGTGACGCGCTCGCAAAGCAGATGCTCAAAATGTCGCCTAAGCCGCTCAAGGCAAAGACGGATGACAAGGCGAAGCGTCCTAAGAAGCCGTCTAAAACTTCTTAGGATTGTTCTTTCGCCATCGCAGGAATGCCCTCGCCTGTTGCTTAGACGTGCGTGGTTTTATCAGCGGCGCGATAGGTGAGGCGCTTGCCGACCATGCCCCTCATTGCCTTTGCGGCGCGCTCCGCATCGCCAACGCCAAGGCCAGAGCGATTGTTATATCGGAAGTCGAATTCCTTAAGATAGCGATGCAGATGCGCTTCGCTGATTGAATGGTAGGTTCCCATGACGCCGCGCTTGAGGATCGAATAGAAATTCTCAGCAGTGTTGATCGAAACGACTGTGGTGCTCAGTTTGTCGTAATAGGCGTATTCCTTGCGCGAGTGATCGACGGATTTATGCGACGCGAATTCGCGGCCCATTTTGACGTAAACGTTCGACTCGTCGGTATGCAGATCGCTGGCGCGATTGACGTTCTTCGCGATGATTGGGCGGACGGTTTCGGCAGTTACGTTCGCAACATGGAATGAGGCAACGCGCCCGTCGCGTTCGACAAGCGAGACGACGGCTTTCTTCGGTTCTGTATCGCGATGCGCGCGGTTCTTTTGCTTGCCGCCGACGTAAGTTTCGTCAACCTCGACAATTTTGCCAGAGCCACCAAGGCCGCCTGTCGCCTTATGCTCCATATCGCTCATACCTTCGCGCAGCCTGTGGCACATAAACCACGCCGACTGATAGGTAAGGCCGAGCATCCGCATAATCTGATGCGCGCTCACGCCTTTCTTGCTCGCCATCATCAGATGCATCGCCAAAAGCCACTTATTGAGCGGGATTTTGGATCGCTCCATTGCGGTGCCAACTGTCACGCTAAAGGGTTTGCGACATTCGTTGCATTGATAGACGCCGGGGCGCAGGCTCTTGCCGCCCATCTTCGTAATGCGCGCCGGATCGGCATTGCCGCAATGGCGGCAAATAGGACCATTGGGCCAATGAAGGGCTTCAAGATGCTCTCTCGCCTTATCGACATCGGTAAAGATCGGATTTGTGAGGTCGCACATGGGCTTGTCCTTCAACTTGAAGAAACAATAGCCCATCCATGTTGCTACGTCAACTAGATACTTGCCCATTTTACGGCGCGATTCAATTATTACAATGGCTTGCGATGTCTTTTTCCGTCGCGTCGCGGCGGGGACGATTGGGATTCGAAGGTCATCCCGAGCAGACGTCGAATTTAATAATATTTTCTATATGTTATTTATTGATCGCATTTTGCGTTTGTCTGGAACCGCCGTGTTGGCCGGCCCGGCTCGCGCGACGCACGCGCCTTCAGGGTGTCGGATCCGGCGGGCGGCCGCGGCCGAGCGAGCCCTCGGCGCGCGCCCTGAGATAGGCGTAGATGGCGTCGATATAGGGAGCGACGTTGGCGTCCCCGGCAAATCCCTGCATCGCCGAATTTCCGGCCACGCGGCCGCTGAGCACGACCTCCCGGAACGCTTCGTAGACAATCACCCGATCGACGAGCGAGGGAGCAAAGCTCGAACCGACGCCGTCCGGCCCGTGACAATGGTTGCAGCCGCCGTGATAGCGCCGGTAGCCCTGCAGAATGGCCGCGTCGGACTGCGCGGCGGCGACGTCCAAACTCAGAAACGCGCAAGCGGCGAACGCCAGAAGCAATGGCGGACAATATCCGGGCGCCCGCATCGCCTCGGTTCCTTTTCAACGAGCGTCCAGCCTGTCCGTGCTGGGGTCGTCCTCGACGAGCGTTGCCTCGCCCGGCGCGCGCGCCACGCCATCATCGACGAGAAGGCGATCGCCGTTTCGCGTCATCGTGATGCTCGTCGCCTCCTGCCCCAGCTGTCCTGGGGCGGAAATGACGGCGGATTGACCGGGGCTGAGCGTCGCCACGAAGCGAACCGGGCGGCCCGCCGGACCGTCGGCCAGCGTGATGACGACTTCGAACCCGGCGTCGCTCGGGCGGTAATAGGCGGTCCCGCGCATCTCGCCGAGCGCGACGCTGCGTCCGGCAAATGGCGCGAGTGGTTCGGCATGGACGGCGGCGCCGATGACGATAGAGCCGGCGACGGCGAGTATTGTTGTTGATAGCAACTTCATAACGGTCCTCCTACTATCGGCGCGAAAAGCGTCGCGCTCGCTTGCTTTTCATCTCGATCCAAGCCCCTCGTCGCCCGGCGCCGCGACCGAACGGCTATAATTGCCGCTCCCCGGCGTTGGCGCAGCGGAAGCTTTTCAGGATGTAGCCGGGATGCTCGACCATCCAGCGCGTCGCCGACATGGCGCCGGTCATTAGGCAGGCGACTTCGTTGTCGGCGTCGAAGGGCTGACGAAATTGACCGCAAAAACCCTTGGAATCGCAAGCGAAGATGAGCGTGACGAATCTCGGCGGGCTTTCGATATCGCCGCCGGAGACGAGTTTGGCGGCCACGGTCAGGATCAAGGCGAGCGAATGCATGGCGTGGCTCCATTGGCCCGGACGCGGGATGCGTGAGGGTGAGCGAAGACTGGCTGGGTCGTGTAAACCGCGTTTGACCGGCGTGTTTCAGAATCGTAATATCCTGTAATTCTTGCGTGTCAGCGCGATAACGGCCCGCCGGAATGCCCAACGAAGGGCGATCCGAATGCTTGATGTATCGGCAGACTCGGCGGTTAGCGCACAGACGGGTGCGAATGAGGAGCGCGGCGCGGCGCTTTGCTTCGCGAGCCTCATATTCGATGTCGACGCTTGCACGCTGACGCGCAAATCGGGCGAGGCGATACCGCTGACGCGCGGTGAATTGGCGCTGCTGCGCGAATTCGTGCGCCGCCCCGGCCGGGTGCTGAGCCGCGACCAACTGCTCGACGCCGTCGTCGGCCGGCGCGCCGCGCTGTTTGATCGCAGCGTCGACGTTCTGGTCGGCCGGCTGCGGCGCAAGATTGAGCCGGACCCGAAACAGCCCAGCGTGATCGTGACCGTGCCGGGCGAAGGCTATCGGTTCAGTGCGGCGCTGACCCCGGCGAAATCGGGCGCCGCAACAGTCGGATCGGGGCCGATCCCGGCGTTGCCAGTTCATGCCGCGCCGTGGTGGCGGTTTGCGATCGACGGTCCTGGCGGCGGCGGGTCTCTGCCTCTTTCTGCTGGTCGTCGCCGCGATAGGGTGGCGCCCGGGCCAGCCGAAGATGGCCCCGGAGGCCAGCGTGACCGTCCTGCCCTTCGCCAACCTAAGCGGCGACAGCGCGCAGGACTATCTTGGCGCGAGCGTGGCTAACGAGCTCACCACGCTGCTTGGCGCGCTTCCGACTTTGCGCGTCGTATCGAGTTCGGCCGCGCCCGCCGGCGCGGACTTGGACGTGAGGAGCGCGGCGAAGGCGGTCGGGGTGCGCTACGTCATTCATGGCGGCGTCCACAAATTGCGCGACCGCATGCGAATCACCGCGCAACTCTATGACGGCGCCAGCGGAAGCGCCCTATGGGCGAACCGCTTCGATGCGGACGGCGCCAACCCGCTGGCGCTGCAGGAGGATATCGCCAATCGCATTTACGATTCGCTCGCCGGACTGACCGGGCGCATTCGTACGGAGGAAGAGCGCAGCGCATGGAGCAAAGACGCGCCCAGTCTCGATGAATACGACTATTATTTACGCGGCCATTTGCTTTTCATGCGTCTGAACCTGGACGACGTGCTGAAGGCGCGCGCGGTCTGGCAGGAAGGCCTTGACCGCCTCCCGAACTCGGCTTTTCTGCGCATAAAGCTCGCCTTTACCTACTTTTGGATTGTCCTAAGCGGGGCGAGCGACGACCCGCATGGAGATATCGAAGAGGCGTGGCGATTGGCGAAGGCCGCCGACGCGACACAGCCTAAGTCGCGCATCGTCACATGGCATCTGCATTGGCTGATGGCCTACCTGTATCAAATGCATGACAACGATTTCATTCGCTCAGTCGCCGAGGCGCGATCCGCTGTGGAAATGGCGCCCTACGACGCGCTTTTGCGCAACGATCTATCCTGGCACCTGGCCAATGCCGGACTTGCCGAGGAGGCGATCGAATGGGCGAAGTTCGGACTGAGCCATGATCCGGATGGCTATGCGTTTTATCACACAAACCTCGCCTGGGCCTATTATGTGGGCAAGCGCTACCAGGACGCCTATGACGCGCAACGCGATTATGTCGCCGCCGCCCCGGCCCAGTTCGCGGCTATCTGCGTGCGCCTTGGCCGACTCGAGGAGGCGCATCGCGTGATCGCGGATTCGATCAAGGCGGGCAGCAAGGATTCGATCACCAAGGAAGGTCTCTACCCGCAAATCGAGCCGGACCGCACCGCGACCCTCAATGACATGCGCGCGGCCGGCCTGCCGGAGAATTAGCTGGGGAAGGCGCGCGCGCCGGCAATGACGCGCTCGTGGTCAGAAAGATCGGACAGGGTTTTCAATTCCTCAAGCCCCGCAGCCGCGAGAATCGCGGTCACTCTCGCGGCCTGACCGGCGCCGATCTCCACAAAAAACCGCCCGCTGCGCGGCGCCAGCAGCCGCGCCAGCGCGGGGGCGAGCGCGCGATAGGCGTCGAGCCCGTCGGCGCCGCCGTCGAGCGCCAGATGCGGGTCGTGATCGCGGACCTCAAGTTCAAGTCCGCCAATTTCGGCCGAGGCGATATAGGGAGGGTTGGAGACGATCAGATCATATTGGCCGCCTAAGGCGTCTCCCCACGACCCAACAATGACACGAGCGCGATCGCCAAGACCGCAGGCCGTCAGGTTTGCGCGCGCGACCGCCGCCGCTTGCGGCGAAAGATCGACCGCGACGCCCGAGGCGCCGGGAAGTTCGGTCAGCAAGGCGCAGAGAATCGCGCCCGATCCGGTTCCCAAGTCGAGCACCCGCACCGCCTCGCGACGGCGCCCGGCGAAGGCGGCGAGCGCGGCGGCGACGAGCGTCTCGGTGTCGGCGCGCGGATCGAGCGCGGCGGGGCCGATCGCCAGATCGAGGCTCCAGAATTCGCGCCGCCCGAGGATGCGCGACAGCGGCTCGCGCGCCGCGCGCCGGACGGCCATCGCGCGCAAGCGCAGCATCGCATCAGGATCGACCGGCGCTTCCGGATCACGGATGAAATCGGCCGCCGTCAGCCCGGCGGCGGCGCAAAGCAGCAGACGCGCCTCGCGCGTGGCGTTTTCGACGCCATTGGCTTCCAGCAGCCTGCGTATGTCGGCGACCGCTTCGTCGCGCGTCGTCATTGCGAGAAACGCGAAGCAATCCAGACTAAGCCGCCGCGCCAATGCTCGCGGCGCGGCGGGCGGGCGGCTCTCGTCGCCAAGTCTGGATTGCTTTGCTTCGCTCGCAATGACGGGGGCGCCAGCGCCGACGCAAGCGCGCCGCGCGGTTCAAAGCCAAGCGAGTCCCCTCCCCCCTTGTGGGGGAGGGTTAGGGAGGGGGGTCGCGCGGAACCGTCCGGCACACCCCGCGAAGCCAGGAAATCCGAAGAGCGGCGCGACCCCCCACCCCGGCCCTCCCCCACAAGGGGGGAGGGGGCGTTTGGCGCCTCTCTTGCCAGCGTGGGCATGGGCCGAAACCGCGCCTACGCCAGCGCCCCGTGGCAGTGCTTGAACTTCTTGCCGGAGCCGCAGGGGCAGGCCTCGTTGCGCCCAACCTTGCCCCACGTCTCGGGGTCGGCCGGGTTGCGCACGCCAGCGTCGGCCAGAGCGAGTCCGGCGGAAGGCGCAATGGCGGTGGCGGCAAAGTCGTTCATCCCGAACGCATCGCCGAGCGCACGATAGTCCTCTTCATTCTGGCCGGTCACCGGATCGAGATGCTGGAATTGCATCGGCGGCGGCGCGGGCTGTTGCGGCTCGAACCTCACTTCGATGCGCATCATCTGGGCGATCACCGCCTCGTGCCATTTGTCGATCAAAGTCTTGAACAGATCGAACGCTTCGGACTTATACTCGTTGAGCGGATCGCGCTGCGCGAGGCCGCGCCAGCCGATAACCTGACGCAAATGGTCGAGCGTCACCAGATGCTCGCGCCAGAGATGATCGAGCTCCTGCAGGATGACCTGCTTTTCCACTTGGCGCATCACGTCGGGCGTATTGCGGCTGACCCGTTCCGCGTAGGCGGCATCGGCCGCCTTGTGCAGGCGCTCGGCCATTTCCTCTTCGGCGATGCCTTCTTCCTTCGCCCAGTCGGCGACCGGCGGTGAGATGTTGAGCAGCGCCTGCACCGACGCATCGAGGCCTGCGATGTCCCAGGCTTCGGGATAGGCGTCGAGCGGAATGTGTTTCCCGACCAGATCGTCGACGACATTGGCGCGGAAGTCGGCGATCGTCGGCTCCAGCGATTCCTGGCCCATCATCTTGCGCCGATCCTCAAAAATGACCTTGCGCTGATCGTTCATCACATTGTCGAACTTCAGGATGTTCTTGCGCATGTCAAAATTGCGCGCTTCGACCTTCTGCTGGGCTTTCTCCAGCGCCTTGTTGATCCACGGATGAACGATTGCTTCGTCATCCTTGAGGCCGAGCCGCTTCAGCATGGCGTCCATGCGCTCGGAGCCGAAAATGCGCATGAGATCGTCTTGCAGCGAGAGGAAGAATTTCGACCTGCCGGGGTCGCCCTGACGTCCGGCGCGGCCGCGCAGCTGGTTATCAATACGGCGGCTTTCGTGCCGCTCGGTGCCGATGATGTAGAGGCCGCCAGCCGCGATGGCCTTCTGCTTGAACGCCTCGACCTCGGCGCGGATCTCGGCTTCCTTCGCCGCGCGCGCTTCCTCCGGCACGTTGGCGCATTCCTGCAGCACGCGCATCTCGACATTGCCGCCGAGCTGGATGTCGGTGCCGCGTCCCGCCATGTTGGTGGCGATCGTGATCGCGCCGGGCACGCCGGCCTCTGCGACGATGAACGCCTCCTGTTCATGGAAGCGCGCGTTCAGCACGGCAAAATGCTTTGACGGCTTGCCGGCGCGCGCCGCCGCATAGAGTTCGAGCATCGCGTCAGGCTTGGAAAAATCGATCTTCGAATAGCCGTTCTTTTCCATGAACTCGGCGAGCTGTTCGGACTTCTCGATCGAGGTCGTGCCCACCAGCATCGGCTGCATCTTGGAATTGGCCGTCTCGATCTCGCGCACGACCGCCTTGAGCTTTTCGCTCGCTGTCCGATAGACCTCATCGTCCTCGTCGAGCCGATTGATTGGCCGGTTGGTGGGGATTTCCACGACGGGGAGTTTATAAATCTCCTGAAACTCGTCCGCCTCGGTCGCTGCCGTGCCGGTCATGCCGGCGAGCTTGCCGTACAGACGGAAATAATTCTGGAACGTGATCGAGGCGAGCGTGACGTTCTCCGGCTGAACCTGCACATGCTCCTTGGCTTCAAGCGCCTGATGCAGTCCCTCCGAGTAGCGGCGGCCCGGCATCATGCGCCCGGTGAATTCGTCGACGATGACCACTTCATTGTCGCGCACGATATAATCTTTATCGAGCTGAAACAGTTTGTGGGCGCGCAACGCCTGATTGACGTGATGCACCAGCGTGACGCTCGAGGCCTCGTAAAGCGAGCCCTCTTTCATGACGCCGGCGGCGCGCAGCAGTTGCTCGACGTGCTCATTGCCCGCCTCGGTCAGATTGACCGTGCGCTGCTTCTCATCGAGTTCGTAATCCTCGCGCACGAGGCTCGGGATAAAAGCATCGACCGTCTTGTAAAGATCGGAGCGGTCCTCGGACGGGCCGGAGATAATCAGCGGCGTGCGCGCCTCGTCGACCAGGATCGAGTCCACTTCGTCGACGATGGCGAAGAAATGGCCGCGCTGGACCATCTCCTCCATCGAATATTTCATGTTGTCGCGCAGATAATCGAAGCCGTATTCGTTGTTGGTGCCGTAGGTGATATCGGCGGCGTAAGCCTTGCGGCGCTCCGAGTCGTCAAGTCCGTGAACGATGACGCCGACGCTCATGCCGAGAAAATTATAGATCTGCCCCATCCATTGCGAATCGCGGCGGGCGAGATAGTCGTTGACGGTGACGACATGCACGCCCTTGCCGGCAAGCGCGTTGAGGTAGGTCGCCAGCGTCGCCACCAGCGTCTTGCCTTCGCCGGTGCGCATCTCGGCGATAGCGCCTTCATGCAGCACCATGCCGCCGATCAGCTGGACGTCGAAATGGCGCTGCTTGAGCGTGCGTTTGGCCGCCTCGCGAACCGCGGCGAATGCGGGGGCGGCGATCTCATCGAGCGTTTTGCCGGCGGCCAGCATGGCGCGAAACTCGACGGTCTTGTCGCGCAGCTGGTCGTCGTTCAGCGCGGCGAATTCCGGCTCCAGCGCGTTGACCGCGGCAATCATCGGGCGATACCCTTTGAGGCGGCGCTCGTTCGCCGAGCCGAATACTTTTTTTAGAACCGTGCCAAGCATCGAAGACCTTTCCGGCCGGGATCAAGCGCGCGCAGCGCCAAGGCTTCCGGTCGTCTTTTAATGGCGCAAAAATAGGGCGGCCCCGCAAGTCCGCCCACCGCTAGCGCCAAAAACGCGGAAAACCGGTCAAAACCCCGTTCCGCGCCGGGCGCTGAGATAGGAGCGGACGCCGGCATTGTCAATGTAAGCAAGGGTAAACCCGCGCTGGGGGAACAGGGCGCGACGAAAAGTTTGATTAATTGCCGAGCGGGAGTATTCTTGCAGTCAATTCATCATCATAGACACGGCCCGCGGGGCGGCTCGCGTATCGGACAACCAGCTCGGAGGCGCTTCCATTCGGCTCAGGCACGCAACCAATCTGGCCGGCCCAGGTTGATTCACCGGAGATTACCCGTCATATCTTCTTCAAGTCACGTCGCATCACCGGAGTGACCCCATGAGAACCGTTTTCGCTTCTTTTCTATCGAGCGTCATTCGTTCGGGACATCTGGAAGTCGAGACCGCGGATCGCGTTGTGCGGGTGTTCGGGGATCGCACGGGTCCGCGCATCGGGATTCGAATTAATGATTCGGCCGCTGAGCTGGAACTGATGTTCAACCCGACGCTGGCGCTCGGCGAGCTCTACATGGACGGCCGGCTCGAAGTGACGCACGGCGACCTCTATGACCTTCTGGCGCTGGCCGCGGAAAATGTCCGGGCGTCGGATGGACCGCTCTGGATCAAAATGGTCGAGGAGGCCAGGACGGCGTTGCGGCGGCTGCATCGGCGCAACGATCGGCGCCGCGCCAGGCAGAATGTCGCCCACCATTACGATCTCGACGCGCGCTTGTACGACCTCTTTCTCGATTCAGACCGCCAATATTCCTGCGCCTATTTCGAGCACAAAGGCGATACGCTGGAGCAGGCGCAACTGGCAAAAAAGCGCCATATCGCCGCAAAACTGCTGATCCGCGAAGGCCACAAGGTGCTCGACATCGGCTGCGGATTTGGCGGGATGGCTCTCTATCTCGCGCAGGTCGCAGGCGCGCGAACAGCCGGGGTGACGCTCTCCAAGGAGCAGTTGGCGATCGCCTCGCAACGCGCCCGGGAGACCGGACTGGAGGACAAGGTCGCGTTTCGCCTGCAGGATTATCGCGACGCCAATGAAAGCTATGACCGGATCGTCTCTGTCGGCATGTTCGAGCATGTCGGGCTCGCCCATTTTGACGAGTTCTTCTCCAATGTCCGCCGATTGCTCAAGGACGATGGGGTGATGGTGCTGCATGCGATCGGGCGGAGCGAGATGCCAGGCGCGACGAACCCTTGGATCGAGAAATACATCTTTCCCGGCGGCTACATCGCGGCGCTGTCCGAGGTCTATGCCTCGATCGAACGCTCCGGCCTGTTCGTGACGGACACGGAAATCCTTCGGCTGCACTATGCGGAAACGCTGAAACTATGGCGCCAACGGTTCAATGCGCGGCGCGATGAGGCGCGAGCCCTTTATGACGAGCGGTTTTGCCGCATGTGGGATTTCTATCTGGCGGGTTCGGAGACCGCGTTTCGCATCGATGGCCACATGGTGTTCCAGATTCAGCTGACCAAGCGACAGGATGTCGTGCCGCTCACCCGCGACTATATCATCCAGACAGAGGCGCAATTGCGCCAGCGCGAGCATATTCGGCCCGCGTGGCGGGAAGCCGGCGAATAGCGCGCCGCCATTGTGGAGAACAGGGCGATGACCGACGCCAATCAGTCGCCGCCGTTCGCCGCCAATCTTCTGCTTGCCGATCCGGCGCTGCAGGGCGCCCTTGCGCGATCCGGTGTGCGGGCCGACGGGGATTTGGCGGCTTGGGGGGCCCGTTGCGGCGAGGCGGAGGCTTTCGATGAGGGCCGTCTCGCCGACGAGTTTCCGCCCCTGTTGCGCACCCATGACGCGCGCGGCGCGCGGCGCGACGAAGTTGAATTTCATCCCGCCTATCACGCGCTGATGGCGCGCAGCATGAAGGTCGGCCTGCATTGTTCGATCTGGGACGCCGCGGATGCCGGCCATCCCGAGCCGAGCCGCCATGCGATCCGCGCTGCGCGACTGTTCATGGCGACGCAGGCCGAGAGCGGCCACATTTGTCCCTTGACGATGACCAGCGCGAGCGTCGCCGCGTTGCGGGCAGAGCCGGAATTGTGCCGCTCCTGGCTACCGAAAATATGCGGGCGCAACTACGATCGGTCGTTTCGCCCGTGGTTCGAGAAAAGCGCCGTCACCCTGGGCATGGGGATGACCGAATTGCAGGGCGGCACGGACGTTCGCGCCAACGTGACCCGGGCCGCGCCAAACGGGCGCGCCTACCAGATCGATGGAGCGAAATGGTTCTTTTCGGCTCCGATGTGCGACGCGTTCCTGGTGCTGGCCCAGGCTCCGGGGGGCCTCACGGCGTTTCTCCTTCCGCGCTTTCGCCCCGACGGGTCGATCAACGGCTTGCGGATCGACCGGCTGAAAAACAAGCTGGGCAACCGCTCCAATGCCTCCGCCGAAGTCAGATTCGAGGCATGCTTCGGAGAGCGCGTGGGACCCGAAGGCGAGGGCGTCAAGACGATCATCGAAATGGTGCAGTTGACCCGGCTCGACTGCGTCGTCGCCTCCGCCGGCCTGATGCGGTTCGCGCTGGCCCAGGCGACGTGGCATGCCGAGCACCGGCGGGCATTTCAGCGCCGCCTCATCGACCAGCCGCTCATGCGGGCCGTCCTCGCGGACCTCGCGCTTGAGGTGGAGGGAGCGACGGCGTTGGCTTTCGCCCTGGCCCGGGCTTTCGAAACGGCAGGCTCTGACCCGCAAGCCGCCGCCTATGCCAGGCTCATCACGCCGGCGGCGAAGTTTCTTGTCTGCAAAACCGGGCCACAATTCGTTTGTGAGGCGATGGAATGCCTCGGCGGCAATGGCTATGTCGAGGAATGGCCGCTGGCGCGGGCCTATCGCGAGGCGCCGGTGAATGCGATCTGGGAAGGCTCGGGCAATGTCATGGCGCTTGACGTTCTGAGGGTCGCGCGAAAGGCGCCGGAGCCGGCTGCCGCTCTGATTGCCCGCCTTGCGCAAGCGTGCGGCGCTGACGCTGAGAGGCTCGGAATCGATGCCGATTTGCGCGGCGGTGAACGTCTTGCCCGCCGTGCCTGCGAGCGTCTGGCGCGACTCGCCGCGGCGGCCGCAATTGCCGAGGACCAACCGGCGCTTGCCGCGGCATATCTACAGAGCCGGCTGGGGCCTGACGCTGCGGCGCAGCCCGGCGCGCGCGATTTGCGCGGAGTGGAGGATTTGCTGATTTCCCGGATTTTCGCTGATCCTGATGGCGCGGGCGCCGCCTGGGCGCGCGCGAAAAGCGCCTAGGAATAGTCACAAATCTCTGGCATTCCGCCGTTAAGCCCGTTCATCAGACAGCAATCACCGTCGCCTATGCTGGCGACAAGCTGCGTTGAATCCTATATCTGAGAGGATCGGACCGATCATATTGCCGGCGGGCCGTTCGGTGCGGCGGTGAAAGGGCCAATGTCTGTATTAAGCACGATAATTGCGTGGCTTTCGCGCTGGATCGACGATGTCGCGCGCGCTTTGACGCGATTCGGCGGCGTCTTTCGTCGGTCTCGTAAAGTGCAGCTTTTGGAGCAGGAGGACGGGGCGTTCCTGCTCCGACCAATGGGCAGGCGTTCCCCTGGCCGACCGGTCGGCGACCCGCTGCGGATCGAGGACGGCGCTATCGTCGGCAAGGTGCCGGCGCGCACTCAAAAACTGCTCCAGGGCGGCGAAGTCGAAGTTGTGCTGCGACCCTCGCGCTTCGTGTTCCGGCCGCTCGAATTGCCGCGCCGCGCCGGCGAATTTCTCGAAGGCGTGGTGCGGGCGCAGATCGATCGATTGACTCCATGGACCGCCGCCGACGCCGCATTCGGCTGGAGCGCCCCGGCGCCTGCCGGGGCCGACAAGATCGTCATCACCGTCGCCGCCACGGCGCGCGCGATGATCGCGCCAATTGTCGAGGCGCTTGTCGCCCGCAGCGCCGATTCCGTTCGCGTGTCGACGCTTGGTGGGGGCGGCGATGCTTCCCCCGCGCTAGTCACCATCTACACGCAGCAGTCCGGAGCCGAACTGCGCGTGCGGCGGTTGCGACGCAAACTCATTGCGGTTCTGGCCCTGACCATCATTGCGACGGCGGCCGGCATCGGCGCGACAATCTTCATTGGCGGCGATCTGGACGCGCAGCAAAGCGCCCTGGCGCGGCGCATCGCCGAGCGCCGCGCGGCGTTGCTAACCGGCCGCGGCTCGATTTCCGACGAAGCTTTGGCGGCGCTGGACGCCCGCAAGCGCGCCGCGCCCGCCGGCGTCATTGTTCTCGAGGCGCTCTCGCAGACGCTACCCGACGACACATACCTGAACGAATTGCGCATCGAGGACGGCAAGGTGCAGATCGCCGGGCTGACGCACGACGCGCCCGAGTTGATCCGCCTGATCGAACGCTCCCCGCATTTTACCCGCGCAACATTTTTCGCGCCGACCACGAACGCGCCGGCCGACGGTGCCGAGCGCTTCCATATTGAGGCTCATATCGAGCCGGTATTTCTGGCCTCGCCATGACGATGGTGACCGAAACAATCAGTTCAGGCCGTCGCGGAAGCGTCGCTGCCCTGGTCTATGTGGGCATCGTCGCGGCTCTGGCGGCTCTGACATTCACGCTTCTCGCGGACCTGATGGCGCATTCGGACGCTCTGAGCGGTGCTCAGGCGCGTCTTGCGCAACTTGAAAGCCGCAGCAAGTCCGACCCCGCAGTGGGAGCTACCTCCGACGAGCAGCCCGCGGGATCGCCATTTCTCGAAGGCGATACCGTGACTGTGGCGGGAGCCGCTTTGCAACAGCGGATCGACGCCGCGGTGGCCAAGATCGGCGGCGCCGTGCGTTCCTCGCAGATCGAGCTCGAAGGACCTCAGGCAAAGGACGGCTTCGTCAGTCTGACAGCGAATGTCGAACTCCCGCAGCCGGCATTGCAGCTTCTGCTGTACGACCTTGAGGCCGGGATGCCGTACCTGTTTGTCGATACTCTCGCTGTCCAGTCGCCGCAAACGTTTGGCGAGCCGGAAAGCGGCCGGATGCGCGTCGTCATTGGCGTTTCCGGACAATGGCAGGCCAAGCGATGAACAGAATGCGCGCCTCTGTCGTGACGCTTGCCGCCATCGCCGCCGCTGCTCTCTCGGCGCATTTCGCCAGCGGCGCCGATTTCCAAGCGGGGACCGGCGTCGCGGCGCTCGAAAGCGCAACCGCCCCCGGCGCGCCCGGCCCGTCGGCGGCGAACGCGAGCGCGGATGCCTTGCAACCACCGACTAACGCGCAAAAAGCGGCGCAGCGGGGCAATCCCCTTTGGGCTATCCCATTGCGTTCGC
>Ga0209698_10004619_pt1 | contig 15030 bp, 16 predicted proteins | sample LitLauG_LLR_2012_FD_187203 | JGI IMG/M metagenome (GOLD analysis project Ga0209698, IMG submission 187203) | Freshwater sediment microbial communities from Pennsylvania, USA - Little Laurel Run_MetaG_LLR_2012 (SPAdes) (version 2) | ecosystem: Environmental > Aquatic > Freshwater > Creek >...
CTGCTCGCGATCGTCTCCGCCCCGGCGTTCGCTCAGCTTTCGCCCGCCACCACATGGGCCGTCCACGCCGCCAACGAATTCCAGGCGATCCCCAACGTCACCTATCTCACCGCCAGCGGCGTCGACCTTAAGCTCGACGTTTACGCGCGGCGGGGAGTGACGACTCCCCAGCCGACCGTCATCTTCTTCCACGGCGGTTTCTGGGCCGCGGGCAGCAAAGAAGCGTCGGTGATGTCGCTGATGCCGTGGATGGAGATGGGCTGGAACGTTGTGAACGTGGAATATCGTCTTGCGAAGGTTGCCCTTGCGCCCGCTGCCGTAGAGGATTCCTTCTGCGCGCTGCGTTTCGTCGCCACGCAGGCGAAGACTTACAACGTGGATCTTTCCCGCATCGTCGTCACCGGCGAATCGGCGGGCGGCCATCTGGCTCTGTCAATGGGTATTCTGCCGGACAGCCTGGAACTGGGCCGCGAATGCGCGTCAAATGTGCCGATTCCCCGGCCCGCCGCAGTCATCAACTGGTACGGCGTTTCCGACGTCAACGATGTCATCGACGGGCCGCACAAAGCCAATCTCGCCATGACGTGGCTGGGCAGCCTGCCGAATCGCGAAGAACTCGCCAAACGCCTTTCGCCCCTCACCTATATCCGCAATGGCCTGCCGCCCATCCTGAGCATTCAGGGCGATGCCGATACCACCGTGCCGTATCAACAGAGCGTGCGTCTGCACGAGGCGCTGGCGAAAACCACAGTGCCGAATCAACTGATTACTATTCCCGGCGGTAAGCATGGAGGCTTTACACCGGAAGAGCGCACTCGAATCTACGTGGCGATCCGGGAATTTCTTGCGAAGAACGGCCTCGGCCCACAGTAGGCATTCGGCTGCGCCCCAAAAACTCTCCGCTCAATGAAAAACGCTCCCGTGAAGGGAGCGCTTTTCTTTCTGGGAAACCCGGTTATTACTGAATTCCCTTGATGTGGCCTTCGCGGTAATCCTTGTTGTTCTCTTCGCAAGAGTATTCCATGATGTCCCAGTCCGTGCGCAGCGTGAAGACGCGCGTGTTCTTCCACGGCTTGGTATAAGTCTTTGGATCGTCGATGGTGATTTCGTAGTTGATGTGGCCCAGATCCGGGCGGCTCCACCGCTCGATGACATGCATCTGATCGCTGTGCGGGTGGCCGATGGTATCGAGCCGGGTCTTGCCGTTAAACCCGATCGTATCGATCACGAGCGTATCCCCATCCCACTTGCCGACCGAATCGCCGAACCACGTCGGCGTGATGTTCTTTGGATGCTCGGCGTTCAGCTTCACCACGTGGAACCAGCTGTTTTGTTCGTGGAGCAGTCCCAGGTACTGGTCGTTCATCATAACCTGCAGCGGATCGGGCGAATTGATGGAGCGGATCAGACCGAACGGCATGCACTGGCCGGTGTAGTCGCCGTTGGCGGCATCGTAGCTCTTCCATTCCTTGAGGCCAGCCTCAGTGAAAGGCAGTTCAGCCATGCCTTTCTGGTCACGCGTGTCCCGTGTCATGTCCGGGGTGTAGGGGCGCTGCCACACTCCACTGAAATCGGGCTTGCCGCTGAGAAGCTTGGGCGCAGGGCCCGTCGGGGGCTTATACCCGCCCTGGGCAAACGCGCTCGCGGCGCAGAGGGCTGCGCAAGCCGCGGTTTTCAGCAAAAACTTATTCACTTCTTCAAATCTCCTCGGGATGTACAAACAGAGCGATACACAAACAGGATATACGGTTCAGCTGAGTCGCGAACGGCACAGACAAATCTGCGCGGAGCCAGCGGCTTCGTGTGTCGCCGGGGTCCGCGCAGAGGAATTTATAGCTATTCTTTTTTGCCTTTGCCGGGCGCGCCGTCGTCAGCCGTTCCGGAAAATACCTTGCGGCCACCAGGCAGCTGAGCGGTACGCGAGTTGCAGGTGTTGGTGCCGTCTTTGGACCGGTACCCTTCGATCGTGACCTCGTCGCCAGGCTTCAGAACGTCTTTGGTCCAGCCCTGACGGGTCAGGCTGTTGGGCGGCCCGCCTTCGCACTGCCAGTGTGTGACAGCGCCTTTTTCGTCTTTGGCGTCGAGATAAATCCAGATATGGGGATTTAACCATTCGACCTTGGTGACATTACCCTTTAGGGTGACGGATTTGCTGGCGTCGTACTCGGCCGCGAACGAGTGATGAGCCAGCATGGGCAGCGCGGCCGCAATCATCAGCCCCGCCATGGAAACAACGAGCTTTGCTTTCATTGATCTTTCTCCTGACGGAAACCCTTCTCGAAGCCGGTCTGTCGGGCTCCGCCCGGTTCCAGACCTGCGCCTGCAGGTAAACGCCTTTGGCAACTCTATCACCGTGCGGGTCGCTCTGCAATCGGGTCGTTACTCCGCCATTGACCGGGCGGTGTGGGCTGATTCGCGCGAATTTCAGAAAGAAAGCCCCCGCGGCCCAACGAGACGCTTGCATCCAGGTACAGCGGAGCGATATACATGATGTGGTGTTTCCCCGCACTTTGGGGGACTGCAAGGAGAAACTGAGGCGATGCGGAGACGAGCGGTGTGGATGGCGTGGGCAGGACTCGCGTGTCTGACGGCGTGGCCCGGCGCAGTGGCAGTGGCTCAGCAGGGGCATCCGCTGACGGGAACGTGGTCCGGCAACCGGGACGCCCAGTCGGCCGACCGGAGTCAGGTCACGCTGGTGCTCGACTGGGACGGCAAGCAGGTCACCGGTCAGATCAATCCCGGACCCGATTCGATACCACTGAAGAGCGTGCAGTTCGACCCCTCTACGTGGACCGTCCGCTTTGAAGCCGACGCGAAGGACAAGGCGGGCAAGCCGGTCCACATTTCGGCCGAAGGCAAGATGGAGAACGTCCTTTCGTACCATCGCTTCATATCCGGCGTCTGGAAACAGGGCGCGTCGGCCGGCGAATTTAAGATCACCAGGGAATAGCGTGACGCGATCGAATAATAAAGTGATGCGATCAGGCGGGATGACGATGAGGCCGCTGGTGTTTACACTAGGAGCGTGCGCGTTGATAGCAGTCACCGCCGCGCTGCCCGCTCCGGCGCAGATCGGCTTCTCGGCCACCTACGACAGCGGCCGCCCCATCAAATTGAAGGGCATCGCGACGGCTATCGACTGGGTCAACCCCCATGCGTTCCTCTATATGAATGTTAGCGACACCGCCGGAAGCGTGGTGCGGTGGGCGGTAGAGATCGGCGATCCAATCGATCTGGAACACGACGGCTGGAAACCGACGGTGGTTCATGTAGGCGACGAAATCACGGTGGATGGTCTGCTCGCCAGAGAGCCCGTGCGGCAGGCGTTCGCAAAGTCCGTAATGTCGAAGACCGGCGCGAAGCTCTTCACGGCAAACGCGAAGAAGCCCGCTGCAGCGGCGGCCCCCGCCCCGCGGTGGCCGGATGGTCAGGTACGGCTCGGCCCGGAACCGGGCAAGAAGGGTTATTGGGGTAAAGCGAGCGCCAGCAGCCTGGTGGAAAAAGGCGGCCAGCCCATCGCGATGAATGAAGAAGGCATCCTGAAAAACATTCTGGACGCCGACCGCGTGGCGCCATTCCAGCCGTGGGCGAAGGCTGTTTACGAGCTTCGCCAGCGCACGCTGCTTAAGGACGATCCCCTGCTGCGTTGTCTTCCTGCCGGTGGGCCCCGGCAGTTCCAGACTCCGCACGGCTTCCAGTTTGTGGAGCAGAAAGAGCTGGGCCGGGTGCTCATCCTGCTGGGTGGCGGCGATCGCAACTGGCGCGCCATCTACACTGATGGCCGCCCGCAGGGCGAGGCCGCCGAAGTGGTCCGCAGCTACTACGGCAATTCGGTCGGACATTGGGAAAAAGACACTCTGGTGGTGGATTCCATCGGCTACAACGAAAAATTCTGGCTGGCCAGCGGTGGCCTGCCGAGCACCGAAGCGCTCCACCTGACCGAGCGGTTCACACGTTCGGACCTGAACACATTAAAATATGAAGTGACGGTGGATGACCCGCGCACCTACACGCGGCCATGGACCGGTGGCTGGACCGTGCAGTGGGTTCCAGGCGAAGAGATCCAGGAGTATTTCTGCGAAGAGAACGCCGAACAGACTTTTGTTCGCTGACGATTTGAAGTAAAAGCGGTAGAGGAGAAGCAATATGAAAAAGATCATGGGTTTCCTGACGGCTGGCACCGCACTCGCGCTGGGTCTGGCACTGATGGCGACGCTGACGGCCACGCCGGCCCTGGCGCACCACTCCTTTGAAGCGGAGTACGATTCCACCAAGGTCACATCCCTGACGGGCGTCGTGACGAAGTTCGACTGGATTAATCCGCACGCCTACATCTTCATCAACATCAAAGATGAGACCGGCGGGAGCAAGTCCATGCGGATTGAACTCGGACCGCCCTACTCGCTGACGCGTCAGGGCTGGAAACGGGACACCGTGAAGATCGGCGACACGATTACTGTGGAAGGTGCGGCGCTGGCGAAGGATCCGCGTAACATATGGGCCGGGTCGCTGCCAACCACGTTCCTGGTGCTTCCCACCGGCAAACTGCCGATGCGCTAGGCGGAAGACAACCATGCCGCAGCGATTCAGGGTGACGTCAACAGCAAAAGTGTGGCCAGCGGCCGCGATGGCGTTCGCGCTGTGTCTTCCGGCACTGGCTCAGGAGGCCGGCGGTGCAAGGGAGAACGCCGCCCCGAAACAGCCTGCCGCAGCATCCGCTCCCGGCGAACCTGCGCCGCGCTGGCCGGATGGCCACGTGAACCTCGGCTCGGCGCCCGGCAAGAAAGGCTACTGGGAAGTACGCCCAGGCCTCGGCGGTTTCCCCCGCCTCCCGCAGATTCCGTTCCAGCCCTGGGCGAAGGCGCTGTACGACGTGCGTGCCGCGCGTGGCTCTCTGGATTCGCCTCTGGTGGATTGCAAGCCCACCCCCGGACCTTCGTTCCTGAACGCTCCCGGCTTTGAAATTGTGGAAGCGCCCGAGTTGAAAAGCATCTTCATCCTCGATATGGCCGGCCCTCATTCCTGGCGGGTGATTTACATGGATGGCCGTCCGCATCCGAAGCCTGACGAGATGCGCCCCACCTTCCTCGGCCACTCGATCGGCCATTGGGAGGGTGACACGCTGGTGATCGATTCAGTCGGATTCAATGAGAAGCAGTGGGCGTTCGGGGCCTATCCGAATACGCGCCAGATGCACATCATCGAGAAGATTTCCCGCCCCGGTCTGAAGACGATCAGTTACGAAGCGACGCTGGACGATCCCGGCGCTTACACCGCACCCTGGACCGCGAAGTGGACGATCACCGAGAAGACGCCATCGAAGTGGATCGACGGCGGTGAGATGTTCGAGTACATCTGCCAGGACGCGAACAGGTAAAAAGCAGCGGTCAGACGTCAGATTTCGCCCGGCTGCCTAGCTGTCGTGTGCCATCCAACCGCGCCGCAAATCATTTCAACCAACCCCGAGCCATTCGAACTGCTCCGCATCGGGCTGATCCGCGACCTTGGGGAGTGGTTAACGGTGCGCCGGGTGCGTCGAGCAAGCTCCCCCTGATTTGCGCGCTAACCGCTAAATTAGTTCTGCTTCGTCGGCACCAGGTGCTTCAGATCCCGATTATTCTCGTCGCAGTTGTATTCGATTAACTCCGGCAGGCCCGGCGTCATCTTCAGCGGCGTGAGCGGACGCGCATTGGTCCACGGCTTCGTGTACATTTTCGGATCGTCCACTACGAAGTCGTAATCCACCTTATCCGGCAGGCGACGGAAGTGCTCGATCACATGCAGCGCGTCGGAATGCTGATGCCCGGCCGTGTCGAGCCAGGTCCACGGCGCATCCTTCAGCATTGTGGTATCGACCACGATGGTGTCGCCCTCCCAGTGCCCCACGGAATCGCCCATGAACGACGGCTCCATGTTGGCCGGATGCGGCCGTCCATCCAGCGGAATCGCGCGGAACATATGCATGTACTCGAACAGGATGAACAGGTAATCCTTCGTCTGTGCGATCTGGGCCGGGTAGGGCGACTGCATGATGCGCGGTACGCCCGGGAACCAGCAGTTGGCCGTCGGGTCGTCCTTGAAATCGTGATCCGCGTACGCCTTCCTGCCGCGTTCCGTGTATGGAACTTCGTCTTCCTTGCCGCGCGCCATGTTCGGCGTATAGGGGATGTTGTAGAAACCGGTGAAATCCGGCTTGCCATCGGCCATTCGCGGGATGGCGGGTGCATCGGCCGCGCGCGCGGCTGTCATGGCGCCGAGGGCAACGGCCATGGCCGTCGCGGCGAAAATTGTCGAACGGGTCACGCGGCTCAGCATATAAAAGGTGTACCTTCCGTTGCTTATCATACACAAGGTTTTTCAGTCGCGATATGGGCACTTGGCACTACTGGCAGGGCATGTGGACGGTCTGCCGCCGCTACTGGAACTGGATTTGCGCGATCACCAGCGTCGGCATCGCCTGATTCCAGGTGTTCGCCAGGTCGTCGAAAGGGAGCCGGAACGGCTTCGTCTGGCCGGGGGCGATGGAACCGTTGCCGCCGCCCACGATCGGCACCCGCTCGCGCTTGATCTCGTTCCCGCCGAAGTCGCGGAACACGCAGGTGACTTCCGCCAGTTTCACCGCGCGGTCACCTTTGTTGGTGATCTCGCCGAGAATTTCCACCACCCGCTGGTTCACCATGTTCTCGGACGCCTGCATGTGAACGTTGCCGAGCGCGAGGCTGGGCAGATAGGCCCTCGCTTCCGGCGTGAGCACGGGCGGCGGGGGTGGCGCCGGTTTGGGGCCGAACGTCAGCCACGAGAAGCCACCGAGAATCAGAATCCCGGCCAGCGCTATCACAATGCTGGCGGGCGAAATTTTAACGTCCGGCAACCGTCATTTCTCCGATCATGATCGTCGGCGCAGACACCGAACCGCGGAACTCCAGATCGTTGCCGATTTCCGCGATCCCCGTCAGCATCTCCTGCAGCGTGCCGGCGATGGTCACTTCCGACACCGGGAAAGCCAGTTCGCCATCCCGAATCCAAATACCAACCGCGCCCCGCGAATAATCTCCCGTCACCGTATTGACACCGCTGCCGATCAATTCGGTCACGTAAAATCCGTTTTTCACGCTGCCAATAATTTCCTCCGGCGACTTCGTGCCGGCTTGCAGATAAAAATTTCCATGGCCGATGCCTGCGTTCCCCGTAATTCCACGGGAAGCGTTGCCCGTAGTCTTCATGCCAAGTTTGCGCGCCGTGTAAGTATTGAGCAGGTAACTTTTCAGGACGCCTCGCTCTATAACGGGAGTGCGCCGCGTGGGGACGCCTTCGTCGTCGAACGGCGAGGTCCCGAAAAGCCCCGGGATAGTGCCGTCGTCGATTAGCGTGAAGCTCTCCGCCGCGATCTTCTCGCCCAGCTTGCCCGCCAGGAACGACGCATCCCTGTAAATCGACCTTCCATCCACCGCATCGAAAATGTTGCCGAGCAGAGAACGCGCAGTACGCGGTTCGAACACCACGGGCACCCGCTGCGTTTCCACCTTAACCGCGCCAAGCCGCCGAATCGACCGCTCGGCCGCCTTCCGGCCCACCGATTCCGGATCTTCGAGTGCTTCTCTCTCCCGGGCGATGCTGAACCAGTAGTCGCGCTCCATCGCGCCATCGAGGGTGGCAATCGGTACTGCGGTGATCGAACAGTACGACGACCGGTACGAACCGAGGAACCCGCGCGAGTTGGCAAACACGCGGCCGCCGACATTGGAATCGAAGGATCCGCCTTCGGAATTCGTGATCCGTTTATCCAGAGCCAGCGCCGCAGCCTCGGCCCGCCGCGCGGAGTCAATTTTTTCTTCCGTGGGAATCTTCGCCGTATCGCCGAAGTAGAGAGCGAGGTCGCCCTGCAACGAGCCGAGTTCTTCGGCGTCGGGCAGGCCGGAATGCGGATCTTCCGTCGTCAGCGCGGCCAGATCGATGGCCGACTGCACCATCTGCCGGATGCCCTCCGGCGTCAGGTCCGATGTGTACGACGCGCCCATGCGTTTGCCAATCAGCACGCGCAGCCCCGCGCCCCGCGAGCCAGCTTCCTTGAGAGTATCGACCGCGCCCATCCGGACGTTTACGCTGAATTCATTACCCTCGGACATTGTGCATTCGGCGTCCGTGGCCCCGGCGGCCAGCGCCTGCCTTATGGTGTCCCCGGCGAGTTCAGGGAGCGTCTCAAACGTCAAGCCGTGCCCCCTACCGTCATGCGGTCAATGCGGACGGTCGGGATGCCGACGCCCACCGGGACGCTCTGCCCTTCTTTGCCGCATACGCCCACGCCTTCGTCCAGCTTCAGATCGTTGCCCACCATGCTCACGTGTTTCATCGCCTCCGGTCCGTTGCCGATCAGCGTCGCATTGCGCACCGGCCGGGTCAGTTTGCCGTTTTCAATCAGATAGCTTTCCGATGCCGAAAACACAAAGTTGCCGCTCGTAATATCCACCTGCCCGCCGCCAAAGTTCGCGCAGTAAAGCCCGCGCGGCACGGAACGGATAATTTCTTCCGGGTCGCTCTCGCCCGCCAGCATGAAGGTGTTGGTCATGCGCGGCATGGGGATGTGTTCGTAGCTTTCGCGCCGCCCGTTGCCCGTGGCCGGCGCGCCCGTGACGCGGCTCGAAAGCTTGTCCTGCAAATAGCCGCGCAGGATGCCTTTTTCGATCAGCACGTTTGCCTGAGTTTCGTTGCCTTCATCGTCCACGTTCAGCGACCCGCGCCGCCCGCCGCCTTCCGACCCGAGTGTCCCGTCGTCGATGACCGTGCAAAGCGGGCTCGCCACCTGCTGCCCGATGCGGCCCGAAAACGCCGAGACTCCTTTGCGGTTGAAATCCGCTTCGAGGCCATGACCCACCGCTTCATGGAGCAGCACGCCCGGCCAGCCAGGTCCCAAAACAACGGTTTGCTCACCCGCAGGCGCTTCCACGGCATCCAGTTGCACAATAGCCTGGCGCGCAGCCTCGCGGGCGAAATATTCTGGCGTCCTTTCGGTCTGGAAGAAATCGAGTTCGTAGCGCCCGCCGCCTCCCGAGTGGCCCTGCTGCGGCACGCCGCCCGCTTCCCGCGCGAGCGCAAAAACGCTGATGCGAGCCAGTGGCTGACGGTCGAAATTCAACACACCGTCGCTGGTGGCCACTAACACCTGTCGCAGATTATCCGCAAACACTACCTGAACCTGAAAGATGCGCGGGTCATAGGCGCGCGCCGCCACGTCCGCCCGCTGGGTCAGTTCCACGCGTTCGCGAAACGCCGTCTCGCCGGGGGCGGTCAGCACCGGATACAGGTTGCGCTTCGGACCCTCGTGCAGCGGAATCTTTTCCACCTTGGCCGGAGCCGACGCGATCAGCGCGGCAACCTGCGCGGCATGTTTGATCTTCTCCGGGCTGAGATCGTCCGAATACGCGTAACCTGTGCGCTCCCCCGAAATCACCCGGACGCCGACTCCCAGCGAGACGCCCTGCGTGGCGCTCTTTACGATGGATTCGTCGATCGAGATGGAGCTGGTGGCCAGATATTCAAAGTACAAATCCGCATAGTCGCCGCCCCGGCCGAGCGCCACGGCCAGATACGCTTCCAGATCCTGCGTTGCGATGCCGAATTTAGCGGCGAAAAAAGAATCCGCAAACCTCATAATTACTTCCAATTTAGCAAGTTAGATGAGGTGGAGGATACAGCCATCCGCACGCAGCCTGAAACCGGCTCGGATTCATGCCGACAGCCGACGTACGACAATTGTAATTTAGTGCGTTTTAGTACCGATTCAGCTCGGTAATGAGGGCGGGAAGCCCTTTCTTCGCGTAGATGTCGGCCAGCCGCTGTTCTTCCGGCGACGGCGCCATGATCCGCAGCAGCGGCGACGAATTGATCTCCTGCCGGGAAGGCACCCACACATGGCCGTCAGCGAATTCCACCTGGCTCACGAACCCGGTCATGCCTTCGATCTCTACCGGCCGCCCCGTGCGCGAAAACTTCAGCGCCGTATCCTGCAGAAGATGCGCGTGTTGCCCGGCTGGAAGCACCATCGCCGTTTCCGACGCCGGCACCGAACCCGCCAGATACTCATGCCCCTGCTTATCGCGTACCAGCCAGCCGATTTCCACGTACCGCACCGGCCTGCCCGACTGGTTCACAATCTCAATCTGCGGCGAGCGCGCTTCGTTCCCGGAGATCGCAGCCCAGCCTTCTACCGGTTGCACCGGCGCACCTGGCAAGCTCAGGAAGGCGAACTGCGCCATGCGATCCGGCGCACCGTTATTCGCCGCGGCTACCGCCGCCCCTGTCGCGCGCCCGTTACGGCTCAGCGACACATCCAGCTGCGGCCTGTCGTTGCGACCCAGGCTCGCCAGCATCTCTTCCCGCAGACCGCGTTCGCCGCGCGCCTGCAAGGCCTGTTTGTAATAAGCGCGGTCGCGCTGCGCTTCCGTTTCCCAGAAGGTGAGCGCGCGCTGCGAGTTGAGCTTGTTCGGGCCAAAGAAACTCAGGTCGTCGAACAGAATTCCGTCCAACTGCACCCGCACCAACGGTCCCGCTGTCTGCTGTACCGGCCGCACGAGCCGAATATCGATGGGTAAAGTGAACGTCTGCCCCGGCGGCACGTCGATCGAAGGCCGCGCCACCGACCCCCTGCCGCCCGGCGCAAATTCCTGTGCCGTGATGAGCAGCGTCACGCCGCGTACATGCCGCGTTCCCGCGTTGCGCAGCGTCAACCCCATGTGCAGATCCAGCACCAGCGCTCCGCCCCGCGACGTGGCACGCGATTCGCCCATGCTGCTCGAAAGCAGCGTGAGCGGCGAATCGGCGGGCAGGTCGATCTTCACCGAACTGGCCGGATCGAGTCTGGTTGGGTCCGGCGAAGTCTCCTGGGCTGCCAGCACCGCTGGTAACGCCAGCGCCACCAGCACGCCCGCGCGTTGCCACTTTGACATTCCGGCCCCGAAGCTATTGCAGATAGACATTGTTGATCGTTACTGTTCCCGCCTCGCCATCCACGTAACGGGCGCGGATCTCACCCTGCGCGCTCACCGTCTGGTGCGCAATCACACCGCGCTGGCTAAGCAGCGTGAGGCTGCCTCCGCCGGAGCGCAGTTCCAGCCCCGAGTTGCTCGATTCCAGCACCGCATCTTCCTGTTCCGCGGCGACTACAGGAACTTTGTACAGCGGCACAGTCCGGGCCGTCGCATTCCGTGATGTTTGGGACGCCGATGGATGCGGCCCGCCCAGGAAGTAACCTGCACCTGCCAGTACCAGCAGGCATCCCACCGCCACCGCAAGCCTCGGATTCCATGCGCCTGGATTCCAGGCCCACTCCCCGCGCACGCCGCGCACGCACTGGCCGGCTTCAAATCCCAGATGAATGTTGGCCCGCATTTCCGCTTCGAGCAGGCTCCAGTTCAAGTCCGGCAATTCGTCCGTTGCGGCCAGCGTCTCCCGGAGCTGACGATATTCCGCCACTTTTGCAAGGCATTCCGCGCAACTGCGCACATGACGGTCCAGCGTGAACCGCTGCCAGTGTCCGGCATCGCCGCCGGCGAGAAGAGCCAATTCCTTTTCACGGGGGTGCGTCATCGCTATCTGCTCCTCCGTTCGGCAAATTTTTTCATCTTGGCCCGGGCATTGGCGATATGCGAACGCACTGTGGCCTTGGAGCAATCGAGGCGCCGCGCCACTTCTTCCGCCGGTAAATCTTCCACATCCCGCAGTACCAACGCGGCACGCTCCCGTGGCGTGAGCCGCTCCATCCCCGCCGCCAGCCAGTTCCGCTGCTCGGTCCGCAGCACCGCTTCCTCGGGCGAATCCAGCCGTCCTTCGGGCGAATCCGTGATTTCGCACATCGTGACCCGGCTGTGACGCCGCAGGAAATCAAGCGCCGTATTCGTCGCAATGCGCGACAGCCAGTGTGCCGCTTTGAGTTCGTCCTTCAGCTGATCCTGCCGCTGCAGCGCCTTGATAAAGGCTTCCTGTGTGAGATCCTGCGCGTCGTGGACGTTGCCAACCATCCGGTAAATCTGCAGAAAAATGCGCCGGAGATTTTCCGCGACGAACCGCTCGCGAAGCTCCGCCGCTACGCCGGACGATTCCAGCAGCATGCGAATTTCGCGCGGGCCGTGTTCCGGCGCCGGGTCGTGCTCGTCGTTCATGCGTCCCTGCAGCGCGACTTTCAGCATCTCTTCTCTAGGAGGTATGACGGTGAAAACCCCCGTGCGTGGAAGAGAATCTTGCGCGCTATCTTCAAGTATAGAGAACCGGACGGAAGGTTACTCCTCCCGTGCCGATTTCGCGAAACAGGGAGCAAACCATGCGACGAGTAGCGGTGGCCGGAGCGGGCAAGACGCCTTTTGGTGCTTTTACCGACAAAGACATACGCGCCCTGGCTGTGGACGCGGGTGAAAAAGCCTTCCACAACGCCAGGACGGGGCCGGAAGTCATCGAAGCCTTCTATCTTGGCAACTTTGCCGGGCCACAGTTCACGGGCCAGAACCACCTCGCTCCGTATATTTCCACCGCGCTCGGCATGAAAGGGATCCCTTCCACCCGTTTCGAAGCGGCGTGTTCCTCAGGCGGCGCCGCCTTCTTTCAGGCCTGGATGGGGGTGGCCAGCGGCATCTATGACGTCGTCATGGTGATCGGAGTCGAAAAAATGACCTCCCAGCAAACGGCCCGGGTAACCGAAATCCTCGCGGGCGCCGGTGACGGCCCAGGTGAGATCCGCGTCGGCTCCACGTTCCCGTCCCTCTTCGCGATGATCGCCCGCCGCCACATGCACGATTTCGGCTCACGCCGCGAACACCTCGCCTCCGTCGCCGTTAAGAATCATGAGAACGGCGCCCTCAATCCCGATGCCCAACTGAAGAAAGTCATCACCCTCGAACAGGCCATGAACGGCCGTCCCGTGGCAGATCCCCTCAACCTCTACGATTGCTCTCTGATCAGCGACGGCGCAGCCGCCGTCATCCTCTGCGCCGAAAGTCGCGTGAAGGAATTTACCGACAAACCGGTCTGGATCCTCGGCGTCGCACAGTCGTCCGACTACGTGGCGCTCGAACAGAAACACGACATCACTACCTTCGACGCCGTCCGCTCGGCATCGCATCAGGCCTACAAGATGGCCGGCCTCGGGCCGCGGCAGATCGAATTCGCCGAACTCCACGACTGCTTCACCATCGCCGAGATCATCGCCATGGAAGACCTCGGCTTCGTCGAGCGCGGACGCGGCGGCTTCTTCAGCTTCGAAGGCGGCACGCGCCGCGACGGCCCCATGCCTATCAACGCCAGCGGCGGCCTGAAGTCGAAGGGTCATCCCGTCGGCGCCACGGGCGTGGCGCAGATCTGCGACGTCGTCCAGCAGATTCGGGGCGAAGCGGGCGAGCGCCAACTGGAGCGGCATGCCATCGGGCTCACGGAAAATCTAGGCGGCACCGGCGCTTCGTGCGTCGTGACGATTTTGGGGGCGAACTAGAATGCGAACCGGAACCGTTTACACCGAAACCGTGGTCTATTCCGCACCCGAGAAGTTCGTCGCCGAGGCCCCGTACCAGGTCGCGATCATTTCGCTGGATGAAGGCGGACGCGTGACGGTACGCATCTTTGACGAAGCTGGCGAACGCGTCACAATCGACGACCGCGTCACCGAAATCGAAAGCCGCGACGGCATGCCCTTCTTCCGCAAGGCCTGACCCGCCTACTTGCCGGTGAGACGCACTGCGTCCTTTTCGTTCTCATTGCAGATGAACTCGATGAGTTCCGTGTCGGGCATAATCTTCTGATTCAGCTTTACCGTCCACGGTTTTGTGTACGACTTTGGGTCTTCCACCGTGATTTCGATCTCCAGATGCCCGTAATCGATGCGGCGGAACCGCTCCGTCATCTTGCCCGTGCCGGTCAGCGGACTGCCTTGCACATCGAGCCAAACGTCGTCGCGAAAACCGGTGGTGTCGACGACCAATGTGTCGCCATCCCATCTCCCGATCGAGTAGCCGTACCACCACGGCAGCGGATCTTTCGGCAATGGCCGCCCATCCGTGAAAATCTGCCGCAGCCCGGCCTGGGCTTCATAGACGATCGCGGTGAGTCCGGGCGTCTGCACGATCTTCCTCGGCTGCGGATGCGTGTGCAGTTGCATCAGGCCGAGGGGCAGGCAGTGCGCATCCGGATTGTCCTTCTGGTTCTCCGCCATCCGGCTTTTCCGAAGGGCCTCCGCCCAGGGCGTATACGGCAGACCGCCCTTGATCAGCACTCCAATATTGGTGAACGGAGCCCCAATGGGCCGGAAGGGATCACCGAAGGCGTTAGGTTGTCCTGACAGCGGGATGCCCGGGACGTCCCGCTCCCAGATACCGCTCAGATCAGGGTGCCCATCAGCAGCCTTCGGCACGGGTGCCGTGAGATTTGGTTTCCCGTCTGGCCCGCGCGGCACTTTGCCCGACGGATAATCCGGCCATTGCGCGAGCAGCGCCGCAGGCAGGGCGGCGAGCAGCAGAAGACGACGGAGGCCGGCGATTTGGAAAGTTCGCATCAGGCACGCCAGTCTATCGCAAAATTGACGCGCGCTGCCAAGGCTCAGGTTCCGGGGGGAACCTGAGAAGGTCGGGCCTGTGTTTTCATTTATTTCTGGGGATTCTATAGCAAAATAACATTCGCGCACGACCTGGGCCGGGCAGGAGGGCAGCGGCGGGCCCGGTGAAGAGCGCGTCGGGTTCGGGCTGGAACCTGAGAGAGGCGACCCTTTATTTTCAAATATTTCCGGGGTTCGTTTTGCCGTTTTGCACTTTTTTGCCGAGCCGGATCCATCGACACCCCGGCTGAGCATGCTGGATGGGCGAACTGTGGCGCGTTGCGGCATAGTCATGCGACCCGATTATCCACCCGCAGGAAGTGTAATTCGGACTCTCCCCGCCGGAACTGGCTGATAAAACGACAGATGGAGTTGCAGCGGGCCGGTGACCGCGCCGCGCTCGCGCTCATTCTGCTGCTGCCGGGATATTGCTGAACGCCCCGGTGGCGTTTCCGCGGATG
>Ga0209698_10004621_pt1 | contig 15021 bp, 14 predicted proteins | sample LitLauG_LLR_2012_FD_187203 | JGI IMG/M metagenome (GOLD analysis project Ga0209698, IMG submission 187203) | Freshwater sediment microbial communities from Pennsylvania, USA - Little Laurel Run_MetaG_LLR_2012 (SPAdes) (version 2) | ecosystem: Environmental > Aquatic > Freshwater > Creek >...
CCCCCAGCCATGTCGACGGCCTGCTGGAGGCGGCGACCGGGGACCGGACCTCGTTCGGCTTCACCCCCGTGCCCGCCGACCGGGCCGGCATGGCCGCCTACGTCGACCGGGCCCTCGCCCATGCGGCCGCAGGGCACCAGGTCCCGTTCGCCACGGTGTCGCTCGCCCTCGGCCGGGTGGTCGGCTCGACCCGCTTCTACGAGCTCGAGCCGTGGGACTGGGACGCCATCGCACCGGATGCGACCCCGGTGCCCGCGGTGGGGCGCTTCGACCGGGCGGGCATCGGGTACACCTGGCTCGATCCGGCGGCCCAGCGGTCACCCGTCAACTCCGAGGCGAAACTGCTGCAGCTCGACCACGCCTTCGGCACCTGGGGCGTGCGGGCCGTCCGCATCCAGACCGACGCCCGCAACACCCGGTCCCGGGCGGCCATCGAGCGCATCGGGTGCACCCTCGACGGCGTACTGCGAGCCGACCGTCCGGCCGCCGACGGCACCGTCCGCGACTCGGCCATCTTCTCCATGCTGGCCGAGGAGTGGCCGGCCGCCCGGGCCGCGCTGGTGGCGCGGCTCGCCCGCTGAACCCCGGGGCCCGGCCTCCCGGTCCGTCGCCGGCGCCCGTGCGCCGAGGTGCAACGGAGGACCCGAGGCTCTGCTTCTTGCGGGAGAGTGATAACGATAATCATTATCAACAGCCTCCCAGCAGACTGTCGGGTTCCCGCCCGGAACCGGCCGACGGCCGATCGGAACAGCCGTCCGCACACGCCGTGGACCGCATTCGGCGACCGTCCGCATACCCTGGACCGGTGCCCGACTCCCCGCTCGAACCCGCCGACGCGCCCGGCCGCGCCGCCGACCGACCCCACTCCTCGGACACGGTGATCCTGGTCGTCGTCTGCCTGGCCCAGTTCATGGTCGTGCTGGACGTGTCGATCGTCAACGTGGCCCTGCCCGCCATCCAGCACAGCCTCGGCTTCCGGGCGGTCGACCTCCAGTGGGTGGTGACGGCCTACGCGCTGACCTTCGGCGGGCTGCTGCTCCTCGGCGGGCGCCTGGCCGACCTGTTCGGACGGCGGCGCATCTTCCTGGTCGGCCTGGGCCTTTTCACCGCGGCCAGCCTGCTCGGTGGGTTCGCCACCGACCAGGCCACCCTGATCGCCGCCCGTTCGCTGCAGGGAGTGGGCGCGGCCATCCTCTCCCCCGCCACCTTGACCATCCTGACCGTCACCTTCACCGACCAGCGGGCCAGGGCCAAGGCGTTCGGCGTGTGGAGCGCAGTGGCCGCCGGCGGCGGTGCGGCGGGGGCACTGTTCGGCGGGCTCCTCACCCAGTACCTGTCGTGGCGGTGGATCCTCTTCGTGAACGTCCCCATCGGCATCGCCCTGTTCGCGGTGGCCCGCCTGCGCCTCCACGAGTCCCGGGCCGAAGGCGGCCGCCGGCGCCTCGACCTGGCGGGAGCGGTGACCGTCACCGGCTCGCTCTTCCTCCTCGTCTACGCCATCTCCCACACCGACGTGGTCCCGTGGACCGCCACCTCGACCCTGGTCGTCCTGGGTGCGGCCGCGCTCCTCTTCGTCGTCTTCCTCGTGGTGGAGGCCCGGGTGGCGTCCCATCCGCTGGTCCCCCTGCGCCTGTTCCGGGTGCGGTCGGTGACCGGCGCCAACATGGTCATGTTCTGCTTCGGCGTCGGCATGTTCGCCATGTGGTTCTTCCTCTCGCTCTACCTCCAGCAGGTGCTCGGCTACAGCCCGGTGGTCACCGGGCTCACCTTCCTCCCCCAGACCGTGGCCATCGCCGTCGGAGCCACCCTGTCCGGGCGCCTGGCGCCCCGGTTCGGGCCGCGCAACGTCCTGATGCTGGGTGCCGGCCTGGGCGCCGGCGGTCTGTTCTGGCTGTCGTTCATCCAGGCCGGCGACAGCTACTGGACCGGGGCGTGCGGTGGCGGCATCCTGGCCACGTTCGGGATGGGACTGGCCTTCACCCCGATCGCGCTGCTGGCCACCGGCGGGGTCCCCCAGGCCGACGCCGGGCTGGCCTCGGGACTGGTGAACTGCAGTCGCCAGATCGGGGCCTCGATCGGACTCGCCGCACTGACCACGCTGGCCGCCTCGACGACAGCGTCCCACCTCGCCCACGGCCCGCACGGGTCGAACGCCGCCATCGAGACGGCGCTCACCGCGGGCTACGCCCGGGCGTTCCTGGTGGCCTCGATGGTGGTGCTGGCCGGCGGCCTGATCGCCTTCGTGATCCCCCCGCCCCGGGCCGCAGCCGCGGGCTGGGACGACGCCGGGGTCGATCAGGCCTCGGGCCCCGTCCTGGTCGACTGACCGGGCTCGGGCGGGACGTCCGGGGGAAGCGGCCCCACCGGCGCCCGGAACGAGCGCGGCCACAGCCGCCGCTCGACCACGACGTCGAGTTCGGCGGCGAACGCGGTGAGCACGGTGCCGAGGCCGATCCACCACAGCAGCACCACGAAGGTGGCGAACGTGCCGTACAGCGTCCGGTAGTGGCGCAGCTCCCGGGTGATCAGCAGGGCGTCGACGAACTGCAGCGCCGTCCAGCCCACGCCGGCCACCACGGCGCCGAGCCACAGGGACCGACGCGGGCCGGGCACCGACACCACGATGGCGAACCCGGCCCAGAACATGCCGACGTTGACCACCAGCGACCCGGCCAGGCCGACCAACGCCGATGCCGGCCCGAGACCGCCGAAGCTCCCGATGCCGGCCAGCGCCCCGCCGGCCACGAACCCGACACCCAGGACGGCCAGGAAGCCAACGGCCCGGGGGAGCCAGCGGTCGAACCTCGGGAGGAGGTGCCGGGGCACGTTCCACACCGTGGCCATCAGCACCTGGGCACTGCGGCTGAGCCGCAGGCACCCGTAGAGCAGCCACACCACCAGCACGATCAGGAGCACGGAGTTGCGACCGGACAGACCGGTGATGTTCTGGTGCAATTCCTGGCCGATGTCCGGGAACTGGCGCAGTGCGGCGTCGACGACCTCCTGCTGCGCCTTCTGGTGCCCGTAGAGCAGGATCTCGACCAGGGTCAGGAGCACCAGCACCAGGGGGAACACGGCCAGGAACGCGGCGTAGGCGAGCAGGTTGCCCAGCAGCCCCGCCCGGTCGTCCCGGTACTTCGCCACCGTGGCGCCCAGCACGGCCGTGCTCCGGTGGCGCTGTTGGAACCCGTCCAACCGGTCGAGCAAGCGCGCCAGTGGGGAACCGCCGTCGGAGCCGGGGCCGGGCGCGGCGGAGTCAGGCGTGGCGCGGTCGGGGCGGTCGGTCACCCGCCTACCAGGCCCTGGCGCCCGTGCCGGCGGAGCTCGGCGAGCAGACCGGCGGCGGCGGCCGTCCCGAACGGGACGTACCCGACCCGGCCGTCGGCGCCGGTGACCCGTCGGACCACCGGGTCCCCGCCCGCCCACCACCCCTCGGCCCGCAGCGGTCCCTTGGTCACCTTGCCGCTGGCGGTCTGGGGCAGGCCCCCGGACAGCCGCACGAACGCCGGGGCCCCCTTGGTCCCGAGGTCGTCCTGGGCGTCGAGGAACCGTGCGAAGCGGTCGGCGTCGAAGGTGCGGCCGGGCAGCAGTTCCAGGGCCGCCATCACCTGGTCCCCCGAGGCAGGGTCGGGCACCGGATAGACCACGACCGTGGCGGCGTCGTCGAAGCGGACCAGCACCCGCTCGATGGGACCGGCGGCCAGGTTCTCCGAGTCGACCCGCATCCAGTCGCCGCCCCGGCCCGCGAAGTAGAAGAACCCGTCCGCGTCCCGGTAGGCCAGGTCACCCGTCCGGTACCACCCGGCCCGCATCCGCTCGGCGGTCGCACCCGGGTCGCGGTAGTACCCCTCGAACCGTCCGCTGCCCGACCGGTTGACGATCTCGCCGACGGCGGCGCCGCCGTTGACCAGGGCGCCGCCGGCGTCGAACACGGCCCGTGGGCACTCGGCCCCGGTCACCGGGTCGAGCACGGCCACGTCGTCCTGGGCCACGCCGAGTGATCCGACCGGGGTGCCCGGGACCCGCACGATGGCCACCCCGCCCTCGCTCGAGCCGTACCCCTCGGTGAGCACGCAGCCGAACCGCCGCTCGAAGGCGGCATGGTCGGCCACCGATGCCTCGGTCCCGAACCCCCGCTTCAGCGTGCAGGTGGCGTCGTCGGCCCGTTCCGGCGTGGCCAGTACGTAGGCCAGCGCCTTTCCCACGTAGGTGAAGGTGGTGGCGCCGAACCGGCGGACGTCGGGCAGGAAGCCCGAGGCACTGAAGCGACGGGCCAGCGCCACGGTGGCGCCCACCACCACGCTCGGCCCCCAGAGCACCATGAGGGCGTTGCCGTGGAAGAGCGGCATGGTGCAGTAGGCGACGTCGGTGCGGTCGAACCCGTAGGCCTCGGCCGACCGGATGGCGATCGAGGCCAGGCGGCCCTGGGTGCACCGGACCGCCTTCGGATCCCCGGTGGTCCCCGAGGTGAACAGCAGCAGGTAGAGGTCCTCCGGAGCAGGGGCGTCGGCGGCCACGTCGGCCGCGGCCACGTCGGCATGGGCCGCTACCCGTGCCGGGTAGCCGGGATCGTCGACCCGCAGGACCCGATCGGCGGGCACCCCGGTGTCGAGGCCCTCGAGCAGGCCGGCGCCCTCGGCGTCGGTCACCAGGACCCGGCAGTCGGTCCGCCGGATGTCGCCCGCCAGCGCCTCCCCCCGGCGGGTCGGGTTGATGCCCACCACCACCGCCCTGACCAGGGCGGCGGCACCGAGCCAGAACAGGTACTCGGGCTCGTTGCCGAGCAGCACGCCCACATGCGGCGGGTCGAGGTCGCCGAAGGCGCGCAGCAGTCCGGCACGGGCGGCGCTGGCCGACACCGACTCCGCCCAGGTCCACTGGTCGTCCCCCGACACCACGGCGGTGGCCGCGTCGTCGGCGCGTGCCAGCAGCAGGTCGGCGACACTGGGCGTGCCGGCGGGAAACCCCTCGAACGTCACCGCTCGGGCTCGACCAGGAGCTCCTGCACGGCACGGCCGATGCGCCCGTGCCCGTCCCACAGGACCGACTCGGCGGCACCCCGGCCCGGTGCCCCGAAGCGGGTCCGGGCCTCGACGCCGATCCACTCCCCCTCGGGTGGACGGGTGAGGGCCACGGTCAGGTCGGGGTTGATGAACAGCGCGGTCCGGAAGTCGAGCTCGGCGCTGATCCCGTTGCCGAAGTCGGCGGCGGCCACCGCCCGCTGCACCGGCGAGGGCACCTCGCCGTCGACCACCGGGTGCCGGAGCCGGAACCACCCGGTCGCCGGGCCGCGCCGGTCGAAGCGGCCGTCGACGAAGCGGATCTCCATGCCCTCGTTGTGGAAGGCCGGGTAGTCGGTCACCGTCGGCGGGGCGTCGGCGTCGGCCTCCGGACCGGCCGGCGCCGCATCCTCGGCCCGGGCGGTGGCGGGCACGGCCAGGGCGGGGTCGACCCGGATGCGCAGCGACCGGCCCCAGGTGACCTCGACCTCGTCCTGGGTCACCACGGTGTCGACCAGGTGCACCTTGCGTCCGGGCCGCACCAACCGGCTGGTCACGGTGACCGGCGCCGTCGTCACCGGTCGCAGGAGCTCGAGGGTGAGCCGGACCACCTCGAGCCCGTCGTCGGAGGTGAGCGACTCCACCGACCGGGCCACCAGGGCCGCCACCGCGCCGCCGTGGAGCGACGTCGGGGACCACGGGCCGCGGGCGACGTCGGTCGGGACCATGCGGTCGCCGTCGGCCACGAACAGGGGGCTCACGGCGCAGGCCTCCACGGGTGCCGGTTCATGGCCGAGACGCTATCGGTGGTCCGGGCCACCAGCAGCGCCTACCATCGGGGCGCCCCGACCGGAGGCACCTCGCAGGCCGACGGGTCCGACCGACGGCACCGACCGAATCAATCGAAGGAGCACCATGGCAGAGCGCACGGCAGAGATCGACATCAACGGCTCCCCCGACGCCGTCTGGGCACTCGCCGGTGACTTCGGCGGGATCGCCGGCTGGATGCCGGGCATGGAGTCCTGCCGGGTGGAGGGCGAGAACCGCATCCTCGACACCATGGGCATGACCATCACCGAGAAGCTCATCTCCAAGGACGACGCCGCCCGGGCCATCACCTACAGCATCGTCGACGGGGTGCCGGTCGAGTCCCACGAGGCCACCGTGACCGTCACCGCGTCGGGCGACGGCAGCCACGTCACCTGGCTGGTCGACGCCGCACCCGACGACATGGCCGACCTCATGCAGTCCGTGTACCAGCAGTCGCTCGAGGCGCTCAAGGCCCACGTCGAGGGATGACGACGCCGGCCGGCGTGCCCGACCCGGTGCGACCCGGTACCCACGTGTACCGGGTCGAGGCCCGGGCCGACGCGCCGGTGGAGGACGTCTGGCCCCTGCTGGGGGAGGCGGCCCGGTGGCGTGACTGGTCGTTCCTGACCGCCTCGGGCCTGGAGCGCGCCGGATCGCCCGACCCCGACGGGGTGGGCGCGATCCGCACGTTCACCCGCAACGGCGTCGGCTCGCGGGAGGAGGTGGTGGACTGGGACCCGCCGCACCACCTCGCCTACCGGATCCTGAGCGGGTTCCCGGTGCGCGACTACCGGGCCGATGTCACCCTGGAGCCCGCCGGTGACGGGACCCGCATCGAGTGGGCCGGCTCGTACTCGCCGAAGTGGCCGGGGACCGGCCGGGTGATCCAGGCCGTCCTGGTGCGGATGATGCAGCGGTTCGCCGACGACCTGGCCCGCTACGCCGGGGACCACCGGGCCTGACCGGCTCCGTCGGCTCAGGTGCCGACGGATGCCAGCCGGGCCGCCCGCCGTCCGACCTCGTCCCGGGCCCGGTCCACGTCGACGGTCTGGACGGTCCGGTCGACCACCACCGGTGCGCCCCCGACCCAGACGTCGGTGACCAGGCGGCTCGACGCCGACCACACCAGGTGCTCGACCAGCATGCCGTCGTCCAGCAGCGGCACGAAAGCCGGGTCGTCGAGCGAGACCGCCATCATGTCGGCCATCGCCCCCGGCGCCAGCACCCCGAGGTCGGGCCGGCCGATGGCCGCACCCGCGCCCCGGGTGGCCAGGTCGAGCGCCACCGCGGCGGGCAGCGCCCCGGCGTCGCTCCCGCGCAGGCGGGCCAGCATGGCGGCCAGACGCAGCTCCTCCCACAGGTCGAGGTCGTTGTTCGACGCCGGGCCGTCGGTACCCAGGCCGATCCGCACCCCGGCGGCCAGCAGGTCCACGATCGGGGCGATGCCCGAGGCCAGCTTGGCGTTCGACTGCGGACAGTGGGCCACGGCGACGTCGTGGGCGGCGTAGACGGCGATGTCCTCCGGCGACAACCAGATGCTGTGGGCTGCGAGCACCCGGCCGTCGAACACCCCGGCGTCGGCCAGGACCTGCGGGACCGATCCACCGTGCTCGGCGGTGAAGGCGTCGGCCTCGTCGGACGTCTCGGCCAGGTGCAGGTGGAACAGGGCGTCGCACCCACGGGCGGCGGCGGCCGTGTCGACCAGGCCGGCGAGCGGGACCGTGTAGGCGGCGTGGGCGGCGAACCCCACCTCCAGCCGGCCCGCCTGGCCGTGCCGGCGGGCGTGGAAGTCGGCGAACCGGTCGAGACTGTCCGTCCACCACGACCCGTCGGCCTCGGACCCGGGCAGCTGGATCACCCCCGGGGTGAGCAGGGCACGCGAACCGGCGTCGATGACGGCGTCGGCGTTGGCGTCCTCCTCGAAGTACATCTCACAGGTGGTGGTGACCCCGAAGCTGAGGAGCTCGGCCGCCGCCAGGGTCATCCCCCAGTAGACGTCCTCCGGGCCGAGGTGCGCCTCGCGCGGCCAGAGCACCCCGGTGAGCCAGCGCAGGAGGGGCAGGTTCTCCCCGGTCCCCCGGAACAGCGTCATGGCCGAGTGGCAGTGGGTGTTCACGAACCCGGGCAGGAGGGCGCCGTCGACGGCCAGCTCCCGGGTGTCGGGCCGCCCGCCCGCCCGCAGGTCCGCCGGAGTCCCCACCCGGGTCACCCGGTCGCCGGTGACCTCGACGGCGCCGGGTCGGTACACCGCCACGTCGCCGGTGCACGGGACGACGGCGTCGGCCACGTAGCGCACGGCGGACGGCTCGGGTCCGGGATGCTCGTTGCTCGGCACCCGGTCACCCTACGGCGTGCATGCGGCCGGTGCGGGCGGCATCGGCGACCCGGCGGGCGCGCACCCCGTCGCTCCGGGTGCACGTCGGGGCGATCCCTGCCCGTCGAGCCCTCCAACCGGACGCGCCCCGATTCAAGGGGTTCCGCCACCGTGCCGACTACACAGGACATGGAGCACATACCCGGCGGACGATCGAGATCACGCTGCTACCCACGACCGACCCGACGGTCGGCCGCCGGCCGGGGGAGGCGGACATGACCGTCGTCCCGGACCACGTGACGCTGGCGAGCACCGCGCACGTGGCCCTCAGCTGCGTGACCGACGCATCCGGGCAGACGCACTGCACCGGCGCGTCGGCCGGCCTGTTCGCCGGACTCGGCATCGTGCTCTTCATCTACCTGGGGATCCTGGTCCTCAGCATCGTCGCCGCCGTCAAGGTGGTGACCAAGGCCGGCTACCCGGGCTGGTGGGTGCTGATCGCATTCGTCCCCCTGGTCGGGACGGTGTTCGTCTTCATCTTCGCGTTCTCCACCTGGCCGGTCACCAAGGAGGTGCAGCGGCTGCGGGCCCAGGTCGCCGGGCAGCAGGGGTACGGGGGCTACCGGGGTGCACCCGGCGACGGGGCGTGGCCGGGTCAGTCGACGTACGGCGTGCCGGGTCCGGCCGAGCCGGGCGCTGGCGCACCTGCCTACTCCCCTACCGACCAGACTCCGCTGCCCACCTTCGGTGCGTTCCTCACCGAGGGGAAGTCGCCGGTGGTGGCTCCCCCCGGCGCGCCGGCAGACGTGGCCACGCCAGCCGCCGACCTGCCGCCGGCCGGGTGGTACCCGAACCCGGGAGATGCGACCGGACAGCTCCGCTACTGGGACGGGTCGACCTGGACCGACGAGCTCCGTCCGTCCTAGGGGTCGTTACCGGCTGCACCCAGGCAGACGTCAGCCGATCGGCCAGGTGCACCGGGACACCCGCTCCGGCCGCACCCGGCCGGCGTCGACGAACCACCGGGCCGCCCGCTCGAGGGCCTCGGCCGGCGGGCGCGACGTGTAGCCCAGCTCAGACCTCGCCCGGGCGTCGTCGAACGACATGTGGGTGGTCGACATCCGGGCCCCTTCGAGCGGGACCGACGGCTCACGCCCGAGGATCCTGCCTTCGACCAGGTCGGACACGTGGCCGGCGGCCAGTGCCAGGGCGCTCGGGAACCGCCGTGTCGGCGCCGGCAGTCCGGTGACCTCGGCCAGTGTCCCGAGCACGTCGCGCAACGCCAGGTTCTGGCCCCCCAGGATGTAGCTGCGGCCCTGGGCGCCGAGGTCGGCGGCCAGGACGTGCCCGGCGGCCACGTCCTCGACGTCGACGATGTTGAGGGTGGTGTCCACGTACCCGGGGATCCGGCCGTTGAGGAACTCGAGCACCGTCCGACCGGTCGGGGTCGGACCGACGTCCCTCGGGCCCACCGGCGTCGTCGGCTGCACCAGTACCACCGGCAGCCCCTCGGCGGCGGCCCGCAGGACCTCGTGCTCGGCGACGTACTTCGACTGCTTGTAGAGGCCGAAGAGGTGGTCGACGTGGGCGAAGGACCGCTCGTCGACCGGGGCATCGGTCGTGGCCGAGCCCAGGCCGAGCGTGCCGACGGTCGAGGTGTAGACCACCCGGCGGCACCCCTGGGCCCGGGCCGCGTCGAGCACGTTCCGGGTGCCGGTCACGTTGACGTCGTAGAACGAGTCGGGGTCCGGCGCCCAGAACCGGTAGAGGGCGGCCACGTGGAAGACCAGGTCGCACCCGGCCACCGCACCGGCCACCGCCGCCGGGTCCCGCAGATCGCCCTCGACGATCTCCACGTCCAGTCCGTCGAGGTTGCCGGTGGCACCGCACGGCTCCACCAGGGACACCACCCGGGCACCCCGGGCTAGCACCTGGCGCACCACCGAGGAGCCCACGAACCCGGCGCCGCCGGTGACCAGGACCCGGTCGCCCGGACCGGGGCCCGTCGCGGCGGGACCGCCAGGGCCGGTGCCGGTCACGGCCGGTGGGCCGTTGTCGTGCGGCGGGTGCGTCGGAGCGAGTTGCGGGCCATGGTGCCGCCGACCTCCAGCAGCAGCCCGGCGTTGCGGGTGGCGTCGGCCAGTACGTCGTCGAGGGCGGCCACGAAGGCGTCGATCTCCTCGTCGCCGATGATCAGTGGCGGCAGCAGCTTCACGATGTTGACGTTGTCGGCGGCCACCTGGGTCAGGATCCGGTGCCGGTGGAAGAGGGGCACCACGATCAGCTGCGAGAACAGACCCTTGCGGGCCAGCTCCATCATCGTGAACCGGGCCCGTCCCCCGCGCGACGCCGGCGGACCGAACACCAGGCCGATCATCAGGCCGATGCCCCGGACCTCGTGGAGCAGCTCGTACTTGTCGACCAGGGGCGACAGGGCGGCCATCAGCTGATCGCCCCGAGCCCCGGCCCGGGCCACGATGTCCTCGTCGTCCATGGCCTGCATGGTGGCCAGTCCGGCCACCATGGCCAGCTGGTTGCGCGAGAAGGTCGACGAGTGGACGACCGCCCGGTCCATCGAGCTGTAGACGGCGTCGAACACCGCCTCGGTGGTCAGCAGCGCCCCCACCGGCACGTAGCCGCCGGACAGCGCCTTGGACAGCGTGATCATGTCGGGCTCGAGGCCCCAGTGCTGATGGCAGAAGAACCGGCCGGTCCGACCCATGCCGGTCTGCACCTCGTCCATCACCAGGAGCGTGTCGAAGCGTCGGCACTGGGCCTGCACCTTGCGCCAGTAGGACTCGGGGGCGAGGTAGACCCCTTTCCCCTGGATGGGCTCGACGACCAGGGCGGCCACGTCGCCCTTGGCCAGCTGGCGCTCGAGGGCCACCGCGTCGCCGAAGGGCACCGGGTCGCACCCGGGCAGCAGGGGGCCGAACCCGACCCGGAACTCCTTGCCCCCGTTGAGTGAGAGTGCACCGTTGGTCAGGCCGTGGAAGGCGTGGTCGCAGTAGAGGACGCGCCGGCGGCCGGTGGCGCAGCGGGCGAACTTGATGGCCGCCTCGACCGTCTCGGCCCCCGAGTTGGCGAACACCGCCCGGCGGATGCCGGGGTGTGCCCGGTCCACCAGGGCCTGGCCCAGCAGTCCGGGCAGCAGGGCGCAGTCCAGCTGGGCCAGGTTGGGCAGGTCGGCGTCGAGGGCCTGGTGGAGCGCGTCCTTGACCACCGGGTGGCTGCGCCCGAGGGCGAACACGCCGAACCCGGACAGGAAGTCGAGCGTGCGGCCGCCCTGGTCGTCGATGAGGTAGGCGCCCTCACCCCGGACGTAGGTGCGGTCGAAGCCGATGGTGGTCAGCACCCTGGCCAGCTGCGGGTTGAGGTAGCGGTCGTGCAGCTCGTAGGCCTCGCCGCGGTGTGCGGCCAGCAGTGCGTCGAGGTCGAAGGGCACGGTCACGCTCCGGTGGGCCCGGCGGCACGCCCGCCCGGCCCGGCTCCACCGTATCGGGCGCCACCGGCGGGGTCACACCGGTGCCCCGGCTACACCCCGGGCGGCCTGCACGCGCCGTGCGGCCAGCCCCACACCTGCACCACGGCGGGCGGGACGGGCACGGTGCACGGCGACACGGTTCCGCTCATCCCCACCGGGGTGACCGTCCACGCACCGCCGGCCGGCATGGAGAAGAGCAGGTAGCTGCCGTCGTCCTGACCGGCGACCTGCGCCTTGTAGAGATCACTGCCCACCGGTGCGTCGGTGGCCGGAAGCGCGGTGGCTGCGCCCGCCCAGTAGGTGCCGGTCGCCCGGTCGAACGCGTAGTAGGTCGTGCCCGGTGCCAGTCCGGAGTAGGTGGACGGCGGCACCCCGACCTGCGCGGCGCGCGCGGCGACCAGCTGCGTCCGCACGGCGTCGGTCACCGGCAGGTCCTGCACCGCCGGCGGAGTGCCGGTGGTCGACGAGCGGGACGGGGTCGAGGTGACCGTGATGCTTCCGGCGGTGGTCGGTGGTGGCGACGTGGTGGTCGGGGTACCGGTGGACGACGACGAGCACGCAGCCAGCCCGATCGCGGCGGCCGCCACCGCGGCGACCGGCCGGACGGATCGCGCCCGGCGCCGGGTGTGTCGGTCCGACGTCCCCATGTCGCCTCCGCTTCTCCCCACTGCCCGGCCGTTCCTCTGCCTGCGACCCTAGGACGGCACCGGTGCCGGACCGCTGACCCGGGACGTGCGGCCGACCGGGGTCACCCGGTGGCGGTGGTCGGGACCGCCGCGGTCGGCGCCGCCGGCTGGGGCGCCAGCTTGTCCGCCACCGTCCACCCCGTGGAGGCCCAGAACGCGCAGGGCGCCGCTTTCATCCCGGCGTGCACCGATGTCGGCGTGTCGAGCGAGAGGTAGGAGCCGGTGGCCGAGGTCAGCTGCGGCCACGCCAGTCCCCCGCCCGACGGGCTCCCGGAGGTGGCGAAGCGCGCCCAGGCCCCGCTGACCGTGGCGGCCAGCTGCTGCTCGGCCGGGCTGAAGGTGAGGTCACCGCTCGACTGGACCGGGGCCTGGAACACGTAGGGCAGCTCGGCCGAGTGGAAGGCGCCGAGGGCGATGCCCGGTGTGGGCAGGATGAACGGGTTGGGCGCGTGGTCGAACTCGTACTCGTGGACCGGCACCCACCTGCGCAGCAGGGCGGCCGACTGCACGGCCGGGCACGCCAGCACCGCGTCGCCGATGGCCTGGCCGAGTGCGGCACCTGCGTCCGGATAGGAGGCCAGCGGGTACTCGGCGCGCACCTTCGCGCCGACGGTCGGGCCGAAGTAGGCGTCCACCGCCGGCGCCCACTGGGCCGCGGTCAGGGTCGTCCCCAGCTCGAGCTGGTGGAGGCCCACGAAGAGGCGGCCCTCGTCGCGGTTGGCGCCCACGATGACCGGCACGCGGTGGAACCTGCCGGCCGCCAGCAGCGCCGCGGCACCGGCCGGCACCGTCACGCCGTCGGCCACCGGTCCCCACTGGGCGCCCTGGCCGAACAGAAAGGTGGGGTCGGGTCGGAGCGCCTCGATGACCTGCTGCGCCGACTTGCTCCGCAGGCAGGCCAGCTGGGCCGGCGGGGGCGGGCACCCGAGCGCGGACGCCAGCGTCGCCCCCTGGGCCTCGGCCCCGGCCAGCGGCTGGGCCGGCAACGTGCACGGCCCGCTCTCGGTGATGGCCGCCCGGAACAGTCCGGCCGACCCCGGGGAGACCAGCTGGGCGCACACGCTGATCCCGCCGGCCGACTCGCCGTAGATGGTGACCCGGCCCGGGTCACCCCCGTAGGCGGCGATGTTCGCCCGCACCCAGCGCAGGGCGGCCTGCTGGTCCTCCAGACCCAGGTTGCCCGTGGCGTGCGCCGGGTCCTCGGCGGCCAGCGACGGCAGGGCCAGGAACCCGAGGGACCCGAGCCGGTAGTTGAAGCTGACCGACACCATCCCGTGGGAGGCGGCGTAGTTGGCCACCGAGTCGTCACCCGAGCTGCCGACCTGGAACCCGCCGCCGTAGATCCACACCAGGACCGGCCGGGCCGTGGTCGGCACCGCTGGTGGGGCGTAGACGTTGGCGTACAGGCAGTCCTCGCTGCCTTCGTAGCTGTTGACCACCGGGACGATCTGCGGGCACGGACTCGAGACGCGGGTGGCCTGCAGGGTCGACGACCAGTGGGCCGCCGGGTGGGGGGCCTGCCAGCGCAGCGGCCCGACCGGCGGCGCCGCGAACGGGATCCCCTCGAAGGCACGGGTGCCGGCCACCATGGCGCCGTGGACCTCGCCCTGGGGGGTCCGCAAGGTGAGCGGGTCGCCCCCGACGACCGCGGCCGACGGCGCGGCCACCCCGGCGGTCGTCGTCGTCCCGGTGGAGGCGGCCGGCGAACCGCAGGCGCCCAGCACCAGGGCGGCGCCGACCCCCATCCATACCGCGGTCCCCCGTCGCATGGGCAGCAACGTAGCAACCGCGTGGCCCCCGTTTCGCGTCGCGCCGAACGCGCGCCCCTGTTAGGGTCGATCCCATCCACGGGGCATCGCACGGACGGCCGTGCGGACAGTCCCCGACGACCCACTGCGGAGGTGGCACATGGCGCTCGGACCGGTCGAAGTCCTGGTGTTGAGCTTTCCCGGCAACCAGTTCAACGGCGAGATCATCCCGGAGCTGGAGCGCCTGACGTCCAACGGCACGATCACCGTCATCGACGGCGTCTTCGTCACGAAGGACCATGCCGGCGACGTCGCCTTCGTGGAGTTCGAGCAGCTCGGGGGTGACCACGACGCCGCCCGTCTGGCCGGTGTGCTGGACCAGATCGAGTCGCTCATCTCCGACGAGGACATCGCCGAGCTGGCAGACGACCTGGCCCCCGGTGACTCCGAGGCCATCCTGGTGTTCGAGCACACCTGGGCCAAGCCGTTCCGCGACGCCATCGTCGCCTCGGGCGGGATCCTGACCGGTGAGATGCGCCTGTCCGGACTCGCTGTCGACGAGCTCCTGGACGAGCTCGCCGCCCTCGACTGACCACCGCACGAACCGACCGACTACACGACCAACCGAACAACAGGAGGCAACTACGATGATGCGCCGCATGGGACGTCCCGGACTGGTGGGCACCATGGCCCGCACCGCGGTGATCGCCGGCACGGCGACCGCCGTATCCGGCGGTGTCCGCAACCACAAGCCTGCCGAGCGACAATAACAATCTTGGTCCCCGCATCGGTTTTGCGTGGGACGTCACTGGCGATGGTAAGACCGCGGTCCGCGGCGGTTACGGAATTTTCTACGGCAGACTCATCAATTCGACCATTTATAACGCTCTCACGAATACGGGCGAAGCTGGCGGGCAGTTCTCTTATTTCTTTAGCAGCTCGACTCCCGGAGCTCCCAAGTTCCCTCAGATTTTGTCAG
>Ga0209698_10004622_pt1 | contig 15020 bp, 11 predicted proteins | sample LitLauG_LLR_2012_FD_187203 | JGI IMG/M metagenome (GOLD analysis project Ga0209698, IMG submission 187203) | Freshwater sediment microbial communities from Pennsylvania, USA - Little Laurel Run_MetaG_LLR_2012 (SPAdes) (version 2) | ecosystem: Environmental > Aquatic > Freshwater > Creek >...
CACCCCCGACGCGCGCCACTTGGCGGCGTTCCACCAGATCGAGGGACTCGTCGTGGACCGGGGCATCACCTTCGCCGACCTGGCGGGCGTGATCGAGACCTTCACCCACGCCTACTTCGGATCGGACATCTCCTCGCGCCTGCGCCCGGCGTTCTTCCCCTTCACCGAGCCCTCGGCCGAGTTCGAGATCACCTGCACGATCTGTCGCGGTGAGGGCTGTCGCACCTGTTCGCTCACCGGATGGATCGAGCTGGGGGGCTGTGGCATGTTGGACCCGGCCGTCCTTGACGCGGTGGGCATCGATGGTGAGGAGTGGAGCGGTTTCGCTTTCGGATTCGGCATCGACCGCTGCGCGCAGATGCGCCACCAGATCGCCGACATGCGCGCGCTGATCGACAACGACGTTCGCTTCTTGAGGCAGTTCTCGTGAAGATCCCCCTGTCGTGGCTGCGCGAGTTCGTCGATCTGCCCGAATCGGTGAGCGAACTCACGGGCGTCCTCGACGACCTCGGCTTGGTGGTCGAGGGCGTGGAGATGGTGGGCGAGGGCCTCGAGGACGTGGTGGTCGCGCGCATCGACGAGATCCGACCCATCGAGGGCGCCGACCGGGTGCGTCTGGTCACCGTTGACGCGGGCCAGGGCCCGCTCGAGATCGTGTGCGGGGCGACGAACTTCGCCCTCGGCAACCACGTGCCCCTGGCGCCCATTGGCGCGGTGCTGCCCGGAGGTTTTGAGATCGCCCTGCGCAAGATGCGCGGCGTGACATCCAACGGCATGCTCTGCTCGGCGCGCGAGTTGCGCCTGAGTGACGACCACGAGGGCCTCTACCTGCTCGACGACGTCATCGAACCCGTGGTGGGCCAGCCCTTGCTCGAGGCGCTCGGCATCACCCGCGACGTGGTCTTGGACATCTCCATCGAGGGCAATCGTCCCGACGCCTGGAGCGTGCGCGGCGTCGCCCGCGACCTGGCCACACGCCTTGGTCGCACCGTGCGCGAACCCGTCGTGGCCCAGCCCGACGACACCGCGGACTCGGCCAGCTTCGCCAGCGCCGGCATCGACGACCCCGACCTGTGCGGGCGACTGACGCTGTCGGTGCTGCGCGACGTGGTGGTACGACCCTCGCCCTCGCACCTGGCGCGCCGACTCGTCATGGCCGGGATGCGACCGATCTCCAACGTCGTCGACGCCTCGAACCTGGTGATGCTCGAGCTCGGACAGCCCACCCACCCCTACGACGCGGCCAAGGTGGCGGGCCCGACGATTCGCGTGCGTCGCGCGCGCGCTGGCGAGACATTGACCACTCTCGATGACGTCGAGCGCGACCTGGCCCAGCCCGGACGCGGACTCGGCGACACCGGCGAGGACTGCGTCATCGTCGACGGCGAGGATCGGGTGATCGGCCTCGCGGGCATCATGGGTGGCGCATCGAGCGAGATCTCACCGACGACGACGGACGTCTTGATCGAGGCAGCGTTCTTCGATCCCATGACCATTGCGCGCTCCTCCAAGCGCCACGCGTTGCGTTCGGAGGCGTCGAATCGATTCGAACGTGGCGTCGACCCCGCCCTCGCCCTCGAAGCGACCGCGCGCTTCGTCGCCCTATTGCGCGAGAGCAACCCCGAGGTCCGGTGGATGGCGAACCCGCTCGATATCGCCGGCAACGTGGCGCAGCCCCCGACGATCACGCTGCGCGAGAGCGACCTGGTGCGGGCCTTGGGCGTGGAGATCGACGCCGATGTCGTGCGCGCCATCCTCGAGGGACTGCGCTTCAGCGTTCGCGGCGAGGACCCCTGGGAGGTGACCGCGCCGAGCGCGCGTCTGGACGTGCGCCACGGCGCCGCGGGACGCGCCGACGTCATCGAGGAGATCGCGCGGCTCTACGGCTATTCACGTCTGCCCCGACGCACACCGACCTGGCCCGAACCGGGTGGTCTGAGTGATCGTCAGCGCGTGCGACGACGTCTGCGCGACACCGTGGTCGATCTGGGGGTGCACGAGTCGTGGACGCCCACCCTGGGTAGCGACGACGACTTCGACCTGCTGAGCCCCGCGTCGCCGCGGGTGCGCATCACCAACCCACTGGCCTCCGAGGAGTCGGTCCTGCGCGGATCGATGCTCGTGGGTCTGGTACGCGCGTGGGGCAAGAACGCCGAACGCGGCCTGGGTGACGTGGTGCTCGGCGAGATCGGCACCGTCTTCACCCACCCCGGCGTGGCGGCGCATCCGCGTCACACCCGCGGCGGTGCCGGGGGAGCGATCTCCTTGGCGCTGCCCCAGGAGAACGAGCGCCTCACGGTCGTTCTGGGTCGTGACGGCGACGACGCGCGCACCGCGGTGGCCACGTGGGCGGCACTCGCGACGCGTCTGGGAGTGCACGACGTCGTGGTGCGCTCTACCTCCGAGGCCCCGCGAGGCTTTCACCCCACGCGCAGCGCGCAGCTCGTCGAACGAGGGACCAATCGACGAGTGGGTTACGTCGGTGAGATCGACGCCGAGATCTTCTCGGCCCTGACGACGGTCCCCGCGCGGCGCCTCGGCGTGCTCGACCTCGACCTCGACGTCCTCTTCGACATCGTGCTCGACGCCCAGGTCGACCAGTTCGTCACGGTGCCCAGCCGCTACCCGGTGGCCATCGTGGACCTCGCCTTCGTCGTGGCCCACGAGGTCCACGCGATCGACCTCGCCGAGGTCCTCATGGGCGCGACCGACGTCGTCGAAGACGTCACCCTCTTTGACGTCTACCGAGGTGACAACTTGCCCGCGGGAACGCGCTCACTCGCCTACAACGTGCGCTTCGCCTCGCCGGACAAGACCTTGAGCGAGGCCGACGTCGCCGACGCCCGCGACGCGTTGATCCACGCCGCGCGGGCTCTAGGTGCTGAATTGAGGTCGTGAGTGGCGCCAGATTTGACGTCGGAACGTGACTACGTCCCCGAGCCCTCGCGCGGGCGGCGCTTCTCGATCGACTCACTCGTGCGACTCAGTGACGCCTTGCCGTCGAGCTACTGGCGTCTCGACGGGGTGGCGCGCGCGCTCCAGGACGCCGCCACCGAGGACTGGGAGGATTGCGGCATCGTCACCGACGCGCTCTGGTTGGCGCGGCGCACCTCGCTGCGCCGCGTGGGAGCCTGGCCCGTCATCTACGACCGGCTGAAACTGACGACCTTTTGCGCGGGCGTCGGCGCGGCGTGGGCGGAGCGGCGCACCAACGTGTACGTCGGCGACCAGCTCGTGATCGAAGCGGCGTCGCTGTGGGTCCCGGTCGACCCGCGCGGCTTCCCCGTGCGCATCCCGGCGACGTTCCACGAGATCTTCGGCGAGGCGATGAACGGGCGGCGCGTCAGTGGGCGCGTCCCGGTGTCGTCCCCGCCCGAGGGCGCGGCGCGCCGTCCGTGGATACTGCGACGCGCGGACCTCGACGTGATCGGCCACATCAACAACGCCGCGGTGTGGCAGGCGGTGGCCGAGGTGTTCGACGCGCCGGTCGACTCGGTGGACGTGATCCATCACGGCGCGGTCGAAGAGGGTCAGTCGGTGGAGCTCGTGACCAGCGAGCACACCATGTGGCTAGTCGTGAATGGCGACGTCCGGGTAACGGCGAGCGTCGTCGCTCCCGCCGCGCGTGACACTGGTCGCTAGATACGAACCCACCACGATCAGTGGGAAGCCCATAGCGATGCCGATGGTGAAGGGCTCGTGCAGTCCGACGACGCCCAACAAGACGGCCAGCGCGGTGTTGGAGTAGACCACCACCACCGATCGGCTGGACCCGGCCTCCTTGACCAGTTCACCGAACACCAGGAACGCGCCCGCGGTGCAAAAGACGGACAGGACGCCGACCGAGGTCCAGGTCTCGGTCGAGATGTGCGAGGGCCAGTGCAGGAGCCCGTAGGGAAGCCAGCCCAGGGCGACCACCCCGGCGGCACCGCACACGACCGCCGGTCCCGGCACGTCACGCAGTTTCGTCGCCAAGATGATGGGTCCGATCGAATACCCCACGCACACACCGAGCATCATGGCGATCCAGGTGAACGAACCGCCCTTGAGGTCGAGGCCGACGAGCAAGGCGACACCGCACGCGCCCGCGAGCAGACCGCCCAGTCGGCGCGCACCGATGGGTTCGTGATGGTTCGACAGGCGTCCGGCGACGACCGAGAAGAGGGGCACCGCGCAGATGATCAGGGAGGTCAGTGAGCTATTGATGTGGCGTTCGGCGGTCGACATCAAGAACCACGGGACGCCGAACTCGACCACGGCGAAGACGACGATCCATCCCAGGTTCCTCACCAGCGCCCCCCAGGCCCGCTGGTGGGCGACCACGGGCACCAGCAGCACCGACGCCGGCGCCGTGCGCAACAAGACCAGCACTCCGGGATCGAGCTCGCGCACCGCGACGCGGATCAGCAAATAGGGGATGCCCCAGAGCACCGCCATCACGGTGAAGAGCAACCAGCCTCGTCGAGTCACCCGTCAAGTCTAGTCACGGGGTCACGATGTTGCACTTTTGCTTAGACATGTGCATAAAATGTCAGTATGAGAATTGCCGTGGTCGGAGCGACGGGATACGCCGGACTCGAGGTGATGCGCCTGGCCGCGTCACATCGAGATATCGAGGTGGTGCTGGCGACGGGGGAGTCCAACGCGGGTCGCCGCGTGGCCGAGCACGCCCCGGCACTCGCCGGGCTCTACCCCTCGATGGTCTTCGAGCCGACGCCGCGAGTGTTCGACCTCGACCTTGACGTCGTCTTCGTCGCACTGCCCCACGGCAAGAGCCAAGCACTCGTGCCGGACCTGCGGGCCAAGGGTGTCACCGTGGTGGATCTGGGGGCCGACTTTCGACTCAAGAACGCCGGCGACTACGACGCGTGGTACGGTGCGCCCCACACCGCGCCGGCGCTGCTGGACGACGCCGTCTACGGTTTGGTCGAGCGCCATCGCGACGAGTTGCCCGGCGCGACGCTGATCGCGGTGCCGGGCTGTTACCCCACCGCGTCGTCACTGGCCCTGGGACCCTTCCTCGACCGTGGACTGGTGGAGCACGACGGTATCGTCATCAATGCGCTCTCGGGCGTCTCGGGGGCGGGACGAGCGAGTAGCGATCGACTTCACTTCGCGCGCCTCGCGGCCAATGCTGAGGCGTACGGGCTGCTCTCTCACCGCCACACGATCGAGATCCAGCGCGAGCTCGAGGCCGAGGTGCTCTTCACCCCGCACCTGGTGCCGGTGGCGCGCGGCATGTTGGTCACCGCGTACGCCCGGGTCGTCGAGCCCCTCTCGACCGAGGAGGCCCTGCGCGTGTTGCGCGCCGCCTACGAGCACGATCCCTTCGTGGTCGTCACGGACGAGCCGCCCACGTTGAAGGACCCGGTGGGTTCGAACCTGTGTGTCGTGTCGGCGCGCGTCGATGATCGCACTGGCTGGCTCGTGGCAATGAGCTCGCTGGACAACTTGATCAAGGGAGCGGCCGGTCAGGCGATCCAGGCCTGGAACGTCGCCACGGGACGAGACGAAAGGCTCGGACTGCCCCTCAGCGGGGTCACGCCGTGACCCGGGTGGTCGTCAAGATGGGCGGCCACGCCCTGGATGACCTGAGTCCTTCGAGTCCGGTGCTGCTCGCGCTGGCTGACGACCTCGCCCACCTGGTGGCCGCCGGGACCGACGTCGTCGTCGTGCACGGGGGCGGACCCCAGATCGCCGATCTGTTGGCGCGCACGGGACTGCCCAGTGAGTTCCACGAGGGACTGCGCATCACCAGTGCCGAGACGATGACGTACGTGGCCATGGCCTTGTCCTCGGTCAACATCGCGCTCGTCGCGGCCCTCTCGCGCGGGGGACTGTCCTGCGTCGGACTGAACGGAGCCGACGGTGCGATGATCCGGGGCCGCTCGCTCGGACATCCGTGGGACCGCGCCGCGACCGTGGCTGGCGTCAATGCCGAGGTCCTCGAGATCCAGTGGCGTGCCGGGGTGGTGCCGGTGGTGAGCCCGGTCGGTCTCGACGCCGAGGGCGAACTACTCAATTGCAACGCCGACATCGTGGCGGGTGCGCTCGCGGGTGCCCTGCAGGCCGACACCCTGGTGCTGCTGAGCGACATCGACCAGTTACGCACCGACCCCGATGACCCCGCCAGTGCGGTGACGCACGTCTCGGTCGCCCAGGTCGAGTCCTTGATCGCGAGTGGGGCGGCGCGCGACGGTATGCGCCCCAAGATGACCGCGGCCCTGGACGCCCTGGGCGCCGGCGCGCGGCGCGTGCTCCTGGCCAACGGCACCCTCGCGCACGCGGTGCGCGACGTATTGAGCGGAGAGAATCGGACGACGGAGGTAGTCGCGTGACACGTCATTTCACCACCATCGAACAGGTCGGCGACGAGGACCTGGCGCGGATCTATTCCCTCGCCCTCGGGCCCTTCGACGACACCACCTTGTCGGGCCAAGGCGTGGCGCTGGTCTTCGAGCGTCCGAGCCTGCGCACCCGCGCCGCGAGTTCGACCGCGGTGAGCGAGTTGGGCGGCTTCGCCACGTTCTTCTCCGATGAGGAGATCGGTCTGGACTCTCGCGAGTCGGCCGAGGACGTCGGACGCACGTTGGCTCAGATGTACGCGATCTGCGCAGCGCGGATCCGCCACCACGGGGTCTTCGCGCGCATCGCCGCGGCCACGAACGAGCAGATGTCCTTGATCAACCTGTTGAGCGACGTGGCGCACCCGACCCAGGCGGTGGCGGACGTGTTGACCCTCGCCGAGCACTTCGCCGGTGGTGACGTCGCGGGACTCGCCGGGCTCAAAGTGGCGTACGTGGGCGACGCCACGAACGTGACGCGCTCTCTGGCCGTGGCCCTGTTGCGCCTCGGCGTCGACGTCACGGTGGGGGCGCCCGCGGGCTATCAACTGGCCCCCGGTGGACTCGAGGACCCCTCGGTGCTGACGGGCCCGGGAACGTTGCGACTGAGTGACGACGCGAGCGACGCGGTCAGCGGGGTCGACGCCGTCTACACCGACGCGTGGGTCTCGATGGGTTTCGAGGCGGAGACGGCGCAGCGTCGCAGCGACCTGGCCGATTTTCGCGTCACTTCTGCGTTGATGGCTCACGCCGCGTCGCACGCGGTCCTCTTGCACTGCCTGCCGGCGCACCGCGGCGATGAGATCACCGACGAGGTGCTCGATTCGCCCGCGTCGCTCGTGTGGCGTCAAGTGTTTCACCGGCGTTCCGCCATGCGCGGCGTCCTACGTTGGATAAAGGAAGAGAAATGACCAAGACGCAACGACAACACCGCATCAGCGATTTGCTCGAGCGTGAGGTGATCTCGACGGCGGCGCAGTTGGTGACGCGCCTCAAGTCCGAGGGCATCGTCGCCACCCAGGCGACGGTGACGCGCGACCTCCAGGACCTTGGCACGATCAAGGTCCGCGACCTGCACGGCTCGCGGCGCATCGTCATCGCCTCGGCGCCCACCGTGTCGGCCGCGCCCGTCGACCACCTTCGTCGCATGATGGGCGAGTGGGTCGGCTCGGTCGATTGTTCAGGAAATCTCGTGGTGATCCGCACCCCGCCGGGGTGTGCGCACGTGGTGGCCTCGGCCCTGGACCGCAGCGCGCTCGACGGCGTTCTGGGTTCGATCGCGGGTGACGACACCATCCTCGTGATCGCCGACGAGCGCCGCGGTGGCGCGGCGCTGGTCAAGGAATTTCGCAGTTTGGCAGGACTCGAGGACGTCTCGAGCACACGGAAGGGAAAGAAGTCATGAAGCGCGTCGTACTGGCCTATAGCGGAGGACTCGACACGTCGGTCGCCGTGCGGTGGATGATCGAGGAGTGGAACGTCGAAGTGGTGTGCGTCCTCGTGGACGTCGGACAAGACGCGGACACCTCGGAGAGCTTCGACGACATCCGCGCGCGGGCCCTGGCGGCCGGGGCGATCGAGTGCGTCCTGGTGGACGCGCGACACGAGATGGCCAACGAGTTCTGCGCCAACGCCATCGCGGCGAACGCGCGCTACGAGGGCAAGTACCCCCTCGTCTCGGCGCTGTCGCGTCCGGTCATCGTGCGCCACCTGGTCGACCAGGCGCGCAAGTTCAACGCCCAGGCGGTGGCCCACGGCTGCACCGGCAAGGGCAATGACCAGGTCCGCTTCGAAGTGGGCACCCACGCGCTCGCCCCCGACCTCGAGGTCCTGGCGCCGGCGCGCAACTGGGGGATGACCCGTGCGGACTCGGTGGATTTCGCCATGAAGTGGGACATCCCGATCAAGGCCACCAAGGACAAGATCTACTCGATCGACGAGAACCTCTGGGGACGCGCCGTCGAGTGCGGCGCCATGGAGGATCCGTGGGCGACGCCCCCCGAGGAGCCGATGACGCTCACGCGCGTGCGCACCGATCAGCCGGTCGAACTGACGATCAGCTTCGTCGCGGGCGTGCCCGTCGCGATCGACGGGGTGGAGTTGCCGCTGGCGGACCTCATCAAGAGCCTCAACGAGCGCGCGGGCGCCACGGGTTTTGGCCGCATCGACATGGTCGAGAATCGCCGCGTCGGGATCAAGTCGCGCGAGGTCTACGAATGCCCGGCCGCGCTGGCGCTGATCGCGGCGCACGCCGACCTCGAAGACCTGGTCCTCGAGCGCGACCTGCACCACGAGAAGGCCCGCCTCGAGATCCGCTGGGCCGAATTGGTCTACGACGGGATGTGGTTCTCACCCCTTAAAGAAGCGATCGACGCCTTCATCGCCGAGACCCAGGTCCACGTGACCGGCGACGTCAAGATGCGCTTCGAGGCGCCGGGCATGATGCGCATCATCGGACGTCGCAGCCCCCAGGCTCTCTACGACTACGGTCTGGCGACCTACGACGCGGAGGACACCTTCGCGCACGCCGACTCCGAGGGCTTCGTCAAGATCTACGGACTCGGGGTGAAGACCTGGGCCGCTCGCCAGGGCGCCAAGAACGCCACGCCGCCACGCTCATGACCCTGTGGGCGGGCCGCTTCTCGGCGGCGATGGACGAGACCTTGTGGAACCTCTCGGAGAGTTACTCCTTCGACCACGTCCTCTACGCCCACGACATCGAGGGCTCGATGGCCCACGTGCGCGGTCTACAAGCCGCGGGACTGTTGACACCCGAGGAGTGCGCCACGTTGCTCGACACCCTGGCGACGATCCGCGCCGAGTTCGACGCCGGCACCTTCGAGCGTCGCGCCAGTGACGAGGACATCCACATGGCCATCGAGCGTCGAGCCACCGAACTAGCGGGGGCGGTGGGCGCCAAGATCCACACGTCGCGCAGTCGAAACGACCAGGTGGCGACGACGCTGCGGCTTTTCACGCGCGACGCGCTGGGCGAGATCGCGCGCCAGGCGCTGGCCCTCGTGGCCACGCTGGTCGCGGTGGGTGAGAAGAACGCCGACGCCTACCTGCCCGGCTACACGCACCTGCAGCGTGCCCAGCCCGTGCTCTTGAGCCACCATCTGCACGCGCACGCCTGGAGCCTGTTGCGCGACGTGGACCGGATCTGTGACGCACGCACGCGCCTCAACGTCTCGCCGCTGGGCGCGGGTGCCCTGGCGGGCACCTCGCTGCCGATCGAGCCCGCGCTGACCGCGACGATGCTGGGTTTCGACGAGCCGTTCGCCAATTCGATGGACGCGGTCTCGGACCGCGATTTCGTGGCCGAGTCGCTGTTCGATATCGCCTTGGTGGGCGTGCACCTGTCGCGCATGGGCGAGGAATTGGTGCTCTGGACGACCTCGGAGTTCAACTTCGCGGTGCTGGGCGACGATTTCACGACCGGTTCGTCGATGCTGCCCCAGAAGAAGAACTCCGACGTGGCCGAACTCGCGCGCGGCAAGTGTGGTCGCCTCGTCGGCAACTTGACGGGCCTGCTGGTCACCTTGAAGGGTCTGCCCCTCTCGTACAACCGTGACCTCCAAGAGGACAAGGAGCCGCTCTTCGACTCGGTGCGCCAGGTGTTGCTGGTGCTCGCGGCGATGAACGGGGCGTACCAGTCGATGACCTTCCGCGCCGAGGTGGCCGCCGCCGCGGCCGACGATCAACTCCTCGTCGCCATCGACGTCGCGGAGCGATTGGTGCGCGAGGGGATGCCCTTTCGCCAGGCCCACGAAGTAGCCGGCACGCTGGTCGGACGCGCGGTGCGCGACGGACGCCCCCTCGCCGACGTCGTTGCCGCGGAGCCCGCCATGGCGGACTACGCCTCCTTGTTCGATCGCGGCGCCGCCCTGCAGGGACGGCGTTCGCCGGGTGCGTCGGGACCCCTGGCGGCCGACGAGCAGTCGCGGCGTCTCAACGAGCGCATCGCGACACTGCGCGCACGGCTCTAGTTCGTCGCTCGGCCGCGGAGAATGGCGCGCGATCAGCAGGCGCGAAAATGTGGCGTCGCGGGAACCAAGAGGGGATCGGTCTCGGCGACCGAGAAGGTGACGCGCGGCGACTGCGAGGTCGCCGCCACGACGTAGACGCTCTTGGTGAAGTGTCGCGTCGCGGCGTTCACGTAGTCGGTCTCGGTGACCGTTGAACCGCTGGAGGGGTACTGCGACGTGATCACCTGTTGGGCGCCCTGACGCGCGAGGGACGAGAAGTTGCCACTCAGGGTCCAGACCCCGAGACCGGGTGTGAAGCCGAAGAGGGCCTTGGCGCTCGGCACCGATTGGGCGTCGCAGTAGCGCGAGGAGGCGCCCGACATCAAGAGGGTCTCCTCGCTCGACGCGGTGTCGAAGTACTGCACCGCGACCGCGTTGCGACACGCGCCCGCAGTGGCGCACTCGGGGCTCACCTTGGTGAGCACCCAGACGATGTGTCCGGCGCTCAAGCGAAAGGTACGTACGACGCGGGTCGTGACGAAGCCGGGCTGGGTCACCCCCTGGACGAGTTGCACGCCGCTTGCGCCGTGTTGGCGGATCGACGAGGCGCTGTCCTTGAGGAAGTAGAGGTGCGCGACGGTGTCCTGGATGACCGGCAAGGCATTGGTGGCACTCGCGGCCGCACGGTAGGCGGCGATGGCCGCCGCGTCGCCGGTGGCCGAGGACGATGCGCTCGCGGGCGTGGCGATCGCTGCCGTCGCGAGCAGAACGCCCAGGACGGACGTCACTGGTCGGATGAAGCGGCGCATCGTGATCCTGACCTCTCTGCGGCGACGGCGCGTGAGACGCTCACCGGTCGTAGGGCGAGGCTAGCGCCGTTGCGGCATCGAGAGTGCCGCGTTGTCGCGAGACCGGTGACCTCGGGGGCAAAGCCGCGTCGTGTCAGAGGGGTGGGGCAGACTTTGGACGTCGACCAATTCGAAGGAACCCATGACCGAGCGCCTCCTCACCCCTTCCAAGATCACCGCATGGTTGGGCTGTGCTCACTACCTCACCCTCAACCACCACGTGGAGGCCGGTGAACTCGAGGTGACGCCTTCTGCGCTCAACGCCTTGGCCGAGATCCTGGTCGAGAAGGGCAATCAGCACGAGACGAGCTGCCTCGAGGAATACGAGGCGATGGGCAAGACCGTGTACGAGGTGCCCGGGCGCAATCGCGCCGAGTCCTTCACCGACTGGGTCGCTCGCATCGGCAATCCGATGGAACTCGGTTACGACGTGATCTATCAGATGCCTTTCGTCCACGAGGGTATCCGCGGTATCGCCGATTTCCTGGTGAGGAGCGAGGAGACCTCGGCGCAGTACGCCCTCTATGAGCCCGTCGACGCCAAACTCACGCGCTCCCAGGGTAAGCCCGGTCACGTCCTACAGTTGTGCTTCTACGCCGAAGCGATGCAGGCCCTGACGGGTCGCGCGCCTCGTCGGATGCACATCTGGCTCGGCTCGGGCACTCATCAACCCCTGACGGTGGAGGAATTCCTGCCCTACTGGCGGCGCCTGCGCCGCCAACTCGGCGCCCTTCTCGCCGATGACGCCGTACCGGGGGGCACCCGTCCGGCGCCGTGTGAGTCCTGTGAGTACTGCGAATTCCAAGGTCATTGCGAGCGACAGTGGCGCGAGGAGGATTCGCTCGCGTTCGTGGCCAACTCGCGCCAGGCGGAGCGCGACGCCCTCGAGCAGGCCGGCGTGCGCACCATCGTCCAATTGTCCCAGCGCCGTGAAGGGGTGAGTGACCTGCGCGATGAGAAATTGGCCCGGCTCACCCGTCAGGCCGCGCTGCAAGTGGCCTCACGCGACGCGCCCGCGGCTCCGCCGGCCTTTGAACTCATCGAGCCCAGCGAGGACCCGGTCTACGGACACGGATTCGAATTGATGCCGGCGCCCGATGAGGGCGACGTCTTCTTCGATTTCGAAGGCGATCCCTTTTGGAGCGCGCAGAACGAGTTGATGTTCCTCGCGGGCCTCTACTACCGCGACGTGACGGGGGAGTGGGTGTTCGACGATCGCTGGGCGCACAATCTCGGTGAGCAGCACGAGATGATGAGCTCGTTGGTGGATTTCTTCGCCCGACGCCGCCTCGAGTATCCGGGCATGCACGTCTATCACTACAACCACACCGAGCGTTCGACCATCGAGCGCCTGACGCGTGACGCGGAGGATGAGAACCTTTTCGCCTCGCTGGTGGATTCGGGACTCTTCGTCGACCTCTTCACGATCGCCAAGAACGCGGTGCGCGTCGGCACCGAGTCCTATGGTCTCAAGCACCTCGAACACCTCGTGGCGTTCGTGCGCACCGGCGGCATCGAACAGGGGGCGGGTGCGGTGGTGGAGTACGAGCAGTGGATGACCAGCGGTGACGACCGGCTCCTCGATAACATCGCGGCCTACAACTGCGACGACGTGAAATCGACCCTGGCCCTGCGCGACTGGCTGGTCGCCCAGCGACCCGCGGACATGCCCTGGCGCGAGGCGGTCATCGAACGTGAGCCCTACGAACTCGACACCGATGAGCTGGTGGAACGACTGCACGCGTTCGACGAGGCATCGGGCGAGCACCTGCTGGGCGACCTCTTGAACTACTGGCGTCGCGAGCGTTCGGCCGACGTGACGCCGAAATTCATGGCGCTCAACGGTGACTACACGCAGCTCTACGACAATTTGGACTACCTCACCAACCTGACGTTCGTGCGCATGGAGGAACCCACGGGTCGCGAGAGGAATCCCAAGATGGTGCTCACCTGGCCGCCCCAGGTGGTCGACCGCACGATCGCCGCGAAGGACGAGGTGCTCTACGCCGGCGTCGGGGTGCAATACGGCAGCGGGTCGATCGCGTCGATTGATTTCGACCGCCGCGAAGTGGCCTTGCGCTGGGGCACCCTCCAAGAGGAGCGCGGCGGTATCCCGGCCGTGCTGACCAAGGACCGCTACTTCCGTCCCGGCGCCAAGGCCGGAGCGCTCAAGGACCTGGCGCGCCAGGTCCTTGAGCCGGCCCTGCACGGCGCACCCAGTCGACTGGCGATGGCCCTGCTGGGCGCGGAGCAACCGCGGATGCGTGACGGCTTCGGGCCCGCGGGAGGTGTCTTCGACGACGATCTGGCGTCGATCTTCTCGTGGGTGGCTCACCTCGACGAGAGTTTCGTCGCGATTCAGGGCCCGCCGGGGACGGGCAAGACCTACAGCGGATCGCACATCATCCATTACCTCATCGCTCGAGGGCTCAGCGTCGGCGTGCTGGCCATGAGCCACGCGGCGATCGACAATCTGATGGGTGCCACCATTGACGTCTTTCGCGAGAAGGGCGACCTGGCACGCCTCTCGGCGCTTCGCTGGGAGGACACGCCGCGCGAACCCCTCGAGGGCGTGCGCTACTCCAAGAAGAAGGAGGACTTGACCTCGGGCCAGTACAACCTCATCGGGGGCACGGCCTGGCTCTGGGCGAACGCACCGATGCGCCAATCACCCGTCGACGTGCTGATCGTCGACGAAGCCGGTCAGTTGTCGCTGGCCGACGCGTTGGCCTCGACGGGCGGTGCGCGCAACATGATCCTGCTCGGCGACCCACTGCAGCTCGCGCAGGTCGCCAAGGCTGAGCACCCTGGAGGATCGGGTGCGAGCGTGCTCGAGCACATCTTGGGCGAACACGTGACCGTCCCGGCGACCCAGGGCGTTTTCCTCGCCGAGACCTGGCGAATGCACCCCGACGTCTGCGACTTCATCTCACGACAGATCTACGAAGGTCGCCTGACGGCCAACGAGTGCTGTCGCCTCCAGGGCACCGACTTCGGTACCGGACTTCGCTGGCTGCGAGCGCACCACGTGCGTCGCGCCACGCAGTCGCCCGAAGAAGTCGACGTGGTTCTTGGCCACATCACCACGATGATCGCGACGCCGTGGACGAATCAGCGTGGCGAGAGGGCGGCGCTCACGCCGCGCGACTTCATGGTGGTGGCGCCCTACAACGACCAGGTCGACCTGATCAAGGCGGCCTGTCAGGCCCGCGCCGACCTGCGAGGCGTCCAGGTCGGCACCGTGGACAAGTTCCAAGGTCGCGAGGCGCCCGTCGTGTTCTTCACCATGACGACGTCGTCGGCCGAGGACATGCCCCGAGGCCCCGAGTTCCTCTTCTCGCGCAATCGTCTCAACGTCGCGGTGAGCCGCGCGCGTTGCCTCGCCTACCTCGTCTGCACCGAGGAGCTCTTGAATTCTCGCGCTCGCGACATCGACGACATGAGACTGATCTCGACGCTGAGCGCCTTCGTGGAGCACGCGCGGGACCACTGAGGCCAATGCGCGTTTTGACCTGCGCCCAGGGTGTAAGGTAGCCAAGCCGAAATAACGCGGAGATTGACAATCGGGTCGAATGCGAAACGCATCCGTGAAGATTGTGGGTCGAAATGGCATTTCGGTGGTGGGAGGCCTGCTACACTGTAAATCCCACCGACAGAGACGGCGGCCGGTTGCATTTGCAACGAGGCAGACCGCGCTGTTAAGGTAGGCATCCCGTCGTTTGGGCAACTAAGCGACGGAATCGACGGAGAAATCCTGAGATGGTGTACTTCACACCTCCGAGTTCGCTCGTGTGTGTCGTCGCTCCTTGAAAACGGAAGAACGAGAGCCAAAAGCCAGTACGGGCGACGATGGACGGATC
>Ga0209698_10004624_pt1 | contig 15018 bp, 15 predicted proteins | sample LitLauG_LLR_2012_FD_187203 | JGI IMG/M metagenome (GOLD analysis project Ga0209698, IMG submission 187203) | Freshwater sediment microbial communities from Pennsylvania, USA - Little Laurel Run_MetaG_LLR_2012 (SPAdes) (version 2) | ecosystem: Environmental > Aquatic > Freshwater > Creek >...
TACCAGCCTTCCGCCGCCGTGATCACGGCGGCGTATCGCAGCCACGTCGATGCGCAAATTAACGATCAGTATCACACGCTCAGCGGGTCGCTGCGGTTCCTGAACAATATCGTGCGTTTCCCGGGATGCGGTGTGTTTGACGGCGACTCGTCGTTCGTAGCCCTGGATCGGAAGGCGAAGAATCTGATCGGATTGATTCTGTGTTCCCGTGTACGCGGTGACGTCGGCCACGTCACTCAAGTCTGCGTATTACCGGAGTATCGCTCGCGAGGCATCGGCGAATCGCTGCTTGCAGCCGCCGCTCTGAACCTCCGCAAGCGCAACTTCTCTTCCCTGTCACTCACCGTGACTGAAGCCAACGCTGGTGCTGTAGCCCTTTATCGAAGATTGGGGTTCGAAACGAAGCGTATCTTCGACGCGTTCGTTTGGGAAGGGTAAAAAAGCAGGCCTCAGACCTTGGACCTTAGACCTCGGGCACGCCGTCCTGATTGAGAAGGATATTAGTAACTGCGGACGCTAATGATCCTTGAGCTTTGTCGAAGTCTGAGGTCCGAGGTGCGACTATCTGCGCAGCACCCACATGGCCCAGCCGGCCACGATCACCCCACCCACGAACATTGCGAAGCAATACAGCCCATAGCGGATCATTTCGCGAGTGGTTTCACGGTGAGTGATGCCGAAAACGATCGATGCGAAAATCGCGAAGACTAAAGCCGCGCTGAAATGATTCAAAGTAATTGTCACTGCGCCCATCCGCAAAGAACGATATTGTCCGAGGTCTGAGTTCCAAAGTCCGAGGGCTGCTTCACTGCTTCTTTCCAATCGCGATGTGATATGCATCGGCAACCGCGATGAAGTTCAGCAGTCCCGCCACGATCATAAACTTCGTCCCGTAGTCGGCGGTGGCAAATGCGATCGCACCCTGGCCCCAGTCGTTCGCCAGCGTCAAAATGTACAGCGCGCCCGCCCCGAGGTCTCCTACAAAACCGAGCATATCGAGAATGTCGCCGCCGTTTGCGTGATAGATGCGGCCCTGCATCGCCAGTCCCAACAGGAACAACGTCACAATCGAGATAAACAGCAGCGCACCCCGAATCCACCGTTTCTGGATGATGTGCCCGGCCCCGGGAATCAGCCACCCGATCGCCGGAGCGAGCACCGCCATCATGCTCACCGACTCGGGCTGCGCGACTTTCGCTTTTTCTGCAGTCGAATTTGCCATCAGATCGTCACAATCTCGCGTTGAATTTTTCCTGTCACTTCCGCGGATTTCGCGCGGACCAGCACATTGACTTCGCTGCGCACGCCAAATTCCGGAAGGTAGATGCCGGGCTCGATCGAGAAACACGAGTTCGCAAGAATCTGCCGCTCGTCGTGAATCTCCAGATCGTCCATGTTGGCCCCATTCGAATGGACGTCTGTGCCAATCGAATGTCCCGTGCGATGGATGAAATATTCTCCGTAGCCGGCTTTTTGGATGTGGCCGCGAGTCGCGCGGTCGACTTCCCATCCCGCGATGCGGCGGCCAGCGTTGATCGCGTCGGTCACGGTCTTCACACCCGCATCCCGGGCGTCTCGCACGATTTCGAACACTTCGCGCATGCGTCCCGACGGAGCCTTCCCCACAAATCCCATCCACGTGATGTCGTAATACACGGCTTCCGGTGTCGACTTCTTGCCCCAAACGTCAAGCAGCACCAAGTCGCCTTCGCGAATCGGCACCGGATGGTCCGCACGCGGTTCGTAATGCGGATTCCCGGCATTCGCATTGACCGCGACGATTGGGGGATCGTCCGTCAACAGATTCTCGCGGCGGAACGCTTCCATGAACCATTGTTGGATTTCATGTTCCTTTGTGCCGCCGTTGCGCACACGCCTGCCGATCTCGTTGAACGATTCGGCCACGATGGAATCAATACTATCGCGCGCGGCAAAATGAGACTTGATCTGCTCTTCGCTCCAGGTAGATTCGAATTGGGCGACCAGGTCGGCCGAGCTGACAATGTTCTTACCCAATCCGCGCAGTAGATCAATGGTTCCACCGTCGACCAGCGACACCGTAAACACGCTGTTGTTGGGCGAGTACTGCATCGCGAGATCGCGATGCTTTGCCAGGATTGATTTGAGCTGGTCGAAAAGCTCCTGCCAGCCCGAGTACTGATGCCTCTTCCCGGGTAGCGAATCCAGATGACCTGCCTCGATCTTGTGCACGAGTTTGACCGGGTCACCCTCTGCTGGCACAAGGTAGAACCACCGCCGCGTCACCATCAAATTGGCGGGCAAACCGAGCACCCGATACGCGATGGGGTCGCGATGATGATGGTCGTAGAACAGCCACGCGTCAATGTTGCGTTGCCGGAGCGCAGACTGGATAGCAGCGAGGTTCATGGGCAAACTTCTATTGTAAACAAGGGAAAGGAGTTTGGGCGAATCGGGCTGCCAAAAAGCCGTGTCATTCACACCAGACGGCAAACGGCCCCGCTCGAGCGGGGCCGTCTAAACTCCGGTGGTACACAGCACTCTGTCCACGCACAGTATCTGCACCCAGACGATGCGAAGTCAAGTTACAGAGGGATTATCTCCGCATTCTCCCTCCGCAATCCGCCCCTACACTATTGGGCCCACAGAGGATCTTGGAGTTCTCACGGACGCCATGCAAGGGTTTCGCTACGGACAAGTGCACTGGATGTTCGAATCGCCCAATATTCAATCTTTCCCAGTCACGCCGCCGCCGGGATGGGGCTACTCACTGCCCGTCGTCTGGCAGATCGTAGTGGTCTCGCTCTATCCGCTCTGTCGCTGGTTTGCAGGCGTCAGGCAGCGTCGCAGCGACGCATGGCTGAGCTACTTCTGAATCAAGGTCTGGCCAGGATTCTTTTTCGCGTTTGCACCGGCAGCGTCTCGCACGCCGTGCGCAAGACCAGTCGCGGAGCACGGTCTCGAATCTTCATCAAGTAAGGAACAGTCCGCTTCGCATCGAACTTGGTCGTCTCTCGCAGCAGCCAGCCGAGTCCCTTCTGCACCATGTCATCCTGATCGGCAAGCAATGAATCCGAAAGCTTCACAATTTCCGAAAATAGCATCTTCGCCCTTGCCCCGCGAATCAAAGCCACACAAGCCGCGCGCCGGTGCCATCGGTTTGGCGATTTCGCCCAGCGAAACACATTCTTCGCCCGCGAAGGGTCGGACGCAATCATCGGCGAAATCAGGCAATGCACCAACCCATCATGATCCGCCCAACTGCTGATCCGGCCGAGCCATGCTTCGAACAGTTTGAACTCGCGGTCGCCGCACTTTCCGTCGAGTTTTTCGATCAGGAAAACCGCAGCGATCTTCTCCTCGAGCACCGATCCCGAAAACAAATCGTCAGCAACCTGAACGAGGAAATCAAAATCGTGCTCTCGCAAGATCTCGCGCCGGCAGTTTCGCACGGCTCGTCGCAACGCAGCCGTATACCATCCGTGCGACTTGATCTCTTCTTTGAAGAACCACTGTACGCCAGTTGCATGCTCGGTCGAACCACCCTGCTTCAAGGCTCTGCGAACCTGGGCAGCGACCTGCGCGGGCGTCTGTTTCTTTTTCGCCATGGATTGCGGTTAGGAAGCTGTCGCCTGCGTGCGCCCCGCGATCCGGTCGTAAACCCAGAGCAGTAAAGCTGTGGCCAGACCAACCCCAGTGATGGTCCACCAGATCATCGCCGGCTGGTGTTGAACCTCGCCGAAATGATGAACCAGGGTTCCCCCGAACCATCCTCCGATAAGAGATCCGATTCCGATGGGCAAGAATGCGAATCCCATGTATGTTCCCTGTTGCTCTTTCGGCGCCAGCCTCGAGATGTAGTCGTAATACCGCGGTGCCTGCGTGATCTCGCCCAGCGCCAGAACGAACAGCGAAAGCACCGCTCCCCACACCGTGGGCCGAAGAGCCAGGATCACCCATGCCAGAGATGTGACCACCGTTCCCAAGATAACCGCCGCGAACGGGGGGATTTTCTGCGTCAGAAGACCTACAACGAGCGTAAGACAGATCACCGTGAGGCCGTCGGTAATCAGAATCATCTCCACATCGGCGTTCGGATTTATGTAGCCGTGAATAAATCCCGGCAGGCTGATGTACTGCTGCCAAAACACCACCCAGTATCCGGTGAAGATGACAAGAAACCACATGAAGCGGCTGATGCCCGCCAGCACGACAATCAAGAATGCCACCCATATCCACCAAGGCACCGACCATCCTGGCTTCAGCGCGAGCGCGATCCGCAGCGCCAATGCAATCGCAAGCGTGGGCAGCACAAGTTTGGCATTGCCGACGACCACGCAGAAGTTCCGCGCTACCTCTGCGACCGAAGGAGGCGGCGCATCACCCACCTGTCTCGGCTCTTTAAAGAAGAGCAGCACGACAAAGAACATCGCAAAGACTGCAAGCGCGCCAACGCGATAAACATTTTCCACACCAAGACGCCGGTGCGCCCACGAGGCGTAGTATGGGCCCGCTGCCCCACCAATGTTCACCATCGTGTAATAAATCGAATAGCCGATCGAGCGCACATTTTCTTTCGACGCGCGCGCTGTGGTACCGACCACACATGGCTTGACCAACGCAATCCCCAAGGCTGGGAGCATCAGGATGAATCCGACAAACAAGCCCAATGGAACCGCGTTCCGCACCGGCGCCAGCCAGGACGCTCCGATCGATCCAATCAGAAAATAGGCGACGCCAAGAATGAGATACGCGATCGAAAGTGCGCGACGGAAACCCAGCCGGTCGGCCGCCGCTCCGCCGAAGATGGCCAGGAACCAGACCATCCCTCCAAAGATGCCCGTCAGCGTTCCAGTCTGCTCGGTAGAGAAGGCGAGTTTCTCCTGCAGGTACAGGGCGAGAGACGCAAACGCACCATAGTAGGCAAGCCGCTCGAAGATTTCCGTGATATTGGCAACCCAGAAGGGCCGTTCAAACCCCGTGCGGATTTCCTGAAATCGTTCAGAAAAAGTCAAAGTGGCTCCTGATGTGTGTGGCGCGGACCTGCCCTGAGCGAAGTCGAAGGGACTCCTGCCCGCGACTGCCGACGCTAAACACTCCGTCTGTAGTTCAAAGCTGCAGCCGTTCTCTCACATACTGCCCCGTAACGCCCGCCACGCGAATTACCTTATTCCGGCTGCTCAGCCCGGACGCAATGGTAACGGAAGATCGCGGCACCTTCAAAAGCTTTGCAAAAAATTCAACGCACGCCTCGTTCGCCCGGCCCTCGACCGGCGGCGTGGTGAGAGAAAGTTTCAGCGCATCGCCCAGCTCCCCGGTAATACCATTTTTCTTTGCGCGGGGATGAACCTTCACCGCGAATGTCACTCCCCCATTCCAGTCAACGATGGGAATCATACATTCTTCCTTACAGAGAACGCGGTCTCCAGCACCAGCAATACCGCGACTCCTGGAACTGGCGCGTACGACACCATTCGCGATAGTCCCATGCTCACCAGCAAAGCCACAAAGAACGCAGTCATCGTGAAGTTGGCCGTAATGCAAAAGGCTTTCAGGCCCCGCATCGACTCGTTCTGGATCCGCAACAGGTTCAGCATCGCCGCAAACAGCAGCGCCAAGTCAGTACCGAAGATCCAGATGCGTCCGGTGTAGGTTTTAGGGATGAACATGGATGCCGCAATCGCAAGCAAGAAGATCGCTCCGGCGCAGAGCAAATCTAGAAACCTCACCAGATTTCTCCGGAGGCCCCTCGGCTCTGGCACTACACTCTTGTCCGTTCCCCGAAGATCGCGGTCCCTACGCGCACGCACGTCGATCCCTCCTCGATCGCTACTTCGAAATCATGCGACATGCCCATTGAAAGCACGTCCATGGCGACAGCTGGATGCTGTCGCTTCGCAATGGCATCACGCAACTCGCGCAGCTTTCGGAAGAATCGTCGGGCGCCTTCCGGATCGTCTGTGAACGGGGGCACCGTCATGAGTCCGCGAAATCGCAACGATTCCAATCGCCGCGCCGCCTGTAGTAATTGTTCCAGCTCTGGCGAGTCCGTAGCCAAACCACTCTTTGCCGCTTCGCCGCCGACATTGATCTCAATCAGGACATCCAGTTTCTTCTGCCGAGTGCGTGACGCCGCGTCAAGCTTCTCTGCCAGTTTCACCGAATCTACAGAATCCACCGCACCGAACAGTTCTGCAGTCTTTGCGGCCTTGTTCGTCTGCAGATGTCCAATCATGTGCCACTCAGCATCGTGCAATTCAGCAAGTGCGCTCGCCTTGGAAGAAAACTCCTGCACGCGATTCTCACCGAACAAGCGCAGCCCCGCCGCGTAAGCTTCGCAAATCCGTTCCGTGGGATGTGTCTTGGTGACCGCCATCAACGCGACCTCGTCGGCAGAATGCCCCGCCCGCCGCGCAGCGGCCGCAATGCGCTCGCGGATAAAGGCCACGTTGTCAGAAATCAGCATAAGAACAATAAACCACGAAGGACACAAAGTTGCACGAAGGGAAGTCCCTTCGTGTCCCTTAGTGTCCCTCGTGGTTCAGCTTTGTCTTTCCAACTACATAATCGCCGTCGGCGGCGCAGGCTCTTCGGGCCGCCCCGCGTTGGCCAGCGGTACGCGGATCATCACCAGCACCAGCACGACCAGAGCGACCAGCGCGGACCAAAGTGGCGCGGTCCAGTGCACCAGCGTCACATCTTTTCCAGCACCGACCAGACCTGCGATCACCAATCCGCAGAGAGCTTCCCCGGCAATCAAGCCCGATGCAGTCAGCACCCCTGCGTTATCCACTCGGGCCTTTTGCGCATCATTAAACCCGCGCCGGTCACGCAGTCTGTCGGTGACCCAGCGAATGATGCCGCCCACAAAAATCGCGAACGTAGTCCCCAGCGGCAGATACATGCCTACCGAGAACAGCATCACACTTTTCACCTCGATCATGATCATGCATATGCCCAGCAGGATTCCGACGACAACAAGCGGCCACGCCATGTCCCCGCCCACAATCCCCTTCGACAGCATCGCCATCAATCCTGCCTGCGGTGCCGGGAGAGCGTTACTTCCGAAGTGATAGGCCTTATCGAGCACCTGCAGCGGGACAAACAGAACGAGCGACGCAACTACTATCCCGAACAAGTCCCCGATCTGCATCTTCGACGGAGTACCGCCAAGAATGTGGCCGACCTTCAGGTCCTGCAACATCTCTCCGGCCACGGCTGACGAAACGCACACCACGGCTGCCACTCCGAGTACGGCCGCCACTCCTCCGCTGCCCGAAACTCCCAGCGCCACCATCAGCAGCGCCGCAATCAACAATGTACACAACGTGAGGCCGGATACCGGATTGTTCGAAGAACCGATCAATCCCACCAGGTTGCCGGACACGGCTGCAAAGAAAAACCCGATAATGATCATTACGCCTGCCGCAACCAGCGATCCTGTGAGAACTTGTGAGCTCGAGAGGTTTCCTGCGCCGCTGATGAAATAGTGGTAGAGCACAATCATCGCGACAAACACAACGGCGATGCCCGCGAAGACAACTTTCGCCGGGAGGTCTCGTTCTGTCCGGTTCGTGGCTTCGTGTGCCGCGGTTGATTTTTTCAAGTCCGAGATGGCGCGCCCCATACCGACTGCGAGTTGCTTGCGCATGCGGAACAGCGTGTAACTCGCTCCCACGAGCATCCCGCCTACCGCGATCGGGCGCACGATGGAATAGTAGATCGCGCCCGCCAACAGTTCCCACGGAATGGGTTTGCCGTCCGGCTGAGCCGCCTGAATGTACGGGCCCAACGTGAAGGTTAATAGTGGAACCAGCAGCCCCCACGCAAGCACTCCGCCGGCAAAATTGAGCGAACCTAGGCGCGGCCCAATGATGTAGCCGACTCCGAGGTATGCCGGACTAACGTCCGCCAAATTGAACATGCACGCGCCTCCCGTGATGGTGGTCGTCACATTAGGATTCGTGCCCGTCCGCAGCAGCAGCTTCTTACCCAGATCACTGATCTTCACGTGCAGCGTGTTGCTGGGATTGAAAACGTTGACTGCCCCCAGCACGTACATGAACCCGCCAAACCCCATGTTCGCGAACAGAATCTTCGCCGCCCTCGCCCCCTGCTGTCCGGCTTTGTGAATCTCAGAAGCGGCCACCGACTCCGGATATGGCAACTCCGGGTCTTCCACCATCACGCGCCGCAGCAGCGTCACGAAAAGAATTCCCAGCGTGCCGCCGATCATCATCAGCGCCACGGCCTTCCAATACTGGTCGCGCGTCAGGCCGGGCCACAGTCCAGCCATCACAAATGCCGGAATGGTAAACACCGCGCCTGCCGCCACCGATTCGCCGATCGAGCCCACGGTTCGCGCGATATTCTCTTCCAGCAGCGATCCCTTCAAGATTCGCAAGATCGCCATACCGATGACCGCCGCGGGATAGGTGGCAGCGATGGTCATTCCGGCTTTCAGGCCAAGATACGCGTTGGCCGACCCGAGAATCGCGGTCATTACTAATCCGATCAGCAACGCCCGGAAGGTGAACTCCTTCATCTGCATGGTTTCGGGAACGTACGGCGTATGTTTCTTTTTTGCAGGAAGATCTGTGACGCTGCTGCTCATAGGCAAGTCCTTTTAGAGCGTGGGATGGGGATCGATTAGTTTCTGTTGCTCCAAAACTCCGAAAACTCGCGAACGGCGCACGTTAGCACGCAGCAAGGCAGGAACACAAGTGCGAGCCTCACTTGGTAGTCGGCTTCTTTGCTGCTTTGTCATCCCGAACGAAGTGAGGGACCTGGGTTTTTGCATGCACCAGCAAACCCTGGATTCCTCGCTTCGCTCGGAGTGACAAAGTAGCCCACTACTCCTCACTCGTTTCTCTTACCGGCCGGGACCGTTCGGGGTCGGCCGAATGTGCCCTTTAGCGCCGTCCACCACGCTCCGCGATCAGTTTCATCGCCGTCCGGCTCACCCAACTATGTCCGCTCGATTGCGGATTATAAAAGCGTTCTCCCCACGATAGCGGCGTCACATCGCGATACTCGTGCACCGACTCATCCGGGACAAAGCGCAGTTGCTTGCGCAACGACGCCCGCACGTTCGGATCCGCCCCATGGTCGAGCAACAACCGCGCGAACTCAGCATCCCGCTGCCGACCGCACAAGTACGACTGCGACACGACACAGTTGAATAGCGGCGTGTGTCCCCCAAAACCCTCAGCGTCCACGTCAGCCCGCGCGTTCACGTCAGCGCCATGCTCAATCAGCCAGCGCCCAATTTCGATCTCGTCGAAGTCCACGCACATGTGAAGCAGAGTCGTTCCATCCAGAGGAGTTCCATGTAAGGCATACGAAGGATCGGTATGGCACCCGAGTTCAGGCGGATAAATTTCCTGGTGAGAGAACGGTCGATTGAGCAGACCGGGATCACGGCCCAGGTATTTCTCGAGCAGATCAATTCTGGCGCGATGCATAGCCATGGGTGGCGTATCCGGCAATGGTGCGCCTCGCTTGGCCGCGAGTTCAAGACAGGCATGCTTTCCCCTGGGATACCGGCTATAAGTTTGCAGCAACATCGCAACCGGTGCCACGCGATCGCCCTTCTCGTCGGCCAGTTGGGCGCCGAGATCGAGCAGGAAGGCCATGCCGGCATCGTTCAGCGTCTCGCAGGTCCACATCAAACCTTGCTGCGTCGGTCGGGCACCCATCGCGTGCAACTGGCGCGCGGTCTCGATCTTCCCCTGCAGGCAGGCGCGCTCGAACGCATGCTGCACGTCGACTGCTCCCATTCCGCGCAGCATTTCGATAATCGCGTTCTGCCCAACATTCGCCGCATACGACATGGGCGGCCCCCAATTGCTGTCCGGCAATCCGCGCGCCGCCTCATGCAATAACCGCGGATCTTTCGACACCAGCTCGCGCACTGCCTCCAAATCACCGTGCCAAATCGCATCGGTCATGCGGCACGCGGTCACCAGGCGGGCCCAGCTGGGCAGACCATAACTCCGCGCCAGCGCAAACTGCGCATCGGCAAGCTTCACGCTCGATCCGGTCTTGTCAGGATGATGCTTCTGCAACTCGGCCAACGCCTCGGGCTCCCCCGCACGAATCGCGCGCAGCAGATCCTTCGCTTGATGTTTCAGTTGTTCGAGGTTGGGGCGTACAGGAAAGTGACGATCGTGGAACTGCTTCGGCATACGGACCTCCTTCAGGTCGTGCCCGGGGTCCGCTGCGGCGGGCGAAAGGAGGTTCGTCTGAACCTTGATTTTGAAAAACTCTCAGGTGGACTCGGTCCTCTCCGCGGACGGGCGGCGCCCTGTGCGCCGGGGAAAAGTATAGCGCAGGTGCCAGTTCCGCACATCGATTCTCTGATATCGTTTCACGGCGAATGAGTGCCAGCCAGACCGGCCCCCCTCTCTAGGTGTAAAATGCTCCTATCCGTTCTCCGCCCCTTCGCATTCCGTCCTCTTTGAGGTGCAGTCTATGAGTGACTCCCCCGATCGTCCTTTTGCATTGCAGTATCATTGCTCCGAGTGTGCCAGCGAAGTGGGATTCCGGTCCCGACGGCGGTCCTTGTTTGAACGCCTGCTCCTGCCCCTTTTCCTGATGCAACCGGTGCGCTGCGGCGAATGCTTCCGCCGCGACTACCGGCTGATCTTCATCCCCGTTCACGATCGCCTCTCCGATACTCCCCGGATTGGACCCAAACCAGCGGCCGCGTCCAAACGAAACGTTGCCTAGCACCTTCATTCGCCGCTATACTTTTCCTATAGTTTGGCCGCGGGAGGTCTCCGCGGGCGCGAGGAGGCCGTCTTCAGCAGTAGCGAGGACCGAATCCGGTCGAGCCAGGTGGTTGCGGAAGTCGTTGGGTCTCCTATTGTTTTAAAGGACGCCCACACCAGCTGGAATCGGGCCAGTCGAAGTTGGCCCAGGCGCGCCGCTGAAGGGCTGTTCGCAGTTTTGTTCCCCTCCGATTGCCGCATTTGCGGCGAATCCCTGCTCAACATTTCCCGTTTACCCGTTTGCCCGCGTTGCCTCGACGAGATGGAACCCGTGCGCGGACGAGTCTGCTCGATCTGTGGGGAGCGGGTGCTTTCCTCCTATGCCCTGAGTGACCCCGATGGCCTGATGCGATGTCCGGTTTGCCGGCGCATCGAGCGTCCATTCGACCGCGCCGTCGCCTACGGCAGCTACGACGGGGGACTGCGCGAATTGATTCATCTTTTGAAGTACAACGGCGTTCGCCCAGCGGCTGGGGTCTTGGGACGCATGCTGGCAGAAGCGATTGCGGGTCTGCGCTCCGAGTTTGAACAGCCCCCGGTTCTGGTGGTTCCGGTGCCCCTGTTCAAAGGCAAGCGTCGTCTGCGTGGATTCAACCAGGCAGAACTGATTGCCCAGGCGGCGCTCAGACAACTGAAGGATGAACGGCTCTGCATCCACGTAGATCTGCTGCACCGCGTTCGCGACACGCATTCGCAGATCGGCCTGACCAGTCATCAGCGTCGTGAGAACCTGCGCGGAGCCTTTGCCGTGGAACGTGCCGCCGAAGTCACTGGCCGCGACATCATTCTTGTGGATGATGTCTACACCACCGGCACCACCGCAACCGAGTGTGCCCGCGTCCTGCGCCGTGCCGGAGCCCGCCAGGTCTGGGTCGCCACTGCAGCGCGCACCCTGAAACTGGCATCTAAATACGCTGAGGTGGAATCTGACAGCGCGGACGAGTTCGCAGTTGCAGAGGCTGTGGGGAGCTAGGTTGAGTAGGTTTCAAAGTTTCAAAGTTGTCACGATGCCAACAGCTGTAGCAAAAGTCATCAAGGTTTCGCTTTGAGACTTTGAAACCTTGAAACTTTGAAACTCTTAGATTTGACTTTATGCCTAGGATGGAACACGAACCCGGACCTACTTCGCGGATTGGCGCTGGATTTTTTTCTCCCGCCGCGAATGCCGTGCATCGTCCCGGTGACGGCCACGCGCTGCTCGCGCCGGTCCTTGTCCTGAATGCGTCCTACGAGCCGATTAACGTCTGCGCCGCGCGCCGCGCCCTTGTGCTCGTGCTCAAAGGGGTGGCCATGACCGAGGAAGAGAATGGACACTTCCTGCACTCGGCGCGCGTGGCCATGCGGCTGCCTTCGGTGATCCGCCTGCTCGAATACCGCCGCATCCCCCATCAGAGCCGCGCGCTCTCGCGAAAGAACATCCTGCTGCGCGACCGCAACACCTGCCAGTACTGCGGCACCGTGCTGCCCTCCAGCGACCTCACGCTCGATCATGTGATTCCGCGCTCCCGCGGAGGCTCGTCCACGTGGGAAAATCTCGTAGCCTGCTGCCACTCCTGCAATCGCCGCAAGGGCAATCAGTCGCCCACCGAAGCCGGTATGAAGCTGATGCGCGAACCCCGCGCCTTCAACCTTCACACCAGCCGCCACATCATGCGCTTGATGGGACGATCGGACGATAAGTGGCGCAAATACCTCTTTTATTAAGATTTCAAAGTTTCAAGGTTACTAGTACTTCAGCGTTGTCATCCAGAGGCGGGCGCCTTTTGCCCGCCGAAGGATCTATGCAGTCGATTGCAGCACCGGTGCCGCCAGCAGATTGCATAGATCCTTCGGCCCGCACAAAACGCGGGCACCTGGATGACAAGGGCACTTCCGGAATCGCGAACGCGTCAGGCTTTGCTTCTACTTTGAAACCTTGCCGTTACTGCTTCTTCTCCTCCGGCGGCTTCTGATTCGGCTTCGGCTCATCCTTCGGAAGTTCCTTCCCCTCAAACAGAATCTTCGTGTTGGTCCCAAACCGCTTGTAGTCTTCGTACTTCACGATTTCCTTGATGTGCACATCCTCGGTCTTGAAGTGCAGTTCGTCGTCGGCCTTGGTGTACACCGGGAACCAGTACAGGCCGTCGATCTGCTGCCGCCAGGTCGTGAATTTCGGGAATAAATTCTCCTGGTCGCCGCGCTTCTTCTCCGAGCACGGATGGTTGTTGCACAAGTCCGGCACCGTCTTGCCATATGTCTTCACGATCTGGAAATCGTGATCATCCACCCACACGCGTCCCTGGAAGTAGCGTTTCTTCTCTTCGATCTTCTTCGGCGCAATGTCAAACACGTAGCAATGCAACTCATCTTCCTGCTGCTGCCCCACATAGAGAATGTTGTACACCGGCAGATCGTTGGTCGTGAGCACGAAGGGCAGTTTGTGCCGGATATCGTCGAAGTCTTCCTGCGACATATAAATCTTGGTCAGGTTCGACTGCGGGGCGAAGACCACATTCTCCAGGCGCTTGCCTTTGTCGTCGAACAGGACGTCGAACACTTCGCGATACTCGCCGTCCACCGTGTCGCCTTCAAGCGTCTGCACCTTCACGTCCTGGCGGTAGGTGTAATTCTCGCGCGCCTTGGCGAACTCTGTTTCCTTGGCTGCGAAGCGCTTGATGATTTCATCAGGAGTGATGTCTTTCGGTGGAGCGGTGTCGAGGGGACCTTCCTGGGCAACGACTGGCAACACCGTAAAGGCGCAAACGAGCAGCGTCAGGCAAAACAGCAGGGAGCCGGGTAGCCGTTTCATATATTTAGTTTACTGGATTAGACGCGAGGGCCTGGTAGGGACGTTGCTCGCACCGTCTCCTGCAACGTTAAAAAGACGCTGCAGTGCACCAGACGCGGCAAGCGGAGAGAGACGCAGCCAGCTACGCCTCTGCCAAGCTACCGCGGCGTCCCCTCCCTCCAACCCCTCTCCGCTCAGTGAGGCCGGAGGGGGGGCGCTGCAGTTCTGCCACCTACTTGGATGCCTCTTCGAATAAGAGGTTGCCGGTCTAAGTGCAAGGTTTCAAAGTGGAAAAATTTCAGAGTTTCAAAGAGGAAGCCTCTGAAATCTGGTCCTGCTTTTGAGGCTTTGAAACTTTGAAACCCAGACTTTTTTGCTACACTCATCCGTTTGGCCAAGGAGTCCCCCGATGCGCCGTCTTCTTCTCTCTCTTCTCGTCCTTGCCCTCGCTCTTCCCATAGCGGCGCAATCCAAGCACCCCTTCACCTTCGAAGACATGATGAAGCTGAAGCGCGTGGGCGATCCGCAGGTTTCGCCCGACGGCAAATGGGTGATCTTCACCGTGACCGATGTCGATCTCGCGGCCAACACCAAGACGCCGCACATCTGGATCGTGCCACTGAACGATGTGGGGAAAGATGCTCATGTGGGGACAGCCGCCTCGGCTGTCCAGGCGGAGCGAAGCTCCGCAGGTTCGTCGTCAGAACGAATCCTAATCGCCGACCAGGACGCCGACCGCCCGCGCTGGGCGCCAGATGGGGAGCGCTTCGCATTTTTGTCGACGAAGGAAGCCGGCTCGCAGGTCTGGGTCGCAGCGTTCGATGGCACAGCTGGGTCCGTCACTGCCGTTCACAGGCTGACTAATATTGCGACGGAAGCAAGCGGTGAACTATGGTCTCCGGATGACAGGAGCATTTTGTTTACGTCCGACGTGTATCCGGAATGCGACGGTGCACCCGAGGCAACAGCCGACTGTAATGCGAAAAAATTGAAAGAGCACGAACAATCCAAGGTCAAGGCGCTTATTTTTGAGCGCTTGCTCTACCGCCACTGGAACGCTTACCGAGAAGGAAAACGCAGCCATATCTTTGTGATTCCGATCGTCGATGAAGCGGTTTTACAAAAAGACAATGCCGGCGCATTCCATGCTGACGTCCATCCGCTACCAGGTGCCACTCGCGCACGCGACCTCACGCCCGGCGACTACGACGCTCCTGTGTTCTCCCTCGGCGGGCAGGATGACTATGCCTTTTCGCCCGACGGCAAGGAGGTTTGCTACGCGTCGAATCACGACAAGAATCCGGCGGCTTCGACCAACAACGATCTTTGGATCGTCCCGGTCACTGGAGGCGAGGCCAAGAACATCACCGCCGACAATCCCGCCAGTGACTCGTCGCCGCTCTATTCCCCCGATGGACGCTACATCGCCTACCGCGCCCAGCAGCGTCCCGGATACGAGAGCGACCGCTTCCGCCTCATGCTCTACGACCGCAAGACCGG
>Ga0209698_10004625_pt1 | contig 15017 bp, 11 predicted proteins | sample LitLauG_LLR_2012_FD_187203 | JGI IMG/M metagenome (GOLD analysis project Ga0209698, IMG submission 187203) | Freshwater sediment microbial communities from Pennsylvania, USA - Little Laurel Run_MetaG_LLR_2012 (SPAdes) (version 2) | ecosystem: Environmental > Aquatic > Freshwater > Creek >...
CATTGGCGAACCACAATCGTCCGTCCGGGGACTGGGATGCGTTTGGCCGGAACGGAGTAGACATAGGTTGGGCGCCGTCAAACACGTCAAGGAGTCTGGTGTTCACCGTAGCATCGGGCGATTTCCACCATCGCTGCAGCTCCGCATTTGGGATCGCAATAAGTCCGCACGCAGTGTAAAGCCAAAGGGTAGCTTTCTTGTCAGGGATGAGGGCGTAAATGACGTCGCAAGGAAGGCCATTCCGCACCGTGAGACTCTGCACTTTCCCGTTTTGCCATCCGACAAGTCCCGACGCCGTCGCTACCAACATCGAAGCGTCGGAATTCACAAGGAGACCGTGGACTGGGCCATCATGAGGGCTTTGATTTAAAGAGAAGAATTCCATTTGGCCATTTCGGTATCGGGCCAAGCCACCGCTCGCCAAGCCTAGCCAGACACCGCCGTGCGGATCAGCAGCAAGCGCGTTCGCGAGTGGCAATTGAGAGGGGGAGATATCTTCGCGAATTCTGAGGTCCTGAATGCGAAAGAGCCGATTCCGGTTTTCGGTGGAGCGGGTCGCAACCCAGATGCTGCTGTCGACATCTTCAATCATTGCGCGAACGACGCCTACGGGAATGCCATCACGCGTATGAATCTTTGTAAACTTTCCCTGCTCATAGACGAACAATTCCGAGTCGACACCAACCCAGAGCCGACCGGCCCGGTCCTTCAGCAACGATGTGACCTCCCGCCCCGGTAATCCATTCCTTGGTTGGATCGAAGTGATCTTGCCCGAACGGAGAACATCCAAACTGTAATTTCCGATCCACACAGTGCCATCCCGCGAAGCGAGAACGGAATTGACCTGATCCGTGGTCAGCCCTTGCCGCGTGGAGAAGCTAGCCACTCGAAGGTCATGAAAGTTATCGATTCCCCTGGATGTCGTAACCCAGACATTTCCTTCGCGATCCTGGAAGAGGCCGCTCACGGCATCGCCCGATAAGCCATCCGAGCTGCGAAAGTGCTCTACCTCGTTTCCTTGAATGCGGTAGATACCTTGGTCTAAGGTTCCGATCCAGAGAGAGCCGTGTCGGTCTACTAGCAACCTTGTGACCCGGAGCGTACTGCTATCGAACTCCGGAGTGATGAATGGTCTCCACGTTCCCTGCGCTAGTTGCTGTAGCCCGCCACCCTTTCCGGAGTGCACCAGCCCAACCCAAAGAGAACCATCTGGTCGGTCCGCAAGGGCAAACACTCCGTTGAATATTTCGGCGGGGTTTAGCCCGGGTGTGACGTATGTGTCGGCAGAACCTCTTTGCCAGCGGGAGACCTGGGTGCCGCCGCCGAGCCAGATGTTTCCGAAGCTATCGCGGGTAAGTGTTTGCCCGCCTGGCATTGGAATTCCATCATCGCTTCCGTAGCATCGAACCGCAGTATCTTTGACTTTACAAAGGGCACCTTTCCCATCTGAAAAATATGCCCGTGCAACCCAGATCGAGCCCGGGGCGTCTTCGAGGATCGACATAATGCTGCCAGGTGCGTCCTTATAGCTGGTGAGTTCTCCGTTTCGCCAGCGCGCCAGGCCGCCTAACGCTGTTCCGATCCACAGACTGCCGTCCCGAGTTCCGAGCAGAGAATTGATGCGGGTTGACGGCAATTCCGTCCCTTCCGGTGGTTTCCACGAAACGAAGCGGACTCCATCAAAGCGCATCAATCCGGTCTGCGTTCCAATCCAGAGATATCCGTCTGCAGTTTGGGTGATTGTGTTCGGCGTTCCAGCAAAGACTCCATCCTCCACCCGCCATGCGGTGTGGCCATACTGAGAGATCTGTTTGCTGTTATCGAGTGCGCCGACTGGACTTACAGTGCAGAAAAACAGGACAAAGCAGAACAGAAACAGTCTCGAAGTGTATAGCTTCACTGTGTTTGAAGCGAGACGTAAACTGAGTTCTTGACCCGGTTCTCTGTTCAACCCGTCAGCCGCCAGTCCGCAAGGGGATGAGTGACGGTATGTTCGCGCGATTCGCATGGGAAAGTAACCATCATCTGCCAAATCTCCAGCTGATGGTTGTGTGAATCGACCGCGGGCTTCCTGGTTGCACATACACATTATTATAGGAACCGGTAAAATAGCGTTGGTCGGCCAGATTATAGGCGTTTACCAGCCAACCCAGACGCCCGCGGCGATAGAAAATAGAGGCATCGGTGAGACCATACGCGGGAAGGGAAAAAGTGTCTAGCAGATCACCAGACTGATGCGTGTAGTACCGTTGGCCAAAACCAAGACCCACTCCTTTCAGCCATCCACCCTGCAGTTGATACGTACTCCACATGTTGATGCTCTGCTTGGGAACATTCTGGGTAGGCGTTCCAGCTGGAATCGCATTATCCTTTACCACATCTGCGTCGGTGAAGGCGTAGGCCAGTATCAGGTTCCAGGTTTTCTGCAACTGGAAAGTCGTCTCGAGTTCCACACCTTTGCTCCGCTGTTTTCCGGTCAACAGGTAAAAGTTCGGGTGCTTGGGATCGGGTGTGAGTACATTGTCGCGCGTCAACCGGTAAACCGAAACGGTGTTCACCATACGGCCTGAAAGCAGGGAGGTCTTCACTCCGCCCTCCCACTGATCGCCCCTCTCGGGATCGGCAAAGGCGCCACTCGATGAGCCGTCGTACACCATTCCGGTTTGTGGCAAAAATGATCTGCTGTAATTCGCGTAAAGGCTCACACCCGGTACTAGCCGGCAGGTCCCACCCACTCGCGGAGAAAATGCTTTGTTGTCATTGCCGTCAGGCTGCGAGAAATCGCGATTAGACGCAAAGTCCAAGCGGCCCCCCGCAGTAAGGGAGAGCCGCTCAGTCAATTGCATGCGGTCCTGAAGATACAACCCAAGATATTGCGTTCGAGTGTCGCCGCTGGCCAAAGGATGAACCGGCGAAAAAGGCGTTCCATAGACGGGGTTGAAGACATCGAGAGGCATATAGGCAGAAGGATCGTTAAAATCGATGGATTCCTCGTTGTACCTGTTCGGCTCGCGGTAGTAGTCCACGCCAGCAACAAGGTTATGCTGAATGCGGCCGGTCTCCGCACGAAAGCGCACTCCCGTATCTACAGCGTAGTTGCTCCATTCTTGTTGGTAGGAGAGGGGATAGCGATACAACGTCCGCTGGTCGTCTCCAAAAAAAGCCGGATAGAGGAGTTTGTCCCAGTGGTTCTCGTACCAGGCCACGCGGACATTCTGGTAGAACGAAAACGAATCGTTGAACCGGTGGCTCAGCTGATAACCGACCTGCTTGTTGACCTCGGAAACGGGATTGGGATTGGACGGCTCACCCACAAAGAGGCTGATCGGGATCTCGCCGTTTGGGTTGGGAAACACCGTCCCCTCAGCCGGAAGCGGAAATCCCAGATGGCCAGTGTCGTGTTGATACCTTCCAAGGATGGTTAATTTCGTGTCGGGTTTGATATCCCAGGTCAACGCTGGCGCTACATACGCACGGTGGCGGGTTACGTAGTTCACGAACGAATCGGTTGGGCGGTAGAGCAGATTGAGACGGGCGTAGAGCGTGTGCGATCGGTTCAACGATGTCCCCGCATCGATCGCCGGTTCGTAGAATCCATAGGAGCCGCCGGTAAATTGAAGCTGTGCAAATGCCTCGGGCCGGGGCACTTTGCTGCGAAGGTTCACGATGCCGCCCAGTACACTCTGGCCGTATAGCGCGGACGAAGGCCCCTTTAGAACCTCCACCGACTCAAGACCAAAGATTTCTTCGGCCATGCCATTGCCGCCACGCAACCCATCGACGTATGTATTGAACGACGCATCGAAGCCTCGGATGCGGTAGTAATCCCAGGCCTCGTAATATCCGCCCGGCATCACACCAGCCACATTCTTCAGAGCGTCATCGAGTTTGTACGCCCCTTCGTCGAGCAGAAGCTCGTGGTTCACAACCGTGATCGATTGGGGCACATCAAGCAACGATGCGTCCATCTTGCTGCCCGCGGTTGTGTTTGTAACCGCGTATGCAGGCGCGGTGACCACTACGCGGGTTTGCACCGTGGCGAGGGTGAGTGTAACTTTCCATTCCACGATTGGATTTGTTGCGGCTAGTACGACTTCTCGTTCCGTCGAGGTGAATTTGTCAGCGGTCACGCGCACATGGTATCTGCCCGGGGACAACGGCAAGCTGTACGCGCCCGTCGAATCCGTTGTGACCGACTGGCCTAACGAGCCGCACGAGGCGGTTACCAACGCGCCCGAAATGCCCGTCCCCGAAACGTCAGAGACAGTTCCTGATAGCGCTCCAATGCGGTCTTGCGCAGCCTGACTGCATTCAACCGGTGGCACGCGATCGTCTGCCGCTACACTGTGCTGGAAAATCCCGAACACTCCCAGCATCGTGAGAACCACGATCGATCTGCCTTCAAGGAAGCCCATTCTTGCCTGCAATTCTGGGTGGGCCGACTCAACTGTCTCGGTGCATGTGCAGGGACTGAGGTTTAGGCAGACTCATTGTGAGCTTCACACCACCAAAATGGCTTCGAGCCTCCATGAGTCGCTACAAACGGAGCCAGCCTCAGAATGTGGCACTTCGAGCGATGGGAGGTCCCCCTGGGACAAGTGCGCAAAATTTTGCGCCTCATAAGAATGCTGTGTCAAGCGAAAAGCCTGAGAGTCTCATACCACATTTACAAGCCTATGCCGTACCTTCGCGCGGCGAGACACTTCTTCGATGAACTAACGCTGGGGCAAACTGCGATTGAGTTCCACATCGCCGCTAATTGCGCTTTCTAGTCTGCCTTAATGGGGTCTGGCAGAAGCTTAATTCACGCTGCTTCGACGTGGCTCGGTAGGGTGAACTGGAAGGTCGCTCCCCGCTCCGGGTTGGCTGTGGCCCATAAGCGGCCACCGTGCGACTCAATGATGGACCGGCTAATCGATAGTCCCATGCCGGTCCCCTGGGCTTTGGTTGTAAAGAATGGGTCAAAGACCTTGTCCGCACGCTGAAGTGGCAGTCCTATCCCGTTATCGATGACCGAGATCAACACTTGATCCTCGGGAGTCCGTTTCGAGTTGATCGTAAGTTCTCTTGCGGCATTCGTCTGATTCATGGCATCAATGGCGTTGAGCATGAGGTTCATGAAGACCTGCTGCAACTGCACCCGGTCTGCCCTGATATTGGGCAGGTCAGCCGCAAGATCAGTCTGGATCGAAATCGAATATCGTCCAGCTTCGTCGCTCAGCAGAGCGATCATCTCGCGAATGATCTCATTCACATCGACCAACTCTCGTTGCGGTTCCCCTTTCTTAAACAGCGAGCTAATCCGACTGATGATTTCAGAAGCACGGGTTACATCCTTGATGATTCTCGACGCCGCTTCGCGGGCCTCTTCGACATCAGGCCGATCACGCGCCAGCCATTTCAAACAAGTCCCTGCGTCTGTGATTGCCGCCGCGATCGGCTGCTTAATCTCGTGCGCCAAGGAAGCCGTCAGTTCACCCATCGCCGTCACTCGGTTAATATGGGCAAGCTCTGCCTGCGCCTGGCGTAATTTCTCTCTCTCCTCTTCGGCGTGCTTCAGATCTGTGATGTCGATGTTGGACCCGATATAACCAGCAAATTCTCCCTCGCCTGTGTATCGCGGAATGCCGCTCTCCATGACCCAACGATATTCCCCATCCACTCGCTTGAGACGGTACTCCATTCTGAAAGGCTTTCGCGCTTCGAAGGCAGGCAGGAAGCCATCGAAGCACCCCTGCACGTCGTCCGGATGCACACCTTCGGTCCATCCGAGACCCACTTCCTGCTCCATGGTTCGGCCAGTGAACTCGAGCCATGGTTTGCTGAAATAATTGCAAAGACCATCAGTACCCGTCATCCAGATCATGACAGGTGCCGTGTCGGCCATTGCCTGGAACCGAGCCTCGCTCTCACGCAAGCGTCCTTCAGCGCGCTTCCGTTCAGTGATGTCGCGGTATATCGCGTAATTCACGGCCTGCTCGCCGCAAGTCGTTCTGCCCGAAACAGCGAGGAGGGACACGTCAATCTGAGTCCCATCCTTACGTTTTCGAACCGTCTCAATCTCTACTCGGCCACCCTCCTTGAGCAGTTGTGTGAATGCTCGGGAACCCTCAAGCAGAACCTCAGGAACGATAAGATCGTCGATGGGCTGCTGCAAAACTTCGTCCAGTTGATAACCGAACATGCGCGTGAATTCCTTGTTGACGCGAACGATGCGGCCGTCGGCACTCAGGACAGCAACCCCTTCCGGAGCCTGCTCAAACAACTCGTCCAAACGAGAAGTCGGGTTCCGTAGTCCTTCTTGTGCGCGCTTTAGATCTTCGACGTCAGTGTTCGTCCCGTACCAGCGAATAATCCGCCCGCCGGAATCGCTTAGAGGCACAGCCTGAATCAGAAACCACCGATAGCATCCGTCAGCACGCCGCATGCGAGCTTCGGCGGAAAAGGAGGTCGATCGCATCAAAGCCGCACGCCATCCTTCCCGCACATCAGTTATGTCCTGGGGGTGAATTGCTGCCGCCCATCCCCACCCATTGACCTCACCCACAGACATCCCTGTATAGTCAAGCCATCTTTGGTTGCAGAATTCGACGTCGCCACTAGGAAGAGCGCTCCAGACCAATCCTGGAATCGCATCCATCGCGTTCCGCAAAGGAGGTTCACTGCCCTCGGGATCGCGACGGATCGCAGGAAATGGTGACCCTTCGTTCCGCGCGTCGTCACCCTGAACGGAAGTCTGTTGAACGCTGGATCGTGAGTGTCGCAATTGATGTGCCCCCTTGCGCTGACGTGGCACCAGAGTTCTGAGGCAGAGAAAAACGACTAAAATAATTGTATAAGAAATCGGAGCAGTCCAGCCTACGTGGATTGACGGTATTGATGTCTTTGCGCGACGCGCGTAATATTTACCGCACGAATAGTGGCCCCTGTCGGTTCAATTTCGCGCGTAGGCGCTGAACCGTGGAGCGCCGAGAGGTGTCTGCCAGTCGCCTCACCCTGGGGTAAGGAGGAGCCATGCTTAGCAGAGAGGAATGGTTGCCCCTCGCTCGTAAGCTGGATTGGAACTACTCCTATGTGCGGGAAGATGAAGTCTTTCCAGAGGTGATCAGTGGGCGTCCCTGGCTGCCTCACTCAGAATGGAAGGACTGGGAAGAATCCTTTAAGACGTCGTATCGGGAATACGTCGACAACCAGTACGAAAAAGATATGGCGGTGTACGCTGTGCGCGACGCCGTCGGACGCCTGGAAAACGTCCAGAAATTGGCTGCACCCTGGATGAACAGTCTAAAGGTGCACGCAGCTGCATTGCCGCTGGCGGAGTTCACCGGGGTCATCGGCAATCTGCGAGGTGCAAGGTTTGGCCGCGACAGTGCCTGGCGAACCATGGCAACCTTCGGAGCGCTTGATGAATATCGCCATACTCAGATCCCACTTCTCCTCTTTCATCAATTAGTTCGATGGGATCCCCAGTTCGACTGGGCACACAAGTTCTACCACACTAACAATTGGTTTGCAGTCGCGGCGCGACACTTCTTCGATGAACTGACGCTGGGACAAAACGCGATTGAGTTCCACATCGCCACGAATTTCGTGCTGGAAACCGGGTTCACCAATTTGCAATTTGTCGGACTGGCATCGCTGGCACGCGAGTCGAGTGACCACATGTTCGAGAGAATGGTCACCAGCATTCAGACAGACGAAGCGAGGCATGCACAGATTGGACACCCAGTTCTTGAGGTCGTCATGAAACACGATCCCGAGTATGCCCAGTACCTCGTCGACAAATGGTTTTGGCGAAACTGGCGCCTGTTCTCGATTTTGACAGGGCTCTCCATCGATTATCTGACAGCTTTGGATCAGCGGCCCTATTCGTTCAAAGAGTTCATGGAGGAGTGGATCATCGATCAGTTTCTGCGTACCTTGGACGAGTTCGGGCTCAAGAGGCCGTGGTATTGGGACATGGTCATGGACGAACTCGATATCTACCATCACATGATCTATGCCAGTGCGTACAGCTACCGTGCGACTTTATGGTTCAACTTCGTGATACCAAGTCCGGCGGAACGGAAGTGGCTGCGCCAGAAGTACCCTAAATATTGGGATGACATGGATGCCGTTTGGGAGCAAGTCAGCGAGCGTTGGAGAACCGTAGGTCCCGGACCTGCAAATGAGCTGGCTGTGCACGGAACTGTCCTGCCGACTTTTTGCGATTTGTGTCAGTTGCCCTTAAGCGCGGGTACGCCGCGAAAGAATACTGCGAGGACGCTCGTACACGATGGCCGCAAATACATTTTCTGCTCTCAGCCGTGTCAGTGGATTTTTTTGCAGGAGCCGGAACGATATGCCAATCACCAGGATCTAGTGAAGCGTGTCCTCTCAGGAGAAGCCCCCGCTGACCTCGCCAAGTTGCTGACCGAGTATTTCAGGCTTACCCCTGACACCTGGGGTAAAGACGTTCATAGTGGCAACTACGACTGGCTTGGAACCCGAAAGGACTCTGCCGCCTAGCTTCTTTGGAGGGACATCTATGGCCATTCCTCTCTACGGCTTCATGGAAGGGGACACAGTCGGTCTTCTCATTCTGGCTGAAGACGGCGACACGGTCCAAACACTAGCCAGAAAACTTCAAGATGCGGCCAGCCTTCGGGTCGCAGACAGGACCGAGGTTCGGGTGGTTTACAACGACAAAGCGCTTGATCCCGTCCTTACAATTTCGCAGTCAGGGTTGAAGGCGTTGGATCGTTTTGATGTGATTTGGGGTTAGCAGCGATGAGTTTCCGGAAGGTTGCCGCATTAGAAGACCTCTGGAGCGGTGAAATGATCGCTCGAGAGGCAGAAGGAGAGTGTATTCTGCTGGTCAACATTGATGACCACATTTATGCCTACGCTAATGCATGCCCTCACCAGAAAAGCCGTTTAAGCGAAGGCACTTTGACGGAGAAGACTCTCCGTTGTGCGCGACATCACTGGGAATTCGACGTCTGCACTGGATCTGGCATCAACCCTCAGCATACTGGTCTGAGGATGTTTCCGGTCGTGCTCGATGGAGAGGACATCCTTGTTGACGTAAACGGTGGTACGCCCTCAGGAGTCAACGCCAACGGAGGAAATGGCCGATGACAGGAGAGGTTGGAGGGATCTACGACCGAGTCGGTCCAGTTCTCCAGTCCGGAACGGTGGCCAATGCCATCGTTGCTGCGATCAAGGAACTGAACCAAGACGTTGTGGTCGTGGACCGGGGTGCGTATGTAAGAGTGCTGGTTCCTCAATGCTGCGTCGTGACCCGGTCGGCAATCGAAAAGCACTTGGGGCGCCCGTTTCGTTTTCCGGGGGAACTGGAGACTGTAATGTCGGCCTTCAAGGGATCGATTCAGCTGAATCAGGACGATGCAGCGTGGCGATTCGTGCGGCCTCGTAGTTCCACATGAATCATGACGCTTGCCGTTTTCTCTTTCGGAGAGCGATATGCCTCAACAGAAGACATACTGGCACCTATTGCAGCAAAGGCGGATGCCGACTGAATACGAAATCGTGACTTCAAAGCTCCTCTGCTACACGGGCGAGGGCTTCACAGGAAAGCGATTCGAACTGGATGTTCCGCTAAAGGATTGGTACCGCCGATACCAGGAAGAATCCCCACTCGTATGCAGCTCATGGGAAAAGTTTCGCGACCCACGAGAAACGACCTACACGAAGTACACGGGTTTGCAGAGGGAGAAAGAGATATTCGTCGACGGCATCCTGGAGGAAATCGAACTTACCGGATACGATGCCCATCTTCGACCGGGATGGCTGCACATCCTCGCAAGAGTTGTTGCCCCATTCAGGTATCCGGGTCATGGTTTTCAAATGATCGCGTCCTACGTCGGCCAAATGGCTCCCAGCGGGCGAATTACGATCGCCGCGGCGCTTCAATCGGCCGACGAAATGCGGCGCATTCAGCGGATCGCTTATCGCATCCGCCAACTGCAGCAAATCTACGCTGGCTTCGCCTCTGACAGCCAAGCGCTTTGGCAGACGGACGCGATGTGGCAACCCCTCCGCCGAGTCGTTGAGAGACTGCTCACCGCATACGATTGGGCGGAATCTTTCGTGGGATTAAATCTGGTTCTCAAACCCCTTGTCGACGAGCTATTCATGAAATATATGGGTGAACTGGCTCTTCGTGAGGACGACTACTTACTGGGACAGATATTCTATTCGCTTAATGAGGACTGTCAGTGGCATCGGCAATGGAGCGAGTCTTTGGTTCGAATGACGATCGAAGACAACGCCCACAACCGGGAAACGATTCAGGGCTGGATTAATCAATGGTATCCGCTCGCGGCTCACGCGGTGCATACATTTGCAGTGCTTTTCGCGGACACCTTGGGACGGGCCTGGGAGCAACGGCTCCAAGACACGGGCGAGGCGATCGATAGCTATTATCGCCATTACCTTCGATCCATGGACCTGCAAGTTGCTCCTTAGATTTCTGTATCATCGCTCTGTTTGTTTCCCTTGGTCGACCATCACGATCGATCAGAATGTCTCAGAGGCGGTTTTTGGCTCGCGGTGGCGTGGCCGCCACCGCTTTTCACGGCCGAAGACCCACTCGTATCAGTTTCCACTCTCGACGCTACCGCCCTTTGAATTCACGGATAGCGTTTCGTGCCGGTCCTGGGCAAATTCCGACTCTTTCGACTTGGAGTATTCGAACTCGTGTCCAATCGTTTCGCCGGGATAGAACCACTTGATTATTGCTGGCGCTCCAGTGGATTCGGGCTCTGCGAATGTCAACAGAGTTTCGTCAGCCGGCTCCATTCGCTCGCTCGATACGGTCATCACCGTAGCGTAGAGTGTCGACCGGTTTTCACTGAAAATCTGCACGATATTCCGGCTGGAATCGGCGTCTGCCAATTGGAACCAGTAGGTGCCCGCAGGCAAAGTGCGTCCGGGAATCTCTACCGCCTGTCCAAACGTCACCTTGGTTTGCTCATTCCACTCGTCTGCTCTTGCCGGCTGAATCATCATTACGCAAGTGATGATCAAACCTAGAGTAATGCTCACAACTGATTTGGTATTCATAACTTCCTCCTAAGGACGGCTACATTGCCGCATATACATATAGATGATCGAGTCATTGTCCGGCTACATCAGTACTTCTTATACCGGATTAGACTTAGTTATCGGTGGCGGTGAGTACAGTTAACGCAACCGCTTCGTGACTGCATAGCGCTGATCTGCTGGGATACACACGTCGGCACTTACAATCCCAGCCTTTCACTCACTGAACCAGCTAACGGGGCGTGCGCGCCGACGGCCGTTTCCCCGTAGGACGAGGGGCAGAGTCGAGAGACTGAGACCGGAGAAACCTGCGAAACGCTCCCACGTTACCCGTCGGCTCAGGTCCAAGTGGATACGCTAGAGAGAATTGCCTTGCTAGTTTCAAGCCGCGAATCCGGGCAAGTTTTAACGTCCCGAGCGAGAGCTGATTGCGTACCGCCCATCGTGAAACAAAAGCAATACCGAGACCGGCCTCGACTGCGCTCAGCAAACCCTCTGTGGAATCGAGTTCCATTTGGATCCTTAGATCTTTTTTCTGCAACCCGGCGGCGACGATGGCGTTCTCAACCACACGCCGGGACCCGGAGCCGAATTCCCTTATCAGCAACGGTTGTTGCTTCAAGGCGTCGGCGTCAACCTCGCGGTCTGCCCATTCGTGGTTTGTCGGAAGCACGAGCACCAAGTAGTCCTGCAAGAATGGTTCGATGTGAAGATCTTTACGAAGGTCTGGTCCCTCGATGAGGGCAAGCTGTATCTGATGTGCGATAAGGGCCTCAAGCATCGCTTCGGTGTTGCCGCTGCGAGTTGTAATCCGGATGCGCGGATTAGCCTTGATGAAACCGGCAACAAAGGTTGGAAGCAAGTATTGCGCGATCGTCTGCGAAGCCCCGATTGCCAACTCGCCGCCTGGCTCTCCAGAGGTTGCAGCGACTGCGGCGAACGCTTGGTCGGCGACCTCCTTCATTTTGTCCGCAAACGGCCGCAACACCTTCCCCGCCTCGGTTAGCGCTATGCGTCCTCCTGCCCGGTCAAAGAGGGGAACCCCGATTTCGTCTTCGAGTGCCTTTACCTGCTGGGTGACCGCGGGTTGCGTCAAGTACAATTCCTCAGCCGCACGGCTAAAGTTCAGGTGATGCGCAACCGCCCGAAAGACCCTGATCCGGAAGTTTTCAATCACGAGGGTCTAGGCTCCCTCCAAGCAGCGGGAAAATGCCGATCATAAGGTCCCATGACGGACGGCCTCCGCTCCGCCTTCACACAATCGACCGTACCACGCCACCGTCAACGCGCAGCGCTGCACCATTGGTCGCCGACGCTAATGGACTGCATACGTATGCAACCATAGACGCCACTTCCTCAGAAGTCGCAAACCGTTTCAATAATGAGGAGGGGCGTACCGAACGAAAGAACTCTTTCTCCAAGGAGGCTGTGTCGCTGCCTTGGACCTTAGCAATCTCCTGCAGGAAGACCTCGACACCTTCGCTACGGGTCGGTCCAGCAAGGATGGAATTCACAGTGACGCCGGTTCCCGCCGTCATCTCAGCCAGTCCGCGGGCCACCGACAGCTGGGCGGTCTTAGTGACGCCATAGTGGATCATCTCTGTGGGAATATTCACAGCGGACTCGCTGGAGATGAACACAATTCGACCCCAATTTCTGTTCAGCATCGCCGGAAGATAGAATCGGCTTAAGCGCACGCCGCTCAAAACGTTGACCTCGAAAAACCGGAGCCAGTCGTTATCAGAGATTTCAGTAAACGGCTTAGGTTCAAATATGCCGAGATTGTTCACCAATATGTCGACCTGCTGCACGGCCTCAGTGAGCCGATCTACACCCTTTCCAGTGCCCAAGTCTGCAGCCACTCCTTTCACACATGCATCTTTATGCTCTCGCCGAATGCGCTCGATCGCCTCGTCCACCCGCTTCTGAAAACGGCCGTTCAAGACGACTTCAGCGCCCTCTTGGGCAAAGAGAGAAGCTATCGCGAATCCGATTCCAGCCGTTGAACCGGTCACCAGCGCAGTCTTCTCGGTCAGTTGCAAATCCATGTTTTAGTGGCGTGATTGGAATTCACACGCTCTTCAAAATCGGGGCTATTATTGTCACGCTGAAAGCGGAGCGGAATCATCCGCTAGAGCGGCACAATGACCGGTTTCTCCTTTGGAATCGCATCGTACGTCGCTTTGTCGAATCGAGGTGAGCCATCACCAGTTCAGGTGCCTTGTGTGACAGCCATTCCGACAGCGACATATCTTCATAGCGGCTGGCCATGAACAGTTCCAGAAACCGCAGTCTTGGCCAAGCTGAATGCTCGTGTCTCGATCTTTCTGCCAGACTCCCACTACGCCCACTGCAAATTAGGTTCCATTGATCCGGGAGTACGAATTCAATGCTCTGACTGCGCCATTGCGTGCCAACAAACGATACCTACCTCGACATTCATGTCGACGGCTTGACACTCAGGCGAATTTGAGGGCCCCCGATAACCACGAATCAGGCTGTCTGTCTTACCGATGGGCTTATGTGGAACTGAAACTGCACCGCAGATCAAAGGACCACAGTGCCCATTCTTGGATGAAAAGGTCCCAATGCGAAGATGTATCGTCCTGCTTCTCTCGTTTAGTTCGTGTATCGCTCAACAGCGGAGCAATGCTCAAGCAGTTCCTGACTTGAACGCCGAGACTGGATCGAGCGCTAGTGGTAGCTCCGCTGCCGCACCTCACCCAGACGGAACCGATAATTCCCCGGATTGGCTGTTTCCCGTCACCAAGTTGAATGAATCCTTGCCTGGCTGGTTCCGCATCGGTGGGCAATATCGCGGCCGTCTTGAGGGTCCGACAGGAATCGGGTTCCGCAACGTCAAGGATTTTTACTACTTGGACCGATTGCGCGTTCATCTGGGCATTCAGCCCAAGAAGTGGCTGCTGTTCTATGGCGAAGTGCAGGATGCTCGTGTTTTCTTCAATCACCACATCGCCAATGCCAACCCGTACGAGGATAAGTGGACCCTATGGCAGGCATATCCTCAAGTGGGTGATTCCGAGACCGGCTGGGTAGATGCCCTGGCGGGTCGTCAGGTTCTCCGCTTTGGCGATGAACGCGTCATCGGCCCATCTGAATGGCTTAACGTTGGTCGCACTTTCAACGTCGCGCGGGTTGACCTCCATCATCCGGGCTACCAAGTCAGCGCGTTCGCATCTTCAGTAGTGCCCGGAGAGAACACTGACCTGCACAATGCGCTCCCAGGCAACAACCTGTACGGAGTTTACGCAAGCTTCCAGAATATCGTCCCCAAGGCCACCTTCGAGCCCTACGTTCTGTGGCGCGTCGCACCCGCAGGCTCTGAACTTCCCGAGACGCTTAACCGGGGCCACCTCAATGAAGTCACCATTGGTCTCCACTGGAAAGGCGACCTACCCGCGGCTTTCGACTACGACACTGAATTTGACGGACAGACAGGCTCACTCGGGTCATCTTCTATTGCCGCGTGGGCGGGCTATTCCGGCCTCGGCAAGACATTTCGCAAGGTCTCCGCTTCGCCTCGCATTTTTCTCGAGGGCAATTACGCCTCTGGAACGAAAAATCCCAAGGGCCACGAATGGAATACCTTTGACGAGCTCTATCCTTCGAATCATGACAAGCTTGGTTTCGCCGATCAGGTCGGACGGCGGAACCTTGTGCAGTTCCGAAGCGGTGTCGAAGAGGAGCCCACGAAAAAGTGGAAACTCAAAGAGCAATTTGAATGCTTCTGGTTGGCCACTTCAAATGACAACTTCTACGCCAGCAGCGGAGCGATTGCGGTTTCCGCGCATCCCGGCGCGCACCGGCATATCGGCAACGAACTCGACCTGGTTGCCGAATACCAACTCAATAAAGGACTGAACTTTGGCTTTGGTTATGCTCGCATGTTCGCCGGACAATTTCTCGGGACCACAACCCCGGGGCACGATTACAGCGATCCATATGCGTAC
>Ga0209698_10004626_pt1 | contig 15017 bp, 14 predicted proteins | sample LitLauG_LLR_2012_FD_187203 | JGI IMG/M metagenome (GOLD analysis project Ga0209698, IMG submission 187203) | Freshwater sediment microbial communities from Pennsylvania, USA - Little Laurel Run_MetaG_LLR_2012 (SPAdes) (version 2) | ecosystem: Environmental > Aquatic > Freshwater > Creek >...
TGTGCGGATCGTTACAATCCCAGTGTTCGTAGTCGCAATGAATTGGCGATGACCGACACCCCGTTGACGGCTCCGGCCTTCAAGAACCTGGCCGTCGACAGGCCCTCCATTGCCGGGCCTGAGTCTCAGGCGATCACAAACTAGGTGAACAGGGCGACCAGTCGGCCTTGAGGTCGTCCAGATGCGTCCCCCGGCGCGCGGTCATGCTGTACCACAACCCCTTGCCACTCCAGAATAGCGGGCTCCATGAGCCCAGATCTTCCGCCCGGCCAAGCCGAGTCCGGCCGAAACAACGTCTATTTCCATAGCTCTGAATGGAATTGTTGTTGGCGAATTCCGAACCGCGTATGGTTCCTGCGCATCGCGAAATTCGAGTGCATTCTTGGGAGCCAAATATGAGCAAGGTTGCCGAGATAGGGTTGCAAGTTCTGTCGGTCGACCGGACTCTCCAATCCCCCCTCCATTTGCAGATCTACAACAGCATTCGGCGCTACATCCTCGAGAACAGACTTCCGGCGGACGCGAAGCTTCCGGCGACCCGCGATCTCGCCAAGCAGCTGGGCGTTGGACGCAATACCATCATCGCCGCCTATGACCAGCTACTCGTCGAGGGGTTCGTCGAAACTCGTCCTGGCTCGTCCACCCGCGTCGCAAGACTGATGCGTCAACCGCGCTCGGCGGGTCGTGAACGACCTTCTGGGGCGCCGAGTCTCTCACGTCGTGGCGCACTCATTGCAGGCCTGCCACAGCCCCCACGAACACCCGGAATCTTGAGCCTTTTCCCAGGTGTACCCGAGACGGTCACTTTTCCCTACTCGACGTGGGCAAGACTGCTGGCTCGCAACGCGCGCAAGCATGATGACGATATCGTTGGGATACACGATTTTGCAGGACACCGACGGCTCCGTGCTGCAATCGCAGACTACTTAGGTACGGCGCGCGGCATCGATTGCGCACCTGAGCAGGTGATCGTGGTGACCGGCGCCCAAGCTGCGCTCGATCTTGCGGTGCGTGTTCTGACGGACGAAGGCGATTGGGCATGGATGGAGGAGCCTGGCTATCGAGGAGCAAGAAGCGCACTACTCGGTTATGGTCTCCGTTTGGCGCCGTTGCGCGTCGCTCGTGGCGGATGGCAGTTGAGCGATCCCGAGCTCCCTGCTCCGCGGGTTGTTTACGTCACGCCGTCCTGCCAATGGCCACTCGGTATCGTGATGCGCATGGAGGAACGCCAGCAATTATTGGCGCTTGCCGCAAAGCGCAATTTTTGGGTGATAGAAGACGACTATGATGGGGAGTACCGCTTTCGCGGCCGGCCCGCTCCGGCCTTACGGGGCCTGGATGGTGCGGATCGTGTCGTCTACGTCGGCACGTTCGGCAAGACGCTTTTTCCTTCGCTTCGTTTGGGTTTTCTCGTTGTTCCGTTGGAACTGGCGAAGGCCTTTGGCTGTGCTGTCAGCGTCACGGGCCAATTTGCTCCCCAGTTGCTCCAGGTTGCCGTAGCCGATTTCATGCGCGACGGCTATTTCGCCGCGCATCTGAAGCGAATGCGCCGCCTCTACGCCAAAAGGCAGGCCAAATTCGTTGAGATTTGTCGAGAGCTCATCGGCGCTTGGGCCACTGTCGAAGAGAATGACTCGGGAATGCAAGTGCTTGCGCGGCTGGCGGCTGGGCTCGACGATCAGCTGGTGTGCGAGACGGCACGCAGTTGTGGTGTAGACGTCCAACCGGTTTCGATCGACTATCACTGTGACTCGCCAGAAAGCGGCCTGCTCCTTGGATTTGCGGCACTCGACACCGCCACGGCTGAGCGGGGGCTGCTCGCGCTTCGCACTGCCTTCCTCAAAATCGAGAAAGGCAAAAGGAGTTCCTAAGCGGACCTGTCATTTGCTGCCAAAGCGGCTCTGTACCGGGGGCCATGCTTATGCCAGCCTAAAGGCAAATACCGCTCAGGAGGCACAATGTATATCGTCGGCGACGAAGAAATCGAGGCGATTGCAAAGATCATTCGATCAGGCGCCTTGTTTCGTTATGGTGTTGGAAGCGAGTGCGACAGGTTCGAAGCGCGCTACGCAAAGTACCTCGGTGTCAAGCATTTCGCATTGGCTGCAAGCGGCAGCAATGCGTTGGCGGCCGCGATGACCGCGGCAGGTCTCGGACCGGGCGACGAGGTGTTGATCCCTGCTCATACCTACATGGCGACGGCGACCTCCGTGCTTTCGGTCGGCGCAATTCCGGTGATCGTCGATATCGATGAGAGCCTTACGGTTGACCCCGTGGCAGTGGAAGCCGCGATCGGGCCGCGCACGAAATGTGTGATGCCGGTCCATATGTGGGGAACAGCCTGCAATATGGGCGCGATCATGGATATCGCTCGCCGGCACCGCTTGATTGTCATCGAAGACGCTTGTCAGGGTGTCGGTGGGAGTTACGAGGGTCGAAAATTCGGCAGCATTGGCGATCTGGGCTGCTTCAGCTTCAACTACTACAAGAACATGACGAGTGGAGAGGGCGGGGGCGTTGCCGTGAACGACGATGCGTTGGCGGAGCGTGCGCGATGCGCGATCGATCCCTGCCATTTCTATTGGCAAGGCCGCCACGATACGGAAAAGCCGTTTTCCGCAAACGGCGCGCGAGCTTCCGAGCTGATGGGTGCAATGCTGAATGTTCAGCTCGACCGGCTTGACGGGATGATTGCAGCAATGCGTAGAGAGCGCAAAGCGATCCTCAAGGGCATTGCACCGCTCGCCAATCTCGGCATTCGCCCGGCTCCGCTGAACAGCGCCGATCACGACTGTTCGACACAGGTAATTCTCAATCTACCTTCAGCCGAGAGCGCTAAGCAGTTCGTCGAGATCATGCCGAGCGTCATTGTCGGAAAGACAGGCCGTCACAACTATACCGAGTGGGATCAAATCCTTATGGGTGCAGGTGCCGCCCATCCGGCGATGAACCCGTTCAACTTCCCGGCCAACGCCGAGTGCCGGCGAACCTACTCGAAGGACATGTGTTCGCGTTCGCTTGGCATCCTCAACCGCACCGTGATGGTGCCCACGCACCCATCTCACAGTCAATCCGACATGGAAGACGCCATCCATAATATCGGCGTCGCGGCGCGGGTTGTGTTTGGCGGGTTGTCGCGGGAGGGCGCCGATCTCCGCAATGCAAAGCCGATCGACGCGCAGAAGTTCGACATTACGATCGAGGAATAAGGGACTTTCGAGTGGCGTCAACTTAGGGAGTAAGTTATGTCGAAACGAATCGCCTCAAACCTGATCACGCATTCCACTGTCCTGGGGGTGTGCTTCGCGTTCGCCTGGATTGGCTTTGCGACGCCGTCCGCACGAGCCGAAGACAAACCGATGTCTATTTACTTTGTCGGCTGCGCTCCGCCGACAGGGTTCCATGGCTACCTCGCTCGCGGAGCCGAGGAGGCGGGAAAAAACCTCGGAGTCAAGGTAACATACATTTATCCGGACGAACTGACTATCCCGAACCAGGTTCAAAAGATCGAAGAAGCAATCGCTGCCAAGGCCAATGGTATCGCGCTTTGCGAATTCGCGCAGGACGCGGCGTATGCCGATGTTGCCAAGCGTGCTCAAGAGGCTGGCATTGCATTTGGCAGTGCCGCCGCCCCACCGGCGGGGGCGCAGGTGCGCGATCCGAACGACTTCTTCCTGTTCCGGACCGGGTCGGACGAGAAGGCCGCCGGCGCATTGACCGGCAAGCGGCTCGTCGCCATGGGCATCAAGGGCGGCGTCGTTGTTTCGGACCAACAACCCGGTGACGCAACATGTCGTGATCGGGCGGATTCCGAGATCGCGGTGCTGAAAGCGGCCGGAATCAACGCCGAGTTTCTTGAAACGTCGATGGATCCAGGTCAGGAATCGGAGGCTGTCGTCAATTTTCTTCGCAAGCACCCGGACACGGCAGCTGCGACCAGTGTTTGTCACGTCAGCTCGGGATTGCTTTCGGCCAAAAAGGATAGCGGCCGAAATGACCTGATCATCACTGGATACGACTTGGATTCAGAGGCGCTCAAGGCGGTTCAAGACGGCCGGCAAGCCTTCACTATCGATCAGCAACAGTTCTGGCGCGGATATATGCCCGTGCTTTTGCTCACGCATTACCTCAAGTACGGTTTGATCGAGGCGAATTATTTCCTGACTGGCCCGACAATCGTCGATAAGAACAACATCGCACAAGTGGCAAAGCTCGTCACCGCAGGTTACCGCTAGGTCCATGGTCTGACTTCTGAGGGAGGCCATAAGGCCTCCCTTTTCCGCAGGTCACGCGATATGGCAGCAGACATGGGAAAGGGGGCGCCGGCTGAGAGCAAGCCAGCGGAAAAGCGCGCCACGGCGGGTGTATTGATTGGTGAAGCGCTGCGGCGCTTTTTGTTGCGCCCGGAATCAACGTCACTTGCTGCCTTGGTGATACTTTTTGCGGTCTTCTCGTATCTGAGCCCGGACCTGTTTCCGAACAAGCTGACCTATATCAGCATCATGGCGGTGGCGGCGGAGCTTGGCATCGTTAGTATCGGCGTGACCCTGCTCATGATTGGCGGCCACTTCGACCTATCCGTGGGCGCGGTATTGGGGTTGACGTCATATGTATGCGTTGTGCTTCTGCGCGATGCGGGGCTCCCGCCGTTGATTGCCGGCCCAGCAGCAGTCGCCGTTGGTGCGATGCTCGGCGCGGTAAATGGCATTCTCGTCGTTGGTTTCCGTATCCACTCCTTTGTCGTAACATTGGGTACAATGCTGATATGGCGCGGCGTCGTTATCGCGTTGACGGGTGGATTTCCCATCACAATAGATATCCCATCCATCTTTCGAGATACGATGTCGGGACCGCTTATTTTTGGCTTCCGGATGTCGATGATTTGGTTTTTCGCATTGGGAGGTCTGTGTACATTTCTCCTCGCACGGACCCGACTGGGCAACTGGATTCAGGCCCGTGGGCAGAACGAACAAGCGGCGCGTAATCTCGGGGTGCCCGTCGATCGGGTGACGATCATTCTGTTCATGATCACCTCTGCTCTGGGTGCGATCGCTGGCGTTATTCAAGTGGCACGCTTTGCTTCTGTCGATGCTTTGCGAGGCGAGGGTATGGAGCTACAAGCCGTTGCGGTCACCGTCATCGGAGGAACTTTGCTTTCTGGGGGCTACGGCAGTGTCATAGGCACCGTGCTCGGTGCGATCACTTTTGGCATGATCCAAGTGGGACTCGTGCTCGCTGGCGTGCCGGGACATTTTTTCCGGACATTGACTGGTTTCATTGTGGTTGCTGCGGTCATCCTCAATACGACGGTCGCTCGCCGCATGGCCCGCTCCAAACCGTTGGGAGGCTTCCGCCGCGGCAATTCCGAGACGGACGCCGCTCTCGCGGAGATTTCGATTTCTAAGCCCGAACGAGATGAGACTGCACGAGAAGGGGGCTCATGAGTACCGTCAGTGGCACTTCGGGCAGCCCGCGGAGCCCTACCGGTGACGGGGGGGCAAAGCCTGGTGAATCTCAGACCCGGCCGCGAAAGATCCAGCCGATCGCGCAAGATGCTGTCCCAGTAATTGAGGCTCGCAATATTTCCAAGGCGTTTGGCGCAACGACCGCCCTCGTCGATGTGTCGCTGAAAGCCTATGCAGGGCGGGTGCTTGCCCTGCTTGGTGATAACGGTGCGGGAAAGTCGACCCTCATCAAGATCCTCAGTGGCGTGTTTCCACCAGACGACGGCGAACTTCTTTTCAAGGGTAGGCCGGTGGTGTTCGCCAACCCCGCCGCGGCACGCGAACATGGAATCGCTACCGTCTTTCAGGATCTCGCCGTGTGCGAGCTCCTTTCCGTGACGCGCAACGTGATACTTGGTCGCGAGCCGACGAAAGGCTTCGGCCCATTCCGTTGGCTCGATATGAAGCGAGCAGACGAAATGGCGCGAACGGCTCTTTTGCAACTTGGCGTGCGGTGGGAGCGCGGTCTCGAGGAACGAGGAATCAATATCTCAGGCGGGGAGCGGCAATCCCTCGCCATCGCCCGGGCCATGTATTTTGGTTCGTCGTTGCTGGTGCTCGATGAGCCGACATCGGCTCTTGCCGTGCGCCAGGCAGGCAGGGTGCTCGACCATATCGAGCACGCGCGGGACCAGGGTCAGGCCGTTATTCTCATTACGCACAATTTTCGTCACGCTCTATCCGTGGCGGACGACCTCACGGTGCTGGCGCAAGGCAGGGTCGCCGCCCACTTTCGACGCGACGAGATTGAACTCGAAGAATTGACCGAGCTCGTCGCGCGCGTCGGATAACGTGGAGGTTGGCGGGCGATGAAAACTCAGATGGTACGGAGGGTCTGACGATGAACTTCGCGAAATTGCCGCCTGGACGCAAATTCGTGGTGATACACGAGGACGATGTTGGTATGAGTCACGGCGCCAACGCTGCTTTCGCCGAGTTGTCTGCCATCGGCAACTGCAGTTCGGGCTCGGTCATGCCGCCTTGCCCATGGTTCGCTGAGGCGATCGAAATGGCCAAGCGTGATGATAAACTCGATCTCGGCGTTCACCTGACACTCACCAGCGAAAAGAAACCTTATCGCTGGAGGCCGCTGACTGCTCCCCCTCGATCGGCGGGCCTGACCGACGCAATGGGTTACTTCTGGCCGGACGTACCTAGTGCGCGAAAAGCCGACCCCAAGGTTGTGGAGAGCGAGCTGCGCGCGCAGGTTGAAATGACGCTCGCCACCGGCATCGACGTCACTCACATCGACGCGCATATGGGCACTGCGTTATGCCCGGAATTCGTCGACATTTATCTGAGTTTGGGTGTCGACTACAAACTTCCGATCTTGCTCGTCAAGGACTATAACACCTTCAACCCGCGCAGCTATTCGGGTCCAATGACGAACGATCGGTACAATGCTGCGCTTGCCAAGGCAAAAGCTAAGGGCTTTCCGGTCTTCGATCTCGTCCAGGAAACGCTCTGGGATCGTCGAACTGATTGCGAGACGGCATATCGAGCAATGTTCCGATCGCTTCCTGAGGGTCTGACCTTTCTCTCGCTCCACTTCAATGCGCCGGGCGACTTCGAGGCCGTCGAGCCCGAGAAGGCCTACATTCGATCCGATGAATTCGCGCTGTTTCAACGCAACCGAATTCGGGAGTGGATCAGCGACAACGCCCTCGAAATCGTGGGAATGCGCGAACTGCGTGATGACCTCCGTTCTCGTTGGTCAAGCTAGCGGTTTTTCAGGCTTGTGCCGCCCCGCGCGTCGGTCGTTTCCTATGGCCCAATCCCACTTGACCGGGTGAGGCAATTCGCATCCATTCGCAATGGACCATCGAGGAGGCCTCAATGTACGTGAAGAACACCAAGATCCCGCCCATTCTCGAGCATGGCGGAACTTGCAAGACCTATTTCATGGTCGGCAAGGAGCAGATGCGCAAGGAGACCGAGGGCTCCTATCTCGAGTATGTTGCCGAGTTCGAGATCGCCGAAGGCTCCCACCTCGAGCCGCATCGTCACAATACGCACGAATTTTACTACATCTTGAAGGGGCGTGCCCTCATGCAGATCGAGGGTGAAACGCGCGAGATGGAAATCGGCGACCTCGTTCATATTCCGCCCAACGTCGTGCATACGATTAAGCCAATTGGTGCCGGGCCAGTGCGCGCGCTCTCCTTCGCGGCGAGCTTCCTACCGCCCGGCGGTGCCGGCACTGAGGCCGAGAAAGCGGAATTGCCGAGCTGAGGAGCTGACGATGAAGGCCCTGCGATTCCACAAGGCTCGTGATTTGCGGTTGGAGGAGGTGACCCCGCCCTCGTCGCCAGCACCCGATCAGGCGATCGTGAAAATCATCAGCTGCGGCATCTGCGGTACTGATCTGCACGAGTTCGTTTCGGGGCCGATCATCCTTCCCGTCGAGCCACACCCTTTCACTAAGGCCAAAATACCGATCATCCTCGGCCACGAGTTCTCGGCCGTGGTCGTCGAAGTGGGCTCCGGCGTTTCGGCGGTTCGCCGGGGCGACCGGGTCGCTGTGTTGCCGCACCTCATGAAACCAGGCGAGTACTTTGCCCGCCGCAATCTTGGCCAGTTCAGCGCCGAAACGGGGCTCGTTGGCCTCACGTGGCATTGGGGTGGCATGGGCGAGTTGGCGGCCATTCCCGTGCAAAATCTGGTGCCGCTGCCAGATAAGGTATCTGACGACCAAGGGGCAATCCTCGAGCCGGCGGCCGTCGCGGTGAACGCAATCGATAACGCCCAGGTGATGGCAGGCACGACGGTGCTCATCACGGGTGCCGGTCCGATTGGCGCGTTGACCGCGCTTGCCGCACGGGCCGCGGGCGCGAGCCAGATCTTCCTCTACGAACCAAACCCAGGACGCCGCAAGCTCGTGGCGGCCTTCGGCGGCATCTCCGCCTTCGGACAATCGCGCGAAGAACTGCTCGATGCGATTCGATCCCAAACAGACTCGGGGGTCGGCGTCGATGCTGCAATCGAATGTGCGGGACAGCAGGGTGCCTTCGACCTATGCGTCGCGGCAGTCAAGCCGACGGGGCGCATCGCACAGGTGGGCTTGTTCGTCGAGAAAGCTGCTGTCGATCTCTTCAAGCTCTGCGAAAAGGGGCTGAAGCTGATCGGCTGCTGGGGCAACGATATCACGCTCGGTCCCCGCCTGACCGGGCTGATAGCCGGTGGCAATTTCCCGGTCGAGAAGATCGTTACGGGTCGGGTGACGCTCGAGAACGCGGTTACCGAAGGGTTCGAGGCGCTCGCCCGTCCGGGCAATTCTCACTTGAAGATCCTGATCAAAATGTCAGCCTAGCTTAGCGGATGGCCGGACGTTTCGCCCCGTGTTGAGGGGCGGCATGGTTGCCAATATTGGCGATGTTCTTTCAAATGATCGCAATCGGGAGAGCAGCATGAACCGTCTAAAGGGCAAGGTTGCCATCGTCACAGGCGGCGCCCAGGGGATCGGCCGCGCGGTTGCCGAGCTATTTGCCGCCGAGGGCGCGGCGGTCGTCGCTGGCGACGTGAAACCGGCACCACCAGCTCAGGGGGTCGACAACCTCACGCTCGACGTCTCGAGCCCGGCTGACTGGAAACGTGTCGTCGATTCAGTCATCGCCAAGCACGGCACGATCGATGTCCTCGTCAACAACGCAGGTATCGTCCTCAACTACGGTCCCGTGCACGAAACCGATCTCGATAGCTGGAACCGCGTAATCGCAGTGAACCTGACTGGAAGCCTGCTTGGCATGCAGGCGGCTCTGCCGGCTATGCGCAAAGCTGGTAAAGGCTCAATCATCAATTTCTCGTCGATCTGGGGCAACGTCGGTGTTCCTGGCGCTGCGGCCTACAATGCCGCCAAGGGTGGCGTTCGAAACATGACGAAGAACGCGGCCGTGACGTATGCGAAGGAAAATATTCGGGTCAATTCCGTCCACCCTGGCCTGATCCGGACGCCGCTCGTCACGGCTCAGTCCGACGAGATGAATGCGGGAATCATTGCACAGACCCCGATGGGGCGGATGGGCACTCCGGCAGAGATTGCTCACGGGTGCCTGTTTCTAGCGAGCGATGATTCGAGCTTCATGACAGGAGCGGAACTCGTTATCGACGGCGGTTATCTCGCTCAATAGGCGCCGAGAGTTTTGCTGTCCAAACGCTGTCGCCTGCGTCTATGGCCGGCCCTCCCAAGAGATACGATACTCCGCATGTCGCGGCTTGCACGCTCGTACAGGGAGCCCTGTTAGACCATCCAAAATTCCCAAAATGAAAATCTCCGCTATGCCACGAGCTGACCAGCCCATTACACTACCCGATCACCGTGGCGCCCTGAGGTGCCAACACATTTGATCATCGGATCCGCATCCAAAAAGGAACGCCCCGTGACAAAGCACGCGCTTATTGCTGGAGTCAGCGGCATTATCGGCCGGCATCTGGCGGAACATCTTATGGAGGTTGGCGGCTGGGAGGTGAGCGGAATCTCGCGCCACGCGGCCCAAGTGCCCAAGGGTGTGCGCGTGATCAAGGCGGACCTGCGGGATGCCGCGGCTCTGAAGACAGCACTCAGCGACGTTCCGGCGTCGCACGTCTACATCACGGCGTGGATGCGTCATGACAGCGAGGCCGACAATTGCCGCGTCAACGGCGCCATGGTTGACAGCCTGATGCAGGCCATCGCCGGCAAGAAGGTTGCCCATGTGGCTCTGGCCACGGGCCTCAAGCACTATCAGGGACCGTTTGAGGCCTACGCCAAGACCAAGCCGATCACGCCGTTTCGCGAGGAGCAGCCGCGGTTGCCGTTCCCGAATTTCTATTACGTGCAGGAAGATGCGATCATGGCGGCCGGGGCCAAGCAGGGCTTTTCCTGGTCGTCGCATCGATCGCACACGCTGATCGGCTATGCAGTAGGCAACGCCATGAACATGGCATCGACGCTGGCGGCCTATGCGGCTATCTGCAAGGAAACCGGCCGGCCGTTCGTCTTTCCGGGGTCTCCGGGGCAGTTTGAAGGCGTGGTCGACATCACCGATGGTCGGGTCATTGCCAAGCATATGCTATGGGCCTCGACAACTCCGGCGGCGGCAAACAAAGGCCTCAATATCGTCAATGGCGAAGTGTTCCGCTGGAACTGGATGTGGCCGAAGCTGACCAATTATTTCGGTCTGCCGCAGGCGGTCTATCCAGGACATGCGCAGCCGTTGGCAGTGCAGATGGCCGATGCGGCTCCGATTTGGGAGCGCATTGTCGCCAAGTACGGCCTAGTCGATACTCCGATCGATCAGTTCGCATCCTGGTGGCATAGTGATCTCGATCTCGGCCGCGAGCTGGAAGCCTTCGCCGCGATGACCACGAGTCGTAACCTGGGCTTCCTGGCGTGCGGCGACTCGTATGATTCCTTTGTGACCGCATTCAACAGATTGCGGCAAGAGCGCTACATCCCTTCCTAGGCTCGACAATCTCTACTTTGCGGACCTATCTCAATACAAAATAGACGAACAGGGAGGAGCACATGCATACAAATCTCGAAGGCAAGACCGTCCTGATCACCGGCGCGGCCAAAGGTATCGGGCGGGCGACGGCCCTCGCTTTTGCCGTCGAAGGTGCTCGTCTTGCCCTGGTGGATATTGACAAGCCGGGGCTCGAAAGTTTGCTTGCCGAGATCAAGAAACTCGGCGGTGAAGCGTTCATGGGTGTCGGCGATCTTGGAACCGCCGGGGGCGTCGAAGGCAGCATCGCCGAGGCTCTGAAGGGGGCTGGCCCGCTCGTCGATGTGCTGGTCAACAACGTCGGCTCGGGCTACGTTCGGACATTCGATCAGCTAACGGATGATGATTGGGACAAGACACTGCAGCTCAACTTCATGAGCTATGTGCGTGCGGTTCGGGTGATCCTTCCGGGCATGCGCAAACGGGGCTCCGGCGTTATCATCAATAACGCGTCGGATCTCGCTCGCCAGCCCGAACCGGTGCCGAACGACTACTCGGTCTCGAAGGCCGCCGTACTCGCTTTCACCAAAGGCCTGGCGCGTTCCGAGGGTCCGAACATCCGGGTCAATGCGGTCGCGCCGGGCCCGATCTGGACCCCGTTCTGGTCCAAGCCCGGCGGCTTTGCCGATACCTTCGCCAACTTCCACAAGATGCCTCCGAAGGAGGCTGTGGAGCATGAACTAGCACTCCGCCAGATGCCGCTCAAACGGTTGGGCACGCCGGAGGAAGTGGCGAACGTCATCGTCTTCCTAGCCTCCGACCTCGCATCCTTCGTGACATCGTCGGTTTGGGGCGTTGACGGTGGCACCGTTCGCAGCATTACCTGAAGCTTAGACAGAGAAGCGACCGGCTTCGGAACCTTGCGACAGATTCTTGGACCAGCACTGGACGTGAAGGGACAAAACGTATCATGGCCGCCAAGTTGAGCGCCAACCTCCCCGAGTTGGTGATGGTGACGGGAGCCTCATCGGGTCTGGGCACCGCAATCTGCGCGCACCTCATAGCATCCAAAGCAAAAGTAATCGGCATTGATCTGGGCGATGCACCAGACTTGGGAAAGGTTGGCGGTTACGAGCATGTCAAAGGCGACGTGACGTCGGAAGCCTTCTGGCAGACATTTTCTGGCCGGCTAGAAAAGATTGCTACCAAGTCCATGGGGCTCGTAACCAGCGCCGCAATACTCGACGTCGGCACCATCGTCGATTTCGACAAGGCGATGATGGAAAAGACTTTATCTGTCAACGTCATAGGAACAGCGTTGGCTTTCAAGTCCGTCATTCCCCGGATGGTTGCAAATGGTGGTGGCGTGATCGTCGCAATCGGTAGCGTCGATGCGACCTTTGCCGAGCAGCAGCTGTCTGTCTACGCAGCATCCAAGGGTGCGGTGCGCCAGCTGACCAGAACTGTCGCGATGGATCATGCAAGGCAGGGCATCCGGGCGAACGTGCTAAGCCCAGGACCGATGATGGCTGGGCTGTTCGAGCGGCATATGAAATCGGCGAACGATCCCACACGTTTCCATGCCTCGCGTGCGGCCCGGCAGCCGAACGGACGAATCCTGCCGCCCGGCGAGGTCGCCGATGCTGCGCTGTTCCTGTTGTCCGACGCATCCCGCGCCATCAATGGCGCAGACATCATCGCCGATGGCGGCTTGACGACGAGCTTCGATTTCCGGACTGGAGCCGAAGGCGCCTCGGTCTCTTGAGCAGAGATGAGGACGAAATGGGGAAGAAGATCGAGTTGCTCGCCGGACATTGGACCTTGGCCGGCGAATGCTATCCCATGGGGCCGACGGAGGTCAGCCCTTTCTCGCTGCGCGATCGCGCCGAGGCTGCCGCGGCCGCTGGCTACACGGGCATGGGTCTGGTGCACGACGACCTCATGGCCAATGTTGCGCGCATGGGCTTGAGCGGCATCAAACAGGTCCTTGCCGACAACGGAATTGTTCACGTCGAACTGGAGTTCGTCGGCGACTGGTTCGAGACCGGCGAAAAGAAGGCTGCGTCGGACCGCGTGAAGGGACACCTCTTGGAAGCGGCGGCGACGTTGGGAGCGCGCGACGTCAAGATCGCCCCGGAGATGTGGACTGACGTCATCGACATTCCAAAGGTCACGGCGGCATTCGCACATATCTGCCAAGACGCCAAAGCCGTCGGCACCACCATTGCCATGGAAATGCTGCCCATGACCAATGTCCGTACTCTCAAGGTCGCCACAGAGATCGTCCGGAACGCCGGCCAGGACAACGGCGGTCTCTGCATCGATATTTGGCACGTCGTTCGCGGCGGCCAATCCTTCGACGACGTTCGCAGGTTACCGGTGAACTTTTTGAAGTCGGTCGAACTCAACGACGCCAACGCCGGAATGGTAGGCACACAGTGGAACGATACACTCCATCACCGAGTGCTATGCGGAGAGGGTGTGTTCGACGTGCGGAACTTCATCGAGGTCATCCAAGCAACCGGTTTCAGAGGGGTCTATGGGGTGGAGATCCTCAGCGAGGCCCATCGCAGGCTACCGCTCCGCGAGCAGGCCAAGCGATCCTTCGACAGCACAATGGCTCAGTTTCAAACGGCGCGCTGACATCGGCGACTACCTAGGCGTAGAGCTTTGGCCGCTTGGGCAGCGCAACGTCCATTTTTGACTTGATCCGGAAGGCCTGCATCCCTGCTTCCGCCACAGCCGATGCCGCCAAACCATCCCAGGCGCTGGAGCCAGCCATGCGTCCCGTGCTGACGGACTCGACAAAGGCCTGCATCTGACGACGATAGGCTGTCTCAAATCGTGCCCGCCAGTCCTTGGCAAAGGGAAAGGACTGCGCTCCGTTGCTGCGCAATTCGGCGAGGTTCGGCGGTGTCATCGTCAGCGTGCCCTTCTCGCACACCAGTTCGGTCCGCACGTCGTAGCCGTAGCTCGAGTTCATAAACACCTCGGCGTCGACCAACATGCCGTCGTCCATCTCCATGACCGCGAACAGCGGATCGGGGGACTTGCTATGGTGTGTCGAACGTCCCTGCAGAACCTGAATGCTGGCAATCTCGCGGTCAAGGAGCCAACGGATGATATCGAACTCATGCACCAGCGCATTGGTGATCGACATCAGGGATGTAAACCACGGCGGGACGGTCGCGTTGCGATGTACGCAGTGCAACAGCAACGCTTCGCCGAAATCGCCACTGGAAAAGTGGTTTTTGATATCGATATAACTTGGATCGAAGCGGCGCATGTATCCGACTTGGACCAAACGTTTGCCGCCAGCCTGCTCGGCTGCGATGATCCGCTGGCACGCCTCCGCGGTCGGCGCCAGCGGCTTTTCGCACAGCACCGGTTTGCCAGCCGCGATGCACGCGAGGGCATATTCAGCGTGCGTCTCGTCGGGCGAAGCCACAAGAATGGCGTCCACGCCCTTGTCCGCAATTAGGGCCATCGGATCCGACAGCGCCCTTGCGCCGGGCGCCCCGGCGGCCACAGATTTGGCTCGCGCGAGATCCTGATCGCAGACGGCGACGACGCGGGCACCCGCAACTTCAGTCGCGGTTATACGGACATGGTCCGCCCCCATGACACCGGCGCCAATGACACCAATTCCGATACTCACGACGTGTCCTCCCGATATGACAGGGCTCCGGTGCCCTGAAACGAACTTAAGCGACGGACAACTGATCCCGACTTCCTCGAGCAGCCAATCGAGTTGGGCCGCGAGCAGATCCCGAATTACACTGAGTCCTTCAGACCAATGCCCACGGCAAGCGACCGGATCGGCACATGGCCCAAGGGCTTGATGCTATGCACCACATCTGGCGGAATGGTGATGAGATCGCCGGGACCAACCTGACGCTCCTCGCCACCGATGGTCATCATGCCGCGGCCGCTGATGACATAGTAGAATTCCAGAGTGTGATGGCTGTGAGGATCCAGGCTCGCACCCGGCTTAATCTCGAACTCGCTGATCAATTCCACATAGCCGCCCATGGTCGCCTTCTTGAGCTCTTTTTCCTTATAGAACCACCACACCGGGCAAGTGCCATTGTGC
>Ga0209698_10004627_pt1 | contig 15015 bp, 11 predicted proteins | sample LitLauG_LLR_2012_FD_187203 | JGI IMG/M metagenome (GOLD analysis project Ga0209698, IMG submission 187203) | Freshwater sediment microbial communities from Pennsylvania, USA - Little Laurel Run_MetaG_LLR_2012 (SPAdes) (version 2) | ecosystem: Environmental > Aquatic > Freshwater > Creek >...
GCTCGACCGCCACGCCGCGCTCGGCGAACAGGTCGAGCGCGCGCTGCGACAGCGCGTCGCTGATCAGGACCCGGGGTGCCATGGCGGCCCTTCGCGCCGGACGGCCGCGGCGCCGCGCGCGCGCTCAGGAGGCACGGCCGTGGGCCCAGTCGAGCCACTCGGTGAGCGCGACGATGTCCTCGGTTGCCACCGTCGCGCCGCACCAGATGCGCAGCCCGGGCGGCGCGTCGCGATACGAGCCGATGTCGTAGGCCACGCCTTCGGCCTCGAGGATCGCCGCCAGGCGCTTGAACCAGGCCGCCTGCTCGGCGGTGCTGCGACCGGCCGCCGCATCGGCCGACAGGCGCAGGCAGACCGAGGTCGGCGATCGCAAGGCCGGATCGGCCGCCAGGTATTCGATCCAGGGCGTGCGCTCGACCCATTGCTGCAGGGCCGCGGCATTGGCCCGCGTGCGGCGCGCCAGGCCGGCGGCGCCGCCGACCGAGCGCGCCCAGGCCAGCGCGTCGAGCGCATCCTCGACGCACAGCATGGACGGCGTGTTGATGGTCTCGCCCTCGAAGATGCCGCCGATCAGCTGGCGGCCCTTGGCCAGGCGGAAGATCTTCGGCACCGGCCAGGCCGGCTCGTGCTGCTCGAGCCGCTCGACCGCGCGCGGCGAGAGGATGAGGATGCCGTGCTGGGCCTCGCCGCCGAGCACCTTCTGCCAGCTGAACGTGACCACGTCGAGCTTGGACCAGGGCATCGGGACCGCCCCGACCGAGGACGTGGCATCGCACAGGGTCAGGCCGGCGCGGTCGTCGGGAATCCAGTCGCCGTCGGGCACGATGACGCCCGAGGTGGTGCCGTTCCAGGTGAACACGATGTCGTGGTCGAAATCGGCCTGGCGCAGGTCGGGAAGGGCACCGAACGGGGCGACGAAGGCGCGGGTCGTCAGCGGTCGCAGCTGCTCGAGGCAGTCGACCACCCATTCCTTGCCGAAACTCTCCCAGGCGAAGACGTCGACCGGCCGCGGCCCGAGCAGCGACCAGAGCGCGGCCTCGATCGCGCCGGTATCGGAGGCCGGCATGATGCCGACCCGGTAGGACTCGGGCAGGCCGAGCAGGGATTTGGTTTCCTCGATGACCTGGCGCAACCGCGCCTTGCCGATCGGCGCGCGGTGCGAGCGGCCCAGTGGCGCCGCGGCCAGCACGGCTACGCTCCAGCCCGGGCGCTTGGCGCACGGTCCGGAGGAGAAATTCGGGGAGCGGGGCCGGCGCGCGGGCACGGCCGCCGGCGAGGCGGGAAGAGCATTCATGAGGGGTGCATCCTGTACAGAACGGCTCGGTGGGGAGCCGCGGCCCGCAGCCAGGGTAGCGAATCCGGTGCCGGCCCGTCAATCGGCCGGTGCGGCGGGCGCCGGATCGGCACCGGCAGCCGGCGCGGACCGCGATCGGCAGGCCCGGTCCGATCCGGCGCCGAAGACCCCCGGTCGCGAGCGTGCGGCACTGCGCTGCCGCGTCCGCTGGACCGCACGCGCTCGTTGCTGCGCTGCGCGGCCGCATCCTCCTGGCAGCGCAGTAGCGCGCCGACCCGCATTTTCCGGTCAATTCCGCGGCATGCGGCGACCGTCGATCGGCTATCCTGACGGCCTCTTGCACAGGGCCAGAACAGGCCATCCATGGCTGACAGAGGCAACCCCGCCCGGCGCTCGGTGCCGGCGCCAGACCCCGGGGAGGCGGTGCCGGCCGACGCGGCGCTGCCGGCGCGCGGCGGCTTCGCCGCCTACGACGAGCGCGATGAACTCGCGTTCTACCGGGCCGCGCTCGAGGCGTCGCCCGATGCCGTGTTCATCGTCGACGCTCGCACGATGAGTTTCGTCTACGCCAACCCGGCGGCCTGCGCGCTGCGCTCCTGCACCCTCGAGCAGCTCATGGCGACCACGCCCTGGGCCGCGCAGCAGGTGCCGCGCGAACAGCTCGAAGCCGAGTACCAGTCCCTGCTCGCCGCGCCCGGCACCACGCAGCAGCGCGACTTCCTCGGCCTCGACCAGGCCGGCCGGCGCGGCTGGATGGAACTGCACCGGCGCGCGGTGCGCGTCGGGGCGCGGCGCTGGATCGTCGCCACCGTGCGCAATGTCACCGACCGGCGCATGGCCGAGATCGCCGCGGAGTGCCACCGCCGCCTGTACATCATCCTGAGCGCGACCAACGAGGCGATCCTCCATGCCGCCTCGGCCGAGGCGTTGTACCGGCGGGTCTGCGACATCGTGGTCCAGAGCGGCGGCGCGTTGACCGCGGCCGTGCTGCTGCCCGACGCCAGCGGCTCCTGCATGCGCGTGGCGGAGGCGAGCGGGCGGCTCGAGGCGCGCCTGCGCAGCGTGCAGATCTCGATCGACCCGAGCCGCCCCGAGGGGCGCGGCCTGGTCGGGACGGCGTTCCGCGAGGCCCGCACCCAGGTCAGCGGCGACCACCTGCACGACGATCGCACCGCGCCCTGGCACGAGGCGGCGCGCGAGGCCGGCGTGCGCTCCTCGGCGGCCGTGCCGCTGCTGCGCGACCGCGTCGCCTACGGCGTGCTGGTGCTGTATGGCGGCGAGCTCAACGCCTTCGATTCCGAGGCCGTCACGCTGCTCGAGCGGTTGAGCCGCAACATCTCCTTCGCCCTGGAGAACCTCGAGCGGGCCGCCGAGCGCGAACGCGCGGCCGGCGCGCTGCGCGAAAGCGAGGCGCGCTTTCGCGCCCTGACCGAGCTCTCCTCCGACTGGTACTGGGAGCAGGATGCCACGCAACGCTTCACGCGCCTGGAGGGCCGGCACACGCACAGCGAGCGGATCCGCGGCGAGCTGCTCGGCCACCGCCCGTCCGACCTGGCCATGGATTTCGATACGCCGGAGGCCGGCCGTGCCCACGCGGCACTCCTGGCGGCGCAGCGCCCGTACCGCGACGTCGTCATGCGGCGCCGGCTCGCCGACGGCTCGCTGCGCTATTTCGCGGTCAGCGGCGAACCGCTGTTCGATGCCGAGCGGCGCCTGAGCGGCTATCGCGGCGTCTCGCGCGACATCACGCGCGAGCACCTCGCCGAGAAGCAGATCCAGCACCTGGCGACGCACGACAGCCTGACCGACCTGCCCAACGGCCTGCTGGTGCGCGACCGCATCCGCCAGGGCATCGCCCACGCGGCGCGCAGCGGCAGCAAGCTGGCGCTGCTGTTCGTCGACCTGGACCGCTTCAAGCACATCAACGACGGCTACGGGCACCATTTCGGCGACACCATCCTGCGCGAAGCCGCGGCGCGCCTGGGTGCCCTGGTGCGCGAGGGCGACACCGTGGCCCGCCTGAGCGGCGACGAATTCGTCGTCCTGCTGGTCGATCTGCGCAAGCGCAGCGACGCCTATGTCGTGGCGCAGAAGGTGCTCGAGGGCTTCCGCCGCTCGTTCCAGGTCGGCCCGCGCGAGGTGTTCCTCACGGCGAGCATCGGCGTGAGCCTGTACCCGCAGGACGGCACGACCGTCGATACGCTGATCGGCAACGCCGACATCGCCATGTACCGGTCCAAGGAATCCGGGCGCGACGGCCTGCAGTTCTTCACGGCCGAACTGAGCGAGGAGACGCGGCAGCGCGTCCAGCTCGAGGCCCAGCTGCGCCTGGCGCTCGAGCGCGAGCAGCTGTCGCTGGTCTACCAGCCGATGATCAGCGTGGCGACCGGCCGGGTCTTCGGCTGCGAGGCGCTGCTGCGCTGGGACCACCCCGAGCTGGGCGCGATCGCGCCGGCGCGCTTCATCCCGATCGCCGAGGAAACCGGCCTCATCCTGCCGATCGGCGACTGGGTGTTGCGCAGCGCCGCGCACCAGTGCCGCGCCTGGCGAGCGGCCGGCCTGCCGGCGGTCCCGATCTCGGTCAACATCTCGGCGCGCCAGTTCCGCCAGCAGAACATCGCCAAGTGGGTCCGCCGGGTGCTCGACGAGTGCGGCGTCGAGGCACCCTGGATCGCGCTCGAACTCACCGAAAGCATGCTCGCCGAAGATACCGAGAAGACGGTCGCCGCGGTCAACGAGCTCAAGCGCATGGGCCTCACGCTGGCAATCGACGACTTCGGCACCGGCTTCTCCAGCCTGGCCTACCTGAAGCGCTTCCGCGTCGACGTCCTCAAGATCGACCAGTCGTTCATCCGGAACATGCTGAGCGAACCCGACGACGCCACGATCGTCAATGCCATCATCGCGCTGGGCCACAGCCTGCGCATGAAGGTGGTCGCCGAGGGGGTCGAGACGGCCGAGCAGTGCGCTGCCCTGGGCCGCAGCGGTTGCGACGGGATGCAGGGGTACTACTTCAGCCGGCCGGTCGCGCCGCAGGAACTCGGTCGCCTGCTGGCCGCGCCGCCGTGGTGGCCGGCGCCGGCCTGAGCGCCGGCGAGCGGCCGCGGGCCGGCGGCGGTCCGCCCTACCACTGCCAGTCGCGGATCGCCGCGACCGACTTGACCTGGATGTAGGCCGGCGAGCGGTGCTGGCCGTCCTCGGCTTGGACCACGTTGCCGACCACCCGCACCTTCTTGCCCACCAGGGTCCGAGCCACCGACTGTTCCTCGTCGAACACCAGCAGCTGGAGGAACGAGGCGCCCTGCGCGGGCGCGCTCAGCGGCGCCAGGGTGCTCGCCGGATGCACCTGCTTGGCCAGCGGCGCCGGCAGTTGCAGGTAGTACGACGCTTCCACCTTGTCCGAGCCCGGCGCCTCGCCGTTGCCCGGAGCGCCGAGGAATTCGCCCGACTGCAGCACACCCTGCACGGTCAGCGCCGGAACCGACGGCGGTGCGGCCGGGGCGGGCGCCGCGGCAAGGGCGGAAAGGATCAGCAGGGCAATGGCGGGCATCTTCATGGTGCGGTACCGGGTCAGGAAGCCAGGACGGGGGACAGCGGATCGGTCTGCTGCAGGTGCGGCGCCAGCCAGTCGCGCAGGTGGCGGATGGCCAGCGCGACGCTGTGCGCGTTGACGTCGAGCAGGATGCAGTTGAGCTCCTCGAGCAGGCGCAGGTTGGCGCGGTGCCGTTCGAGGCCGCCCTCGTAGGGCGAGGCGTCGAAATGGCGCGCCTCGGTCGAGAAATGCGTCTCGAGCTGGCCCATCATCTGGCGCAGGTCGTGCTCCAGGTTCTGCGGGCTCGCACCGGCGAGCAGGCGATCGATCAGGGCGGCGGTCTGCGCGACCAGCGCGGCGTGCTCGTCGTCGATCGCCGGAACGCCGTGCCGGTGTTGCGGCAGGAAGGCGATCGGCTCGATTGCGTGCAGCTCCAGGTCGGTGGCGTCGGCGAAGGCGAAGCGGCCGGTATCGCTGCCGCGCGCGCCCTGCAGCGCGGCTTCGGCGGCGGCCAGCAGGCCGGCGGGATAGGTCGCATCGGTCGGATAGACCGCTAGGCCGATGGTCGCCGCGATGCGCAGCGGGTTGCGTTCGAACAGCCTGGCGATCGACTCGACCACGCGGGCCGCGGTGATGCCGGCATCGGAACGCCGGCCCACTTCCGGCAGCAGGGCGACGAACTGGCAGGTCGTCAGTCGAGCGATCGTGTCGCAGTCGCGCACCACGCTGCGCAAGGTGTCGGCCACGGCCAATTCGACCTCGGCGGCGGCGGCCGGCGACTGCGCGGCGAGCAGGCGATCGAAGGCCGCGAGCTCGATGTGCAGAATGGCGGCGCGCCGCCGATGGCGCCGCGCCGACGCCACCGCGAGCTTCAGCCGATCGAGCAGCAGGTTGTAGGTCGCGCACCCGGTGGCCGGATCGAAGGCCTCGAAGATGCGGGCATCGCCGCTGGCCTGGACTTCGCCCACCCAGGGCCGCAGGTCGCTCGCCACGAGCACGATCTGGAACGAACCCTCGACCGCCACCGATGCGCCCTGCAGCAGCACCGGGACGGCCGAACCGTCGACATGCGACAGGCGGCAGCGGTGCTCGGCGCGCGCACCGTCGCGCAGCAGGCCGCGCGCGAAGTCGGTGATACCGGACCGGTCGGCCTCGACGGCCAGCGCCGCGAGGCTGCGGCCGTCGATGTGGTGGTAGGGCGATGTCGCGCCGAGCAACTGGCGCAGCGCCGGCGAGGAGGCGACGACGTGGCCCGAATCGACCAGCGCGAACGCGACCAGTCCGCTATCCATCAGGGCCGCGGCGAGATCGTCGACGCTCGATGCGTAGGAGTGGCGCGGCGGCCGCTCCGTCAGGCTGCGGCGCGGGAGGGACAGGGCGGTCATGGCGATGGCGGGCGGCTTGGGCGTGGCGGTTCGAAGTGGGCGCGAGGTGCGGCACGTCGAAGTGTGGCCAATACCCGAAATACGCGTCCCATGGAAAAGCAGACGTTCTTCCGCCTATTCGGATGATGCGGCGCGCTCAAGTTTTGCGCGCCCGCTGCCGATTACCGTTATCGCCCGGCGCGCGGCGGGTCGTCGGGCAGCGCCGTGACGACGATCCGTGCCGTCATCCGGTGCGTCGTGCCGGCCGGCACGAGCACCGCGTCGTCGAGCGCGTTGCCGCTTTCGACACAGAGCATCTCGCGCCAGCCGCCCTGGCCGCGATCGCCCGGGCCCAGGTCGGCCAGGCGCGCGGCCTTGTCGGCCCAGGGGTTCCAGACCACCGTGGAGCGGGCGCCGGTCTGGTGCACGTCGATGCAGCGCCCCAGTCCCGGGTCGACGATGCGCGCCATGCCCGGCACGTCCAGGTAGACGCGATCGAATTCGCCGTCGAAGCCGAGCGCGCCCTGCTGCCGGCCACGGCGCGCCGCGGCCGCGCTGTCGACGTAGGCGCAGGTCTCGAGGCCCTCGACCCGCACCGCGCCGATGTCGCCGATCCGGAAATAGCTGTGCAGCGCCTCGCCCAGGAGGAAGTCGTCGCGGCCGCGATTGGTGCTGGCCAGCTCGAAACCGAGTTCGGCGCCGACCTCGACGCGCAATTGCAGGGCGAAGGCGTGCGGCCAGGCGGCGCGCGTGCGCTCGCTGTCCTGCAGTCCCATGACGAGGACGGTGGCGCCGCCGGCCCGGCCGCTGGCCAGCACCTGCCAATCGAGATTGCGGGCGAAGCCGTGGCTGGGCAGCGCGCCGCCGGCGTGCGGGCCGAACCATGGCCAGCACACCGGCACCCCGCCGCGCAGCGGCCTGCCCGGCGCGGCCTGCGCCGCCGCCGACAGCCAGATCACCGGGCTCGCCGCGGCGCGCGGTTGCCATGAAAGGAGTTGCGCGCCCTGCAGGCAGAGCGTGGCGCGGGCCTGGTCATTGGCCACGTCGGCGTACACGAGCGGCCCCGGTCCGCAGCGAAAGGCCAGCTCGGTGCCCAGTCCGAATCGCGCATTGAGCGCGGCCGGCGCGGCCGGCGCGGCGGCAGGCGTCACCGGGCCGGCGCCCGCCCGGTGGCTTCGCGCCCTCGGGCGCATGGCGCCGCGCGCCGTGGCGCGGCGGCCGACGACGGCCTGCCTTGGCCCTCAGAGGACATTGCTGCCGGTACGCGGTTCCTTCATGGTCCGGCATTGTCGCTGAATCCAGCGCAGAAGCCCATGCAGGTCGTGCACGACCTGGGCGTGGGCGGCAAAGTCGCCCGGCGACAGCCGGCGCGCGAAGGACTCGGGAATGGCCTCGTCGCGGTGCACCGGGTGCGGCGCGAGCTGCGCGCCGAGCTTCTGCTGCAGCGCCGCCAGCACGTCGGACTGCAGCGTGCGGTCCGGCTCGTAGGCATTGACCACCACCAGCACCGGCACGCCTTCGAGCAAGGCCAGCGTCGGTTCGAGCAGGGTCGCCGATGCGCCGTCGGCGCGCAGCACGAGCAGCGTGACATCGGCGGCGCGTACGGCCTGCCGGGCCAGCACCGCGGGAAAGCGCGGCGTGTCGAGGAAGGTCCAGCCATCGGCCGGCCGCGCCAGCGTGTCCAGGCGTGCGGCCAGCCAGTCCGGTTCGATGACCAGCCGCCGTTCCCAGTCGACCAGCGCCGGCGGATCCATGGCGCCGAAGGGCAACACCAGGGTCCCGTCACTGGCCGCGAGCGCCGCCGTATTCCAGACCTGGCCGCGCGCTGCGCGACTGGCCAGGCCTTCGAGCGGCGCGCGCTCGGCGCCAAAATGCAGCGCCAGCAGGTTCTGCGGATCGCATTCGACGGCCAGGCCCCAGACGCCGCTGCGCGCCGCCAGCGTGGCGAGCGAGGCGGTGAGGGTGCTGCGGCCGGTTCCGCCGCAGGGCGAGATGATGGCGACGCTGGGCATCTCAGATCCTGGGGCGGGCGAGCTGGCGGTGCCGGCGCCGGGGTCCGCCCGGCCGCGATGCGAAGAGGTCCCGGCGGGTCGCCGGCAGGACACCGCCGTGCCGGGCGGGCGGCGCAGCGCCGGCGTGTGGTCCGAGTGCGTAGGGCGGTGGCATGCGCTGGGACGGTGGCCGGGGATGTCAGAAGGCGGCCGAGCGCAGCGGCAGCGCATGCGCGTGGACGCTGCGCGCCGGCGGTTCGACCACGGTCGGCAGCACGACGCCGTGCAAGGGCATCCCGCGGGCGGCGCGGGGCGGCGGCGCGATGGCCGGCGCGGGGTCCGTTGCCCGGTGCATGGCGTCGGGCGCGGCGGCCGCGCGGTGGCGTCGGCGCAGCTCGGCCAGGAGGGCCAGCTGGGCCGGCCGCTCGTCATCGACGCGCGCATGCCGCGCGAGGCCGGCAGCGTTCGCGGCGAACATGGCGTCGAGCGCCGGCAGCGCGTCGTGCCCCGGGCAGCCGAAGAAGAAGAAGTACAGGCCGTGCTCGTCGGCGCTGACCAGGTCGCCGTCGCGCCGCGGCAGACTGGCCGGCAGCGCGTCGGCGCGGCCCAGGTGCGGCGGCAGTGGTACATGGACCAGGGCATGCTCGAGCAGCGTCTCGGCCGTGCGCTCCAGCATCCGTTCGACGGCGGCGCAGAAGGCGGTCGGTGCCAGGTAGCCGTGGACCGGGTCCGGCGCGAGGCGCAGCAGGGTCAGCGCCGGATCGGGCGCCGGTACGCGTTGGTAGAGTTCCCCGCGCAGGTCGGCGATCGCCTGTACGACCTCGGCAAAGCCCATTTCGCGGCGCAGGACGGCGTTGGCCCCGATGCGCAGCAAGGCCAGTTCGCCATTGCGCCGCAGCGTCGCACCGGTTTCACGCACCACGATGCGCAGCAGCGCCGGGTGGGCGCGACGCAGCCGCGCGACCACGCCGGCGACCCGATGCACGCTGACCGGGCGGTCGAAATCGAGCACCACCGTCGCCGCCACGGCGCGCCCGGCCGCGGCGGCGAGAGCTTCCAGGCTGGGATAAACCCGCCAGCCATCGGGCGTCGTCGCGGCGTCGTGCAACACGCCGGCCACGACGTGGACCGACTGCGCGTCCGCTGCCACCAGGGCCGCTCGCAGATCGACCGGTGCCGCACGGCGCGACGGCCAGTCGCCGCGGGCCGGAACCGCCATCGTGCAACGCCATCCGCCGGCACCGTCGCCGCTGGCCAGGGCATCGCCCCAGCGCACCACCTCCAGTTCGGCGCGGCCGCCCTGCACCCGCAGGCTCGCCAGGCGGGCCACGTTGCTGCGCGCGACCAGGGGCAGCAGTGCCAGGCCGCGGCGCTGCGTCGGGGCCAGCGCGATGATTGGCCCCTCCTGTTCCTGGGACCAGTGCGCCAGGCACTCGAGCGCCTGCGCGATGCCCGCCTCGAGCGCCGCGCCTTCGGCCATTTCGTCCAGCCACGGCTCGAACAGGTCGACGACCAGCAGGTCCTGGCGCGCCATGCCGCCGCCATGCAGTTCGCGCAGTGGTTCGGCGGGACCGCAGGCCCGGACCCGGGCTGCGGCATCCTCGCTCCAGGCGCGCCGGCGCAACCGGCCGTCCCGCGCCGCCTGGTGCCGTTCGCCCGCGATGAACACGGTCGACTGGGCGGCGGCGCACAACCAGGTCACGCTGCGGCCGGGCGCCGCGGCATCACGGTCGGCCAGCGTGGCGATCAGGCACTCGCGGGTTTCGAAGTCGGCGCAAAGCAGCAGCGCCGCGCTGCCCGGCGGAAGGTCACCGATGCCATCAGGCAGGCCGATCCAGGGCAGGCCGACCTTGCCCGGGTCGCGCGGTTGCACGGGGTGCATCGGGTGGCGGGCGCCGGACAAGTTCTTGGCACGGCGCCGCAGCGGCAACGGCCCGGCGCGCTTCACGCGGCAAAACCGGCCCAAAGGCCGGGATCCAGGTTCGGGGTGTGCTCTTGCCAGCGCAGCACGGCGCGCCGGCGCGCCATGGGCCGTTGCGGTGCCGGGCCACTCGCGTCGCGCCCCAGCAGGACGTCGACGCTGCCGGGCTGCAGGCCAGGGGCCCGCGCGCCCACGATCGCGGCGCCACGGCGGCGGCCCGCCAACGAGTTTGGTGCCGAATTGGCCGACTCACATTGGTTAGCGCTTGCACTCGTGCCTGGTCCTGGCAGATAGGCGTCGGCAATGCCGCGCTCGGGAAGAGTGACGACCAGCAGCAAGTGCGATCGGGCCATGATGCGTTCCGACGGTTCGTGATTCCGGCGCCAATCCGGCTGAAGGGATCAACGGCGCCAATCCGCAGAACTTGAGGGCCTAGCACATTCTTTTTTTTGTCCTGCCTTCGGGATCGAATTCGCGCCCGGCAACGCTATTGGCGGGGCCGGATGCCCTCCGCTCAGCCCGCCGCGTCGCCGGACCACCGGCGGACATGCGGCGGCGGATCGGCCGCTGCGGCCGGGTCGCAATGCGGATCGGGCCGCGGCGCTGCGGGCGCCAGGCGCAGCGGCAGGACCCCGGCCCAGACCGGCCAGGCCAGGTCTTCCGGGTCGTCGATCGGCGGCCCGCTGCGCTCCTTGGCCGCGGCCTCGTCGAGGCTGAGCCGCAGCACGGTCGTCGCGGCCAGCTCCTGGGCATTGCCGGCCCGGACCTGGGCCTGGCGGCCCGGCGCCAGGTGCTCGAGCAAGGCGGCCAGGACGGCTTCCTTGGCCGGCGGCGCCACGACCTCGAAGCGGCCATAGACGGTGACGGAGCGGTAGTTCATCGACGTATTGAACGCGGAACGGGCCAGCACCAGGCCGTCGACGTGGGTGATGGTCAGTGCGGCCTCGCGCCCGGACTGCAGCGCCTTGAGCATCCGGCTGCCGTTGGAGCCGTGGACATGGATGTGGCCGCCGACGCGCCAGCAGGCCGTGGGGATGCAATGGACCCCGCCCTCGTCGTCGGTGAACGCGACATGGCCGATCCAGGCCGCGTCGACGATGCGCCGCACGGTGGCGGCGTCGTAGCGCGCGTTCTCGGCCAGCCGGCGCACGCGCGTGCGCGCGCTCGGCGGCGGCGCATCGGCCGGTGCTTGCAGCGGAACATCGGGCATCTTCTGGGCTTCCTGCAATCGTTACGGGCACACCGGCCAGGCGCTACCATCGCGGCATGAAGATACTGCTGAGCGGCGGCACCGGGTACATCGCCAGCTTGACCTGCGTCCGGCTCATCGAGGGCGGCCTGACCCCGATCCTCCTGGATAACTTCTGCAACAGCAAGCCGGCCGTGCTCGACCGGGTCGCCGAGCTGACCGGCATCCGGCCGGCGTTCATCGAGGCCGATGTCCGCGACCGCCCACGGCTCGATGCGCTGCTGGCGCGCCACCCGGTCGACGCGGTGATCCATTTTGCCGGACTCAAAGCGGTCGGCGATTCGGTGCGCGACCCGCTGGCCTACTATGACAACAACGTCCACGGTTCGCGCATCCTGCTCTCGGCGCTGCACGATGCCGGCGTGCGCAACATCGTCTTCAGCTCCTCGGCCACGGTGTACGGCGATCCGCTGGTGGTGCCGCTCGACGAGGACGCGCCGACCCGGGTCGCCAATCCCTATGGCCGCACCAAGCTGGTGGTCGAGGACATGATGCGCGACCTTGCCGGCGCCCATGCCGACTGGTCGGTGACCCTGCTGCGCTACTTCAATCCGGTCGGTGCCCACCCGAGCGGCCGCATGGGCGAAGACCCGCGCGGCGAACCCAACAACCTCGTGCCGTTCATCGCCCAGGTCGCGGTCGGCCGGCGCGAGCGCCTGACGGTCTACGGCGACGACTACCCGACCCCCGACGGCACCGGGGTGCGCGACTACATCCATGTGCTGGACCTCGCCGACGGCCATATCGCCGCGCTGCGCCACACGCTGGGCCGCCCCGGCGTCCACCTCTACAACCTGGGCACGGGCCGCGGCCACAGCGTGTTCGAGGTCGTGCGCGCCTTCGAGCGGGCCTGCGGGCGGGCGCTGCCCTGCGTGATCGCGCCGCGCCGCACCGGCGACGTGGCGCGCTACTGGGCCGACCCGGGGCGGGCGGCGCGCGAACTCGGCTGGCAGGCCACGCGCTCGCTCGACCAGATGTGCGCCGATGCCTGGCGCTGGCAGAGCATGAATCCGGACGGCTACCCGGGCTGAGCGCGCGCGGAGTACCGACGCGCCGCCGCGGTCCCGGCGCCGGCCGCGCGCATCGTTTACAGTCCAGCCACGCCGCGCATCCCGTGCGTCGCCCCAACCGTGACCGCGGCTCCGCCGGCCGCCCGCTGCCGCCATGACCATGCGTTTCCAGTTTCCCATCGTCGTGATCGACGAGGATTTCCGCTCGGAGAACGCCAGCGGGGTCGGCATCCGCGCGCTGACCCGCGCGCTCGAGGAAGAAGGCGTCGAGATCATCGGCGTGACGAGCTTCAGCGACGTGCGCGGCTTCGCGCAGCAGCACAGCCGCGCCTCGGCCTTCATCCTGTCGGTCGACGACGAGGAACTGCCGGCCACCGAGGGCAGCCCGATCGTCGCCGACCTGCGGGCCTTCCTGGAGGAGATCCGCTTCCGCAACGCCGACATCCCGATCTTCCTGTACGGCGAGACGCGCACCTCGCGCCACCTGCCCAACGACATCCTGCGCGAACTGCACGGCTTCATCCACATGTACGAGGACACGCCGGAATTCGTCGCGCGCTACATCGCGCGCGAGGCGCGCGCCTACCTGAACGGCCTGGCGCCGCCCTTCTTCCGCGCCCTCACCGAATACGCCCAGGACAGCTCCTACTCCTGGCATTGCCCCGGGCATTCGGGCGGCGTCGCCTTCCTCAAGAGCCCGGTCGGCCGCATGTTCCACCAGTTCTTCGGCGAGAACCTGCTGCGCGCCGACGTCTGCAACGCGGTCGACGAGCTGGGCCAGCTGCTCGACCACACCGGGCCGGTGGCCGCGGCCGAGCGCAACGCGGCGCGCATCTTCGGTGCCGATCACCTGTTCTTCGTCACCAACGGCACCTCGACCTCCAACAAGATCGTCTGGCACTACATCGTCGCGCCGGGCGACATCGTCGTCGTCGACCGCAACTGCCACAAGTCGGTGCTGCACGCCATCACCATGACCGGCGCGATCCCGGTCTTCCTCAAGCCGACGCGCAACCACTACGGCATCATCGGCCCGATCCCGGTCGAGGAATTCCGCTGGGAGAACATCGAGGCCCGGGTCCGCGAGCACCCGCTGGTGCGCGGCAACGAGGGCAAGCCGCGCATCCTGACGCTGACCCAGAGCACCTACGACGGCATCGTCTACAACGTCGAGACCATCAAGGGGCTGCTCGACGGCCGGGTCGATTCCCTGCTGTTCGACGAGGCCTGGCTGCCGCATGCCGCGTTCAGCCCGTTCTACGCCGACATGCACGCCATCGGCGGGGTCGCGGCGCCGCGCGAGCGGGCGCGCAAGTCGATGGTGTTCGCCACGCAGTCGACGCACAAGATGCTCGCCGGCCTGTCGCAGGCCTCGCAGATCCTGATCCAGAACTCGCAGAGCGAGAGCCTCGACCGTTGGATGTTCAACGAGGCCTACATGATGCACACCTCGACCTCGCCGCAGTACGCCATCATCGCCTCGTGCGACGTGGCCGCGGCGATGATGGAGTCGCCCGGCGGCACGGCGCTGGTCGAGGAATCGCTCATCGAGGCGCTCGACTTCCGCCGCGCCATGCGCAAGATCGACGCCGAGTACGGCGCCTCGTGGTGGTTCCAGGTCTGGGGCCCCGAGGCGCCGCTGCCCGAAGGCCCGCCGCAGCGCGACTACTGGATGCTGCGCGCCGGCGAGCGCTGGCACGGCTTCGGCGAACTGGCCGCGGGCTTCAACATGCTCGACCCGATCAAGGCCACGCTGATCACGCCGGGGCTGGACGTCGACGGCTCGTTCGACGAGCGCGGCATCCCGGCCGCGGTGCTGACCAAGTACCTCGCCGAGCACGGCATCGTGGTCGAGAAGACCGGCCTCTACTCGTTCTTCATCATGTTCACCATCGGCATCACCAAGGGCCGCTGGAATACCCTGGTCACCGAGCTGCAGCAGTTCAAGGACGACTACGACAGCAACCAGCCGCTGGCCCGCGTCATGCCGGAGTTCGTGCGCGCCCAGCCGGCCTACGAGTCGTTCGGCCTGCGCGACCTGTGCCAGGCGATCCACGAGATCTACCGGGCGAACGACATCGCTCGCCTGACCACCGAGATGTACACCTCGCCGATGGAGCCGGCGATGATCCCGGCCAAGGCCTACGCGCACATGGCGCACAACGAGATCGACCGCGTCCCGGTCGACCGCCTCGAGGGCCGCATCTGCGCCGTGCTGCTCACGCCCTATCCGCCGGGCATCCCGCTGCTGATCCCCGGCGAGCGGGTCAACGCGCAGATCGTCCATTACCTGAGGTTCGCGCGCGAGTTCAATGCGCGCTTCCCGGGCTTCGAGACCGACATCCACGGCCTGGTGAAGATCGAGCGCGAGGGGCGCGTCGAATACTGCCTGGATTGCGTGCGCGAATGACCCGCGCGCGGCGCGCAGGGTCCGTCCGCGCCGGCGCCGTCCATGGGTAAAATCGCCGGCGCCTTGCCCGGCCGTCCGGGCTGCCCGTCTTGCCGAGCGCGCCGAGCGCGCCGGGCGCGGCAAGGCGCGGCCGGGCGCGGCCGAGCCGTCGCGCGCGACGGACCACGAAAGGACGCTCATGCATCGAATCCGACTTGCACCGGCCGTCGCACCGCTGCAGGCCGCCCGGTTCGCCCTGGCCTGG
>Ga0209698_10004628_pt1 | contig 15010 bp, 12 predicted proteins | sample LitLauG_LLR_2012_FD_187203 | JGI IMG/M metagenome (GOLD analysis project Ga0209698, IMG submission 187203) | Freshwater sediment microbial communities from Pennsylvania, USA - Little Laurel Run_MetaG_LLR_2012 (SPAdes) (version 2) | ecosystem: Environmental > Aquatic > Freshwater > Creek >...
AAGGACCGGCTCGGAGTGGCACGACGGTTTGCCGGCGAGCACGGAATAATCGTCGTGCTCAAAGGGCATCGCACACTCGTGGTTCAGCCCGATGGAGAGGCGTGGGTGAACACCACCGGTAACCCAGGAATGTCGACCGGAGGCACAGGAGACATTCTGACAGGAATGGTTGCGGCGATGATTGCGCAGAATCCGAATGATCCGGTGCTCGCAGTTTGCGCCGCAGTTCATCTACATGGGCTCGCTGGAGATGTCATGCTCGACAACGTAGGCGAGCACTCGATGGTGGCCACCGATCTGCTGCGGGGGTTGCCGGAAGCGTTCTGGAGCGCGCAGAGGACCGCACGGGAGAAGTTCGTTCGGTGGGGTGGGTAAGAACGTACGCCGAGGCTGAAGCCGGATTGATCTGCCCCTGTCGCGGCTAAAGCGCCGCTCTTCCGTTGATGTTGCTGGTGGTGCTCTACCTTGAGGTTGGCAGGTGGATTGTTTTTCCTGTTTGTGCGGAACGGCGCGCGGCGTCCAGGATCTCCGTTACGATGATGTTCGTCTCCAGCGAGGACAGGCCATCCGGCTTGGCTCCGTCGAGGATCACGGCCCTGAGGTATGACAACTCGTTATCGTACGGAGCGGTGATCGGTTTTGCCGCCACTTGCTCTTCGTGCTCGTCTCCCTTCCGGCGCACTCGAATGTCGTCGCGTTTCACGGTGACCACGTAGCCGGTCTGTCCATACACTTCCATGTCTTTCCGATCGAACGGCCAGTTCCATGACGCTTGTATGATGGCCTGCGCTTTCGGATAGGTCAGGATGATTGTCGCTTCGTCGTCTACCCAGGAATAGATCTGCGGTTTGATCTGCTGCGTGACAGCCGTAACAGTCAGAGGACGTTGCCCGTCCATCAACCAAGTCATTAGATCGGCGCCGTAACATCCGAAATCGAAAAGCGCTCCTCCACCATTCAGCTTCGGATCTGTCAGCCAGGCGAGAAACTCAGGCTCGACGCCAATTTCTTTCGGGCCACTGTGTCCATCGTGCACAACCACCTTGCGGACCTCCCCGAGTTCTCCCTGATGCAGCAGATCGTAAGCAGCATGATTGCTGCGATACCACGACGTTTCATAGTTCACGAGCACCTGGATACGCCCAGTGTGCGCGGCGGCTTCGATTGCCTTTGCGTCGTCGAAGCTGACCGCGAGCGGCTTCTCCATGATCACGTGAACGCCATACCGGGCACATGTCTCGACGACCTGGCGATGATCGAACGTGTTCGTATAGACCAGTACGGCCTGGGGATGCGCCTTTGCGATCATGTCTTCCAGATGGGGAAACATGAGTTCCGGCGCGAAGCCGTATCGGCTCGCGGCCTTCGAGAGCAGTTCAGCGCTGGGCTCGGCGATTCCCACAATTTCGATCTCGGGGCTACGACGCGACTGCTCAAGAAAACCGTGCACGTGTCCGTGAACCAAGCCTACGATGCCGACACGCAGAGCCGGACGCGATGCGGCGCTTGGTTGCTGGGCGGTGACAAACAGTACGGCGAGGCAAAAGCACAGAAGGAACGGGAATACGAAGCGTACCAAGGTGAACCTCCGGACACGTCGCGCCCATGATAACGCCACACTTCAGAATGACGCCCTAATTTGCCCGAGTCGTCCTGTGGGACATTATTCAATTAGTACACAGCGCGCATGTTCTTGCTGTTGAAGAGGCTAGCGGTCGCGCGGCTCATTACGTTCGAGAATTTGGACAAGAGGCTTCAGTAATCTATTACGCAACACACCCCAGTGGGATAGTGAAGTTGGCCTATGACCCACTTCCCCCAACCGCACCCCTCGCGGCGCGCAGCGCGGATCCAGTTAGGAGATTCGGTTCTGGCTGCCATCCGGCTTGAAGACGGTCGCCGCACGAAAGCAAAACTCCAATCCATTTCCGTCACAGGTGGCCTCCTGCGCCTGCCCCAGTCTTTGGGACAGGGCGACTTCGTCGAAGTCGCTTTCCAGACGCAGGCGGGACCGGTGCACGGGATGGCCGAAGTCCTCAGCCCCACGAGGAAGATGAGCGACGGCGTCCTGCAACCGTTCCGCTTTGTGGCACTCGAAGACGAGGATCATCGGCGTCTGCGATCCTCGCTCGACCATGTCGTGGCGCGGAGTTCGTTAGGCTTGAAGTCGAGCGCTTTCTCCAACTACTAACAGTAAGGGGACTCAACCCCACGATCGCGTCGGCAAGCTGGCTATACTGTTGGTGTGGAAACCCAGGCGAACAAAATCGTCCAAGAGGTTGTTACTCACTCAGCCGACGAAACGATTGCGTTCGGCCGCACGCTCATCAACCTGCTTGTGCCGCCAAAATTAGTCTTGCTGCGAGGCGATCTGGGGGCAGGGAAGACCACTCTGGTGAAGGGCATTGCAGCCGCATTTGACGCCGCCAGTGAGGAAGATGTTACGAGCCCCACCTTTACCCTCGTGCACGAATACCGGGGGCCACGAGTCAATATCTACCACATCGATCTTTATCGAATTGATACACCGCGCGAACTGGATACGTTGGCGGTAGACGATTTGCGGTGCGAGAACAGCATTCTGCTGATCGAATGGGGCGAGAAGTTCCCGAGGCTCACGCAGGAGCGGGATTTCGAGATTTCCTTGGAGCGCCAGGGTGAGACTGCCCGGCGGATCAAACTCACTAGTTAGCGCGCGACAGCACAGCCAAAGGGTAAAGCCGGACGCAAGCTGTCGGAGCGCTCCATTCGCGGATCACGGAAAACAGGATTAAAATCGCGAACACAGTGAATACTAGTCGTGGGGTCCGCATCCATCCATCCTACTCTCGAGCAGGGTGCTTCTTCAAAATCCCATGATGTTATAGCCGCAATCCACGTAGATCACTTCGCCAGTAATCCCGCTGCTGGCGTTGGAAGCCAGGAAAACACCAGTCGAGCCGACTTCGGCAACTTCAACGTTCCGTCCCAGCGGCGCGCGCTCGGCGTGAGACTTCAGCATTTCTCCCAGGCCAGAGATGCCGCGGGCCGCCAGCGTTTTAATGGGCCCGGCGGAAATGGCGTTGACACGAATTTTCTTCTTGCCGAGGTCGTGCGCCAGATAGCGCACTGTGCATTCGAGCGCCGCCTTGGCCACCGCCATCACGTTGTAATGCGGAACAACTTTTTCTGCACCGTAATAGGTCATTGTAATGATCGATCCGCCGTCCTCCATCAGAGGAGCAGCCGCGCGTGAAACGGCAATCAGCGAGTACACACTGACATCGTGTGCGATGCGGAATCCTTCCCGCGAGGTGTTAACGAAGTCTCCCTTGAGTTCCTCCGCGGGTGCATAGGCAACGGAGTGCACGAGAGCGTGCAGTTTGCCGTAACGCTCCTTAAGAGTTGCGAAAAGGCGATCAATGTCTTCGTCCTTGGACACATCGCACATGTATCCTTCCGCGCCTGGCAATGACAAGATCAGATCTTTCGCCTCTTGTTCGAGGCGCTCATTCTGATACGTAATAGCGAGTTTCATGCCGGCATTGTGTAATCCCTGCGCGATCGACCACGCGATTGAGCGCTTATTGGCCACTCCAAAGACGACGGCATTCCGGCCCTGTAGTTCGGATGACATGGCTGCTCCTTGGGAATGGGAAAGAATAACAGCCTTAGGCCACGATTGACCACGGAGGCACTGAGGCACGGAGAAAACCTTGGAGCATTATCTGCAATGCCGGCGGCGAAGACATAGGGGTACCAAAGATTCGCAGTTCTCTGTGACTCCGTGTCTCCGTGGTGGAGTCGTTGCTCTCGGCAGTGACCGTACCCCTTGCGCCAAGCCTTGTTCGGAGCTACGATTCGCCTGCTACTCGAAGGTTGAGTTCCGATTGCGTCTGTCCTGGAGGCGCCTATGCGACGCTGCGGGTACTTAGTTTTCTCCACCCTCGTACTTTCCTTACCGATCTTTTCCGTATCACAAGGCCATGCTCAGGTCGATCGCATTGTGATTGCCGCAGGCACCGACGAGGATCATGCATTGCAAGCAATCTCTGCAGAGCAGGATTCCGCGAAGAAGCTGACGATGTATCAGGAGTTTGCCGAGAAGTATTCGTCAAACCCGGCGGCCGCGGCTTTCGGCAACTGGCAAATCGCGCAGGCCTATCAAGCCAACGGCGACATAACCAAGGCGCTCGATTATGGCGATAAGGCACTCGCCGGATCACCCCGGAATTTGGATATTCTTGTTTTTCAAACGGGTCTGGCGCAGCAGGCAAAAAACAATCTCAAGCTGATGGACTACGCCGCAAAGGGAGGAGGGATCTGCCATTCCATCGAGAAGCAGAATAAGCCCGAGGGCATGGCCGACGACGAGTTTGCCCGCAAGGTAGCCGAAGATAAATCAGCATCGCAGAACAACTGCGAATTTCTTGAGACGTCTGGGTTTAACGCCATTGCCGGTGAGGGCGATCCGAAGAATCGCATGAGTGAGATCGAAAAGTTCACGGAGGGCTTCCCGGACTCCAAATTTGGAGACCAGGTTTCCAATTACGCGATGTACACGTTGGGACCGGGACAGTTGAACGATCAGGCGCGGCTGGTTTCGTTTGGCGAGAAGACGCTGGCCAGTAATCCTAATTCGCTTGCCGCTCTCCTGCTGTTGGCTGGTTTCTATGGCGATGACTCCAAGCCCGGAAGCGGGGCCAAAGCGATCTCCTATTCGCAGAAGGCCATTGAAGTTGCCAAGCCCGATGCTCCGGATGCGGACAAATCGCGAAAAGTAGCTGCTGGAGCTGCCCACAACACGATTGGGTGGGTTTATCTGAAGCAGGAGAAGAGCGCTTCCGCCATTCCGGAACTGAAAATCGCCTCTGCGCTGCTCAAGGGACAGGATGATCAACAATATGCAAGGGCATTGTACGGTCTTGGTTTCGCGTACGGGAAGGCGAATAAACTGACTGAAGCACGCGAAGTGCTCACTGAGGCTGTGAAGATTCCAGGGCCGATGCAGGCGATGTCGCAAGATCTGCTTGCGAAAGTGAATGGAGCTCGCGCGAAGTCACGATAACTCGACAATTGCTACTTAATCTATTTCGGCGGCTTGACCAGTTCCTCGGAAAGCAGTTGCGCCTTCCAGGCGAGTGTGCGTGAGCGCGCGAAGTCACCGCCATCCATCGCGGTTCGCGACTGCTGCATGAACTGACGGACATGGCCCACCATATCCTGCTGGTTCGCGGTCAGTTGACGTCCCTCGAGTTTCTTGAGGTTCGCGTCCGTTGCTGTCAGCATCTGATTTGTTGCCTCACGCTCTTTAGGAGTCTGATCGCCAGCCAACTGGATGGACGGTTCCGATGTTCCTCCGTGCCGCACGATGATCTTTGAAGGCGGGCAGTTTGTCGGCGCAGTCTGGGCGGTGGATGTCGTTGCCCCGGTCGTTTGGGTTTCGCCAGTTTGAGGGGATGAAGCCGCAGCCGCAGTCCCCGCATCGCAGCTCGGCGCTGAGATCTTTTTTTTGTGCCGTCGCCGTCTAGTGGGGCGCTTCGGTTGGGTTGAGGGTGCCTGGGGAGACGGTGATACTGAGGGTACTGCGTTCGAGCGTGGAGGCGCGTTCTGAGTCTGCCCCGGGTTGCTTCCCTGATCTTGTCCTGTAGTGCCGGCAGAGGCCTGTTGGGCCGTGGACTGCACGGTTCCTTCAGGATTCGCGACCGATACTCCCCGAGCGTTTCCTGAAAGTGCGAATAGGACTAAAAGGGCCAGAGTCATGCTTCTTCCGAAGAGATGCTCTCAGTGATTTTACGCCTTGAGACTCGAACGGCGGCTCGGGATGAGCGATGCGCTAAAGAGATTTTAGTCACCGCGTTGTGAGGCGGTGGCATCGGCAGTGAACTCACGTGTGCCCGATGACACCGCAGGAACTGAAGCGGGAATCTGAAACCGAAACGTCGTACCGACGCCTTCTTCTGATGCAAAGTCTACCGAGCCATAGTGCCACTGCAGAATCTGATACGTCTGCGCAAGTCCGATGCCGCTACCCTCTTTCTTGGTTGTGAAATATAGCTCGAAGACTTTGTCGTGCATTTCCCGTGGGATACCGCTGCCCTGATCGCGAACCTCAGCAATGATGATCTGCTCATCGCGCCGAGCCGAAATTGTAAGCACGCCCCCATGGGGCATAGCTTGAACTCCGTTGATCACGACGTTCAGCATCGCCTGCTTCATCAGATCAACATCAACCTTGATGGGCAGACGCTCCTGGGGCATGTGCTGTTCGATAGTGACACCGTGCTGTTCGGCGTCCGGAGCCGCCAGCATGGCGACCTCCTCCATGACGCGTCGCAAATCCACCTCTTCCAAATGAAGGTCGCGCGGACGGGTGAAATCGACCAATGTCTGCACGACCCGGTCCAGGCGCCGGATCTCACTGTCAATGATATCCATGTGACGCCGGGTGTCGGGTTCCTGTTGAACGAGCTTATTTCGCAGGAGCTGCAAATGAAGCACGATGGCGTTGATAGGATTCTTCACTTCATGCGCAACGCCGCGGGTGAGACGGCCACTGGCTGAGAGACGTCGCGACATTTCGATCTCATCGCCGATACGGCGCACCGATTCGGGATCGCGCATGATCAGGAGGGCGCCAATCTGCGAATTCTTCTCCTGGACAAAGTCGAGTGAAACTTGCACGCGCTTTCCACCAGCCGCCTCAAACTCTCGCTGAGACAAAGGCCGTCTACGCTCGAATGAGTCGAGCAAAGCCGCACCCAGATCTGAGCGTCGATCAAATATTTCTTGCACCGTATGTCCGAGCAGTTCTGACCGGGGTCGATCAAGAAATGATTCCACCGGAGCACTGACCAGAACGACGCGAGAGTCGCGGGCGAAAAGCATCAACCCGTCCTGCAGTTTCGACATGAGCTGATCGACGTTGTCTTTCAACGCCGAGAAGATTTCCTTGCTGTCGCGTATCTGCCTGCCGAGGTTGGCGATCTTCAGCGTGACAAGCCCGTACTCGTCGTGAGCCGATGGATCAGTCGCGAACTCATCCGTATCGCCGGCAGCCACGCTGTCCAGATTGCGGTTGATCTCCTTCAGTGGCCCTAGCGCAAGATTTGAAATTCCAGCCGAGAACAAAAGCGAGAAGAACACCGATGCAATCGAGAAGTAGAGTGCGTGCATCAGCTTTAGATTGATCTCCCGTTTCAAAAACACAGGGGAGACGCCAATGCGCACCGTGCCGAACGGATCACCCTTGAAACGGAGTTCATAACTGACGTCGTACACCGCTGGAGGACCATAAACGAGCTGAATCTGCTTGCGGAAACGCGCGCTGCGAACTTCCTGAAAATCCGGACGGGGCGAAACGATTTTCCCCACTTTGGTCGCATCCGTATCAAGCAGAGCTTTCCCATCCGGGCCAATGATCGCTGCATCCATGAGGAAGGCCCAGCTTCCTTGCGCGGACTGCAGCAGATTGTTCAGGTCGATGTCGGTTTGCAGATTTTCCGCCAATGCTTCGCGCACTTTAGCCGGATTGTTCGTGTCCAGAGGCGTGCTGCTGAAATCCGGTACATCGTTTTCAGCCGCATAGGCCAACTGGTAAGCCAGTTGGCCTGCGGTCTCTTGTGCATTTTCGATGCGCAACCGCAAGACCTGCGAAATATACAAGTACGAGAATGCGGCAACCATCACCGTCACCATGAGGGTGATCGTGAGTACGATGATGGTTTTTCTACGCAGCATAGAAGATGCCCGAGTCGTCCGACAAACGGGCCAATGAGGTTAACTGACGGGAGCCTCTTCCTTGCCCGCAGCCCCCTCTGCGGCCCCACTGCCGTACTCTTTCAACTTATTATGAAGCGTTTTCAAGCTGATTCCGAGAATTTCCGCAGCTCTCGTCTTGTTGTTGCTGGTGGCCTCAAGGGTCTTCAGAATCAGCATCTTTTCAGCTTCTTCGACCGTTGTGCCCACTCCCAGCCGAACTGCATCCGGATCATTGGCGGCCGTACGAAGCGGGGCCTGCCCGAATCCTGGTGGCAGATGTTTGGTTTCGGCCACCCCCGCGTCGCAGACAATTACGGCGCGCTCGATCGTGTTCCGCAATTCACGAACGTTGCCCGGCCATGAGTAATTGTTGAACTGATTCAGCACCGCCTCACTGACTGCGCTTACTTTGCGCCCGTGCTTGGTCCCCATCTCCGCCAGCAGCAACTGCACCAGTGCAGGAATATCTTCCTTGTGTTCGCGCAGTGGAGGCATATGGATGTTGAAGACATTCAGCCGGTAATAGAGGTCGCTGCGCAGTTCACCGCGTGCAACGGCTTCATCTGGTATTTTGTTGGTTGCAGCCAGTACACGTACATCCACCGCCGTTTCAACCTTGCTTCCCAACCGCCGAAGCTTTCGGTCTTCGAGAACGCGCAACAGCTTTGCCTGAGTGCCAATTGGCATTTCGCCGATTTCATCCAGCAACAATGTGCCGCCTTCCGCCAGTTCGAAACATCCGGTGCGGCGTTCCAGTGCTCCCGTAAATGCTCCTTTCTCGTGACCGAAGATCTCACTCTCCATCAGCGTTTCAGGGATGGCTGCGCAGTTGATCGCAACAAACGGACGATCCTTGCGCGGGCTAAGATCGTGGATCGTGCGCGCCACGAGCTCTTTCCCGGTCCCGCTGGCTCCGGTGATGAGCACCGAAGCCGTACTGGGTGCGACCATTTCGATCAGGCGGAATATCTCCTGCATTTTGCGGGAAGCGCCGCTCAGCCTTCCAAGCGACCCGGTGTCTCGCAGGCGTCGCCGTGTAGCTTCGAGTTCGGCCCGCGTACCCAGCAGAGCAGAGGCGTTTGACAGAATCGTACGCAGCCGGTTGGTGTCGATTGGTTTCGTGATGTAGTCGTAGGCGCCCATGCGCATCGCCTGGACTGCGCTGTCGATGGTACCTTGCGCAGTCACCATGATGACCGCAATGGTCTGATCCTGTTCAGCAAGGCGTTCCAGCAAATCAATGCCGCCCATTCGGGGCATCTTCAAGTCGGTGACAACGATCGCGGGCGACCACTGGGTTGCCTTTTCCAGTCCTTCAATCCCGTCCCTGGCCGTTTCCACCCGGTAGCCCCAGGAAGACACCAATTCCGCCAGGCCGGAACGCTCGTTTTCTTCGTCCTCGACGATCAATACTTTTTCATGATTCATGCGGTTGATGGCCGATCATTCCAATGACGTTTAAGGGCTATATCCCCCCATCGGCCTGAATTCCCACGATACGCGGCCTTGTTCGTGCCCGGCAAGGTCTGGATAGGAACGAAGGGGCTCACGTTGGCGAACGCCCAACCAATGTCAATTTGAGACAAGCCGGGACACGACGGTTGCCTTAATTGGCAATTCTTGAAGTCTATGCTTTTGCTTTAAGCTGCTGCTGCGATAGAATTTCGGGTTCCCTGTAGGTCTCAAACGTTCGCTGTCTGCCACGTTACTGTCTACCCACTGCTGCTTCGGCACACGAGCGAGCGTTCACATTGGAGGGCATCGATGATAACTGGTTGCAAGACAATGAACCGTGTTGTAATCGCGGGATTGTTCACCATGGTTGCTTTCTTATACTCGAGTTCCGCATTTGCACAGAGCGACACGAACCCGAAATGGGATTTGTTTGGCGGATATCAGTTCTCGCATCCGGGCGCAACTGTTCCTCTTGGCGATCCAACCAACCCTACGCCTTATAAAGTGCCGGATATGTTCAAAGGATTCGGCGCGGCGCTGGCCTATAATCTCACTCCGCATTTTGGTTTGGAAGGCGACTTCGGGTATGGCGCAGGAAGCGCAAACTCTCTGACGACCGCTTCCGTCGGCCCGCGTTTCATCTGGCGGACTGAGAATGCAAACTACTTCGCTCACGCGCTGATGGGCGGTAACTGGCTATCGGTGTCGGGTATAAATACCGGCACCACTGGACTCGGCGCAATCATCGGTGGCGGAATGGATCTGCCGATCACGAAGTCAATCGCGTTGCGACTCTTTGAAGCCGACTACGTGTACGGGCACCATAACTACGCCTCGCTCGCGAGTCCGGTGTTCCCCTCACTCCAACGCCCGACGTTCAATGGCGTGAGACTCCGCACCGGCCTGGTATTCAGTTTCGGTGGCGAGGAACCTGTTGCCCCGACTGCTGCCTGCACCGTGCAGCCTTCGGAAGTGATGGTCGGCGAGCCGATCACCGCAAACGTCACCGCCAGCAACTTCAATCCGAAGCACAGCGTAACTTACGGCTGGAGCGGGAATGGCGGACAGGTAAACGGGAAAGAGACAACCGCCAGTATTGACACCACAAATGCGACTCCTGGCAGCTACACGGTCACTGCTCACGTGACCGACCCGAAGGCGAAGAAGAATAACGAGGCAAGCTGCTCGGCGAATTACACCATCAAGCCGCTGCCTCCCAAGAATCCGCCAACGATGTCGCTCTCGGCTAGCCCCAACAGCGTGGTCACGGGCGGAAGCGTGAATCTCACAGCATCGTGTACCAGCCCAGATAGCGTGCCCGTATCGGTGGCCAATTGGACGGCGACGTCCGGCACGGTCTCCGGTACCGGAAATTCTGCCACCCTAAATACGGCGGGCGTTGCTCCGGGGGCAACAACTGTGTCGGCAACCTGTACCGATTCTCGAGGTCTAACGGGACAGGCGTCGACGCAGGTCACAGTCGAGAAACCGCCGCTTCCGCCGGTCGATAAAGCCCTGGAAGCCCGACTGGCTCTCCACAGTGTTTACTTCCCGACGGGACAACCCACCGAGAAGGATCCGAGTGGAAGTCTGGTCGCCAGCCAGCAGAAGACGTTGACCGATTTGGCCTCTGACTTCCAGGTCTATCTGAAGTCGAAACCGGATGCCCATTTGACTCTTGAGGGTCATGCGGACCAGCGGGGCTCCGATGCTCTGAACCAAGCGTTATCAGAGCGCCGCGTCGCACGTGTCAAGAGCATCTTGGTCCAGTTCGGCGTACCAGAAAACGCGATCGAAACCAAGGCCTTTGGCAAGCAGCACAACCTGACCGTGCAAGAGGTCAAGGACTCGATCGAGAAGAATACTAACTTGACTGCGGAAGAACGTCGTCGAGCTCTGGCCAGAATTGAAGTGATCAAACTGGCCAGCAATCGCCGCGTCGATGTTACTTCGAACGCCGCAGGCCAGACTGAAACGTCGGTGCGCCAGTTCCCGTTCAATGCTGAAGATGCTTTGACACTGATTGGTGGCAGAACACCAGTCACGAAAGCAACTCCGGCCAAGAAGGCGGCCCCGAAGAAGAAATAGGATACTCGGAACTATAAATCACGGCGGAGAGCCGAGTGCTCTCCGCCTTTTTGTTTGCTCGGCGAGACAGTTCTTCCCCCATCGCCTTCATTCTGTCGGAAGGGAAGAATCTACATGAGACAGACGGGCCTTGCGGCTCTAAGTCGTTGATTCTGTGTGCCTCTATCTTGGTACTCGGTTTGCCACTTACTTAACTCCGAAGCAGGTTGCACGATGCCCCTGATGCCCCTGATGCCCCTGATGACACATTTGCGGAGATTGCGGCTCCTTGGGGCTTCTGCCGTGCTCGTTGCCGCGTTATTGGCTGCGGGATGTTCCCGGCCTGTCCCACTCCGCAGCGGTGACGAGACCTCTCGACCTGAAGCTAGCGAAGTTCCCTTCGCCAATGTGAACCACAGAGCCGATGCCAACAACGGAAGTCAGAAGACATCTGCTGCCTTTCCAGTTGGCCCTTCGCAGAGTCTTCCTGTTGGCACCATGCTGACTGTACGTCTGAAGCATCCCGTTTGGACGGATGCCCCGGATGCCGCTGGGACCTTCGAAGCAGTCGTAGATGACGCCATCACGGTGGATGGGGTAACACTCATCTCCCGCGGAACCAATGTATTAGGTCGCGTGGAGTCAGCCGGCGCCTCCAGCATAAAGAGCAATCGTAACTACGTGCGCTTGACGCTGGATTCGATTAACTTCGGAGGAAGGGATTTCCCAATTCAGACCTCCAGTTTGTTTGCCCGGGGCCGTGCCAGCATCCCGGCTGCTAACGAACCGGGGGATTCCCTTGCCGTGATTCACCTCGATAACGGCCGTCGATTGACCTTCCGACTTACCGAACCCGTCTACATAGCCAGCCAAAAACCGTTAACTACCCCTTAGAAACCTATTTCTGTCTCCAAAAACACCATTTGGGAAAGTTTTCCACAGAAAGATTTTTATTTTTGGTGACAAGTGTCCTAAACAAGCACAGGGCTAATTCTCTACAGTGGGAGTCGAAAGGGGAGAGTCGGCCAAGTTGAGCCGAGTTTTCCTATTTCGGGAAAACCAAGGGCTCGGAATTGTGCGTTTTCGATTCCATCTGGGAATGTCCCACGCGAGAGTAGCTTTATGAGTGCCATTACAGAATTCCCTTCGACGCAGAACGATTCGAATAGGGAATTGTCGGTTCTCTTTGAGAACGCGCCTTTCGGCCTCGCACAGTGCGAACACTTCGGCTACATCACTGCGCTGAATCCTGCCTTGGAGAGGATGCTGGGCGACCTTACGAAGCCACAATCTTTCGCACTATCAGACATTATTCATTTTCAAGACCGGGCCATCGGAGAGCAGCTTCTCCGTGAGTTGTTCAGCGGTAACCGCGAGAGTGTGCAAATCGATTCCCTGCCGCTGACCGACAGGGGGCCCCGGGTGCGCTGGACGGCGTGGCGGGTAACCTCCGGCAACGACGCAGATGCCTGTGTAGTTGCGCTTGCTGAGCCCGTCCTAGCGAGCGCCGAGCTCGAGCAGCGCCTGCGTCAGGCCCAACGGCTCGAAACAGTAGGACGTTTAGCTGGTGGCATCGCTCACGACTTCAATAATCTTCTCACCGGAGTACTTCTCTATTGCGATTTACTGATAGCAAGTCTTGAGCCCGGTCACCGAGTCCGCAAGTACGCAGAGGAGATCCGCAGCGCCGGTATGCAGGCCACCGGTCTCGTCCGGCAGTTGCTGAACGTGGCGCGCCCCGCTCATCCTGAGCCGCGAGTCCTGTCCCTGAACGAAGTTGTTCAAGGGGTGCGAAACCTGCTTCGCCGTCTGCTGGGAGAAAACATAGAGATTGAATTCAGCCTCGACCCGAATCTCGGTTTAATTCGGATCGATCCAACCCATGCCCAGCAGATTCTGCTGAATCTGGTTCTTAACGCGCGCGATGCTATGCCTTCAGGTGGAAAGATCCAGGTTCAAACCGGTAACGGCAAGATACAAGTGCTTACGGACCCGAGTCGTGCACCGAGCGCAGCGGCTCTGCCATGCGCTTTGTTCGTAGTCACAGACAACGGCACCGGGATGGATGCCGCGACTCGTGAACACTTATTCGAAGCCTTCTTCACAACCAAAGGCAGCAAGGGTACAGGGCTTGGTCTCGCCACCGTGCATGACATCGTGACCGGCAATGGTGGATTGATCCACGTGGACAGCGATCCGGGGAGAGGAACGCGCATTACAGTCCTACTGCCGCTCGCTTCTGACATGCAAGAGCGTTCAGAGCAAGCGCACGAAAAAGAGATTCTAGAGGGGACACACTCAGCAACCACAAAGGAATAATGCCATGACGTCTGCAGCTTTAAGTCCGATCACTGCCACACCACAAGTAGAACCAGCCAACTTTCTCAACCTTTTAATCGTCGACGACGAACGTTCCATTCGCGAGGCCTGCCGCGAGGTAGCACAATCGCTGGGCTTCAACACATTCGTAGCCGATTCCGCGGAACATTCTTACCGCCTGCTCGAAACGCAAGCGTTCGACGCCGTTTTACTCGATCTCCGACTACCGGGCGCTGGCGGTATGGACGCAATGCGCCGGATCAAGGAGCGGCGTCCTGACTCGCTCGTTATCGTTGTAACGGGTTACGGCACGGTGCAGTCCGCAGTACAGGCCATGAAAAATGGCGCCTACGACTACGTGACCAAGCCATTCAGCCTCGACGAACTGAAGATGCTACTGGAGCGCGTCGCAAGTCATCTGAAGCTCAAGTCCGAAAACCGCACGCTGCGGGAGAAAGTGAAATCAAAACAAGGATTCGGCGGTATCGTTGGTCGTGCCCCTGAGATGGAAAAGCTTTATCGCATCATCGCTAAGGCGGCCAACAGTGTGCACCCGGTATTGATCCTGGGAGAGAGTGGCACGGGCAAGGAGATGGTTGCGCGCTCCATTCACTATTCAGGTCCCTTCCGCGACAAGCCGTTTATCCCTGTCGACTGCGGATCGCTGGTGCCGACGTTGATCGAGAGCGAGTTGTTCGGCTATGTCAAAGGTGCATTTACCGGAGCGAATGTTTCCAAAGATGGGCTGATGGCCATGGCCGAAGGCGGCACAATTTTCCTGGATGAAGTGGGAGAGTTGCCGGTCGATCTGCAGGCTAAGATGCTCCGTGCCATTCAGGAGAAAGAAATTCGTCCGGTGGGCAGCACTCGTCGCGTCCCCATCAATGTACGCATTCTTGCGGCTACGAATCGCGACTTGGAGCAGGCTGTCATGCAGGGGACCTTTCGTCGCGACCTGTACTTCCGACTCAACGTGCTGAGCCTCCGCATCCCAGCCCTTCGCGAGCGTCGGCAGGACATACCGCTGCTGATCGGTCACTTCCTGGAGAGAATGGCGAGAACTTCCGGTCAGGAGAAAATGCTCAGCGATGATGCGCTCAAGGCCATGCTCGGATATGACTGGCCCGGCAACGTTCGGGAACTGGAGAATTGCCTGGAGCGGACGTATGCATTTACCAGTGGCCCTCTGATCCATACCTCGGACTTACCGCGCGAAGTTGCGAACCTCCCGCCCGGGGAACTACCCGGGACGAACGGTACTGGGCGCCACGGCATCATTCCCATGGCGGAACTGGAGAAGCAAACGATCCTGAATGCGATCAGCGAACTCCACGGCGATAAGCTGCAAGCTGCCCGCCTGCTAGGCATCGGAAAGACGACGCTGTACCGCAAACTCAAGGACTATGCAACCCAGGAATACACCTCGTGA
>Ga0209698_10004629_pt1 | contig 15007 bp, 7 predicted proteins | sample LitLauG_LLR_2012_FD_187203 | JGI IMG/M metagenome (GOLD analysis project Ga0209698, IMG submission 187203) | Freshwater sediment microbial communities from Pennsylvania, USA - Little Laurel Run_MetaG_LLR_2012 (SPAdes) (version 2) | ecosystem: Environmental > Aquatic > Freshwater > Creek >...
CCATCTCTTTCAAAATATCCCCGTGTCGCGGGAGCGTCTACCGCGTTCGGCCTCACTTTACTGGCTTGCGTCGGCGCGACCGTTCTCGCCGCCGCTCCCGCGTACGCTGCCGCGCCGATCGGCGTGATGGCCGGACAATCCGCGTCAATTCCACTGCCGGACACGGCCGAAGAGATCGAGTTCGACGGCGTCGAGGGCTCGCTCGCCTTCAAGAGCGCCTCGAGCGTCGCTGACCTCGCGGCGTTTTTCCGCGCCGCGATGAAACCGCTGGGCTGGAGCGAGACGCCGTCAGTCATCAACAATCCCAAAATGTCCGTCCTTATCTTCGGCAAGGGCGGCAAGACGATCACGCTGACCGTCATGCTGATGGGGGACACGGCGCAGGTCGAGGGACAGGGCGATGGCCTCGCTACGGAGGCCGCCAAGACCGCCGCCGAGGCCGCCGCGCCGGTTCAGGCGGTCGAAGCGGACGAAATGGGCGGCCTGCCCGTGCCGAAGGATCATTCGCTGGCGGAAAGCGACAGCGCGCCATTCCGCCACGGCGCCAATGCGCGCACGTCGATCGACCTCAAATCGGTCCTCGCCTTTTATCGGACCGAATTGACCAAGCGCGGCTGGACCGAGCAACCCGACGCCGACGTCAAAACTGATAAGGCGACGGTGGCGTTCGTATCGCCCGACGGTCCGGCGGTGCTCAAGCTCTCGCGCGACGGCGAAGAGACGGTGGTCGGCCTCGCGGTGCGCGACCAAGCCGGAGCCACCAAATCGGGGCTGCTGCCTAAGCCGGGGCAAGTTAAGGCGATGTTCGGCAATATGGCCGGTGCGGCGGCCGTATTCACGCTCGACAAAAAGAGCGTGAAGGTCGCCGTCGGCGTCGGCTCCAAGGGAACCGACGGCCCCACGCTCGACCTCGCGCCGGGAAAATACACGTTGATGGTCAAGGTCGGCGGCCAAGCCGCGCACAGCGAGCCGATAGACGTCGGCGCCGACGAAATCTGGGGGTTCATGGCCGGCCCCGGCGGGGTGCTGCCTGTTCAGATGTATTGAGCGGGCGGGCGAACGCAATTCGAGGTCACGATGCGCGCGCATTTCAGCGCGCGAGCCGGGTCCGACGTGCTCACGTCAGGGCAAACTTCGAACCTGCGACGATCGTCAAGACAGCCAAAGTGGGCCAAATCGCGAATAGTTAGAGACGGCCACCTTTATTCTCCCGGCAGCCGATACTCCTTAAAGCTCTCCCGTAGCGTCATCTTGTTGATCTTCCCCGTCGCGGTATGCGGAATTTCCTTCACCACCTGCACGTCGTCCGGCATCCACCATTTCGCGATGCGGGTGGAGAGGTAGGCGAGAACGTCGGCTTTGTCGGGGGTGCGGCCTTCTTTGGCGACCACCACCAGCAGCGGGCGCTCGTCCCACTTGGGATGGCGAATGCCGATAACGGCGGCTTCGGCGACGTCGGGGTGCCCGACGGCGATGTTTTCGATTTCGATCGAGGAGATCCATTCGCCGCCCGACTTGATGACGTCCTTGGCGCGGTCAGTGATCTGCATATAGCCGTCAGGATCGATGGTGGCGACGTCGCCGGTGTCGAAATATCCTTCTGCGTCGAGGATGTCGCCCCCGGCTCCTTTGAAATAGGCCTTCGCCACCGCCGGACCGCGCACTTTGAGGCGCCCGAATTTCTTGCCATCCCACGGCAGGTTTCCGCCTGCGTCGTCCGTGATCTTCATTTCTACGCCATAAAACGCCCAGCCTTGTTTGGCCTTGAGGTCAAGTTTCCGCTTGTGGGACAGATTCGCCACGGACGATTTCATCGAGCCGGTCGAGCCGATCGGGCTCATCTCGGTCATGCCCCAGGCGTGCAGCACGTCGATGCCAAAATCCTCCTCGAACGCCCGGATCATCTCGGGCGGGCATGCCGAACCGCCGATGGCGACCTTGCGGACCGTCGAGAGCTTCTTTCCCTCCTTCTTCATATAGCCGAGCAGCATCAGCCAAACGGTCGGCACGCCGGCGGTGAAGGTCACTTTCTCGCTTTCGAGCAGCTCGTAGACCGATGCGCCGTCGAGCTTGGCGCCGGGCATCACCATCTTGGTGCCCCGCATCGGGCAACCATAGGCCAGCGCCCACGAATTAGCGTGAAATAGCGGCACCACCGGCAGCACGCAGTCGCGCGAGCCGACGTCGAAACAATCGGCGTTGGTGGTGGTGAGCGCGTGCAACACATTGGAGCGGTGCGAATAAAGCACGCCCTTGGGATTGCCGGTCGTGCCAGAGGTGTAGCAAAGGCCGGCCGCCGTGCGTTCGTCAAAATCGACCCAGGCGAAGTCGCCGTCGACCTCGCCGATCCAATCCTCGTAGGCGACCGCGTTCTTAAGCGCCGTCTTGGGCATGTGCGCGCCATCGGTCAGTAGCACATAGCGCTCGATGCTCGGCAAATTCGGCGCGAGCTTTTCAAGCAGCGGCACGAACATCGCGTCGGCGCATAGAACGCGATCCTCCGCGTCGTTGATGATCCAAGCGATCTGCTCAGGGAACAGGCGCGGATTGACGGTATGGCAGACCGCTCCGATGCCGGAAACGCCGTACCAGACCTCCATATGCCGCGCGCCGTTAAAGGCCAGCGTGGCGACCCGGTCGCCGAGTTTGATCCCGTCTTTGGTCAGCCGTTGCGCGACTTTGAGCGCCCGGCCGCGAAGGTCGCGATAGGTGACCCGCGCGATCGGCCCTTCGAGCGTGCGCGTGACGACTTCCTGCGCACCGTGCTGCGTCGCGGCGCTATCGATGATCTTGTGGATCAGCAAAGGCCAGTCCTGCATCAATCCAAACATCGCGTCCCCTCCGGCGCCGACCTATGCTGATCGATGCGCGCATTTTGGCGCGGACCAGCGGCTGTGGCAATCGGCGGGGCGACATTAGCGACAGGCCGACCGACGTGGGGCGAGGAAGGGCTACCGCCCCTCGCGAACATCGATCGATCGCACCGTCGCGATGATCTTCGTCAGAGAAGCATTGCCCGCCACGTCACCGCTCGGCGTCACCGTTCGAAAGTCGCCTTTGCGGCTTGGATGATCGCATCGCAGCGCACGGGCATGGCATCGAACGATTGGTCGACCTGGGGCGCCACCGGCGCCGGCGCCGATAACGGCCAAAGCGCGCGCGGACACCTCTCGTGGCGCCAGGTTGAGGGCGTAGGGCGCTGAGACCGACCCGGCGTCAATCGTGCGACCGATCCATCGAGCGCGAGGCCGATGCTGGAGAGCGGCTCGGCGACTCCTATGTTGCGGCTATGCCGCGGCGCGGCGACGCCAGCGCCGGGCCCGCCGCGATTCGCCTGCCGTCTCGACCTCAGTCTCCTGCTGCGCATCGATTTTCGACAGCGCGTCGATAACCCTCTCGGGCGGGAAGCTCACGGTGACGATCGTGCCCTCGCGCACCTTAGATTCGAGCTTGAACTCGCCGCCGTGCAATTCGACTAGGCCCTTGACGATCGGCAGGCCTAGGCCGGTGCCCTCTTCGGCGTTCTTCAGAGCAAGGCTGCCGCGGCCGAACGTCGCCAGCACCGTGGGGATTTCGTCTTCTGGTATGCCGGGCCCTGTGTCGCGAACAGAGAAATATTGGCCGCCATTGTCGGTCCAACCGGCCTTGATGGCGATCGAGCCGCCGGTTGGCGTGAACTTGATGGCGTTCGAGAGAAGATTGAGCGCGATCTGGCGCACCGCGCGCTCGTCCGCCCATATGCGCGGCAACGCCTTGTCGATCTCCGTGGAGGTCTCGATGCCGCGGTTGCGCGCGCGCATCGACAGAAGGCGGATGCAGTCGCCTACGACATGCCCGATCGCCACCGATTCTTCGCGCAATTCGTAGCGCCCCGCCTCGACGCGTGAGAGATCGAGAATTTCGTTGATCAACGCCAAGAGATGCTGGCCGCTGCCGTGAATATCACCCGCGTAATCCTTGTAAGCCGTCACGACATGCTTGCCAAACAATTCCGCTTTCATCACCTCGGAAAAACCCAGGATCGCGTTGAGGGGCGTACGCAATTCATGGCTCATAGAAGCGAGAAAGCGCGACTTGGCCAGACTCGCCTCTTCGGCCCGCCGACGCGCTTCGTCGGAATTGAGCTTCGCCTGTTCGAGTTCGGCGATCAGTGAATCCTTCTCGGCCTGGAAATAGAGGCCGTTGATCGAGCTACGATGCAGTCGATTCGCCAACAGCACGAAATAGATGAGGATGATCACGCTTAGCGCCGTCGAAACGGCCGTCTGCAGGAAACCGGTCGGACCGATCACAAGCATCGTCGCGGCTGTGACTGGGGCGAGGCCCCCTGCCACGGCGGACGGCAGGGCGGAAGCGACCATCGCGGTCATCGCGGCGATCATCATCAGCACGACGAGGACGAAAGTGCGCGCCTGCTCGTCGTGCGAACGCAGCAACATCGCCACCAAGAATGCCCAGCTCACGCCGACCAGGGTCTGGGCGACGACGAGCTTCGTTCGCCAGAGGCGCGCGCTCTTCTCCGGAGCGCCGGCGGCTAGGAATTGGATCGAGAACCACAGCAGTAACGCCAGCGCCAAGCATACGCTCGATGTCCACGCGATCACATAGGGCGTGGGGACCCAGAGTGTCGCGGCAACGCCGACCGTCAGCGCGACCAGGCCCATCGCCGGGCTTGCGTCGCGGTTTGTCTGCGCGAACAGCCGCATTAGGCCGAGCGTCTGCGCCGCCTCTCGGTCGGGATCGTTGGTCAAGACATGGCGCGCGTTTCGCAGTTCTTGGGTCATGCGACGCCGACGCGCCGCGCCTAGCAGGTCCCCGCGCCCGTTCTCGATCATTTCCGCGGTGACTTCACTCATCAGGAACGGGACTTACGCTACGCGACGCTTAGGACAATCTTGGCCCGGAAAGCTTAACGAGGCCCTGACGAATTCCTTAAAGACCGAGGGGATTCGCTTATATAGAAGACGAAGATCAGGGACAGGAGCGCGCCATGAGACTTTATCACTCAATTCATGCCCCTAACGCGCGTCGCGTCCGCATTTTCCTGGCCGAAAAAGGTATCGAAATACCGCTCGTCGATGTCGATCTAGGCGAGCTCGATCATCGCCAAGCGGCATTTCGGGCCGTCAATCCTTTCGAGACCGTGCCGGTATTGGAACTCGACGATGGAACAATAATCGCGGAATCCGTCGCCATTTGCAGATATTTTGAGGAGCTGACCCCGACGCCAAACCTGTTTGGCTCAACGCCTCTCGAGCGCGCTGAAGTGGAAATGTGGCAACGGCGGGCGGAGTTCTTCCTGCTGCTGCCGATCGCACAAGTTCTCCGTCATTCCCATCCAGCGATGGCGAAACTCGAAAGCCCTCAAGTGCCGGATTGGGCCGCATCGAACAGGGTAAAGGCGCAAGCCCATTTCGCCCGTTTCGATGCGACGCTCGAAGGGCGGCCTTTCTTGGCCGGCGAACGGTTTTCGATCGCCGACATCACCGGGTTGGTGGCGCTCGATTTCTCCAAACCGGCGCGGCTCGACATCCCCGAGGAGTTTAAGAATTTGCGCCGCTGGTGGGTGGACTTGGCGGCGCGGCCAGGGTCGGTGCGCTAGCGATCCGCAAGAATTGTGACAGATCCTGCATCTTGGCTCGCCTCCGCGAACTGTGCCCCAACGTCCAATCCCCGCAAACCGCTCATGGAATTGCGATCCGTCGATCAATCGGCCGTAATCGGCATCAAACTCTCAACGGCATAAGCACATACAGGGCCGCCGCTCCGTCGCGGTCCTGCAGAATCGTCGGCGAGCCGGCGTCGGACATCTTCACCAATGCGGTGTCGCTCTGCAATTGTCCGAGAATATCGAGCAAATACCGGGCGTTGAAGCCGATCTCGATCGGCGCGGAATCGTAGTCGGCTTCGATCTCGTCATTGGCCGAGCCCGAATCCGGATTGTTGACCGACAGAACGATTTTGTGGTCGGCGAGCGACAATTTGATCGCGCGACCTCGCTCGGACGACAGCGTCGAGACGCGATCGACCGCATTGCGGAACACGTCGCGGTCGACCACCAGCCGCTTGTCGTTGTTGGCGGGAATGACCCGGGCGTAATCGGGAAAGGTGCCGTCGATCAGCTTGGTCGTCAGAATCACGTCGCCGAATTGGAAGCGCGCCTTAGTCGGCGATATCTCGACCTTCACGTCCTGTGTCGGATCTTCGAGCAGCTTTTGGATTTCGCCGACCGCTTTGCGAGGCACGATCACGCCGGGCATCCCCGCCGCGCCTTTGGGCGCCGAAGACTCGACCCGCGCCAAGCGATGTCCGTCGGTCGCAACCGCGCGCAGCATCGGCGCGCCGCCGACGTCAATCGCATGGAGGTAGATGCCGTTAAGGTAGTAACGCGTCTCTTCGGTCGAAATCGCGAATTGGGTCGACTCGATCAAGCGCTTCAGCTCTGCGGCGGGCAGCTCGAATTTGTGCGGAAACTCGCCTGCGGTGAGGTCAGGGAAGTCAGAAGCAGGCAGGGACTGCAGCTGGAAGCGGGCGCGACCCGAGCGCAGCGTCATCTGGCCCGCCTGGCCTGCGGTCTCGAGGCTGACTTGCGCGCCGTCGGGCAGTTTTCGCACGATGTCGAACAACACGTGGGCGGCGACCGTGGTCGCGCCGCTCTGGCCAACGTCGGCGGGAACCGATTCGGTCGCCTCGATCTCCAGGTCGGTGCTTTTCAGGCTGAGCCGGTCGTTGCCGGCCTCGATCAGCACGTTGGCGAGAATCGGTATCGTGTTGCGGCGCTCCACCACGCGATGGACATGGCCCAAGGCCTTCAGGAGGGCCGTCCGCTCCATCGTCACTTTCATACCAACGCCCCCGACGCCTTCCACTTTGTTTCCCGGCGCCTGGCGCCAGGGAAGGGACATTGCCGGTTCAGGGGCATATTGCAAGCGGGCGCGGGCGCCTCTCCACCGCCCTTTAGGCTTTACCCGCCCTTAATCCGCCCCGTTTAATTCTCATCAAGCCCAGCAGGCCCCTTTGAGTTTTGGCGGGCGCGTGGTGTTGGGGGATTTGGTTGATCGGCGGGCGCGGCAAAAAGGTGAAAAGACGCGTCGAACCGCGCTTCGACGACGAGGGGGAATCGCAAGATTTCCGCGTCGCTCCGGACGACCGCATCGGCGGCGGCGCCCGGGCCCGCGCCACTCCCGCCAAGAGATCCCGCTCGCCCCAAACCAAAGGGCGCCGCCGTCGCTCATTCTTCGGCACGCTGTTTCGGTGGGGCATTGTCGCCTGCATTTGGGGCATGATCGGCACGGCCGGGCTATTCGCCTATTACGCTAGTCTGCTTCCGCCGATCGACCAACTCGCCGTGCCCAAGCGACCGCCGAACATTGCGATCCTGGCGGACGATGGCTCGCTGATAGCAAATCGAGGCGACACTGGCGGCGCGGCGGTGCGCTTGATGGAATTGCCGACCTATCTGCCAAAGGCCTTCGTCGCGATCGAGGACCGCCGCTTTTATTCCCACTTCGGAATTGACCCCATCGGAATTGGCCGCGCGATATTCCGCGACGTGATCGGGCATGGCGGCGTCGAGGGCGGTTCGACGCTCACTCAGCAGCTCGCCAAGAACCTGTTCCTGACGCAGGAACGCACGCTCAGCCGCAAGATCCAAGAAGCGATCCTGGCCCTTTGGCTGGAGCGAAAATATTCCAAGGACCAGATTCTCGAACTCTACCTCAATCGCGTCTATTTCGGCGCCGGAGCGTATGGTGTCGAGGCCGCGAGCCAAAAATACTTTGGCAAGTCGGCAAAATCCGTGACGCTTTCCGAGGCCGCTTTGTTGGCGGGCCTCATGAAGTCGCCGACCAAGTTAGCGCCCAACCACAATCTCGCCGGCGCCAACGAACGGGCGGCCGAGGTCATCACCGCAATGGCCGAACAAGGGCATATCACCGAGGCTATGGCTAAGCTGGCGCTGGGCGCGCCCGCGAAAGTGGTGCAGGCCAGGGGCGCGGGCTCGATGAACTACGCGGCCGACTACGTGATGGACTCGCTCGACGACACTGTCGGCGCCATCGACGAGGACATCGTCGTCACGACCACCATCGACCCCAAAATGCAGGCATCCGCCGAACGCGCGGTGACCGAGGAACTGGCGGCCAAGGGAGCCAAATTCGGCGTCGAGCAGGGAGCTCTGGTTTCGATGGACCCGCAGGGCGCCGTGCGCGCGCTGGTGGGCGGACGCGACTATGGCGACAGCCAATTCAACCGCGCCGTGGCCGCGATGCGCCAGCCGGGTTCGTCATTCAAGCCATTCGTCTACCTCTCTGCGCTGGAAAAAGGGCTGACGCCCGACACGGTGCGTGACGACGCGCCCATAACGGTCAAAGGTTGGAACCCCGAAAACTACAGCCGCGAATATTTCGGCCCGGTGACGCTGACCAAGGCGCTGTCGCTCTCGCTCAACACCGTCGCGGTCCGCCTCGGATTGGAGGTGGGTCCCAAGACCATCGTGAAGACCGCGCATCGCTTAGGGATCACGTCCGAACTGCAACCCAACGCGTCGATCGCGCTCGGCACGTCCGAAGTGACCCCGCTCGAAATGGTGACGGCTTATACGCCCTTCGCCAACGGCGGCATCGGCGTGCAGCCGCATGTCATCACGCGCGTGCGCACGGCGGACGGGCGTCAATTATACATACGCAAGGCCGCCAGTTTCGGACGCGTCATCGACCCGCAATATGTTGCGATGATGAACACGATGATGACTGAGACGCTGCTGACCGGCACGGCGAAAAAGGCCGAATTACCCGGCTGGCAGGCGGCGGGCAAGACCGGGACCAGCCAAGAATGGCGTGACGCTTGGTTCGTCGGCTACACCGGTGCGCTTGTCACCGGCGTCTGGCTCGGCAACGACGACTCGTCGCCAACCAAAAAGGTGTCGGGCGGCAATTTGCCGGTAGAAATTTGGAGTCGCTACATGAAGGAAGCGCTTGCTGGAACGCCGGTGGCGGCGCTTCCGGGCGGCGTCTGGACTTCTGCTGATGGGACAGGCGCGCCGCCCGCAGCATCGGTGGCCGCGGACGCGACGCCGACCGCAAATGCACCACCCGCCGTAGCCGGCGCGCCGATGACGCTAAACAAAGCCGGCGAGGCCGCCGCGCAACCAGCGCAAGCTAAGAAGCCGCCGCCGCCGTCGTCCGCCCGGCCGACACCGCCAGCTGCGATCCGCAACACGGGCCAAACGCAGCCCACAAAGCGGGACCGCGACGGCATCGCGAAATTACTTGGTGCGACTTAGAGCACTGCGTCATTTACTTAAACGTATGCGTTCACAATAATAATCTCTTGCTAACGTGGCAATGCAGTCTTTGCAAATCTTCTTGAAATACCTTCGATTTTTTAGTCTCGAAGGCATCAGAATTATACGACCAAATCTAACTAAATAACGTCGAACCGCTTTCGGCACTCGTCAGCGACGCCAGTAAATCTTAAACTCGGAGAATTAACGCGTTGCTCGATCTCTGCGCCGCTCTTGAGTAGGTTGATAGGCCAATCTTGCATGAAAGCTGCAATACGGCGCCTCAATCGAGCTAGCGCCACAATATCTAAACTCAGGTGTCGCTGGATCTCCAAGTGGCCATTTGCACATAGCCTCTTTTAGATCAACTATCGTAACTTTTAGTGACATGGGCAGCACGACGTTGCAATCAACGTCTTGTTCCGTGTCGATTTCGTAGTTGTGTGAATAGTCAAGGGCCGTGTTACCTACCGACCTCTGGCGCTGCACGATCTGAGGTCTGAGATGTTGTTGCGGAACACGTACCCGCGAGGACCTAACGGGAGCGGTAGCTACACTGGAGACTTTCGGTCTACCAGCAAGGCCAAGACGGTGCACTTTACCGATTACCGCGTTTCTCGTCACGCCTCCACCCAAAATCGTGGAGATCTGACTTGCGCTCTTGCCGTCAAGCCAAAGTTGCTTGAGCAACCCGACCCGTTCGTCGGTCCATGACATAGAAAGCCCCATCAAATAACCCTCCGGCTGCGGAAATCAGCTAGCCGCTTTGAACCTCGATCACCGGCGTCGGCGATCCATCAAAAATCATATTCAGAACAAGCGAACACGACAATTTGTGCGATCTCATGATAAGTTACACTATGGATTGATTTGCCTGCAAGACTCGGCCGACCGTTCAGCACAGGATTGTCCCCAGCTGATTGGCGGTTCGACGAATCTCTTAGAACGCTCGTGATGCGCACCTTCGAACTATCGCGATGAAGCTCGTGTCGCCCTTTCGTCCGCTTGCAAAAGGAAGCAAATCGGCTTTAGGCCACGTCCCTCCGATCAAGCACAGGTATGCTGGGGTTTGCGGGCTTAGATCCCGGTTGCCGCGCAGGCGGGCTGAGCTGGCAGTTGGTTCGACGACTATATCCGAGCGGCGGCATTTTATGACGATATCTCGCGCTTCGCCATTAAGTTTAATAGGCGCGTTCTCGCTTTTGTCGAATGCCTCGTATAGACCCCGTTGGCTTAGTGCCCAATATTGCTAGGAAAATTGTTATGGCGTTGAACGCTGCCCAATCGCCCGTCGAAGTCAAAGCGCCAATGCTCGCCCGTTCGACGGACATCCTTTCGACGCAAGCCCTGGCCTTCATCGCGGACCTTCATCGTCACTTCAATGCGCGACGCTTGTCTCTGTTGCAACGGCGCGCGGAGCGGCAGAAGCTATTTGACGTCGGCGAGACACCCGATTTTTTGGCCGAGACCCGCAATGTGCGCGAATCCGATTGGAAGGTCGCGCCCATCCCAAACGACCTTCTCAGCCGCCGCGTAGAAATCACTGGCCCGGTCGACCGCAAGATGATCGTCAACGCGCTCAATTCCGGCGCCAACGTGTTCATGGCTGATTTCGAAGACGCGTCCTCGCCGATTTTCGCCAACATGATCGAAGGCCAGGCCAACCTCAAGGATCGCTGGGCGGGCTCAATTGCCTTCGACGACTCCAACAGCGGCAAGCATTACGCGCTGATCGAGAAACCTGCCGCTTTGATGGTCCGTCCGCGCGGCTGGCACCTCAACGAGCGGCATGTTTTGGTCGATGGGGAGGAGATGTCGGGTTCGCTATTCGACTTCGGCCTCTATGTCTTCCATTGCGCGGTCGCCCAGCGCGCGGCCGGATCGACTCCGGCCTTCTACCTCCCGAAGATGGAGAGCCATCTCGAAGCGCGGCTGTGGGACGACGTGTTCACTCACGCCGAGCGCGCGCTGAATTTTCCGCACGGAACGTTCAAGGCGACGGTGCTGATCGAGACGCTCCCCGCCGCGTTCGAGATGGACGAGATTCTCTTTGAATTGCGCGACCACATCGTCGGCCTCAATTGCGGCCGATGGGACTATATCTTCTCGTTCATCAAGCGCTTGGGCAAGAACCCCGCCTATCTCACGCCGGACCGCTCGGCCATGACGATGGGCAAGGCTTTCCTCAACGCCTATTCGCTCCTGCTGATCAAGACCTGTCACCGGCGCGGCGCCTTCGCGATGGGCGGCATGGCGGCGCAGATTCCGATCAAGAACGACCCCGCCGCCAACGAGGCCGCCTTCGCCAAGGTGCGCGCCGACAAGGAGCGCGAAGCGGGCAACGGCCACGACGGAACTTGGGTCGCGCACCCCGACTTGGTGCCGGTCGCCAAGGCCGTGTTCGACCGCCTGATGCCACAGCAAAACCAGTTGACCATGATGCGTCAGGACGTAAATGTCAGACGTGAGGACTTGCTGCATGTCCACGACGGCGCGCGCACTGAAGAGGGCCTGCGCGAAAACATCCGCGTCGGCGTGCAGTACATCGAGGCGTGGCTGCGCGGCAAAGGGGCGGTGCCGCTTTACAATTTAATGGAGGACGCCGCCACCGCCGAGATTTCGCGCGCGCAAATCTGGCAATGGTTGCGCCATAAGGCGAAGCTCGGCGATGGGCGCGAGGTGACGCCCGCGTTATTTAGCGCTTTGCTCGCGGACGAAATGGCCAAACTCGGCGCCCCGGGTAAAGGGCGTTTTGACGAGGCGATGAAGCTTTTCTCGGACATGTCGCTTGCCCAGGAATTCGCCGAGTTTTTGACGTTGCCGGCGTATCGGATGATCGACTGAACCATTCCGTCTCCCCGTCTTGCGGGGAGACGGAATGGACGATTACATATGCCCGACCACCGCCTTCGGCCGGTAGGGCTCCTCCAGTTTGGCGATCGTCTTCGCATCCAACTTTAGCGCCAGCGCCGCGACCGCGTCGTCGATGTGATGCGTTTTTGATGCGCCGATGATCGGCGCGGTGACGAAGGGCTTTGATAGCACCCAGGCAAGCGCGACGACGGCCGGCTTGACACCGTGCCTCTCGGCGACGTCGTTGACGCGAGCGCGGATCGCTTCGTCCTGCTTCGTGCCAAAGCCGAGCGACTGCCCGAACGGGTCAGTGCGGGCGCGTAGGGTCTTTGCCTCGCCGCCCATCCCCGACCCCGCCAAATAGCCGCGGGCCATCGGCGACCAAGGAATCACGGCGATTCCCTCCGCCGCGCATAACGGCATCATTTCGCGCTCCTCCTCGCGATAGACGAGGTTGTAGAAATTCTGCATCGAGACGAACGCCGCGTGGCCCTTTGCCTTGGCGATGTCGAGCATCTTCTGGAACTGCCAGGCGTACATCGACGAGGCGCCGATATGGTTCGCCTTGCCTGCCCGCACCACGTCGTTGAGCGCCTCCAGCGTCTCCTCCATCGGCGCCTCCGGGTCGAAGCGGTGGATTTGATAGAGGTCGACGTAGTCGGTGCCCAGGCGCTTGAGCGACGCGTCGATGGCTTCGAGGATATGCTTGCGCGACAGGCCGCGCGCGTTGGCGCCCTTGCCCATCTCGCCATGGACTTTGGTCGCGATGACGACGTCCGAACGCTTGGCGAAGTCCTTCAACGCCCGGCCGAGGATCTCTTCGCTGACGCCGGTCGAATAGACGTCGGCCGTGTCGAAAAAGTTGATCCCCTTCTCAAGAGCCTCCTTGATGAACGGGCGCGACGCGGCTTCGTCGAGCACCCATTCGCGCCAAGACGACGAGCCGTAGGTCATGCAGCCCAGGCAAAGACGCGAGACCTTCATGCCGGTCGCGCCGAACCGAGTGAATTCCATGGCCGATCTCCGTGTTTGTTTGGATCGGAGCCCTTGTAGACCCGCTCGGCGCGCCATGCCAAAAACATTGTCGTCATCATGCCGCCTCGTCGGGCGGCTGCGGGGAAACAGCGTGCCGAAACGACAATCTTGGGAATTCTGGATCGATCGCGGCGGCACGTTCACCGACGTCGTCGGACGCGATCCGGCGGGCCGGCTGCATTTGCGCAAGCTCCTATCCGAAAGCCCTTCCTATGAAGACGCAGGCGTACAGGCGATCCGCGAATTGCTCGGCCTCAAGCCGGGCGCGGCGATCCCGCATGGCGCGATCAGCGTCGTCAAAATGGGCACGACCGTCGCGACCAACGCGCTGCTCGAGCGCAAAGGCGAGCGCACGCTGCTCGTCACCACGCGCGGCTTCCGCGACGCGCTGGAGATCGGCTACCAAGCGCGGCCGAAGATATTCGCCATGAACATCGTCAAGCCCGAGCAGCTCTACTCGGAAGTCGTCGAGATCGACGAGCGCGTTCTCGCAAGCGGCGCGATCGAGCGGCCGTTCGACGCGGCGGCCGCGCGCAAGGCGTTGGGAGAGGCCAAGGCGCGCGGATTCGACGCCGTCGCGATCGCCTTCATGCACGCCTATAAATATCCCGAGCATGAGCGGGCGGCAGCCAAAATCGCCCAAGATCTGGGGTTTTCGCAGATTTCGACCAGCCACGCCTGTTCGGCCCTGATCAAGCTGGTGGGGCGCGGCGACACTTGCGTCGTCGACGCCTATTTGACGCCGATCCTTGCGCGCTATGTCGCTCGTATCGCCAAAGCGCTCGACGTCGAACGCAGCGGCGCGCGGCTGATGTTCATGCAATCGTCGGGCGGCCTGACCGACGCGTCGCTCTTCAATGGCAAGGACGCAATCCTGTCCGGACCGGCCGGCGGCGTCGTCGCGATGGCCCGCACAGGCGAAGCGGCGGGCTTTAAGCGCATCATCGGCTTCGACATGGGGGGCACCTCGACCGACGTCGCGCATTATGACGGGGAATTCGAGCGCGCGTTCGAGACCGAGGTCGCGGGCGTGCGGATGCGCGCGCCGATGATGTCGATCCACACCGTGGCGGCGGGCGGGGGCTCGATCCTGTCCTATGACGGCGCGCGTTTGCGCGTTGGCCCCGAATCCGCCGGCGCCGATCCCGGCCCCGCCGCCTATCGACGCGGTGGACCGCTCGCGATCACCGACGCCAACGTGATGACCGGCAAGCTGATCCCAGCCCATTTCCCCTGCATTTTTGGAGCCAATCGCGATCAGCCGCTCGACGCCGGGGCCGCGCGGCATAAATTCGCGGCGATGGCCGAGCGGCTGCGCGATGGGCGTACGCCCGAGCAATTGGCGGACGGTTTCATCGCCATCGCAAACGCGAAGATGGCCGAGGCGATCAAGAAAATCTCGGTCGCGCGCGGGCATGACGTCACGCGCTACGCGCTCAATTGTTTCGGCGGCGCGGGCGGTCAGCACGCCTGCGACGTCGCGGACCAGCTTGCGATCAAGACGGTGCTGATCCATCCGCTCTCTTCGCTGCTCTCGGCCTATGGCATGGGGCTGGCCGACATCGGCGCGCATCGCGGCCAGGGCGTCGAGGGCGATCTTTCGGCAAAGACGCTCGCTCGCCTCGCGAGTCTTATCAAGAAGCTCAGCCTTGAGGCGGCTGGCGAAGTCGCCGCGCAAGGCGTAGGCAAGGCCGACGTCGTCACGCGGCCGCGCGCGCAATTGCGCTACGCCGGCTCCGACACAGCGCTGGAGGTGGATTTCACCGACGAGCCCAAAATGCGGCGCGCGTTCGAAGTCGCGCACAAGGCGCGCTTCGGCTTCATCGATCGCGCCAA